>Ga0307505_10001982_pt1 | contig 15131 bp, 16 predicted proteins | sample 23_S_MG_FD_202183 | JGI IMG/M metagenome (GOLD analysis project Ga0307505, IMG submission 202183) | Soil microbial communities from Populus trichocarpa stands in riparian zone in the Pacific Northwest, United States - 23_S | ecosystem: Environmental > Terrestrial > Soil > Riparian zone > Trees...
AGGCCAGCTTCCGGCCGAACTGTTCCGCCAGATCCGCGACGAGCTGGAGCCGGTAGATGGAGGTCGAAAACGTAGTGACGAGGATCTTGCCACTGGCGCTGCTGAAGATCTCTTCGAAGCCGTCGACGACGTCGCGCTCAGACCCGGTGAATCCGCGGCGATCGGCGTTCGTGCTGTCGCTGAGGAGCGCCAGCACGCCGGCCGATCCGAGTTCCGCAAAGCGATGCAGGTCGAACTGCTGGCCATCAAGCGGCGTCTGGTCGATCTTGAAATCGCCGGTATGCAGGATGACGCCGGCCGGCGTGTGTATGGCCACGGCCAGGCAGTCCGGCATGCTGTGCGTGACGCGAAGAAACTCGACGGTGATGGGGCCGAACGACCGGCGTTCGCGGGGCGCGACGACCGTCAACCGGTCGGCCGCGTCGATGCCATGCTCCTCGAGTTTGGGCGCGATCAACGCCAACGTAAAAGGGGTGCCCAGGATCGGTCCATCGATCCGATCGATGACGTGCGCGACCGCACCGATGTGATCCTCGTGGCCGTGCGTGCAGATCAGGGCCTTGATCCGGCCCTTGTAGGCGTCCAGGATCGAGAGGTCCGGGATCACGAGGTCCACCCCGAACAACTCGGGTTCCGGGAACATCACGCCTGCGTCGATGAGGATGGCCGTGTCGCCGGCCGCGACGAGCAGCATGTTCATGCCGAACTCGCCGACGCCGCCGATCGGAATCACGTCCACTCCCGCGCCAGGCGGGCCAACAGCACTCTGCAAAGGGCGACCTCTCCACAAAACCTACCGGACACGCGTGCCCACACGAACCATGTTCGCGGGAGTCGACGGCCGCATCGCTCGGGGCGATACAGATGTCAGCGTGTTCCGGCCGTGTGGGTCGCTGGGAAGACCCGCAAAACAGGCAGGAAAACTGGGCAAAACTATAACACAGACGGCCGCCGGGTGAGCGCGATCCGATCAACCAGCGCGGCCAGCTCGGGCAGGTCGAGTGTCTCGGGCCGGCGCCTGGGGTCGATTCCGGCCCCGGCCAGTACGGCTGTCGGCTCCGCCACGAAGCCTTTGAGTGTGTTCGCCAGTGTCTTCCGGCGTTGCTGAAAAATCTGTTTGACCACCTGTTCAAACAGGTGCGGATCTGAGACGCGCACCTCGGACCGGCGGAACTCCACGCGCACAACGGCCGAGCGGACCTTGGGGGGCGGCCGAAAGGCGCCAGGTGGCAACTCGAGCACGCGAGTCACGGCGGCATGGAGGCGGAGCAGGATGGTCAGCACGCCGTACGCCTTGGTGCCGGGCTTCGCAATCAGGCGGTCGGCGACCTCACGCTGGAGCATCAGGGTCGCGTCGGCAAAGACCGCGTGCCGGACTTGCAGATCGATCAGTCGGAACAGGATCGGCGTCGAGAGGTTGTACGGCAGATTGCCGACGACCCGCAGCCTTCTTGGCGGCCGCGGGCTCGCGGATCCGGCGGGGCGCTGCGGTTCGAGCCCGCTCAGATACGGAAGCACGTCGGTTTCGAGCACATCGCCGGTCACGATCGTCACGTTGCCAGGGACATGGGCGGCCAGATCCGCCGCCAGGTCACGGTCGATCTCGACCGCCAGAATCGGCGCGCCACTTTCGGCGAGCGGCAACGTGAGTGCGCCCGCGCCGGGGCCGATCTCCAGGAACACATCACCCGGTGCCGGCGCGATGGCGTGGACGACCCGGCGGGCCCAGGTGGGCAAGAGGAAATGCTGACCGAAGCGCTTGCGCGGTCGATGCGGGCGGCGCGACGCCGTGCTCACGACTGGCCGTCTCGCGGGGGGCCGTCCGTGTCGTCCTCGTCGTCCTCAACGTCCTCACCGTGGTCGTCGCTGCCGTCGCCGTTCCAGTAGCGTTCTTCGATCTCCTCGATCTCTTCCTCGGACAAACCGAAGTAGTGGCCGACCTCGTGGATCAACGTCTCGGCAATGGCGATGATCACGTCGTCCTGATCGCTGGAGGCGTCCTCAATGGGATCCTGAAACAGCGTGATTTTGTCGGGCAACGTGTTGCCATGTGCCCACTGCCGTTCGGTGAGGGGTGTTCCCTCGTACAATCCGAGGAGCGTGTCGGGTGGCTCGAGCCCCACGTCGGCCAGCGCGCGAGCCGAAGGCTGGTCTTCAACCACGATGGCGATGTTCTGCATCGCGTCGCGGAAGCGAGCCGGGATCATGGCGAGCGCCTGGTCGACGAGGGCGAGAAACTCGCGTCGGGGCATCATGGGCGTTTCCTTCGCGCGACCGCGCCCAGGTTCCGGAAGTAGCGGCACATCGTCCGCGCCTGGCAGCGATCGCAGAGTGGATTGGGCTTGCAGACGCGTCGTCCGTGCAGAATCAGCGTGTCAGACGCCTTCGTCCACCGCGGCTTCGGCAGGCCCGCGCACAACGTTGATTCGGCGATCTCAGGGTCGTCGGATGTGACCAGGCCCAGGCGGTTGGAGACGCGCAGCACATGACGATCGACCGGGAACCCCGGCAATCCGAACGCGTGACCGCGGACGACGTTGGCGGTTTTCCGGCCGACGCCCGGGAGTTTCACCAGCGCGTTCATCTCTGCCGGGACCTCGCCGCCGTGCCCGGCGACGACGGCCTGCGCCATGCCGATCAGGCTGCGCGCCTTCACGCGAAAGAAACCAGTTGGCTGGACCAGCGGTTCAAGCTTTTCCGGCGTGGCGTGCGCGAGCGCGGCCGCGTTGGGGTATTCGGCAAACAGCGCGGGGGTGACCTGATTCACCCGCGCATCGGTGCACTGGGCGGAGAGAATCGTCGCCACGAGCAATTCGAACGGATTGGTGAAGTGCAACTCCGTCCACGCATCGGGATGCTGCGCTTCGAGGCGATCGAGGACCGCCGTGAACGACCGGCGTGCTGCCATGCGGCGTTAGTGCAACGGCCCTTTGGGCCATGACGCCGGGTCGGAGGCTGCCTGTGCCGACTGCACCGCGCGCATCTGTTCCTGCAACGCCGAGATGAGTCCGGGCACCACGCCGAAGGGCAGGGCGATGCGCGCGACGACAGGCGCTTTGACGGTCTGCGATTGTTCCGCGCTCTTGAGGTCGCCCTCCGAGAGCGGCTGCACGTCACAGAACGTCAGCGTGAGATCGAACGGGGTATGCGCGACGGCGCAGAAGTTTGCGTAGTCGCGTCTGACCTGGGCCTTGTCGGCGGGTTCGTCGGGCACGATCGTGAAATTGATTTGCTTGGTCATGGTGATCAGTATTTTCGCATCACGCCGATGACGACGCCCTGAATCTGAACCTGGGATGGGTCGAGCAGGATCGGTTGCATGGCCGGATTGGCCGGCTGCAGCCGCACGCGGCCGGCTTCCCGGTAGAGTTTCTTGAGCGTCACGTCCGTTCCGCCCACCAGCGCGATGACCATTTCGCCGTTGTCGGCCGATCGCCGGTCTTCAACGATCACCATGTCCCCGTCGCGAATCTGTTCGTCGATCATCGAGTCGCCTTTGACGCGGAGCACGTAGGTGTCTTTCTGGCCCACCAGGTCCTGCGGAACCGCGATGGTTTCGTCGCTGGAAATGGCTTCAATCGGCGCGCCGGCGGCCACGTAACCGAGGAGCGGCAACTCGACGGCGCGATTGCCCGTGCGAGCCGAGATCAGCTCGACCGAGCGGCTGCGGTTCCATGATCGCCGGATACAACCCTTTTCCTGCAGGTTGGTGAGGTGCTTGTGCACGGTGGCCAGCGAGGACAGCCCGAACCGCCGTCCGATTTCCTCCAGGCTCGGGGCGTAGCCCTGCTGCTGGATGAAGTCTCGGAGGTAGTCCAGAATCTCGTGCTGTCGTTTGGTGAGTGGCTGCACTGGCGCTCCGCGGAAAAATGGGCGAAAGTCCGTTGCGACTATACACAAAGAAAAGGCGAAAATCCATCGTTCGGGGGGATTATGCCTTTCGCACACCCTGCCCTATGCGAAAGGCACAATTCCATCCGCTCCGCCCTTCTTCGGCATAATGACCCTTATTTGCCGCAGATGCAGGCTCCCGCGCCATGACGCTCGGACGAATCGTGAAACCGCCGGCGGCCGGCGGAGTGGATTTTGTCTCGTGCGGCGAGAACAGCCTGGACACGATCGGCGTCGTGAACTGGCGGGCGCCGCTGCCCGCGAAACAGCGCCTCACATCCCTGTTCGACTTACCCGGTGGCCAGGCGGCAACCGCCGCGGTTGCGTGCGCACGCCTCGGGTGGCGGACGCGGTACGTCGGCACCATCGGTGACGACGGTGGTGGGCACGCGATCCGCAGCCGATTCGAAGTCGAACACGTTGACGCAGTCCTCACGGTGCGACCCGGCGTCCCGACGCGGCGCGCGATCGTGCTCGTCGACGAGCACTCGGGCGATCGCGCGGTGATGGAGGCCCGCGACCCGCGCCTTGATTTCGCGGACGGGGAAGTGGCGGACGAGGTCTTTGGGGGGTGCCGAGTCCTGCTGGTCGATGGGTCGGACGTCGCGCAGTCGATTCGGGCGGCGCACGCCGCGCAACGCGCGGGTGCCCGGACGATCCTCGACCTCGATCGGCCTGGAGAACGTGTCTCCGAATTGTTGGCGTTCATCGACGTCATCGTCTTGCCCGAGCAGGTCGTGCCCGTCCTCGCCGGAGTCCCGGATCTGGGACTGGCGCTACGGATCCTGGCCCGGGACACAGGCGCAGCCGCTGTCGTCGCGACGATGGGGCCGGCGGGCGCGCTGGCCTGGTGCCGGGATCAGGAGGTTCGGTCGCCCGCTGTATCTGGGCAGGTCGCTGACACGACGGGTGCCGGGGATGCCTTCAGAGCAGGATTTGCGGCCTTCTGGCTGGGCCAGGCGGGTATGGACCCCGAATTGGAGGACTTGCTGCACGCCGCCAATCTGGTCGCGAGCCTCAATTGCCGGGCTGTCGGAGCACAGGAAGGTCTGCCGTACCGGGACGAGGTCCCCGAGGGGCTCCGGGGCGGCGTGTAACTGTGGACGGTCCTCGCCAGTCTAAGCATTCAGGCCACCAGCGCGCCCGGCAGGCGCCTTCGCTGGCCTGGAAGACGGGGCATGCGGGTGAGGGATCAGGCGATTCGGATGGCCGGCTGGACGTGGCCGGCGCGGGATGTCGGGATGACAAAGCCTGAAGCCGGCGCCCCCGACAGCGCCCGCGTCGCTGCGCTGAGCGATGCCGACGACCGGACGCTGGTCGAGGCATTTCGTGGCGGCGAGCGTTCAGCCTTCGACATCATCGTCGTCCGCCACCGTCGCCAGGTGTATCAACTGTGCTACCGGTTCGTGAGTAACCACGAAGACGCCTCGGACCTGGCGCAGGACGTGTTCGTGCGCGCGTTCAAGGGCCTGCAGACATTCAAGGGCGACGCATCGCTGGCCACATGGCTCTACCGCGTTGCCGTGAATGCGTGCCTGAATCGCGTCGCGTCGAAGAAGCCGGCGTCCGCGCCGCTCGAAGAGGCGGTGCACGTAGACGCGCGCGCCGCCAGTCCGCTGGATGAGGTGCTGCGGGCGGAGCGATCGGATGTGGTGCGCCGCGCGATCGCGATGCTTCCGCCAAAACAGCGAGCGACGTTGATGCTGCGCGTTTATCAGGATTGTTCCAACGAAGAGATCGCTGTGGCGCTGGGCACGACGGTCGGCGCCGTCAAAGCCAACTTCTTTCACGCCCTGGGCAACCTGCGGCGGCTGTTGAAAAAGACATGAGAGCTCACCTGCGACCCGAGGAATTCGTGGACGCGCTGGATGACGCACTGGACGTCCCGTCACGACAGCATCTGGCGGCCTGCGCAGAGTGCCAGGCCGAACTGGTCGACCTGCGTGCCGTGATGACAGAGGCGCGTCGTGTAGAAACGCCTGCGCCATCGCCGTTGTTCTGGGACCACTTCAGCGAGCGGGTCCGCGAAGCGACGGCGGCGCAGTCACTCGCGCCGGCCGCGCGCTGGTGGAGCGGCTGGATGCGGCCGGTGGGGGCACTCGCCGCCGTCGTGGGCGCCGTGGCATTCGTCGTGTTCCTGCGGCCCGCCTCGCCGGCTCCGGTCAACGAGACCGCGTCGGCCAGCTATGCCGCGTTCGAGATGCCGGCCGATGACGGCTCGTGGGGGTTGGTGGTTGGCCTCGCGGGCGAACTGGATTTGTCGGACGTCCGCGCGGTCGCCGCGCCGGCGGCCGGCACGGTCGATGCAGTGCTTGAAGATCTGACGTCGGCCCAGCGCGACGCGCTGGTGCGGCTGCTCCAGAAAGAAATGGGTGACCAGTGATGACGCGCGCGAGACTTCGTTCCGTGGCCGGAGCCGTCGTGGCGATGGCGCTCTGTACCTCGATGGCGTTCGCACAAACCCCGCCGCCCGCGAACAAGCAGCAGCCGCTGACCGGCCGAGGGCAGCGGGGCGGCGCGGCGCGTGTCGGCAGACCGGCGCTGCCGCCCATCACGCCGAACATGAACCAGCAGCAGCTGCAGGCGTACATTGATGCCTACGCGCTGGTGCAGGCCGAGCGCGAACTTCAGTTGACCGATGACCAGTTTCCAGACTTTGTTCGACGACTGCACCGGCTGCAGGACGTGCGACGCCGGCACCAGATGGAGCGCCGGCGGATCATGGGGGAACTGAATGGCGTGTTGCAGGGCGGCGCCCAAGGTGGCAAAGACGACGCCATTCTGGAGCGGCTGAGGGCCCTGGATGATGTCGCCCAGCGCGCCTTGGGGGAAGTCGGCAAGGCGTATGCGGAGCTCGACGGCGTGCTCACCCCCTGGCAACGCGGGCGGTTCCGGTTCTTCGAGGAGCAGTTGGAACGCCGCAAGATTGAGTTGCTGAGCAAGATTGGCGCGGGCGGCTAAGCACGCTACCATGAGGTCATGCGTCGCCGGCTGACTTCGATGGTGGCCCTGTTCGCCGTGGGCGCGGTGACGCTCACGGCCGGTCAAGGCCTCACCAAACGTGACGCCGACAGCTTCGACCGGAAACTCGCCGCGGTCCTCGAGCGCGGCGCCCCTGCCGGCGCGGCGGGCCGTTCGCTGCGCACCACCATCACAGAAGCGGAAGTCAACGCGTACCTCAAGTTCCAGGGCGCCGCGCAATTGCCCGTCGGGGTCGTCAATCCGAGCCTCTCGATCCTCGATACCGCGCGCGTGGGCGCCTCGGCCACGGTGGACCTCGATGCTGTCCGTAAGTCCCAGGACCGCACCTGGACCGATCCACTCGCGTACGTCAGCGGCCTCGTGGAGATCCGCGTGGTCGGGAAGCTCAGGGCGGCCAACGGGTCCGGCACGCTTGAACTCGAGTCGGCAACGCTGGGGGGGGTACCGATCCCGAAAGCGCTGCTGCAGGAAGTCGTGAGCTACTACTCGCGCACGGCTGAGACGCCGGCCGGATTCAATCTCGATCATCCGTTCTCGCTTCCGCAACGAATTCGGCACGTCGAACTCCAGCGCGGCTCCGCCGTTATCGTGCAGTGACCCCGACACGGCCGGACTGGCTGGCCACGCCGCTCCAGTTCGTCAAGGGCGTGGGCCCTCGCCGCGCAAGCGATCTGGACCGTGCCGGGCTGCGGACGATCGAAGATCTGCTCCTGCGTTTTCCGCTGCGCTACGAGAACCGCGCGCAGCTGCAGGCGATCGCGCGGCTGCGTCCCGGGACCACGGCCACCGTGGTCGCCGAGGTCCTGTCGTGCGGACTCCGCGCGACGCGGCGCCCGGGCTTTCGCCTGTTCGAACTGATCCTGAAGGACGAGACCGGCCCCGTGCGCGCGGTCTTTCCCAATCAAGCGTTCCTGCGCGACGTGTTCCACGCCGGTCAGCACATTGTGGTGCACGGCCCGCTGGAGTTTCGCGGCACAGGCGGCCTGCAGTTCACGAATCCGGAGTACGAAATCGTTCGGAGCGAAACGGACGACGAGGATGGCACGGTGCATACCGGCCGGGTCGTGCCGGTGTACGAAAAGATCGGGACGCTGTCCCCGCGTGTGCAGCGCACGATCGTGCATCGGCTGCTGGCGGAGATGCCCGACGAGGTCGCCGACCCGGTGCCGGAGGCCATCCGGGCGCGGCTCGGCCTGCCGAGCCGGCGCCAGGCGTTTCAGGACGCGCACTTTCCCTCGGCCCAGAGCGACGTCGATGCGTTGAACGACCGCACGGCGCCGGCGCAGCGGCGCCTCATCTTCGAAGAGTTCTTCCTTTTTCAGGCGGGACTCGTCCTGCGCAAACGCCGCCAGGCGACCGATCGGAAGCCGCACCCGGTGCTGGTCGACGATCGTATCCGGGAGTCCGCGCGGCGCGCGCTGCCGTTCCGGCTCACGGCAGGACAGAAAGAAGCGCTCCGCGAAATCGTCACGGACATGCAGCGCCCGCAACCCATGAGCCGTCTGCTGCAAGGCGACGTCGGCGCCGGCAAGACAGTGGTGGCGCTGCTGGCGGCCATCGTGGCCATGGAAAACGGGTTGCAGGTGGCGTTCATGGCGCCCACGGAGATTCTCGCCGACCAGCACTATCTGACGCTGCGGCGCTTGCTCGAACAATCGCGGTTTCGCGTGGCGCTGCTGACGGGAAGCCTGAGCGCCGCGAAGCGGCGTGACGTGCTGGCCGAAGTGGCGAGCGGCGCCGCGCACCTCGTGGTGGGCACGCACGCGCTCGCTGAAGACGCCGTGTCGTTCCACCGGCTCGGTCTGGTCGTCATCGACGAGCAGCATCGCTTTGGCGTCACGCAGCGCGCCACCCTCCGCGGCAAGGGCGTGCAGCCCGACGTACTCGTTATGACCGCCACGCCGATTCCGCGCACGCTGGCGCTGACGGTGTTTGGCGATCTGGACGTGTCGGTCATTCGCGATCTGCCTCCGGGTCGGCAACCCATCACGACCGTTTCGAAATCCGAATCGCGCCGCGAGGAGATCTACCGGATTGCCCAGCGCGCGCTGGAAGAGGGCCGCCAGATCTATGTCGTGTACCCGCTCGTCGAAGAGTCGGAGAAGGTCGACGTCCGCGCCGCCACGGCCATGGCCGACCATCTACAGCAGGAAGTGTTTGCCGAATACTCGGTCGGCCTGCTGCACGGCCGGCTGAAGTCGGACGAGAAAGACCGCGTCATGTCGGCCTTCGCCCGCGGCGACGTCCACGTGCTCGTGTGCACGACGGTGGTCGAAGTCGGCGTGGACGTGCCGAACGCGACGGTGATGGTCGTCGAGCATGCCGAACGATTTGGTCTGTCGCAGCTCCATCAGTTGCGCGGCCGGGTCGGGCGCGGCACGCATCCATCCACGTGCGTCCTGCTGTATCAGTCGCCGCTCACCGAGGGCGCCCGCGCGCGTCTCGATGCGCTGGTCGAGACGACGGACGGCTTTCTGATCGCCGAACGCGACCTCGACCAGCGAGGTCCGGGCGATTTCTTTGGCACGCGCCAGTCGGGCCTGCCGACTCTGCGCGTCGGCGACCTCCAGCGCGATCACGGACTCATGGAGGAAGCACGGCGCGAAGCAATCGCATGGCTCGACACGCCGGTCGCCGCGCCCCTGGTCGATTACCTCTCGCACACGTGGGCGGATCGGTTCGGCCTGGCGGGAGTCGGGTAGCGCATGCGGATCATCGCCGGTCGTCTCAAGGGGCGGCGCCTCAGCGCGCCGCCAGGGCAGACCGTGAGACCCACGTCCGACTCGCTGCGCGAAACGCTGTTCAACGTCCTGGGCGATCGCGTCGCGGACGCTCGTGTGCTCGACGGCTTTGCCGGGACGGGCGCGCTCGGTTTGGAGGCTTGGTCCCGCGGCGCCAGGACGGTGACGTTCATCGAACGCGATCGGCACGTGCTGCGCGTGCTGCTCGCGAATGTGATGGCGTGTGGCGTCCTCGAGGCGTGTGCTATCATCCGCGGCGATTTTCTGACCACCGACGAGGCGTCCCCACCGTTCGACCTCATGTTGCTCGATCCGCCGTACGCACTGGACGATCTTCAGGCGGTCATGGACCGCGCGGCCGGGCTGGTCGCGCCGGCCGGCGTCATCGTCCTCGAGCATAGCCGCCGGCGGACGACGCCCGAACACGCGGGCGGCGTGATGCGATATCGTGTGCTCACCGCGGGCGACAGCGCGCTGTCGTTCTATACGCAGAGCACCTGAGCCGGCAGGGAGTGCACCATGGCCGCCCCAATCCGCACCGCTGTGTTTCCCGGATCGTTCGATCCGATCACCAACGGCCATCTGGATCTGATCGACCAGGCGGCGCGGCTCTGTGATCGCGTCATCGTCGCCGTCCTGAAGAACACGAGGAAGACGCCCTTCTTTCCGGTGGACGAGCGGCTGGCGATCCTGCGCGACGTGCTGGCCGGCCGTTCGGGCGTCGAAGTCGACGCCTTCGCCGGCCTGCTCGTCGACTACGCGCGCGCGAAGGGCGCCGGTGTTGTCATCCGCGGCGTGCGAAGCGCGGCCGATCTCGACTACGAACGGCAGATGGCGCTGACGAATCGCCATCTCGATCCCAGGGTGGACACCGTGCTGCTGCTGCCGTCGGCCGAATTCTCCCACGTCAGTTCGACGCTGGTTCGCGAGATTGCCACCCTCGGCGGGTCGGTGCGCGGCCTGGTGCCTCCGGCCGTGGAATCCTGGATTGAGCGGCGGACCCATGGGCCCGAGACGAGGACCGTATGAACACGGATGCGCTGCGACTGGCCGATCGCATGCAACACATCGGCATGTCTCCGACGATGAAGGGGACGATGGAAGCGGAACGGCTGCGGCGTCAGGGCGTAGACGTCGTGGACCTGGGAGCGGGGGAGCCGGACTTTCCGACGCCGGCGCATGTGACGGCGGCCGCTCGACAGGCGATCGATCAGCAGTTCACCAAGTACACCGCAAACATGGGCATCCTCGAACTGCGCGAAGCGGTCGGCAGCCGCTATCAGCAGGACTACGGGGTCACCTACAGGCCCGACGAGGTGGTGATGACAGCGGGCGGGAAGCAGGCGCTTCATCACGCCGCGTTCGCCCTGTTCGGACCGGGCGACGAAGTGGTCACGCACGCGCCCGGGTGGCCGACGCTGGTGGAGCAGATCAAACTCGCGGACGCCCGGCCGGTCGTCGTGCGCACGCGAGCGGACGAGGGCTTCGCGCTCACCGCGGACGCCCTGCTCGCCGCCGTGACGCCGAGGACGCGGGCCATCGTGCTCAATTCGCCCGGAAACCCGACCGGCGCGCTCCTGTCCGAAGCCGAGGCGCGCAAACTCGCGCGAGCGGTTGAGAGCCACGGGCTCTGGATCGTGATCGACCTCTGTTACGAAAAATTGATCTACGACGGCGTGCCGCACAACCTGCCGAAGATTTTCGGCGACGTGATGCGCGACCGGCTGGTGCTGGCCGGATCGATGTCCAAGAGCTATGCGATGACCGGCTGGCGGTGCGGCTGGCTGGCCGGGCCGAAGGCGGTCGCGTCGGCGGCCAACGCGCTGCAGAGCCATTCCACGTCGAACGTGAACTCGATCACGCAGCGCGCCGGCGTCGCCGCGCTCACCGGGCCGCAGACCTGCGTGGACGAGATGCTGGCGGAGTACAAGACGCGGCGCGATCAGGTGCTGCGCTGGCTGGCCGATGAGCCGCGCGTGCGATGCTCCGTTCCGCAAGGCGCGTTCTACGTCTTTCCGGACATCAGCGAGTTTCTGTCGCCCAACGGCGTGCGCACCTCGATCGAGTTCGCCGACGGCTTGTTGCGCGACGAACACGTCGTCACGACCGCGGGGGAGGCGTTCGATACGCCGGGGTTCGTCCGCCTCTCGTACGCCAATTCCCTCGAGCGGTTGCAGGAAGGCGTGACTCGCTTTCTGCGATACGCGCGCGGCCTGTCGGGCTGACGCGCGGACCGATCGTGTCCATCGACGCCCGCATCGTCGGTCGCCTCGCTGAGGTCGTCGGATCCGATTACGTGAGGACCGACGCCGCGTCCTGCGCGGCGTACGGCACCGATGCGCTGCGTCGTGGCCATCCGGCCGACGCCGTGGTCCTCCCGGCGAATGTCGGCGACGTGTCGGCGATCGCGCGAATCTGCAGCGAGACAAGGACGCCGCTCGTGCCGCGCGGCGGCGGCACCGGCTATACCGGCGGCGCTGTACCCGTTCACGGCGGGGTCGTGGTCAGCCTGGAGCGGATGAATCGGATCCTGGAGATCGATGAGGCCAACCTGCTGGCGGTGGTGGAGCCCAACGTCGTGACGGGTGACCTGCAGACGGCGGTCGAGCGCGTCGGCCTGTTCTATCCGCCCGATCCGGCGAGCCTGCGGCAATCGGTCATCGGCGGCAACGTCGCCGAATGCGCCGGCGGGCCGCGCGCGTTTAAGTATGGCGTCACCCGACAATACGTGCTCGGGCTCGAAGCCGTGCTCGCCGGCGGCGACATCATTCGCACGGGCGGCAAAGTCGTCAAGAACGTCGTCGGTTACGATCTGACGCAGTTGCTGGTCGGATCAGAGGGCACGCTCGCCATTCTGACAAAGATCATCCTTCGCCTGATTGCGAAGCCGCCGGCGCGGACCACGGTGCGTGCGACGTTTACGGACGTGCCGCAGGCCGTCGACGCGGTGTCACGGCTTGTCGCGGCGCGCGTGGTGCCGGCGGCACTGGAGTTGGTCGACGCCGCGTGCCTCGCCGCGGTGGCGACGTATCTCGGTGGCCGGTCGCTGGCGCCGGCCGGGACCGGGGCGTTGTTGTTGATTGAGGTGGACGGCCTGCCGGAACTGGTGGACGCGGAAGCCGAACGCGTCACCGTCGCGTGTCGTGCTGCAGGCGCCACGGAAGTATTGCGCGCGGCCGACGACGCCGAACGCGAGGAGCTGTGGACGGTGCGGCGGGAGATCTCGCCGTCGCTTCGGGTCATCTCGCCATTCAAGGTGAACCATGACGTCGTCGTACCCAGGGCGCGCGTGCCGCAGTTGCTGGCGCTCGTCGAGGAGATCGCGCGGCGGTTTGACCTGCAGATCCCCTGCTTCGGTCATGTCGGAGACGGCAACATCCACGTGAACATCATGGCGTCGCCGGCGGATGCGGCCGCCATGCAACGTGCGCACGACGCGGCCCGCGTCTTGTTCGAGGGGGTCATCGGTCTCGAAGGGTCCATCAGCGGCGAGCATGGCATCGGGTTCGCCAAGGCGCCCTACCTGTCGATGGAACTGTCTGCGGAAACGATCGGCGTGATGCGAGCCGTGAAGCAGGCATTCGACCCACTGGGCATTCTCAATCCGGGGAAGATCTTCTGAAGGCCGCCATCCCTGTGCTATACTCGTCGCGTCCGTCTGCCCGTGCGGCCATTTCAGGGTCGCGAGTTCAGTAACAACCCGATAATCACGACAACCCCAGGACCTCAACAACGTAACGTGCCTCGCTTCAACACCCATGGCCAATCAACCCAAACGCTCCTCAGGGCGTCAGCCTGCCGATCCGCCGGTTGCTGACACGCCGTCCACCGAAACCGAATCCTCCGCCATTCCCGCGGCCGAGTCCGAGACCGGCAACGGGCAGGCATCCGTCGCCGGCAGCGATGCTCCAAGGCCCTCCACCCCGGACGTCCCGCGTCCACCGAAGCCCGCTCCCGCGCTGAACATCAACGACCTGAAGGACATGAGCATTCAGAAGCTCACCCAGGTCGCCAAGGATTTGAACGTGGCCGGCGCCACGGGGATGCGCAAGCAGGATTTGATCTTTCAGATCCTCAAGGCGCAGACCGAGATGAGCGGCTTCATGTTCTCCGAGGGCGTGCTCGAAGTGCTGCCCGATGGGTTCGGGTTTCTGCGCGCGCCCGACTACAACTACTTGCCGGGCCCCGACGACATCTACGTGTCGCCCTCGCAGATTCGGAAGTTCGATCTGCAGACTGGCGATACCGTGTCCGGCCAGGTTCGGCCGCCCAAAGACGGCGAGCGCTACTTCGCCTTGATCAAGGTGGAAGCGGTCAATTTCGAGTCGCCGGATCAGGCGCGAAACAAGCTGTTCTTCGAGAATCTGACGCCGCTCTATCCGCAGGAACGCCTGCGGCTCGAGACCACGAGCGACAGCCTGTCGGGGCGCGTCATGGATCTGATGACGCCAATCGGGAAAGGGCAGCGCGGTCTGATCGTCGCGCCACCGCGCACGGGCAAGACGATGCTCCTCCAGAGCATCGCGCAGTCAATCACGACCAATCACCCCGAGGTGTACCTGATCGTGCTGCTCATCGACGAGCGGCCCGAGGAAGTCACCGACATGCAGCGCTCGGTTCGCGGCGAGGTCATTTCCTCGACGTTCGATGAGCCGGCGCAGCGCCACGTCCAGGTCGCGGAGATGGTGATCGAGAAAGCCAAGCGGCTGGTCGAGCACAAGAAGGACGTCGTCATCCTGCTCGACTCGGTGACGCGCCTGGCGCGGGCCTACAACACGGTGGCGCCGCCGTCCGGCCAGGTGCTGTCCGGCGGCCTGGATTCGAACGCGTTACAGAAGCCGAAGCGCTTCTTCGGCGCCGCGCGAAACATCGAAGAAGGCGGATCCATCACGATCATGTCGACGGCGCTCATCGACACGGGGTCGCGCATGGACGACGTGATCTTTGAGGAGTTCAAGGGCACCGGCAACATGGAAATCCACCTCGATCGCAAGCTGGTGGACAAGCGCGTGTTTCCCGCGATCGACATCATCAAGAGCGGCACGCGCAAGGAAGAGTTGCTGATCCCGAAGGACGACCTGAATCGCATCTGGGTCCTTCGCAAGGTGCTCACGCCGCTCTCGCCGGTTGAAGCGATGGAACTGCTGCTCGACAAGTTGAGCAAGACCAAGAGCAACGCCGACTTCCTCGCCGCGATGCAGAAGATGCAATAGCTGTCGCTACTGCGGGCGGATGATCTGCGCGAATCCGGTGGCGTTGACGTCGCGGAACATCGGGGTGCGCGGCGGCAGCAGCGTCGGCGTGAGAAAGTCCGTGTCGAAGTTGTACCCTCGGGTGGGCGGCGAGTATACGGTGTCGCAGCACTTGTAGGTGCCGATGGCCTGGCGGCTCACGAAGAAGCTCACGATCGAGCCGCGGAAGTTGAGCGCGTCGCCCCCCCAGTTCTCGATATAGCGCAGGAAGTTGTGCGCGCCGCCGTCGGTGCCGTAGTCCTGCGGCGTGCCGGCCGGCTGCGGG
>Ga0307505_10001983_pt1 | contig 15126 bp, 15 predicted proteins | sample 23_S_MG_FD_202183 | JGI IMG/M metagenome (GOLD analysis project Ga0307505, IMG submission 202183) | Soil microbial communities from Populus trichocarpa stands in riparian zone in the Pacific Northwest, United States - 23_S | ecosystem: Environmental > Terrestrial > Soil > Riparian zone > Trees...
CTCTAGCTTTTGAGGTCGCTCGGCAGCGTGGGCTCGCTGAGCAACTGCTCCCTCCGCTTCCACCGCACTTCCGCCTCGTCGATCCGTCCTTCCAGCAACTCGCGGGCGATGGTGAAACGGGCCCCGGCCAGCGGTCATGGCCTCCTACAAATCGGCGTAGCGCACCGCGTCGCCGGCGGCGCCGGCTGGCACGCGGCGAGCGTTACAGCGAGAAGCAGGGTCATTCGGTTCGTGAGTCGGACTTTTTACGCTCGCCGTGTTGGGCAGCCCACAACCGGCGAGCTTCTTCTTTATCTTCGTCCGGGCCGGTCGTTAAATGGGCGAATCGGAGCACGAAATACCCCGCCAGCGCCGCCAGCAACGATCCCGCCAATGTCCCGACCTTGGCGGCGTCGACTACATCGGGGCGGCCGGGCCACGCCAGCCCGCCGATGAACAGGCTCATGGTGAAGCCGATCCCGCAAAGGATCGCTGCGCCGTAGAGTTGCGTCCAGTTAGTTCCGGCTGGTTTGGTTGCGAGGCCGAGGGTGACTGCTGCCCAAATCGCGCCGAACACGCCGACCTGTTTACCGACGAACAGGCCGAGCAGGACCGCAAGCGGGATTGGCTCGACCAAGGTGTCAATGCCGCCAGTCAAGGTCACACCCGCCGACACCAGACCGAATAATGGCACCACGCCGAACATGACCCACGGATGAATCGCATGCTCGAGTCGCTTCAAGGGTGATCGCGATTCGCCGCGGCCAAGGGGGATAGTCAGCGCCGCCATGACCCCGGCGATGGTGGCGTGAACCCCGCTGGCCAGGACCAGCAGCCACAACAGCGCAAAGCAGAGCACGAATGGCCATAATCGACGCACCCCGAACTGTCCGAGCGCGGCCATCCCCGCGGCCAGCCCCAGCGCTGCGCCGAGCGCGACGACGTTAAGCTCGGCGGTATAGGCCAACGCAATCACCAGCACCGCGCCAATGTCGTCGACGATCGCGATCGTCACCAGCAACAGCTTGATCGCCGACGGCACCCGCTGACCGAGCAGGGCGAGCAGGCCGATGGCGAAGGCGATGTCGGTGGCCGACGGGATCGCCCAGCCGCGCCGCAGCCCAGGCTCGAAATCGACCACCAGCAAATACACCAATGCCGGCACGGCCATCCCGCAGGCGGCGGCGATGATCGGCAGGCGGCGCTCGCTTGGAGTCGACAGCCTTCCTTCAAACCATTCGCGCTTCACCTCCAGCCCCACCAGAAGGAAGAAGATCGCCATCAGGCCGTCAGCCACCAAAAGATGCGGGGTCAGCATGCCGATGCGCGGCAGGACGATGCCCAACGGCGCCTCGAGCAGATGATGCCAGGCCGAGGCCAGCGGCGAATTCGCCAGGCCGAGCGCAACAGCCGCGGCGGCGATCAACAGCAGGCCGGCTGCGCGCTCCTTGCCCCGATTCTGGTCAACGCTTCCGCTCATCGCGCCAAGGCTAGCCCACCCGCCCGCGCCGGTCGAGTGAATGGCGCTGGAATGACGCCAGAAATCGCGGTTTAAGGGGATGGAGGGGGCCGTCATGAACGACACAGTGCTGGTCATCGACGAGGGCACGTCGAGTACGCGGGCGATGCTGGTCGACGCTCGCGGCGGCTGCGGGGCAATGGCCCAGCGCTCGCTGACGACGAACTACCCCGAGCCGGGCTGGGTCGAGCAGGATGCCGAGGAGATCTGGCGGCTGACGCTTGAGGCCGCGCGCGAGGCGGTGGGCGACGCTGCCCATCAGGTCGCTGCGATCGGAGTCACCAACCAGCGCGAGACGATCGTTTTCTGGGACCGTGCGAGCGGTGCCGCGCTGGCCCCGGCGATCGTGTGGCAGGACCGGCGCACCGCCGATATTTGCGCCGGGCTGCGCGAGGCGGGGCGTGAGCGCAGCATCCAGGCTGTCACCGGATTGCTGCTCGACCCCTATTTCAGCGCGACCAAGATCGCCTGGGCGCTCGACCATTGGCCCGCGCTGCGCGCAGCGGGCGAGCGCCTGTGCGTCGGGACCATCGACAGCTGGCTGGTCTTCAAGCTGACCGGCGGGCTGCACGTCAGCGACGCGACCAATGCCTCGCGGACCCAATTGATGGACCTGCGCGGCGGCTGGAACGAGGGCCTTTGCGATCTGTTCGGCGTCCCGCAGCGCGTCTTGCCCGAGATTGTCGACTGCGCTGGCCCGATTGCGATGACCCTGCCCGAACATTTTGGCCGTCCGATCGCGATCACCGGCATCGCCGGCGACCAGCAGGCAGCGGCGATCGGCCAGGCCTGTTTCGCGCCCGGCGACACCAAGGCGACCTATGGCACCGGGGCGTTCATCCTGACTCATGCCGGTAAGGATCCGCCGGTGTCGGCGCACAGATTATTATCGACGGTGGCCTGGCAGCTGGGGGGCGAGCGTCGCTATGCGCTGGAAGGATCCCTGTTCGTCGCCGGGCAGATGATCCATTGGCTGCGCGACGAACTCGGGTTGATCGCCGCTTCGGCCGAGTGCGACGCGGTGGCGCGGTCGGTTGCCGACAGCGGCGGAGTCCAAATCGTGCCCGGATTTGCCGGGCTCGGCGCGCCGCATTGGCGACCGGAGGCGCGTGGCGCAATCCTTGGGCTGACGCTGGGCACCGGGCGCGGCCAGATCGTTCGCGCTGCGCTCGAGGCGGTCGCCAACCAGTCGGCCGAGCTCCAGCGCGCCTTTGCCGCCGATGGCGTGCACTGGTCGCGGGTCAGGATCGATGGCGGAATGGCGACGAACGATTTCCTCGCCCAGGACCTTGCCGACCTGCTCTGGATAAAGGTCGAACGGCCGGCCAATGTCGAAAGCAGCGCTTTGGGTGCGGCAATGCTCGCGGCAGTCGGCGCGGGTCTTCATGGATCGATCGAAGCGGCTGCATCCGCAATGCGCGGGGCGGACGAGGAATTCGTTCCTGTCATGACTACCGATGCTCGCGACGAGCGGATGCGGCGCTGGGACCGAGCGGTGGCGGGAGTGATACTGGCAGGATAATGGTGCCCAGGGGCGGAGTCGAACCACCGACACGGCGATTTTCAATCGCCTGCTCTACCACTGAGCTACCCGGGCGCACCGTCGGGACGAGGGGTCCGTTCGAGCAGCGCGGTCACTAACCGTCGCTCTCGTCGCTGTCCAGCCCATCGCTCTCGGCCGGCGGGCCGGGGATGGCATAGCCGTCGCCAAGCCATTTCAAGAGGTCGCGATCCTTGCAGCCGCGGCTGCAAAATGGGGCGTCGGCGACCGACGGCGGCTTGCCGCACAGAGGGCAGGGTTTAGTGGACATGCCCGCCCGACATGGCGAGCGCGGGCTCGGAGCGCAAGGCGATGCGGCCGCCGATCTGGCGCTCGAGGGCGGTGGTCCATTCGGGGCGGATCGCCGCGATCACGGCTGGATGAGCGGTGAGCGACATTGCGCCGATCGAAGAGCCGGCCCGCCTGAGCAACGCCCGCGCTTCGAACGGTGCGCGATCGCGAGCCAGTTCGATCAGCGAGGCCCGGAGGCGGGGGCGGACGATCTGGACGAAGCCGAAGCCGTTCATCGCGGTTCGCTCGAAGGGTTTGGGAAGGTAGGCGTCGAGAATATTGTCGACCGCGACGCGATCGGCCTTGCCGCGCAAGCCGGGAAAGTCGATTCCGGTCGAGCCGCCGAGGTCGAGCCGGGGGATCGCGCGGGCCGATGCCCAGGCCGCCATCTGGGCAAGCTTGTCGGGGACCAGCCAGCCGTCGACGTCGATCATGGTCATCGCCGCGGTCGGCTCGATGCGCAGTTCGCCGCCATCGAAGCTTATGATTCCGCTGCGCGCTTGGTCGAGCAGCTCGTCCCAGCCGTCGATTATTCCCGGACTGCCGTCGGCGAGTGGCGGGGCGGGGCGGGGCGACTGGTCGGTGCGGCGCGCCAGCCCGCGCTTCCACGGTTCGCTGCCGCCCAGCGCTTCGCGGGTAACCTCGATGACCAATTTCCTGCCCTCGCTCACGCCCGACACGCCGTGCGGCAGGAGGAAGTGTTCGCCGGCCGCCTCGACCGTGACGCGGGGGGCGATGGCGACGAGCTTGGCTTCGAGGATGGCTCCGGCGGGGGTGATGCTTTCGCGGCGGACGCGGGCTTCAACTATTTCGCCCTGTTCGATCAGCGCGGCGCGTGTTTCGCCAATGCCGGCTTCGATGATCCAGTCAGGCAAGCGGGTAACCCGCGGATTTAAGCAGATGGCGGGTCTGGGCAAGTGGCAGGCCGACGACGTTCGAATAGCTTCCAGCGATGTGGCGGACATAGACTTCGCCATAGCCCTGCAGCGCATAGCCGCCGGCCTTGCCGCGCCATTCGCCATGGGCTGCGTAATAGTCGATCTCGTCGGGGGAGAGGCGCTTGATCGCGATCATCGTCTCGACCAGCTTGCTTCGCGTCGCGCCGCCTGGAAGCGCCAGCGCGACCCCGGTCAGCACGCGGTGGCGGCGGCCCGACAGCAAGGCCATGCAGCGGCGGAGCGTCGCCTCATCCTCAACCTTGGGCAGGATCCGGCGGCCGACCGCAACGACGGTGTCGGCGGCCAGTATCAGATCCTCGGGAAACAGTCCGGCCACCGCCGCGGCTTTCTCGGCCGCCAGCCGTTCGGCATGGACGCGCGGCAACTCACCGGCGGCTAGGCTCTCGTCGATGTCGGCGGGGTGGATAAGGTCAGGCACGACCCCGATCCGGGCCAGCAGGTCGAGCCGGCGCGGGCTCGCCGACGCCAGGATCAGGCGCATCAGGCGGGAATGCCGGGGCCCCCGCGCCCGGGCATGAAGCGATAGGTGATGCGGCCCTTGGTCAGGTCGTATGGGGTCAGTTCGACCAGCACTTCGTCGCCGGTCAGCACGCGGATGCGGTTCTTGCGCATCTTGCCCGCCGTGTGCCCCAAGACCTCATGGCCATTCTCCAGCTCGACGCGGAACATGGCATTGGGCAGCAGTTCGACCACCTTGCCGCGCATCTCGAGAAGTTCTTCCTTGGCCATTCAAATCCTTCGGTGCTCGGGTAAAAAAGTCGCGCCCCTGTAGCCGCCAAGCGCGCCAAAGGAAAGTCAGCCGGTCAGACGCTGAGAATCGTCGATCCGGTCGTCCGCCGGGCTTCGAGCGCCCGGTGCGCTTCCGCCGCCTCGGCCAGGGCAAAGCGCTGGCGGATTTCGATCTTTACCTGGCCCGACCCGACGACCTCGAACAACTCCGCCGCCGAGGCCTGCAATTCGGCGGGGTCGGCGATGTAGGTGAACAATGTCGGACGTGTCAGGTATAGCGAGCCCTTCTGCGCGAGGATGGCGGGCGGGAATGGCTCGATTGCCCCGGACGACTGGCCAAAGCTGACCATCAGCCCGCGAGGGGCGAGGCAGTCGAACGAGCGCAGGAACGTATCCTTGCCGACCGAATCATAGACCACCGGCAGCTTGTCGCCGCCGCAGATTCGAAGCACTTCCGCGACGAAGTCGGTGCGGGTGTAGACGATCGGGTGATGGCAGCCGTGGGCGCGCGCAAGGTCGGCCTTGGCGTCACTGGAGACCGTCCCCAATACGCGGGCGCCGAGCGCCGCGGCCCATTGGCAGAGGATCAGCCCGACCCCGCCCGCAGCGGCGTGCACCAGGATCGTGTCGCCCGCCTTTACCGCATAAACCGAGCGAAGCAGCATCCGCGCCGTCATCCCTTGCAACATCATCGCCGCGGCCTGGTCGAACGAGAACGTGTCTGGAAGTCGGACCAGCCGGTCCGCGGCGATCAACCTCGCTTCGGCATAGCCGCCAACGGGGCCGGCATAGGCAATTCGATCCCCAATCGCGAAGCCGTTGACGCCGTCACCTACGGCCTCGACTACGCCCGCGCCCTCGACTCCCGGAATGAACGGCAAGGGCAGCGGATAAGCGCCCGTGCGGTGGTAGACATCGATATAGTTGAGCCCGGCGGCGCGCTGCGCGATGCGGACCTCGCCGGGGCCGGGCGCGCCGACCTCGACCGCTTCCCACCGAAGCGCATCGGGGCCGCCGGGCTCATGGACCTGGATGGCGTTTGGCATGCGCCTCCCTCAACTGGGATTCGCCTGCGATTGCAAGCCAAACAAAAGCCCCGCCGCGGCACGGAGCCGGACGGGGCTTTGTGAAGGTCATCACATGGGCCGAAATCGCGCGGCGATCAGCTCGGGTTGTGCTTGTCGAGGAAGGCCTTGGTCGCCTTGAGGAATTCCAATCGGTCCTCGGCCCGGCTGAAATGGTGGTCGCCTTCCTTCTGCTCGAGATATTGATAGGGCTTGCCGGCCTTCTTCAGCGCCTCGACCATCCAGCGCGACTGCTTGACCGGAACGCGCTTGTCCTCGACGCCATGGGCGATGAGGATCGGCACGCCGAACCCGGCCGCCTGGAACCGCGGCGAGACCGCCGTGAAGTCCTTGACCTGCTTGTTCCAATAGCTCTTGCCAAATTTGCCCAGCAGGAACTGAGTGTCGTAACGCTTCATCGCCGACAAATCGGACACGCCGGCATAGGAGATGGCGCACTTGTAATGGGCGGCATCGCGCTGGGCGCCGCGCATCGCCGCATAGCCGCCATAGGAGGCGCCGACGATGCACACCCGCTTGGGGTCGGCGATGCCCTGCTTGGCGACATGGTTGATTGCGTCGAGCAAGTCGTCCTGCATCTTGAGGCCCCATTCGCCCTCGCCCGATTTCTGGAAGGCGACGCCATAACCGGTCGAGCCGCGATAGTTGGGCTGGATGACGGCATAGCCCTGTTCGGCCAGATATTGGGTCCACCAGTCGAATGCCTCCATGTCGCGCGCGGCCGGACCGCCGTGCGGCATGACGATGAGCGGCAGGTTGGTGGCGGCCCGACCGCGCGGCAGCGTCAGCACCGCCTCGATCGGGGTGCCGTCACGCGCCGTGTAATTGATGGTCTTGACCGGGGAGAGTTTGCGCGATTTGAGCCCCGGTTGGTTGTAGCCGATGCGATCCATCCGCGACCCACTGGTGTCCCAGAAATAGATGGATCCCGCCTGCGACGGATCGCCCACCTCGACCAGCATCTTCTTGCGATCGCGGCTGAGGCTGATGATGCGGCCGTTCCCGACGCCGACCGACTTGTCGAGATCGGCCTGAACCGCCTTCAGTTCGGGGTTGAGCCAGTCGACGCGCATCTTGCGGTCGACGACGACGATCCCGTCGAGATTGTCGTCCGGCGCGTTGGCGATCACGTCATCGACATCATATTTGGCGTCGCCGAACAACTTCTTGCCCAGGGTGAAGGAGGGCAGATTGAGTTCGTATACCTCGTTGCGTCCACCATCGTCGGAAATGGCGATCGCGGTGCCGTCGCGACGATAGACCTGCGGGACCGGGATCGACTGGTCCTTTGCTTTCTTCAACATGACTTTTTCGAACTTGCTGCTTCCGTCGCGGCGGTAAAGCACGCCAAGCCGGTCGTCGCTGGTGGCCAGATAGCCCATCCGGACATTGCCGTCGCCGTCGGCATCCCAGTCGACGACATTGTCGTGTGATTTCAGGATGCGATTCATGACGCCGGTCGCGACGTCGGCTTCCCAGACGCTGGGCAGATAATCTTCCTCGACGAAATAGCCTGTAGACTTTGAGGTCAGGATCCTGGTCGACCCGTCGCGGGCAATCCACAAGATGTCGTCGGCATCGAGTCCGGTCTTGGTCCAGCCCAATGGGACGATCTTCGACATATCCGCCTTCACGCCGGCGATGCGGGTGACGTAGACCTCCTCGTCGTAAATCTTGTCCTTGTCGCCGAGGCCGACCACCAGCCAATCGTCATTGACCCAGCGCCACCAGTTGATGTCGACCTTGCCCGGCGGGAGCGCCTTGCTGACGGCATTGCCGAACAGGCCGTTGACGACCAGCAACTGCTTGCCTTTGATCGCGACCTTGGCCGCGACCTTGGTACCATTGGGCGAAAGTCGAGGCGATTCGATGGCCGGCAGCGCCGCGAATTGCTCGATCGGCACCGCATCGGGCAGCGGAGCGGCGGTAATCGGGGCCACCACCACCAACGCGGCAGTCGCCGCCAGGACACAACATTTACGCATCACTTAATCCCCCAATAAAAGCCCCGATTAGAAACAGATAGCATCAAATAGCCAAACGAAAAGCCCCGCCGCGGCACTGGCCGGACGGGGCTTTCGAACAAAGTCCTGGAGAAGCTAGAGCGTGCCCTGGCCCGCCAGCGCCGCGAGCAGCAGCAAAGCGACGATGTTGGTGATCTTGATCATCGGATTGACCGCCGGGCCGGCCGTATCCTTGTAGGGGTCGCCGACCGTGTCGCCGGTCACCGCGGCCTTATGGGCTTCGCTGCCCTTGCCGCCGTGGTTGCCGTCCTCGATATATTTCTTAGCATTGTCCCACGCGCCGCCGCCCGAGGTCATCGAGATGGCGACGAACAGGCCCGAGACGATCACGCCGAGCAACAAGGCGCCCAAGGCGGCGAAGCCCTGCGCCTGGCCGGCGACCGCGGTGATCACGAAATAGACCGCGATCGGCGCCAGCACCGGCAGCAGACTGGGGACGATCATCTCCTTGATCGCCGCCTTGGTGACGAGATCGACGGTGCGGGCGTAATCGGGCCGTGACGTGCCATCCATGATCCCGCTGTTGGTGCGAAATTGCTCGCGCACGTCCTTCACCACATCGCCCGCTGCGCGGCCGACCGCGGTCATCCCCATCGCGCCGAACAGATAGGGCAGCAATGCGCCGAGCAGCAGCCCGACGATGACGTACGGATTCTCGAGGCTGAAGTTGACCGTCAGCTGCGGGAAGAACTCCTTCAGGTCGGTGGTGTAGGCTGCGAACAGCACCAGCGCGGCGAGGCCGGCGGAGCCGATCGCATAGCCCTTGGTCACCGCCTTGGTGGTGTTGCCGACCGCGTCGAGCGCATCGGTCTTGGCGCGAACGCTGTCGTCGAGCCCCGACATTTCGGCGATGCCGCCGGCATTGTCGGTGACCGGGCCGTAAGCGTCGAGCGCGACGACCATGCCCGCCAAGGCGAGCATCGCGGTGGCCGCGAACGCAATCCCCATCAGCCCGGCGAGCGCATAGGCGATGATGATCCCGGCGCAGATGACCAGCGTCGGCATGGCGGTCGATTCAAGGCTGATCGCCAGGCCCTGGATGACGTTGGTGCCATGGCCGGTCTCGGACGCCTTGGCGATCGAGCGGACCGGGCGGTAGTTGGTGCCGGTATAATATTCGGTGATCCAGATGATCAGCCCGGTGACGACCAGCCCGAGCAGCATGCACCAATAAAGGTCCATGCCGGTGAAGTTGGTTTCGCCCGCATTGATCACGGCGTCGAGGTCGCCAAGCGCATATTGGGTGGCGAAGTAGATCGCGACCGCCGAGGTCACCGCGGTCACACCGAAGCCCTTATACATCGCGCCCATGATGCTGGTGCCCTTGCCGAGGCGGACGAAGTAGGTGCCGAGGATCGAGGTGACGATGCACACGCCGCCGATTAGCAGCGGGAGCGCCATCAAGGCGAGCAGGCCGTCGCCCGCGGTGCGGACCAGCAAGGCGGTGAGGACCATCGTCGCACCGACGGTGACGACATAGGTCTCGAACAAATCGGCGGCCATGCCGGCGCAATCGCCGACATTGTCGCCGACGTTGTCGGCGATCACCGCCGGGTTGCGGGGGTCGTCCTCGGGGATTCCGGCCTCGACCTTGCCGACCAAATCGGCGCCGACGTCGGCGGCCTTGGTGAAGATGCCGCCGCCAAGCCGGGCAAAGATCGAGATCAAGGAAGCGCCGAACGCCAGCGCAACCAGCGCGTCGATGACGATCCGGTCATTGGGGGCGTTGCCGACGATGGCGACGAGATAATAGAAGAAGCCCGCGATCGCCAGAAGCGCGAGGCCGGCGACGAGCATTCCCGTGATGGCCCCGGCGCGGAACGCCATGGTCAGGCCCTGCTGGAGACCTTCGCTGGCCGCTTGCGCAGTGCGGACGTTGGCCCGGACAGAGATGTTCATCCCGACGAACCCGGTCGCCCCCGACAGGATCGCACCGAGCAGGAAGCCGCCCGCCGACAATCCGCCGAGGAAGTAGAAGACGATGGCCGCGACCACGACGCCGACGACGGTGATCGTCATATACTGCCGCTTGAGATAGGCCGACGCGCCTTCCTGGATCGCCGCCGCGACTTCCATCATGCGGGCGTTGCCGGGCGAGGCGCGAAGCACCTGGCCGCTGGTGAGAATGCCGTAAAGCAGAGCGACGACGCCGCAGGCGATCGCGATAAGGACCAAATTCATTGGGTAACTTCCCTGTTTAATACCGGAGCTTGGCGGAACGGGCCAACGGCACTTCCGCCCGGAAAACGGCGGAGGTTTAGGGGGTGGTTAAGCGCCTGTCTAGCTAGGGATTAATGGAGCAGGACCGCGGTCGCCATGCCCGACGCCAGCCCGATCAGGGCAATCATCCACTGGCGTGTACTAAAGGCCGCAATGTTCATGTCCAAGCCGCTCCGGGATCGGGATCGGCTCCTTGCCATCGACCAGGGACAATCCCTCGCCCGGCGCCAGCCGTCCGATCGCGGTGACTCTGGTCCCCCCTGGTAAAGAAAGGGTGAACGGATCGACCGTTTCGGAGACCGCAACCAGCAGCGCATAATCGTCGCCGCCGGTCGCGGCGAACAGGCGGGCGGCGAGATCGTCGCCGCGGGTGGCGACGAAGGCGTCGGACAATGGCACAGCGGCAAGGTCGATCTGTACCGCGAGACCGCTTGCCGAGGCCAGCCGCGACGCATCGAGCAACAGGCCGTCGGACACGTCCATCATGGCGGTGGCGAGGACGGCGAGGGTCCGGCCGACAGCGAGCAGGGGTAGAGGCTGACGATAGGCTTCGACCAGCGGGCCGCTCGCCGCCGGATCCGCGCGCAGTTGAGCGAGACCTGCAGCACTGTCGCCGACCGTTCCGACCAGCCACAGACGATCGCCAGGCTGCCCTCCGGCACGGGACGGAGTGCGCGGCCCGGCGCGGCCGATGGCGGTGAGGCCGAGGACACGGGGGGAGCCCCTGGCCAGGGCGATGGTGTCGCCGCCGATCAGCGCCAGGCCGAACTCCGCAAGCGCGGTTTCGAGACCGTCGAGGAACGAATTTTCCCATCCGTCATCGCCGGCCAGGGTCAGCGAGAGCAAGGCAGCGAGCGGCTCGGCACCCTTTGCGGCAAGGTCGCTGGCGTTGACCGCGGCCAGCTTCCAACCGATCGATTCGGGCGGGTCATCCGGGAGAAAGTGGACCCCCTCGGCGATACTGTCGTGCGTGATGACTAGCCCGTCGAGCAGTGCCGCATCGTCGAGCAATCCCCTCGCCGCGTCGCTGGAGGCGATCCGTTTCAGCCGCGCGATCGCCTCGCGCTCGTCCATCTCAGCTTCGCGCCGTCTTGGCGATCGAGTCGAGCAGGCCATTGACGAAGCCGGTTTCGCGCTTGTCGAAGAAGGCGTGGGCGACATCGATATATTCCGAAATGACGGTTGCCGTCGGCACGTCGGGGCGGGCGATCAGTTCGTAGGTGCCGACCCGCAGGATTGCCTTCATCGGCTTGTCGAGCCGGGCCAGGCTCCAGCCTTCGGCGAGCCGGCCGGCGATCGCCTCGTCGATCTCGTCGCGCCGGGCGTCCGTGCCGGTTACGAGATCGTCGAAAAAGTCCGTCTCGGCCTCGGCATAGGTAGCATCCTCGATCGTCGCGCCCAATCGGTGCTGGTGGAATTCGCGGAGCAATTGGGCGAGCGGGGTCGCTTCCATCTCCAATTGGTAGAGGGCCTGGACCGCGGCAAGCCGCGCGGCCGACCGCGAAAGGGAGCGAGTGGGCGTCTTGGTGGTGGACATAAGCGGCGCCTCTAGCCGCTCAGGCCTGTGTCAGGAAGGGCTTGAGAGCGGCGGCGACCGCGGCGGGTGCTTCCCACGGGGCGAAATGGCCGACGCCCGGCAGTGGAAACACGTCGACATCGTCGCCGACCTCGCCGATATCCTCGAGCTGGATCGGCAGCAGGGCCTTGTCCTCCAGCCCCCAGATGACCCGCACCGGAATGCGGATCCTGGGCACATGATCGACCCAGTCGGGCATCGCCGCTTGTTCGCCCGGCGCGGGAACCATGACCCGGCTGGCGCGGTACCAGTTGAGCATGGCCGTGAGCGCGCCGGGCTGGCCCCAATCGTCGATATAGGCCTGCCGCTCGTCGGGCGTGACCTTGGCCAGGTCGACATGTTTGGCGAAGCTCTTGTCGAAGAAGGTGTCGAGCCCCATTCGGGCGATGCCGGCCTCCATGCCGGGGTCGCGGAAGGCGTTCATATATTGCGAGGCGGCGCGCTGCGCGGGGTCGCCGATCAAACTGCGCTGGAAGATGGCGGGATGCGGCGAATTGATGATCGCCAGCCGTTCGATCCCGGGGTGCCCGCTGATCGCCGCCGCCCAGGCGATCGCCCCGCCCCAATCATGCCCGACCAAGGCAAAGCGATCGATTCCGAGCCCATCAGCCAGCGCGAACAAATCGGCGAGAAACTTTTCGGTGGCGTAATCGGCAACGTCCTGCGGCTTGTCGCTGGCGCCGAACCCGCGCAGGTCGGGCATGACCAGGCGGAGATCGCCGGCGAGCAACGGCACCAGCGCCCGCCAGGTGCGGTGCGATTCGGGGAAGCCGTGGACAAGGATCACCGGCGGCGCATCGGTTGGCCCGGCCAGTGCGACGTTCATCGTGATCCCGGTGGAGAGCTCGAGGCGGCGCTGTTCGATCATGGATAGCTCACCGTCTTGGGCACCGCCGGGATCGGAATCCATTCCTCCTCGTCGCCGGGGACGAGCGGGAATCGGCGGGCGGTCCAGTCCTCGCTGGCCTGTAGGATCCGGTCGCGCGAGGAGGAGACGAAATTCCACCACACGTGTCGCTTGGTGGCAAATGCCGCGCCGCCGAGCAGCAAGGCTCGGGCGGTGCTGTCGGCCTTGAGGGTCAGCACCTCGCCGGGGGCGAGGACATAGAGGCTGAACAATTCCATCGGAGTAGTGTCGAGGCTGGCCGCGCCTTCGGTCAGCATCACCGCGCGTTCATCCGCCTCGGCGTCGATCGGCAGGCTGGCGCCGGGGGCGAGCAGGATGTCGGCATAGATGGTCGGGCCATGCTGGGTGACCGCGGACGTCTGGCCCCACAACGTCCCCATCAGCACACGCGCGGTCACGCCGTCGCCTTCGACCAACGGCAATTCGTCCGGCCCGACATGCTCGAATGCCGGCGCGATTTCCTCCTTGCCGTCGGGCAATGCCAGCCAGGTCTGCATTCCGTAGAAGGCGGGCCCCTCGGCGCGTTCGGCGTCGGGCGAACGCTCCGAATGGACGATGCCGGTGCCGGCGGTCATCAGATTGATCGCGCCGGGGCGGATCACCTGGTCGGAGCCGAAGCTGTCGCGGTGCCGGATCGCACCGTCGAACAAGTAAGTGACGGTGGCGAGGTTGATGTGCGGGTGCGGGCGGACGTCCATGCCGCGGCCGGCGGGCAACCGCGCCGGGCCGAACTGGTCGACGAAGATGAACGGGCCGACCATCGTCCGCGTTTTCGCGGGAAGCGCGCGGCGGACCTTGAAGTCGCCGAGGTCGTGGGTGACCGGGACAATGGTGATCATATCGCTTCTCCCCTCGGTTCGACGTTGCGCCATCGTAAGCGGCGAGGCGGCGCGCGTCACCCGATTGTTACCCTCGACCTCCTCAACCGGGGGGTTATCAACTTCAGAATCTTGGCTGGCATCGGCGGGAAAAGTGTCACCCACCCCCCTTTTGCCGGGGGGTTGTAAACTTCATAAGCTTCGGCAGGAAAAGCGCGAAAATGCGGGAAAAAACGCCACCGCTGCCCCCTTCGACCGGGGCGGTCGTTACCCTGACTGTCACCCTGTCCATGCGGAGGAACAGTCGGCTCCTATCAGGGCTGGCCGGAGATCGATCGACGATGGGAAAGAGCCACGGCGAACGAACCGCCGAAGCATCGACCAAAGCAGGCGAAATCCTACATTGGAAGCCTATTCTTCGGCGCTCCGCCACCACCAGTGCCGGACATATGCCCCGACCCGCGAGCGGATGACGAGGGCGATGGCCAGCAATAGCAGCGCCCACGGGAGGACGGCTCCGAGGAATTGCAGCAGGAAGGAGATCATCGTCACCCCGCTGGCGATGAATGTCTTCCACGCTTCGGCGAAGGGGTTGGTGCCGCGGAACCCCGGTATGCCGCCCTTGCCGTAATAGTTGAAGGTCATCGGTGTGTTGGCGAGGCGTTCCTCGCTGACGGCGATCGATTGCGACTTGTCCGACTGGCTGGCGCGAAGTTCGTCGAGCTGTCCTTGCAATGCTGTGCGTTCGCGGTCGCCCGCGCCGAGGGTGGCAAGCCGTTTCTCGATCTCGGCGATGCGCGCCTCAATCTCGCGCCGTTCGCTGGTCGCGGTGCGGATTGCGCTACCCTCATCCTCGCCGCTGAATTCGGCATTGACCAGCCGGCCGCCGGCGGCCTCGATTGAGGCGGTCGACTGCTTGCCGAACTGGCGGGCGATGACCGGGTCGAGCTTGACCGCTAGCATCGCGGTGACCTGCTCATCCTCGCCGATGGTATATTTGAGGCCGGTAATGCGGCAGCGCGCGAGGCCGAGTTTCTCGCACGCCCCGGCATGCGCTTCCTGCGCGGCGGCGATGCGTCCGTCGTCGAGCCGGAAATCATAGGCGTAGGAGAAGGCGACGCCGGGCGCGGCGGAGGGCGCAATGTCGGGCGAGCCGAGGGACGATTCCTCGACAGCATTCATCGTCTGGTCGGCATCCTCGCCCTTCTGCGCGCAAGCGGCGAGCGCAACCAGCAGGACAGTGGTGGCAGCGCGTTTCATCATCTTCCTCATCTCATTCCCCCGGTGCCAGCGCCTTGATGGTTAGTGCATGAACCCGTTCGCGCATCAGGTCGCCGAGCGCGGCGTAGACCGCGCGCTGGCGGGCGACGCGATTGAGGCCGGTGAAAACGGCGCTTTCGATCAGCAACGCGAAATGGCTTTCGCCGCGGCCGTCGTGGCCGGCGTGGCCGATGTGGCGGTCGCTCTGGTCGTCGAGTT
>Ga0307505_10001984_pt1 | contig 15111 bp, 14 predicted proteins | sample 23_S_MG_FD_202183 | JGI IMG/M metagenome (GOLD analysis project Ga0307505, IMG submission 202183) | Soil microbial communities from Populus trichocarpa stands in riparian zone in the Pacific Northwest, United States - 23_S | ecosystem: Environmental > Terrestrial > Soil > Riparian zone > Trees...
GTGCGGGTGCTGAACTGCTTCGGGTTACAACGAAGCGATCGATATCGGCAGCCCAGACGTCATTCGGATCTCGTTGCACTCGTATTGTGTTGCTCCCCGGGGCAAGCGATATCGAGATGGCAGAGGTGTTGGTGAAAGTGTTCCAGCTACCCGTAGAGGGGAACCTCAATTGCGTTGTCCGAGCGCCGTTCACATAGAGACTCAGGCTCCGAGTGTCTCGGTAGCCGTTGCTAAATCGCACCACCAAGGAGGCTGGACCACCTGCACCGCCATCGACATTGACCTGCGTGTATGCGCCAGTTGAATTGAGCCAGCCAATCACTTGACCGCCAGACGCATTGGTAGCTGCCTCAACAATGGCGCCACCCCCACGCCGGCCATTCTCAGCCTCGTAGTAGCTAGTCGTCGCCGTTGCCGTTGCCGTCTGCGCTATGGCCCGCGCCGGTATGGCCGCAGGTACGGAGAACGCAGTGGACACCAGATAGGCGACTAGCGTCTTGCGGTGAAACGGGGACTTAACTTTCATGAGCTACCTGTAAGGTCGAGCACAGGCCCCGGACAACGGGCCATCGGTGCAGTCCAGTCGGTCGAAGATTCGGCGAATACCTTCTGAAGACTCCGCGCACTCCATGCAACCCTTGCATGACCGTTCGCGGCGCGTCCAGCATGTCGCCATCTCCAACCAACATCGGCCCGATTGTTCCGGCTGTTGACCTCACTGCTGTTACAACTTGTACCGCCAGCAAGACATCAGGCGCCCGCCATACCGCCCAGCTCTTCGCTCAGTTCTTCCGCCACCCTTTCGACGTCGCCAGCCAAGATTTGCTCGGCACCCGCCAGCCAGCAAGCCAGCAACACACGGGTGCAAATCACATTGATGCGCCTGGGGATGCCGCCAGACTTTGCATGCAGGCGCATGAAGGCGTCGTCGGCAATTGCGGGCCGATCCTTCCAGCCCACATGGCGGAGTCGATGCTCGACGTAGGCACGCGTCTCCAATGCGCTCATCGGGCCAAGGTGGCAAGAGGCGATGACCCGTTGACGGAGCTGCTCCATGTTGCTCGAGCGAAGCATCTGCCTCAGCTCGGGCTGGCCGACCAGAAAACTCTGCAAGAGCGCATGCGGACCCAGCTGAAAATTGGACAGCATGCGAAGCTCTTCCACCTCCTTGGTGCCCAGGTTCTGCGCTTCGTCGATGACCAGCAAGGCCCTGCGCCGGTTTGCCGCCAGCGCGGTGAAGTAGGCCTCCAAGGTGGCCAGCATGTGAGCCTTTGACATGCCGGAGATGGGCACCCCAAACGCGGTGCAGATGGCATGCAGCAAGTCGTAGCTGTCGAGCTGCGTGTTCACCACCTGCGCTGCCACCACCTCAGTGGTGTCCAGTCCCTCGAGCAGCGTCCGCACGAGGGTGGTCTTGCCCGACCCGATTTCACCCGTCACGACGATGAAGCCCTCTCCCTGATGCACACCGAACTTCAGGTAGGACAGCGCCAGGCCGTGACCTTTGCTTTCAAAGTAGAAGCTTGGGTCGGGGCTGAGCTGGAATGGGGGTCCGACAAAACCGAAGTGGGATTCGAACATGAGGCTTCAGTCCGGTAGCGATGAATCTATGTTCGTCAAGTTGGTGGCCTCTGGCAGTGCATGGGTGGCTGACCACCCTTCGCACAGGCCCTCTTGCGCCCGCTAGCCACGTGACCGTGCAGGCTGCGGCCTCTGCAGCGAGTGTACGTCCGGGCAACCCTGCCCCTGGTGCGACTGGCGTGGTTCTGGGCGCTGAGCATCGTGCTGCGATTCGGTCTTCGGCAGTCTGGCAAGCCACTGCATCAGGCCGCGCGAGATGCGGGAGCCAGCGTGCCCGTCCCAGACCGCCGGCAGCTTCGACCTTGCGGCGCCGCTATAGAGAATCTGCCAGATTGTGCGTGTGGCACTGGCTGCGCCGTCACTGACAGTCGTGACGCGCAACCATCCTCCCGCAGCGGCGTCGGAGACGTGTCGCATCCCGATACACAAGCAAGGCACGCCCAGTATGGCGGTCTCCTCCGCGACGTCTGGAGAATTGGTGAGCACGCAGATCGACTCGCGCATCAGGCGCACCATGTCGATGTAGCCCAACTCATCAATCACGGCGATGCGGTCACCCTGCAACTCGCGTATCAGATGGCCTGGTTGGCCGTGGCGCATCGCGGTACCGCGCACTGGCCATACCAACGGAAGATCACGACTAACCTTCTTCAGCAACCTCAGTACATCGGCTTCGAACGAGGCAATCTCGTCCGCAGCAGGATGCTTGAGCACGACGACACCAAAGCCGCGGCGTGGATCGCGTTGCAGGCGTACAGCAGTCAAGATGGCATCGCGAGGGACTTGGTGCGGCGCCGACTGAGTAGCAATATGCAAGGCATCGACCAGCAGACTGCCAACTCCGTTCAAGGCCTGATCCCGACCGTGGCTGGCGTAGCTGCCTGTCGGCTGACAACTGAAGCGCAGATTTGCGAGTCGTCCGATCGCGGCCCTTGGTGATGCCGTGGCTTCGAACTCAGAGGCCAATTGCGGATCGGCACCGATGTGAACCAGAGGCAATCCACGCTGCTTGGCCAACAATGCGCAACGGTGTAATAGCGGATCGCCATCGAATACGACCACCGCGTGCGGCACGCAAGACCTGACTGCAGCATCGAACCGGCGTTCGAACTGGTCTCCCGACAACGTCGGGTCTTCGGCCAGGTCGATCAGCACGGGTGCGCTGCTGAGCTGGCCATGGAGATCGACATTCAGGTCCCAGACGTGCTTGTTCCTCAAACACACGACCACAGCCTTCGACAACTGCGGCCGTGATTGGAGCGCGAACATCAGGGCCATCGCCTTGACGTAATCGCTCCGTCCGCTCACCAACAGAAACAGCACGACCTCGAACACCGCCGCAGCCTGCGCACTTGGCGATTCGCGGCGAGGCGAATACTGTGCGACCGATCCATCTGCGATCTCTGCATCGAGCATCCTGGCGATGTCGCGAACCGCCTGCGGGTCCACATGCGTCGTATCGCTCAGGTACTGCCCCAACAGCAGGCGATTTGCGATCACGTTCACGCGACGAGGTACGCCGCCGGCGAGCCTGTGAATCTCGTCGAAGGCTGCTGGATCGAACGACGGCGAGCCAGACCACCCAACCTTGAGTAGCCGATGTTCGATGTAGCGGCGCGTTTCATCGAGATCGAGAGGCTCGAGATGGCATGCTTGCTGAACAAGAGCCTGCAACTGGGGCAACGCATGATCGGCCACGTGCGTCCGCAACTCTGGCTGCCCGGCCAGAACGATGCGAAGGCGCGCGCCTTCGTCGGTGGAGGCCAGGCTCAGGTCCATCAGACTCGACAGCGCGGGACGGCCGAGATTCTGTGCTTCATCGATCGTGATCGCAATCGACGCTCCGCGAAGGCCACGCATGTATCGGCGCAGGACCGGGAGGACTCCATCGTCGTTCTGCGTCGATGTATCGACGCCCAATGCAAGCGCAACAGCGCTCAGCAGCCCTTCGGAGTCGAGCTGAGTGTTGGTGATCAACGCAGAAGTCAGGCCAGAACGCTGCAGCTCGCTCAGCCATGTCCGCAACACCGTGGTCTTGCCGGCACCGATCGCACCGCTCAGCACGATGAACGGCAAGTCGCCGGAGAACGCGCTTCGAAGTGCCGTCAGCGCTTCGCGGTGCTGTACCCCATCGAAGTAGAACGACGGATCCGGGCTGAGCTGAAAGGGTGGCCCAGTGATGCCGAAGCGCCGCTCATACATTGCCGGACCTCGGCATGATGCGGGTGCGGTTGTTGTCCGAAACCCGCAATGCAGTTCAGAACTGCATGCTCAGCGCCGCGAGCAGCGCTGATTCGTTGTAGGGCGACGACGTGCTGCTGAACACGGTGCGGCGCACGGTGGCCGACAGCGTTGTACGCTCGGCCAACTGATAGCTCCAGGTCGCCGTGCCTGTCCACAGAGTCGTCTCTTCCGTGGACGTCGACCCGGTAGTTCGCTGGCCAGAGCCATTCACTGTGACGGTCGAGAGGGGCGTGAGGCGATGTGACCATGACAAGCCGCCTCCGAACCAGGTGATCTCGTCGTCGCCGGAAACTGCACTACCTGAGTTGGGGACAGGACCCACGTTCTGCGTCTTGGTCTGGTAGACGCTGAAGACCACGGTGCTTCTGATGCCGAGCAGCGAGGCGGACAGTTCGTTCCGATCCTCCAGTTGCACTTGTGACGGCAGGAAGTTGCTGTTCAGCGGTTCATCGGCCTTGATCCCATTGGCTTGCATGAAGCTGTTGACCACTTGCTCACGCTTCACCGGGTCCGGCTCGACCGTCGCAAACTGCGTGAACAGCATGTCGAACGGCGAACCCGCACTGCCACGTCCGGAGTTGTATTGGCCGACGGACAGGCTTCGCCGGCTGCTTGCCACCCACAAAGTCCTGGGCGTGCGGTATTCGAGGCTGTAGAGATGCGACGATCCGAAGGCACGTTGGTCGTACTCGAGAAACAGCTTCGTTCTCGGACTGGGGTCCCAGCGAAGCCCTGCCCCGACACCGGAGGTGGTCTCTCGCTCCAGGCTGACGAGGTTGCTGGTTTCCACATTGCCACGCAGTGACACCTTGAGCGCAGGCGTGAGCGCGTAGGTCAGCGAGACCAGGTTCAACTGGTCGTAGGTGCTGCGTCCCTCACTGAAGTTGGCCTCGCGATAGCTCAGGTCAACAGCCCAGCCCAGCTTGGCCCACCGCGTGGTGGAATCGAAGCGCACCAACCCGCCCCACACCGCGGAGTCCGACGCTTGCGTAGTGCCACTGTTCGTATAGGTGTAGAAGGCCCTGGCGAGATAGTTGAACTCGCCGGCGATCTGGCCTTGGAGGTAGGGCGCAATGCCGATCGTCGAGACTTCGGTCTGGTTCGAATTGTTCAGGCTGGGGTCGGCGGATTGGGTTCCGAACGGGGAGATATTCTGTGGCGTGATGCGTGCGTCCAGGTCCACGAACATGCGGTCATCGACGACTTCGGCCTTCAGCGCGGCATTCAGGGTGTTGTAGAAGGTGTTCGATTCTTCCTGCCGCGCATAGAAGGAACCTGTAAGCACATAGTTCGCGAAGCCCTTGAAGCGAACGGACTGCCCTGAGAGCTGGAAACCGGGGCTGATCTGGGCAATCAGGTCGGACCTCTTGTCCGTCGCAGTGAGGTTGACGTTGTCCGTGGCCGTCAGACCGAACGCCAAGGTGGGCACCAGACGAAAAGGGCGGCCGTCAGTCTCAGCAGCATCGGGCACCTGCGCCGCAGCAGCCACCCAGGCCAGAGCAAGCAGGCTGGACGCTGATTGCCGACCTAGACGCCCACGCTTCCAGCGCAGCGGGCCGTACATCGCCACGCTAGAAGAAGCCTTGCGGAATGATGAGAATGTCACCGGGGCGCATTTCGACGTTCGCGGAAACGTCACCGCTGCGAATGAGGTCTCGCAGGCGAACCGAATACTGCTTGCCGCCGTCGCTGGCACGCACGATGGACGCGCCATTACCGTCGGCAAAATCGGTCAGGCCGCCCACGGCGATCATCACGTCGAGTACCGTCATGTGTTGCCTGAACGGCAACGACTGGGGCTTGGCTGCTTCGCCCACCACGCGGATCTGCTGGTCGTAAGGCCCCATGAAGGTCGTGACGACCACCGTGACCACGGGATCGCGAACGTACTTCTGCAGCCGAGCCTCGATGTCCCGGGCGATGGCCCCCGAGGACTTGCCCTGCGCCACCATCTCGTCGATCAGAGGAGTCGAGAACTTGCCGTCGGGGCGCACCGGTACGGTCAGCGACAACTCGGGATTGCGCCAGACGATGATGTTGAGTGTGTCGCCCGGGCCGACCAGATAGTTGTAGTCCTGCGTCGCGGCCGATACCGGAGCAGGCGGGTACTTGCCGGAACTTGCGCATGCCGTCAACAAGCCGATCGCCAACAACGAAGCCAGCCAACCAGCCGCGACGCCTAACAGCCCGGTTCTCTTGTGCATATCGGCTTTCCTTTTCGGGTCAGACGTGCCCGTGCCCGACAGTGATCGATTAGGAATCATGGCACATCGGTCCGAGGCGCTTCGGGGTCTGAACCGCCGGGCCAAGCCAGAACCAAAATATTGCACGGCCGCTGGCCGTGCTGCGCCGGCTCACTTTCGTGCACCGGCGCTTCCGGCAGGATGCGCCTGCACCAGGCTCGTACCGACGATGCGCTCCCGATCCGACGATTGCATCGACTGAAGCATGTCCGCGATGAACCCCTCGTGCAGTTTGTAGGCCCGGTCGGCGTTCAGATCCAGGGACGAGACACGCACCAACAGGCCATCGGCCGACTTGCGACGCACGGCGTTGGCCAGACGACGCAGGCGGAACGTGTTGGCGTCGGCAATGCGCTCGCTGCCAAGGACGATCCAGTAGGTCACCACTTCGGGCCGTTGCGGCAGGTCTGCGGCGAGCCGGGTCACCGGCGCGCCACCAGCCGCTGCGTGCATTTCGGCAACATGTCTTGACCGAACCGTGAATCCGCTATAGCGGTAGCAGATCTCGGGCAGGTGCAACTCGAGTCCTGCGATCTGGTCACCGCCATGGGCGATGGAAAGCATCACCCTGCGGCCCAGCGGGTCGATGTAGGTTCTTTCCAGCAACTGCACGTAACCGTATTCGGGCAACTCGGCGGCCGGCCTCACGAAGACGGCCGACAAGCTGTCGAGCTGCCACGCGCCGAACTGCTTTGGAATGACTGCCTCTAGATCGATCCGGCGTTGCGTGTCTTTGGGCGGATTCGGCACCACGAACGCCCCCAGCAGGGAGGTGGTGCCCATCGCGACGAAGGCGAGGAACGCTTGCCGGCGCACCCGGCTTGTCATGGTGTCTTTCGCGCAAAGAGGCGGCCAAGCAGCCCATCAGCCGCAATCACGAGGACCAAGGCGACCGTGAACAGCACGATGCCGGAGAACCCATGCAGGAAGCCCTGGCCTGCCGCATCACCGTAGTAGTAGGTGACGAGGGCCAGCACGATCACACGAACGACATTGGCCATAAAGGCGAGCGGCACTATCAATACCGCCAAGAGCACGTTCCTCGATGCCGACGAGTGATTCATCAGGCTGGCGTACAGCAAGCCCATCGCTTCGAGCGTGAACATGGTCTGCAGACCGGCGCAGGCCTCGGTGACCAGCAACTGGTACTGGCCAACAGTCATCATGACGCCTGAATTCGCGACCGGGTAACCCAACCACGAGAGTATCTGGGTTGCAACCGAGGACACGCCGACCTTCAACGGCCCTGTCGCCGCAAGGACGAGCTCGAAAGGCAGCGGCAGTGCGAACAACGGAAAGACGAGCGCGAACCAACCGACACGCAGCCCGGGGAAGCCTCTGAACCGAAGCAGGATGCTTGCAATGACAACGATCAACGCCGCCAGCGCTATGCGCAGGTCATAGGCCCGTCCGAACACATACAGCGCCAAGCCGAGTGCAAAGCACGCCCCAGCCCACCCAGGCACGGCAGTGTGCTGCAGTGCGATCAACTCGCGGCGCTTGCGATAGAGCAAGAAGGCCGAGACGGCAAAGATCGCGGGCTCGTGACCCTGCATGCCATTGGCCCACGTACCGCGGGACACGTTCCAGAACAGCGGCACGAAAAGGAACATGAAGCCCGACAGTACCAGCAGCACCGCTGGGGGATCGAGTCCGGGCGTCCACCACCGGTGCTGCACCCAGGAGTCCACACGGCGCACGGTCGTCGAGGACGTCGGCGTTCCGGTCATAAGGCAGCGACCTGTAGCTGCATCAGCGCGGTTCTTGTGGAGGTGTGGCAAGCACTGGCGCCGAGGCTGCAGATGCCAGCTTGGCAAAGGCGGGCGAGTACTGCAGTCTTGCGCCCTTGCGCAAGGCTTCCATCGCCTCGCCAACACGCTGGCGCTTTCGCTCTTGCAACAGGTAGTTGGCAATCAGCGGTGTGGCCGTACGACGGTCCACTGGCGCCTTGTGCGCATAGATCACCGTGAAGACGCGTGCCCCGCCGGGCTGTCGAAGAAGAACCGAGTCGCCCACGTCGGCCTTGGACAAGGATTCCAGCATCAGCAGCGGCACATCTTCTGCTGCTTGGGCGAACAGGCGTGTCGAATAGCCCAGACCCATACGATCGAGAGCGTTGGTCAGCTCGGCGGCACTCCGCGCTTTGCCGACCGCTACGCTCAACAAGTCCAGCTGTGACGCACTGGCCTCGACCGCCGTTTCCTGTAGCAGATAGAGGCGGCGATGCGCGAAGAGCGCCGGATTGCTTTCGTAGTAGCGATCGATTTCGTTGCTGCTCGGCCCGGTCGCCTTCTCCGCGATGCGGTCATGATAGGCACGCGCCAATAGCTCGCGACGCTGCAACTGCATGTCCTGGATGAGATCAGCGCTCCTGTCCACGCCATTGGCGGTGGCGGCTTGGGCAGCGAGTTCCTGGTCGATGAGAACTTCCAGCACGCTGGACGCGATCTCGCTGCTGGCCGCGGCAGCCAACTGAGGTTGGCGTCGAAGGACGGCCTGAACCTGGTGAACCGAGATCTCGCCGTCGTTGACCCTGACGGCCACCTGGGACTCCTTGCCTGGCGGCTCCTGTTTGCTGCAAGCCGTGGAGAGCATCGCTACGCCCAAAGCTGGCAGCCAGGCAAGAAGAAGCGTTCTGAACATTGGGGGATCTGGTCGATACCGGGTGCGGCTGCAACAAACGACCGATCAGGCTAGCGCTTGCCTCTGCGGGATCACAGCCTCGTTCGTGGGGGGTCGCCCGCGCATTCCGTGAACATCCGCACGGATCCGCGTGCCTCTGAACACTTCGCAGACCCAGCAGGGTGATGAATGCTGCCGTCCGTCCCGGCAGTTGCAGGCACGCTTCACTTGCCTTGCTTTGGCCGCTCACCACGAGGATCGCGCCAATGCTGGGCACGTACGACAAAGCGGGCACTAGGCCCGCTTCCGAATCGATAGTACAAGCGCGGCTTTCAGCTTCGCCGGCGACGTAGCACTCCAGCCCCGACTACGGCCAATCCGGCGATGGCCAACGCATATGCAGCCGGTTCCGGTGCCGCCGCCGCAAGGGTCACAATCCTGCCGGAGTAGCCCACATCTCTGTTCGTACCAATAATCCTAGGATCGGATGTCACGTTGCTCGTGACCTCCAGCCTGTAAGTGGTGCCGCCCGCCAAGCTGCCGAAACTGAATAGCTGGGTGTTCAGGAAGTCGACCGACTTGACCAGGTTCAGAAGTGTGTTGCCAGCATACAAGGCCACCGACGAGACAATGTTCAGCTTGTTGAGCAGAGGATCTGATTCGCTAAGCCAACCGGAGAACCCGGACCCTCTCGCCACCGTGGTAAAGGTGAAGCAGTCGACATAGCTTCCAGCCGCACTGAACGACTTAGCGATGTCGTGACCGAGTCCAAGAGACAACGTAGCGTTGCTGGTGCAGGTGGCACCGACTGCGGACGTCACCCCAATGGTCAATGCAAGTGCAGCTGTGTACGATTTGACGCGCATTTCTTTCCCCTGACTAGCCAAAGGGGGAGCCGCCAACAACCGAACTCCCCTTTTAAGATTCTGCTCGCAACAGCACTCGACGACACCCCCTGATTGAGGGGGAAATGACCGGGTATACCCTTGCCTGCGACCGCAAGGCGGGACTAGGTCACGCAGCAGGGCGCCCGCTCTCTGCACATCAATCGAACAAAGGGCTTTCCGCAAGCAATGGCGCTGCTGCATCACGGGCTGCCAATAGCGGGGCCGTACCCAGGGCCGGCCATTCGATGCCGATGGCCGGGTCGTCCCAGCGAATGCAGCGTTCCGCCTGCGGCGCGTAGTAGCTTGTCGTTTTGTACAGGAAGTCTGCACTCTCGCTGACAACCAAGAAACCGTGCGCCAAGCCCGGCGGCAACCAAGCCATGCGATGGTTCTCGCTGGAAAGCGTCACGCCGACCCAGCAGCCGAAGCTTTGGCTGCTCTTGCGCAGGTCGACGGCCACGTCGAATACCGCGCCCTGAGTCACGCGCACGAGCTTACCTTGGGCGTACGGCGCAAGCTGGTAGTGCAGGCCCCGCAGCACGCCATGCGTCGAGCGCGAATGATTGTCTTGTACGAAACGCGGCTCGAAACCCACTGCATCGTCGAAGGCCTTGGCGTTGTAGCTTTCCAGAAAGTACCCCCGCGCATCGCCGAACACCTTGGGTTCGATGATCAGCATGCCTGCGATTTCGGTGCGCAACAGTTTCACGGTATGAATTGGATTGCAAGGCGATGGGGATGGTCGGCTGTCGGATATGTGCGTCGCGATTTTTCCGGACTCCAGACTCAGCCCAATACCTCGCGCAGCATGCGGTCGACGCCGGTCTGCCAGTCCGGCAGTCGCAGCTTGAAGCTCTGCTGCAGCTTTCCGGTGTCAAGCCGTGAATTTAGTGGGCGGCGCGCTGGCGTCGGAAAAGTACGGGTAGGCACGGCGATGATGCCGTCCGGCGGCACCGCCAGATGCTGACCGGCGGCACGGGCATATTCGATCACATGCTGGGCATAGCCATGCCAATTGGTCTCGCCGGCAGCCACGGCATGGTAGGTGCCAGCCAGCTGGGGGTTGGCCGATGCGGCGCGCAGCGCATGCGCCGTCAGGTCGGCGAGCAACTCGGCGCCGGTAGGTGCGCCAAACTGATCATCGATCACTTCGAGCCGCTCGCGCGTGGCAGCCAGGCGCAGCATGGTGCGCGCAAAGTTGTCGCCGCGCGCTGCATACACCCAACTGGTACGCAAGATGATGTGCCGGCAGCCGCTGGCCCGGATGGCCTGCTCGCCTTCCAGCTTGGTCAGGCCGTAGACGTTCAAGGGGCCGGTGGGCGCGTCCTCCGCCCGCGGCAAGCTGCCGCTGCCGTCGAACACGTAGTCGGTGCTGTAGTGCATGAGCCATGCGTCCAGCGAGGCCGCCTCGCGGGCCAATACGGCTGGGGCCGCGGCATTGATGGTGCGAGCCAATTCGGGCTCGCTCTCGGCCTTGTCGACCGCGGTATGCGCGGCCGCGTTGACGATCCACTGCGGCGCCACGGCGCGCACGGTGGCGGCCAGCGCCTCGGGGTGGGTGAAGTCGGCTACCCACGGGCCGGGGCTATCGAAGTCCAACGCCACCAACTCGCCCATCGGCGCCAGTGCGCGTTGCAATTCCCAACCGACCTGGCCGTTCTTGCCAAATAGCAGGATCTTCATAGCTCGGACTGCTGTGCCTGCTGACCGGCATCACGCCAAGCCCACAGAATCAGGGTATCCGGGCCGATGGCCTGCAGGCTCGGCACTATGCTCAAGATGTCCATGAAGGCGCGTTGTAGCTTGCTATACGGGACGCGTCGCGTCTCGAAGCCGTATCCCACATCGTAGATCAACGTCGTATCGCCCAAGTGCGGCGTGTCGCCTCTGCGGTTCACTCTTCGTGACATTGATCGCGGTGCGCTCGGCCAAGACGCATGCCCATCTGTGCGCAATGCCTTCGGTGGGCGCGTCCAGGATCAGCAGCTTCGGCCCCGCGGCCAGGCGAGTGCGTTGGAAGCCGTCTCAGATCGCCATGCGCTGGCGCACGCCCTCGGCCGCCATGTCCTTGCCGCAGCCGCGTTGCACGACCTCGCCGCGTTCCATCACCAGGTACTGGTCGGCCAGTTCTTCGGCGAAGTCGTAGAACTGCTCCACCAGCACGATGGCCATCGGCTGGCCGCCGCTCATGCCGCGGTCGGCCAGCATGCGGATGACACGGCCGATGTCCTTGATGATGCTTGGCTGGATGCCTTCGGTGGGCTCGTCCAGGATCAGCAGCTTCGGGCCAGCGGCCAGCGCGCGCGCGATGGCCAGCTGCTGCTGCTGGCCGCCCGACAGGTCGCCGCCGCGGCGGTTGATCATCTGCTTGAGCACCGGGAACAGCTCGAATAGCTCGCTCGGGATCGGCGTGCTGCCCGGCTTGTAGGCCAGGCCCATGCGCAGGTTTTCCTCGACCGTCAGCCGGCCGAAGATTTCGCGCCCTTGCGGCACATAGCCTAGCCCCAAGCGCACGCGCTCGTAGGAGGTGAGCTTGTTCAGCGGCTGGCCATCCAGCGCGATGCTGCCGGTGCGGATGGGGATCACGCCCATCAGGCTCTTCAGCAGCGTGGTCTTGCCCACGCCGTTGCGGCCCAGCACCACCGTCACCTCGCCCTGCTTCGCCTCGAAGGAGACGTTGCGCAAGATGTGCGATCCGCCGTAGTACTGGTTGACGCCTTCGACCTTGAGCATGTCAGCGGCCCAAATAGACTTCCACGACCTTCTCGTTGGCCTGCACCTCGGCCAGCGTGCCTTCGGCCAGCACGCTGCCTTCGTGCAGCACGGTGACCTTCTTGCTCGCCTTGCCTTCGGTGAGCTCGCCGATGAACTTCATGTCGTGCTCCACCACCACCAGCGAGTGGCTGCCCTCCAGCGTGAGGAACAGCTCTGCCGTGCGCTCGGTCTCCTCGTCGGTCATGCCGGCCACCGGCTCGTCCAGCAGCAGCAGCTTCGGGTCCTGCATCAGCAGCATGCCGATCTCCAGCCACTGCTTCTGGCCGTGGCTCAAGAGCCCGGCGGTGCGCTGCGCGCTGTCCTTCAGGTGGATCAGCGTCAGGACCTCGCCGATGCGATCCGCCTGGGCGCCGCTCAAGCGGAACAGCACCGACGCGCCGACCCGGCGGTCGGCCTTCAGCGCCAGTTCCAGGTTCTGAAACACCGTCAGGTACTCGAAGACCGTGGGTTTCTGGAACTTGCGGCCGATGCCGGCCTGCACGATGTCGTTCTCGCGCAGGCGCAGCAGGTCGATGGTGCTGCCGAAGAAGGCCTTGCCCGCGTCGGGCCGGGTCTTGCCGGTGATCACGTCCATCATCGTCGTCTTGCCCGCGCCGTTGGGGCCGATGATGCAGCGCAGCTCACCGACCATGATGGTCATGGTCAGCGCGTTCAGCGCCTTGAAGCCGTCGAAGCTGACCGTGATGTCGTCCAGGTACAGCGCCACGCCCTGCGTGAAGTCGGGCTCACGCAGCTGCAGCAGCCGCGCGCGCGCGGCCACGCGGCCGCCGGCCGCCTCGTACCGGGCCTGGCGTTCGATTAAGGCTTCGCGGGCACGCGAGCCGGCTTCCATCAAGTCGGGCGTCATGCCTGCTCGCCCTTGCTCTTGCCGGCGAGCTTGCGCACCAGGCCGACGATGCCCTGGGGCAGGAACAGCGTCACCGCGATGAACAGCGCACCCAGGAAGTACAGCCAGATCTCGGGGAAGGCCTGCGTGAACCAGCTCTTCGCGCCGTTGACGAAGAAGGCGCCGACGATCGGGCCGATCAGCGTGCCGCGCCCGCCCACCGCCGCCCAGATGGCGATTTCGATGCTCGCCGCCGGCGACATCTCGCTGGGGTTGATGATGCCCACCTGCGGCACGTACAGCGCGCCGGCGATGCCGCACATCACGGCCGACAGCGTCCAGATGCTCAACTTGTAGGCCACAGGGTTGTAGCCGGTGAACATGACGCGGCTCTCGGCATCGCGAATGGCCTGCAGCACACGCCCGTACTTGGTGTTGACCAGCCAGCGCGCGAACACGAACATGCCGATCAGCGTGCAGCCGGTGATGACGAACAAGGTCATGCGCATGCCCGGCGTGGCGATCGGCTGGTCGAGGATGCGCTTGAAGTCGGTGAAGCCGTTGTTGCCGCCGAAGCCGGTCTCGTTGCGGAAGAACAGCAGCATCGCCGCGTAGGTGAGCGCCTGCGTGATGATCGAGAAGTACACGCCCTTGATGCGCGAGCGGAAGGCGAAGTAGCCGAAGACGAAGGCCACCAGCCCGGGCACCAGCGCCACCAGCAGCATCTGCGCGATGAAGGAGTCCGACACCGCCCAGTGCCAGGGAAATTCCTTCCAGTTCAGGAACACCATGAAGTCGGGCATCGGCAGGCGGTACTGGCCGTCGCTGCCGATCTGGCGCATCAGGTACATGCCCATCATGTAGCCGCCGAGCGCGAAGAACAGGCCGTGGCCCAGCGACAGGATGCCGGTGTAGCCCCAGATCAGGTCCATGGCCAGCGCGCACATCGCGTAGCACATGATCTTGGCGACCAGCTGCACCACGTAGTCGGACATGTGGAACGCGTGGCCGGCCGGCACCACCAGGTTCAGCACCGGCACCCCCACCACCACGACCAGCAGTGCGGCGAACACCGCGCTCCAGCTGCGCGCGCTCAGGAAGCCCCGCGGCGGCAGCGCCACCGGTGCCGGCAACACGGCGCTCATGTGTGCACCCTACGGCCTGCGGCCGGTCCCGCCGAGCGGGAATGAGCCCCTTCGGGCGGCCGTGCGGGGCTCATGCTTCCGCACTCCGGCCCTTCATCGCGAAGATGCCCTGCGGCCGCTTCTGGATGAAGACGACGATGAACACCAGCACCATGATCTTGGCCAGCACCGCGCCCTGCCAGCCTTCGAGCAGCTTGTTCAGCACGCCCAGGCCCAGCGCGGCGTACACGGTGCCGGCGAGCTGGCCGACGCCGCCCAGCACCACCACCATGAACGAGTCGACGATGTAGTTCTGCCCCAGATTCGGCCCGACGTTATCCACCTGCGACAGCGCGCAGCCCGCCAGGCCGGCGATGCCCGAGCCCAGCGCGAAGGCATAGGTGTCGATGCGCGCGGTGTTGACACCCATGCAGGCCGCCATCTTGCGGTTCTGCGTGACGCCGCGCACGAACAGGCCCAGCCGCGTGTAGGCGATCAGCGCCGCCACGCCGGCCAGCACCAGCCCGGCGAAGACGATGATGGCGATGCGGTTGTAGGGCAGCGTCAGGTTGCTCATCGCCGCGAAGCCGCCCGACAGCCAGGCGGGGTTTTCCACCGGCACGTTCTGCGCACCGAAGAGGTTGCGCACCGCCTGCATCAGGATCAGGCTGATGCCCCAGGTGGCCAGCAGCGTCTCCAGCGGCCGGCCGTAGAGCCAGCGGATGACGCCGCGCTCCAGCACCGCGCCGACCAGCGCCGCGGCCAGGAAGGACGCCGGTATCGCGGCGATCACGTAGAGATCGAAGGCC
>Ga0307505_10001985_pt1 | contig 15104 bp, 15 predicted proteins | sample 23_S_MG_FD_202183 | JGI IMG/M metagenome (GOLD analysis project Ga0307505, IMG submission 202183) | Soil microbial communities from Populus trichocarpa stands in riparian zone in the Pacific Northwest, United States - 23_S | ecosystem: Environmental > Terrestrial > Soil > Riparian zone > Trees...
GGCTGCGCGCAGGTCTACGGGGACACTCGTGAGGTCGGTACAAGTCCGCTCGACTTCACAGCCTTCAAGCGCGGTGACGGACGTGCCGCTCTCGTAGTGCTTGGTGTGGGTGGCTCATTCATCCGTCTTAGATGTTATCCGTAAATAGTACACTTTCGTTCCGAGCCGCATGTCGCGCGGTGTTCGGACGAAGGCATGGCCACACGCAAGCGAGTTGACTCATGGGTGGTGACCGACGACTTCTGGGAACGAGTGGAGCCGTTGATTCCAGTGCGTGCGCGGATCAAGGGCAAGCAGTACGTGCGCAAGCCTGGCGCGGGTCGACCGCCCAAGCCGGCGCGGCAAGTGTTCGAGGCGGTCGTGTACGTGCTGCGCACGGGCTGCCAATGGAAGGCACTGCCCAAAGAGCGATTCGGCAGTGCCAGCGCGGTGCACAAGCGCTTCTTGGAATGGGAGCAGGCCGGCGTGTTCGAGGCGATGTGGCAAGCCGGGCTTGCCGAGTACGACCAGATGGAGGGCATCGCCTGGCGATGGCAAAGCATCGATGGGGCCATGTTCAAGGCGCCCTTGGCGCAAGAAGCGGTGGGACCCAACCCGACGGATCGGGGAAAAAAAGGGCAGCAAGCGACACCTGCTGGTGGACGGCCGTGGCGTCCCGTTGTCGCTCGTCGTGACCGGGGCCAATGAGCAGACGTCACGCAACTCGAACAGGTGCTGCAGGCCGTCATGGTCAAGCGCAAGACCCCGGGCACCAGGCGCAGCAAGCACCTGTGTGCCGATGCCGGCTATCGCGGCCGGCGGGCATTGCAGATCATCGAATCGCACGGCTACATCCCTCATGTCGTCAGTCGCCCAAAGGAAGCCGCCGCCAAGAGGCGCAACCCAGCCAAGAAGGCACGGCGCTGGGTAGTCGAGGTCTGCCACAGTTGGTTCAACCGCTTCCGCAAGGTGCTCGTTCGATACGAGAAGCTTGAGCGAAGCTTCGTTGCGCTCAACCACCTCGCTGCGGGCAGCATCGCGTTTCGCAAGATCAAGCTGACAGTCAATATTATTTACGGATAACTTCTTAGAAGTGGCGGCGACCGGTCAAGGCTCCAGACGTGTCGATGGCGCTTTGGCGTCATTGCTGACCCCTCTTGGCGGTAGCCATCGATCGCCAGCAGGGCCGAACGTCGCAGGTCAGTCTGAGGCAGCAGTTGGCCTTGCGCTCTGAACGAATGCTCCTTGTCGCGAGTTGGCTCAAGTGGGCAGCGTGCCCCGGATCAGCCGGACGTCCGAGACTCGTCTGCCACTGCCATCACGGTGAGCTGCGCTACAGCAACCCATGCGCCGTCGCCGCCACCGCCGCCTGCACGCGCGAGCTGAAGCCCAGCTTGCGCAGCACGTGCTGCACGTGGATCTTCACCGTGGTCTCGGCAATGCCCAGCTCGCGCGCGATCTCCTTGTTGCTGGCGCCGCGCGCGATGCCGCGCAGGATGTCGCGCTCGCGCGGCGACAGCTGTTCGATCGGCGATGCCGGCGTGCTCGCCTCGGCACCGGCCGGCGGCGCGGCGGCGCCGCGGTAGGCGGCCACCAGCTTGCCGGTCATCTCCTCGGCCACCACGCTGGCGCCGCGCATCGCGCGCTGGATGGCGGTGACCAGCGCGTCGCCTTCGATGGTCTTCAGCAGGTAGCCGCAGGCGCCGCCGCGCAGCGCGGCGGCCAGGTCGGCCTCGTCTTCGCTGACGGTCAACATCATGATGCGCGCTGCCGGCGCGGCCTGGCGCAGCGCCGGCAGCGCGTCGACGCCGTTCACGCCGGGCAGGTGGTTGTCCAGCAGGATCAGGTCGGGCTGCAGTTCGGCGGCGCGGCGCTGGGCTTCGCCGGCATCGGCCGCGTCGCCCACCACCTGCAGCGACGCGTCGCGCGCCAGCAGCGCGGTCAGGCCGCGGCGGAACAGCGTGTGGTCGTCCACCACCAGGATGCGCACCGCTGCGTTCATGCGCTCACCGCCTCTTCGCGCGTGGCGTGGGCCGCCACGGGCGCCAGCTGCAGCACCACCGAGCTGCCGTGCCCGGGCGTGGAGATCAGCTCCAGCGTGGCGCCGATGCGCTCGGCGCGCTCGGCCATGATGCGCAGCCCCACGTGCGTCTCGCTGCGGCCGGGGTCCTCGGCATGGAAGCCGATGCCGTCGTCGCGCACCTCGAAGCGCCAGCGCGGCTGCTGCTGCACGTCCAGCCACACGTGGCTGGCGCGCGCATGCTTGCGCACGTTGGACAGCGCTTCCTGCAGGATGTGCAGCACCTGGATCTGCAGGTCCGGCGTCAGCGGCAGGCCCTGGCCGTGCATCTGCAGGCTGGCCTTGATGCCGCTGTGGTGCTCGAACTTGCGCAGCGTGGTCTGCAGCGCCGGCTCGATGTCTTCGGCGTTGGCGCGGGTGCGGAAGTGCAGCAGCAGCTCGCGCACGTCGCCGTAGCTTTCGCGCACCCCCGTGTCGATCTCGGCCAGCACCGACTGCACGCGCTGCGCATTGCCGCTGGCCAGCGCGTCGCGCATCAGCTGCACCTGGATCTTCAGGAAGGCCAGCGATTGCGCGATCGAATCGTGCAGCTCGCGCGCCAGCAGGACACGCTCCTGCGACACGGCGGCTTCCTTGGCCAGGCTGTCCAGGCGCAGGTTCTCCATCGCCGCGCTCAGGTGCGCGACCAGCGCCTCCAGCAGCGAGCGCTCGGCCTGCGACGGTGCCACCTGGGCGTTGTAGAACAGGTTCAGCTCGCCCATCGTGCGCTCGTGCAGGCGGATCGGCAGCGACACCACCGTGCCGAAGTCGGCGCGCGCGCAATGGCCCAGGTTGCCCTGCGGCAGCGAATGCACGGGGATCACGCGCACGCCCGGCATGGCCAGCGGCGTGCCGCAGTGGCAGTCGCCGGCCGTCAGGCATCGTTCGTGCTCGACCATGCCGGGCGGCAGGCCCTGGCTGGCCAGCAGCAGGTAGCGCTGGTTGCCCTCGTCCGACCAGCGCAGCGCCACTGCGTCGGCATGCGCCACGCGCGCGATGCGCTGCGTGAAGCCGCTGGCCAGCGCCTCCAGCGTGGTGGCGCCGGTGATGAGCGTGCTCACGTCGTACAGCGCCTGCAGGCGTTCGCCCTTTTCCTGCAGCTGCGAGGTCTTCTCGGCCACCTTGGCTTCGAGGTTGCGGTACATCGACCGCAGGTGTTCGGCCAGCTCGTTGAAGCCGTTGGCCAGCGTGCCGAACTCGTCCTTGCTGCTGGGGCGGATGCGCGTGCCGAAGTCACCGCCCTGCAGCCTTTCGATGGCGCGCTTGAGCTGCGACACCGGCTCGAGCACGAAGCGGTAGCCGGTGAGCAGCAGCGTCGCACCGGCCGCCACCACCAGCGTCAGCACCGCCGTCTGCAGCAGGTGCTGCAGCGCGGTCCAGCGCGACATGTGGGCTTCGATGGCGTTGACCAGCGCGTCGATGTGATCGACGAAGGCTGCGGCCTGGGCGCGCAGTTCGGCCACGTCGGGCTGCGCCGCGCCGCGCCAGTGCTGCACGAAGGCGGCCCAGTCCTGTTCCACCGTGGCGAAGCGCGCGCGCACCGTGTCATCCCAGGGCACGAACAGCGGGCGCTCGGGGTCGCCGCCGCGCAGCAGCGCCAGGCTGTGCTCGAAGGCCTTGACCTGCTGCGCGCGGTTGGCCTCGTCGGCGGTGGCCAGCGACAGCGACAGCCGGTAGGTCTGCATGCGCATGCGGCCGGCCTCGTTGACCGCGGCGGCGCCGCCTTCGAGCTGCCACGACACCCACAGCGTGGCGGAGATGGCCAGCAGCGTGAGCACGAGGAAGGGCGTGGCCACCAGCGCCAGCTTGGCGCCCAGGTTCCATTGGCGGGGCGGGCTCATCGGCGCATCCTAGGCTCGTGCACGCCTGCGGTCTACCCGGCCAGCAGACCGAGCGGCTGCTTGGTGATGGCCACCGAGACGATCCAGCCGAAGACAGCCAGTGCTGCCACCCACGCCGTCACGCGCTGCGCCAATGGCCGCCCCGGCCGCAAGGCCAGCATGCCCAGCCCGATGTAGAGCATCAGCCCGGCGATCTTGGCCATCAGCCACGGTGCGTTGCCGGGCGTCAGGCGCAGCATCCAGGCCATCACCATCGCCGACAGCAGCAGCAGCGTGTCCACCCCATGCGACACGATGCGCACGAAACGGTGCCGCACCCATGCCGCTTGCGCGAAGCTGCCGAGCCCGCGCACGACGAAGCCGGCCAGCGACAGCGCCACCGTCGTCTGGTGCAGCAGCTTCCACGCAGCGTAGTCCATGCTTCATCCGGGCCGGCCATCGAGCCGCGGGCGCAACAGCACCGATGCATAACGCAGTGCATACAGGCCGAATCCCGCCGACCACAGCGCGGCCGAGGCGAGCACCGCGCCCATGTTCCAGGCCGGCTGCAGCAGCGGCAGGCCCACGCGCACCAGCGCCGCGGCCAGCACCAGCACGTAACACGCGATGTCGGCGCGGTCGGCGCGCAGCGGTCGCGCGGTGTGGCCGCGCGCGGTGCGCGTCATCATGCCGATGATCAGCCCGCCGGCGGCGCCGACCATCAGCGCATGCGTGGCCAGCGAGCCGGGCACCATGCCCAGCACGGCGGCAGCGCGCAGCGCCAGGTGCACGGGGATCCACAGGTAGGCCGCGTGCAGCACCCACACCAGCGGCGTGCGCCACGTGGTCCACGGCTGCCACAGCCACCAGCGCGCCAGGTGCGCGGCGCAGGCCAGCGCGGCCAGCGCCGCGAGCAGCGCGTCGGGCAGCGGCAGCAGGTCGGCCACCGGCAACGCCAGCAGCGAGCCCAGCGTCAGCTTCTCGATCAGCGGATGGCGCGTGGCCTGTGCACCGCGCACGCCGTTGTTGGTGAACATCGGCAGCACGCGGCCGGCCATCACCGCCATGATGAACAGCACCACGTCCAGCGCCAGCGTGATGCCGGCCCAGGGCGGCAGCGTGATCACGCCCAGCAGCTGCAGGTGCAGCGCCAGCGCGGCGGCGGCGAGCAGCCCCAGCAGGCCCACGAAGAAGTAGTTGCGCCGGTTGCGCGCGGCCCGCAGCGGACGCGCCAGCGCCAGTGCCGCGGCCAGCGCGAAGCCGACGTTGGCCGCGGCCGCGGCCCAGCCCCAGGGCGTCAGCACCAGCAGCCGTGCCGCCAGCCACAGCAGCGCCAGCGCGGCCAGCGCCGCGCCGGTGGGCGTGGGCTGGTTGCTCCAGTTGCGAACGGCGGTGAAGAGGAAGCCGACGATCACCGCCAGCGTGAAGCCGAACAGCATCTCGTGCGCATGCCACATCGGCCCGTCGAGGTAGGCCGCGGGCAGCAGACCCGCGTACTGCAGCGCCCACAGCGGAATCGACAGCGCGGCGAAGACGCTGGCCAGCAGGTAGAAGGGGCGAAAGCCCAGCTGCCACAGCGCCAGGCCGGCGGGCGGTGCCGGCGGGCGCGGTTCTTCCAGGCGGAGCAGCACGTTGCTCACTGGACTACCCTTCGCACTACGTGCTGCGGGATGAGCGCTTGGGAACGGCCCGGCGCGCTCATGCGGCCGTCCTTGCCGGCCGGCCGATGAACAGCAGCCGCGACAGCACCTGTGGGTGGCGCACCAGGTCGGCCAGCGTGTAGCGGTCGAGCACGCGGTAGAAGGCTTGCAGCGCCTCGCCGAGCACGCCGCGCAGCCGGCAGGCGGTGCCCAGGGCGCAGGGCTCGGCGTCCTCGGCAAAGCAGGCGGCGGGCAGGTCGACGCCTTCGGTGCTGCGCACCACCTCGCCGATGACGATCTGCCTCGGCGCCATCGCCAGCGCCAGCCCGCCGCCATGGCCGCGCACGTTGGCCAGCCAGCCGTGCCGGCCCAGGCCGTGCGCCACCTTGGTCAGGTGGTGTTCGGAGATGCCGAAGGCTGTGGCCACCTCGGCGATGGTGGCGCGGCGCTGCGGCTCGGCCGCCAGGTACATCAGCAGGCGCAGGCTGTAGTCGGTGAAGGTGCTCAGCTTCATGGCGGGGCGGCCAAAGGTGCATTCGCGATGCACCTATGCTAGGTGGCGCACCCGCGCGGTTGTTTGATCGCTGTCAAGCCCCGGAGCTTGCACAATGGCCGCATGAGCAAGGCTTTCACCCGCGAGAACGACGCGGCCGACGACGAGGACGACGGCGATGCCGGCTTGCCGCCGCTGCCCGCCGGCACGCGCAACTACATGACGCCGGCCGGCTACCAGCGGCTGCGCGCGGAGCTGATGCAACTGCTCGACGCGGAGCGGCCGAAGATGGTGGAGGTGGTGTCCTGGGCGGCGAAAAACGGCGACCGCTCGGAGAACGGCGACTACCTCTACGGCAAGAAGCGGCTGCGCGAGATCGACCGGCGCATCCGCTTCCTGACGCGGCGGCTGGACATCGCCGAGGTGGCCGACCCTTCGGTGCACCACGGCAGCGACCAGGTCTTCTTCGGCGCTACCGTCACCTATGCCAACGAGCAGGGCGAGCAGCGCACCATCACCATCAAGGGCATCGACGAGGCCGACAACCTGAAGGGCGAGGTCTCCTGGGTCGCGCCGATCGCACGCGCGCTGCTGAAGGCCCGTGAAGGCGACGAGGTGTCGCTGCAGACGCCCGGCGGCACGCAGCGCATCGAGGTGCTGGCGGTGAGCTATCCCGAGCCTAAGGCTTGACGCGCCAGACGCGCAGCACCACCGAGGAGCGGCGCAGCGTGCGCAGCACGTCGGCCAGATGCAGCCGGTCGCGCACGCTGATCAGCAGCTTCAGTTCGGCCGATTCGCTGGCGCGCTGTTCTTCCATGTCCAGGTGGGTGATGTCGGCTTCGGCGGCGGCGATGGCCGAGGCCACCTGCGCCAGCACGCCCTTGCCGTTGCGCACCAGCACCATGATCGCAGTCTCGAAGGGGCGCGTCAGTTCCTCGGCCCATTCCACCTGCATCCAGCGCTCGCTGTCGCGCTCGAACAGCCGCCGGCCCACATGGCAGTCGCTGGTGTGCACCACCAGGCCTTCGCCGCGGCCCAGGTAGCCGACCAGCGCGTCGCCGGGGACCGGCCGGCAGCATTGCGCCAGCTGCACGGTCGCGCCTTCGGAGCCGTCGATGAAGACCACGCCCTGTGCGCCGCCGCTGTCGTCGGTGGCATAACGCCCCAGGGTCAAGGTCACCGCGTCGGGCCGCGCGCCGCGGTCGACCATCAGCTGCGCCAGGCGCTTGGCGACGATGGTGGCGATCTTGCGGCCGAGCGCGATGTCGGACATCAGGTCGGCGCGGCTGCGGTTGCCGCTCCAGCGCGTCAGCTGCTGCCACAGCGCCTGCGCCGGCGCGTCCGACGGGTCGCTGCCGGGCATCACCAGGCCTTCGGCGCGCAGCGCCTGGCCCAGCATCTTCTCGCCCATGGCGCGGGATTCGTCCAGCTCCATGGTCTTCAGGTAATGGCGGATCTTCGAGCGCGCGCGTCCGGTGCGCACCATGTTCAGCCAGGCCGGGTTGGGCCGGGCGCCGGGCGCGGTGACGATCTCGACCACGTCGCCGCTGTGCAGTTCGGTGCGCAGCGCCACCGCCTCGCCGTTGACCTTGGCCGCCACCGTGTGGTCGCCGACATCGGAGTGGATGGCATAGGCGAAGTCCACCGGCGTGGCGCCGCGCGGCAGCGCCAGGATCTTGCTGCGCGGCGTGAACACGTAGACCGCGTCGGGGAACAGGTCGATCTTGACGTGCTCCAGGAACTCGGCCGAATCGCGCGTCTCGTCCTGGATGTCGATCAGCGACTGCAGCCACATCGCGCCCAGGCGCTGCGGGTCGGCGGCGGGGTTGCCGGACTTGTCGTTGGCCTTGTACAGCCAGTGCGCGGCCACGCCGGTCTCGGCCACCGCATGCATGGCCTCGGTGCGCATCTGGAATTCGACCGGCGTGCCCAGCGGGCTGACCAGCGTGGTGTGCAGCGACTGGTAGCCGTTGGCCTTGGGGATGGCGATGAAGTCCTTGAAGCGCCCCGGCACCGGCTGGTACAGCTGGTGCAGCACGCCCAGCGACAGGTAGCACTCCGGCTGCGTCTGCACGACGATGCGGAAGCCGAAGACATCGCTCACCTGCGCGAAGCCGGCGTGTTTTTCGCGCATCTTGCGGTAGATGGAATAGACGGTCTTCTCGCGGCCGCTGACCTGCACCTTGATCTTGGCCGCGGCAAAGGCCTTCTCCACGTCGTGGCGCACGCGCTCGACGATGTCGCGGCGGTTGCCGCGGGCACGCTGCACCGCCTTGGCCAGCGCCGCATGGCGCCACGGGTTCAGGTACTCGAAGGACAGTTCCTGCAGCTCGCGGTACACCTGGTTCAGGCCCAGGCGGTGGGCGATCGGCGCGTAGATGTCCAGCGTCTCGCGGGCGATGCGTTGGCGCTTGTCGGGCGCCATCGCATGCATGGTGCGCATGTTGTGCAGCCGGTCGGCCAGCTTGATGAGGATGATGCGCACGTCGCGCGCCATCGCCAGCAGCATCTTGCGGAAGGACTCGGCCTGGGTCTCCTCGCGCGTGTTGAACTGCAGCTTGTCCAGCTTGGTCAGCCCGTCCACCAGTTCGGCGGTGGGCGCGCCGAAGCGCTCGATCAGCTCGGCCTTGGTGACGCCCTGGTCCTCGATGGTGTCGTGCATCAGCGCGGCCATGATGGCCTGCACGTCGAGCCGCCAGTCGGCGCACAACCCGGCCACCGCGATCGGGTGGGTGATGTAGGGCTCGCCGCTGGCGCGGAACTGGCCCAGGTGCGCCTCGTCGGCGAACTTGAAGGCTTCGAGCACCTTCTTGTTGTCGGCCTTGGACAGGTAGCTTAAGCGGCCGGTCAGCGCCGCGAAGGACGCGACCTGCGGGCTCTTGGGCGCCGGCGCGGACACGGCCCGTTGCAACCCCTGCAGCGCAGAAGGCAGCAATTCAGCGGCCAGCGACCGGATGCCCATGCGTCAAATCTAACAGGCTTGACCGGCGCCGTGCCCACAAAGGACAACGGGCGCCCGCAGGCGCCCGTCGTCGTGGAAGTTCACGGCGCCGTCAGACCGGCACCTTGCGCAGCATCTCCACGCCGATTTCGCCGGCGGCGATCTCGCGCAGCGCGGTCACGCCGGGCTTGTTGCGCGTCTCGATCTTCGGTGCGTGGCCCTGGCTGAGCATGCGCGCGCGGTAGGTGGCGGCCAGCACCAGCTGGAAGCGGTTGGGGATCTTGGTCAGGCAGTCTTCGACGGTGATGCGGGCCATGGCGGGCTTTCGGTGGGGGTGATCATTGCAGATCGAGGGCAGCGAAGACCTGGGGCCGGTGGCGGGCTTGGGCCGCGTACTTCAGGCGCTGCGAGTGCACGATGGTCTTCAGGTCGAAGAGGGCCATCTCGAACAAGGCGTTGATTATAACGAAGTCGAAATGCCGGGCCTGCGCCACCTCGAGCCGGGCGTTGGCCATGCGCTGTTCGATCACCTCGGGCCCGTCCTCGCCGCGGCGCTGCAGGCGCTGCAGCAATTCCTGCCAGTTGGGCGGCAGGATGAAGATCAGCACCGCTTCCGGGAACAGCTGCTTGATCTGCAGCGCACCCTGCCAGTCGATCTCGAGCACCACGTCCTGGCCGCCCTGCAGCCGGTCCTCGATGGCGCGGCGCGAGGTGCCGTACAGGTGGCCGTGCACCTGCGCCCATTCGAAGAACTCGCCGCGCTCGACCATGGCATTGAACTGCGGCTCGTCGATGAAGTGGTATTCGCGGTCCTGCTGCTCCTGGCCGCGCGGCGCGCGCGTGGTGTGCGAGACCGACACCGCCAGGTGCGAATCCAGCTCGAGCAGCGCATTGACCAGGCTGGACTTGCCCGTGCCGCTGGGGGCGGCGACCACGAAGAGGTTGCCCGGAGTGTGCATGGTGGGCCGCGAGTCTAGCAGCGACTATGCGCCGACAATGGGGCATGCACGATCACGAGGGCGGCGCCGCGCCGCAGATCCTGGCCCTGGGCGAGCCGATGGTCGAGTTCAACTGCACCGGCGCCGGCGACGGCCGGCTGTACCTGCAGGGCTTCGGCGGCGACACCTCCAACTTCGCCATCGCCGCGGCGCGGCAGGGCGCGTCCGTGGGCATGTTGAGCGCGCTGGGCGACGATGCCAACGGCCGCCTGCTGCGCGCGCTGTGGCAGGCCGAGGGCGTGGACCACCGCGACGTGCGCACCGACGCCAGCGCCTACACCGCGATCTATTTCGTCACGCATGGCGAGCGCGGCCACGAGTTCAGCTTCTTCCGCCAGGGTTCGGCTGCCAGCCGCATGCGCGCCGCCGATCTGCCGCGCGCGCGCATCGAGGCGGCGCGCGTGCTGCACCTGTCGGGCATCTCGCTGGCCATCTCCGACAGCGCCTGCGACACCGCCCATGCGGCCATGGACATGGCGCGCGCCGCGGGCGTGGCCCTGAGCTTCGACACCAACCTGCGCTTGAAGCTGTGGCCGCTGGCGCGCGCAAGGGCGCTGATCTTCGACGCCATCGGCCGCAGCGACATCTGCCTGCCCAGCCTGGACGACCTGCAGCAGCTGAGCGGCCTGTCCGACCCCGATGCGCTGGCCGACCATTGCCTGCGCCTGGGTGCGCGCACGGTGGCGCTGAAGCTGGGCGCGGTCGGCGCGCTGGTGGCCGACGCGCACCAGCGCCATCGCATCGCACCGCATCCTTGCCGCAGCGTCGATGCCACCGGCGCCGGCGACACCTTCGGCGGCGCCTTCGTCGCCCGCCGCCTGGCTGGCGACGGCCTGCGCGAGGCAGGCGCCTATGCCGCGGTGGCGGCGGCGCTGTCCACCGAAGGCTTCGGCGCGGTGGCGCCGATCCCCGACGCGGCCGCGGTGCGGCGCGCGATGCAGGACCAGCAGGAGACAGGACATGGTTGAAGCCCGAAGGCGCGTGCTGATCAGCGGCGGCACCAGCGGCATCGGCGCGGCGATCGCGCGCGCCTTCGCGGCGGCCGGTGCCGAGGTCAGCGCCACCGGCGCCAGCGATGCCGAGGCGCAGGCCGCCCGCGCTCGCGCCGACATGGCCGGCATCGCCTGCAGCGCGCTGGACGTGCGCGATGCCGCCGCGGTGGTCGAGCGCGTGGCCGCGCTCGGCGAGCTGGACGTGGTGGTCAATTGTGCCGGCATCATCCGCCGCGGCGCCGAGCATGAGCCCGAGGCCTTCGAGCAGGTGGTGGACATCAACCTCAACGGCACGATGCGCGTCTGCGCCGCCGCCCGCGCCGGGCTGAAGGCGCGGCGCGGCTGCATCGTCAACACCGCGTCGATGCTCAGCTTCTTCGGCGGCGGCCTGGTGCCGGGCTACAGCGCCAGCAAGGGCGGCGTGGCGCAGCTCACCAAGTCGCTGGCCATCGCCTACGCGGCCGACGGCATCCGCGTCAACGCCGTGGCGCCGGGCTGGATCGCCACGCCGCTGACGCAGGCGCTGCAGGACGATGCGGCGCGTTCGGCGCCGATCCTGGCGCGCACACCGCTGGGCCGCTGGGGCACGCCGGAGGACATCGCCGGGCCGGTGCTGTTCCTGGCCAGCCCGGCCGCGCGCTTCGTCACCGGCGTGGTGCTGCCGGTGGACGGCGGCTACCTGATCAGCTGAAGGAGCATCGAAGCATGATCGTGCAACTGCCCGGCATCCAGCCGGAGATCGCCATCACCGCCATTCCCGAGGACGAGCGCGTCTGGGTGCCGCAGGCGCCCAAGGTATGGTTTCGCCCGCTGCTGCTGAACACGGTGACCGGCAGCTGGTGCAACCTGCTGCGCGTGCGCCAGGCGGGCGTGCTGTCGCGCCACATCCACCCGTCGTGGGTGACCGGCTACGTGATCCGCGGCGCCTGGCGCTACCTGGAGCACGACTGGGTGGCGCGCGAAGGCAGCTTCGTCTACGAACCGCCGGGCGAGATCCACACGCTGGTGGTCGACGAGGCCTCGGGCGGCGACACCGAGATGATCACCTTCTTCAACATCCACGGCGCGATGGTCTATGTCGACGAGGCCGGCCGGACCACCGGCTACGAGGACGTGTTCACCAAGATCGCGATGTGCCGGCGCCACTACACCGAGGTGGGCCTCGGCGCGGACTACGTCGACCAGTTCGTGCGCTAGCCGGCCGGTCCCGGCTCAGCCTGCGGCGGCAGGCCGTGGATCACCACTTCGCGCTGCGGCCTCGGCACCTCGATGCCGGCTTCGGCCAGGCCGTTGCGGATCTTCATCGCCAGCTCGGTGCGCGCGGCCACCCAGTCGCCGAAGTCCTTGGTCCAGGCGCGAATGTTGAACTGCAGTTCGCCGGGGGCCAGGCCGGTCATGATGCAGGCCGGCGCCGGCGTGGCGGCCACGTGGGTGCAGGAGCGGGCGATCTCCACCAGCAGGTCCATCGTGCGCTGCGGGTCGGCCGAATAGTGCGTGCTGATGTTCAGGTCGAAGCGCCGGCGCGTGCCGTTGAGCGTCCAGTTGACCATCTTGTCGGCCAGCAACATGCCGTTGGGCACCACCACGTCGGCACCCTCGAAGGTGGTGACGGTGGTGGCGCGCAGGCCGATCTCGCGCACCTGGCCGAGCATGCCCGCCACCTCGACCGTGTCGCCGCGCTGCAGCGGCCGCTCGAACATCAGGATCAGCCCGGCGACGAAGTTGCGCACCACGTCCTGCAACCCGAAGCCGATACCGACGCCCAGTGCGCCGAAGACCAGCGTCAGCTGCCCGACCTGGAAGCCGGCCGCGGCCAGCGCCGCCAGCAGCCCCAGGAAGAGGATGACGTAGTAGCTCAGCGAGGACACGCTGTTGCCCACGCCGCGCGGCAGCGACAGGCCTGGCAGGATGTCCTCGGCCAGCACCTGGCGGATCGTCTTGGCCACCCAGAACGCGGCCCAGGTGGCCAGCGCGAAGGACACCAGGCTGCCCAGGCTCAGCGACAGCGTGCCGAGACTGAATTCGTAGGTCAGCACGGCGATGGCGAAGGCCGACACCGGGCGGTAGATGCGGAAGGACTGCAGCGTGAACAGCAGCCAGCCCACCACCAGCAGCATGCGCCCGATGCTGACCACCGCCGGCACCAGCGAGGCCGCATAACGCGCCGACAGCCGCGCCACCGTGGGCCCGGCCAGCGCCACCTGCAGCAGCGCCAGCGCCACCTTGCTGCCGGCATACATGGCCAGCGCCACGTAGCTGCTGGCGAGCGTGGCCGACACCAGCATCGACGACAGCGAGATGTTGCCGAAGAGGTTGGACGCCGCCGCCACCGCCAGCACGATGCAGGCGGCCCAGGCCACCCCATGCCAGGTGCCGGCCTGGAAGCGCGCTTCGTCCTGCTCGTTGCCGCCGCGCCGCGCGCGCAGGATGTGCCAGCCCAGCGTCGACAGCATCAGCAGGTTGAGGGCCAGCAGCAGCAGCCGGTACAGCAACGGGTTGCCGACGAGCAGCGACACCACCACGTTGAGGAAGTAGAAGATCGCGCTCAGGTAGGCCCAGGGCCCGACGATGTTGAGCATGCGCCGCTGCAGCAGCCCCAGCACCGGCACCCAGGCCAGCAGCATCACCCCCTGCTGGCGCAGGCCGGGCCCCTGGAAGCCATACAGCGCCGCGCCGGCCGCCACCAGCAGCAGCCACGCGGCCCAAGGCCGCGCCAGCGCCCGCAGTGCCGGCTCGCCCAGCTGGCCGGCCGCGACCAGCCCCTTGGCGCGGCGCCGCAGCCAGAAGATGGCCGGCAGCAGCAGCAGCGCGAAGGCGCCCAGCAGCGGCAGCAGCCGCGCGTGGGCGGCGTCGAAATCGCGCGCGAAGGCGGTTTCGATCTCCAGGTTGCGGCGCAGCCCCGAGCCCACCGGCTCGAGCATGTCGGCCTCGCGGATCGCCTGCCACAGCGGCGGCGAATCCATCGTCACCAAGCGGCGGTCCTGGTCGGCGACCTCGCGCACGACATCGGACACGCCCTTTTGCAGCTGGGTCGACAGCGCATTGCCCTTGCGGCCCAGGTCCAGCAGCTTGGCCAGCGGGTCGGCCAGCATCGCCTGCGCGGCATCGATCTGCGCGATCAGCTCGTCGGCGCGCTGCACCAGTGCCGGCGACAGGTTGGGCTGGGCCGCGGTGGCCTGCCAGGCCGTGCGCAGCACCGCCAGTTCGGCGGCGTCCTCGGAAGCCGTGTTGGTGGCGCGGGCGATGTCGGCGCGGGTCTGATTCAGTGCGCGATCCTTCAGCTGCCAGTGGCGCTCCAGGCTTTCCAGGCGCTGCACCGACAGCTGGGACAGGTCGTTGCTCTCGGTGACCTGGCTCAGCTGGTCGACTGCAGCGGCCTGGCGCGACAAGGTCTGCTCCAGGCGCCGCACCTTGTCGGTCATCTGGGCGCGCCGCTGCACCGCCTGGATGAACTTCTCGTCGGCATCGGCACGCGACGGGATGTCGGCCGGCGCGATCGCGTGCGTGCCGGCGTCGGCCGCGCTCTCGCTGCTGCTGCTGCTGGTGGAGGAGGATTGCGCCCAAGCGGGCGCGACCAGCATCAGGGCCAGCAGCCACAGGGCCATGGCCAGGCAGCGTCGCAGGGAAAAGAGAAGCGGGTTCAATAGTATTCTGCTCACCCGGACAATGTAGACATCACTCGCTTTACCTGGGTGAAATCGCCAAAGTGCACGCTGGCATGTGACGTAGAACGTAAACATCAGTGATCATTTCGACCCGAAATTGTCACGGGTTATCCTGATGTGACGTCTAGGGGGTGCAGGGGAAAGGACCGCCTGTGGATAACCTCTCGCGTTCCGCGACCAGCAAGTGCTGCAACAACGGCAGGAACCGCGTGGCGGCGAACCGCGCTGAAGAACCACGGCGATTCTGCCAGCCCGGCTTGGGTCGGTGACGCATTGGTGTTGCGCTTGGCAGGCGCACTGAATTTACCCCGAAGTACCACGCTTCTGCAGCCAGCTCCCGCTGCGATCATCCCAAGCCTTGCTGTCCTAGGACTTATTCAATAGGTCAACGCACTACTGTCCGGTTAAATGAGCCACGCCGAGCCTGAGATCAAGCATTGACGCGGGTTGCAGGCCGATTTTGTTTGGTGCCGACTTGAACTTTGTTTCCCAAGAACCGCGTACTTTCCCTGGCTTG
>Ga0307505_10001986_pt1 | contig 15097 bp, 6 predicted proteins | sample 23_S_MG_FD_202183 | JGI IMG/M metagenome (GOLD analysis project Ga0307505, IMG submission 202183) | Soil microbial communities from Populus trichocarpa stands in riparian zone in the Pacific Northwest, United States - 23_S | ecosystem: Environmental > Terrestrial > Soil > Riparian zone > Trees...
CTGCTCGGCGGTGATGCCGCCGCGCGCGCTCGCCGCGCCGCCGGTGTGCACGAAGCGCAGCTCGGCGTCCTGCTCCCAGTACCAGTCCGAGGAGAGCTCGGTCAGGCTGCGGAAGCGCGCCTCGCTCTCGCGCAGCGCCTGCTCGATGCGCCGGTGCGCGGCGGCGGCCTCCTCGCCGGCGAGGCCGCGCTCGAGCTTCGATTGCAGCGCGAGCGGCAGGCTCATCGCGGCCTCCTCAGCGCGGCCAGCGCGCCGGGCAGCTCGTCGGCGAAGGATTCCTTGGCGATCAGCGCGTCGACGCCGGCGCGCCGCGCCTCGGCCACCAGTTCCGGGCTCGGGAACAGCGCCAGCGCGATCACGCCGAGCTCCGGGTCGCCCGCCTTGAGGCGCCGCGCCAGCTCCAGCCCGGCGAGCTCGAGGTCGATCAGCACCACGTCGACGGCGGCGCGGGCGCAGCCCGGCAGGCGCTCGATGAAGCGCGTCGCCGCGGCGACGAAGCCGGGATTGGCGTCGAGGATCAGGATGCGGGTGGAGGCGGCCGACTGCGTCATGGATCGCACAGTATCCGCGCCAGGCGCCGCCCAGAATAGGGCGCTTCCCTAAACGCGCTCGGGTTATCCCCTAGAAAGCGTAAAACACTGAAAAAACTCAGCTTTCGGGGGGCACCAGGCCCGCCCGCATGGCGTAGCGCACCAGGCCCGCCACGTCGCGGATGCCCAGGCGCTCCATGATCTGGGCGCGGTGGGTCTCCACCGTCTTCACCGAGAGCTTCAGTTCGTAGGCGATTTCCTTGGTGCTGCGCCCCTCGGCGACGTGCTTGAGCACCTCGCGCTGGCGCGGCGTGAGCGGGTCCGGGACGGCAGCCGCGCCCACGCGCTGCACGTAGCCCTCGACCACCTGGCGCGAGATCGCCGGGCTGAGGTAGGTCTCGCCGCGCGACACGGCCTTGAGCGCCACCTCGAGTTCCGAGGTGGCCGAGTCCTTGATCAGGTAGCCGGCGGCGCCCGCGCGCAGCGCGAGCAGCACGTACTCCTCGCTGGTGTGCATGGAGAGCACGATCACCTTGGCCGCGGGCAGCTGCTCGCGCAGGCGCGCCGCGGCGTCCAGCCCGTTCATGCCCTTCATGGCGATGTCCATCAGCACCACGTCCGGGCGCTCCTGCAGCGCCAGGCGCAGCGCCTCGGCGCCGTCGCTCGCCTCGGCCACCACCTCCACGCCCTCGATCTCGCGCAGCAGGGACTTCATGCCGGCGCGCACCAGCGCGTGATCGTCCACCAGCAGGATGCGCACGGCGGCCATCAGGGCGCCGCCACCGGGAACCAGGCGAGCACCACGGTGCCCTGCCCGGGCGCCGAGCGGATCTGCAGGCCGCCGCCGGCCAGCGCCGCGCGCTCCTCCATGCTCACCACGCCCAGGCTCTCGCCGGCGGCGGCGCGGCGCTGCGCGGCCGCCACGTCGAAGCCCTTGCCGTCGTCGCGCACCGAGAGCTCGAGCCGGCCCTCGCCGACGGCGAGCCGCAGCCAGACGTTGGCGGCGGCGGCGTGGCGCACGATGTTGTTGACCGCCTCCTGCGCCACGCGGAAGCACGCGGTCTCGATTTCCGCGCCGAGCCCGGCGCCCGCCTGCGGGATCTCGATGTGCGCGGCGAGGCGCGCCAGCGCCGCCTGGCGGTCCAGGTGCGAGCGCAGCGCGGCGGCGAGGCCCAGGTCGTCCAGCTGCAGCGGGCGCAGGTTGAGCGAGAGCATGCGCACGCGCTCGATGGTGTGGCGCGCGGTGTCCAGGGCCTCGGCGACGCGCGCCTGCAACTGGCCGGGGTCGCGCCCGCGCGCGAGCCCCTCCAGGTTGAGCTTGAGCGCGGTGAGCGCCTGCCCGATGTCGTCGTGCAGCTCGCGCGCGAGATGGCGGCGCTCGGCCTCCTGCACTTCGAGCAGGCGCCGCGACAGGCCCCGCAGGCGCTCGCGCGCCGCCGCCAGCTCGTCCACGGTGCGGCGCAGCTCGGTGATGTCGCGCCCCACCGACTGCACCTCGGCGAGCGCGCCGCGCGCATCGAAGATGCCGCGCGCCACCCAGTGCGTCCAGCGCTCCTCGCCCGCCGCATCGCGCCCCCGCGCGTCGCGCTCGTAGGTGGGGGACTGCGGCGACACCCCCGCCAGGCTGCGCCGCAGGGCCGCGCGGTTCTCCGGCGACAGGCTGTCGAGCACCGCGCGGCCGAGAAGCTGGTCGGGCTGCAGCCCGTGGTGGCGGCAGTAGGCGCGGTTGACGAAGGTGACGGTGGAATCCGGCAGCATGCGGATGATCAGCTCGGACTGGTCCTCGACGATGGCGCGGTAGCGGCGCTCGGAGAGCTCGAGCGAGCGCTGCACGGCGAGGTGCTCGCGGCGCTGGCGCGCCTCGTCCAGCGCGCGCACCACCGCCGGCGCCAGGCGCCCCAGGTTGTCCTTGAGCACGAAATCGGTGGCGCCGGCGCGCAGCGCGTCCACCGCGCGCTCCTCGCCGAGCGCCCCCGACACCAGGAGGAAGGGCAGCAGCGGGTCGCCCGCGCGCACCAGCGCGAGCGCGTCGAGGCCGGTGTAGTCCGGCAGGTTGTAGTCGGCGAGCACCAGGTCCCAGCCGCCGGCCGCGTACAGGCGCTCGAAGGCCTCGCGCCCGCCGGCCACCTCGAAGGCGACCTCCAGCCGGGCCGCGGCGAGCGCGTCCAGCGTCAGCTCGGCGTCGGCAGGATCATCCTCCAGCAGCAGCACGCGCATGCGCCCGGCCTCCCCGGTCCTCAATCCGCCGCCGCCATGGTAAACGCGAACGCGGCGCCCGCCTCCGGCGCGCCTTCGCCCCGGATGCGCTGGCCGTGCCGGTGCACGATGCGCCGCGCGGTGGCGAGGCCGATGCCGGTGCCCTCGAACTCCTCTTCGCGGTGCAGGCGCTGGAACACGCCGAACAGCTTGTCGGCGAAACCCATGTCGAAGCCCACGCCATTGTCGCGCACCGACAGTTCGACCGACCCCCCGTCCAGGCGCCGCGCGCGGACCTCGATGCGCGCCAGCGGCCGCGGGCGCGTGAACTTGAGGGCATTGGACAGCAGGGCCTGCAGCACGATGCGCAGCAGCGCCGGGTCGGCCATCACCGCCGGCAGCTCGTCCACCGCCCACTCCACCCGGCGCTCGCCGATCCCGGGCGCCGCCTCGCGGATCAGCGCCTGCACCAGGGGACCGGGCTCGACGCGCTGCAGCGCGGGCCGCCGCCGGCCGGTGCGCGAGAACTGCAGCAGGTCGTCGATCAGCGCGCTCATGCGATTGGCGGCGGCGCCGATGGTGGCGAGGTAGTGCCCCGGCTTGCCGCCCGGCGCGCCGAGCTCCTTCTCCAGCAGCCGCGCGAAGCCGTCGATGTGGCGCAGCGGCGCGCGCAGGTCGTGCGCCACGGAATAGCTGAAGGCCTCCAGCTCCCGGTCGACGGCCTCCAGCTGGTCCAGCGCGAAGGAGATGTCGCCGGCCAGGCGCGCGAGCAGCGCCGGCATGCCGGCGTCGGAGGAATCGCGCGCGCGCGCGACGGCCCGCTCGATCTCCGCGAGTGCCGCGCGCAGCCGCGCGGCGGCGTCGGCGTCCTGCGATTGCGTCACCACCCTATTATTCAGCATCCGCGAGCGCGGGAGGAAAAGGAAAAGGCCCGCCAGCGCGGGCCCCGGTATTGGTGGAGTGGAAGGGGATCGAACCCTCGACCTCCGCATTGCGAACGCGGCGCTCTCCCAGCTGAGCTACCACCCCCGGGGAAGCGGCGGATTTTACAGCACAACCGCGCCCGTGGCGCCCCGTTGCGGCAATGCCGCGCGCTTCGCTATGATGGGCGCCACCTCCACCTGAATCCTCCATGCAGATCAATCCCCCGTTCGGCTACGGCGAAGTCGTGGCGCTGCAGAAAACCCACCGCGTGCGCCTGCCGCGCCCGGGCGAGGCGCCGGCGTTCGCGCGCGGCCTGAACGCGATCCCGATCAGCTACACCGAGTTCGCGCCGGTGGCGCGCGACTACCCGATCGTGTTCAGTTCCGGGGACGACGGCAAGAGCTTCGCGCCGGTGGCGGTGCTCGGCATGACGGCCGGGGAGAACCTGTATTGCGACGGCGCCGCCTGGGCGAAGGGCGTCTACGTGCCGGCCTACGCGCGCCGCCACCCGTTCTGCATGGCCAGGGTGAAGCTGAACGCGGTGGAGCAGCAGGACCGCCTGATCTGCGTGGAGCGCTCGGCGCTCGACGAGGCCGGGGGCGAGGCCCTGTTCGACGCGCAGGGCGCCGCGCTGCCCAGGTGGCAGGAGCTGCAGCGCCTGCTCACCGAGTACGAGGCGGACCTGGAGCGCGCGCGCGAGCTGTGCGCGGTGCTCGCCGACTACGCGCTGCTCGAGCCCTTCAGCATGCAGGCGAAGCTCGCGCAGGGGAGCGAGGTGCAGCTCACCGGCATGCACCGCGTGGACGAGAAGAGGATCGAGCACCTCAACGCCGGCCAGTTCAAGAACCTGGCGAAGAAGGGCATCCTCGGGCGCTTCTACGCGCACCTGCTGTCGCTGGAGAATTTCGCGCGGCTGCTGGAGCGCAGGACCGGACGCCTCGCCGCATGAACGCCGCCGCGCGCTTCGTCCCCGCCCTGGCCGCGCTGCTCGTCGCGGGCGCGGTCCCCGCGCAGACCCTCCCCCCGGGCGCCGATCCGGGCGCGATCCAGCAGCGGCGCATGGAGCAGGAACGGCTCCTGCGCCAGGAAGAGGAGTTGCGCCGCAAGCGCATCGACAAGCCGGTCCCTGCCATGCCCGAGAAGCCGGCGGCAAAGCCCGCAACGGGCGAAGACGTGCGCTTTCTCGTGCGCGCCATCGAGTTCGGGCCTTCCGAGCTGCTGTCGCGCGAGGAGCTCGAGGGGCTGGCGGCGCCCTACCGCGGGCGCAGCGTGTCGCTCGCCGAGCTGCGCGCGCTGGTGGAAAGCATCAACGCGCTCTACCGCGGAAAGGGCATCGTCACCGCGCAGGCCATCCTGCCGCCGCAGGACGTATCCGACGGCATCGTGCGCATCCGCCTGATCGAGGGCCGCGTGGGCAAGGTTTCCGTGCGCGGAAACGCCACGACCGACGCCGGCTACGTCGCGGCGCGCATACGCCAGGGACCCGGGGACCTGGTGCGCCTGCCCGAGCTGGAGCGCGACCTGAAGCGCTTCAACCGCACCAACGACGTGCAGGCGCGCGCCCAGCTCGAGCCCGGCGCCGAGGTCGGGCAGACCGACATCGTGCTGCTGCTCGAGGAGCCGCCGCTGCACGAGCTGCGCGCGTTCACCGACAACTCGGGAAGCGTGCAGACCGGCGAGGTCCGCGCCGGGGTGAGCTACCGCAACCGCAGCCTGCACGGCCTGCGCGACGACCTGACGCTCAGCACGGCGCACGCCGACGGGCAGGCGAGCTACTCGGTCGCCTGGGGCGTCCCGGTCAGCACGCTCGGCACGCGGCTCAATGCCGCGTACTACGACGACGCCACGCACATCAAGCACGGCCCGCTGGCGGTGCTCGACCTGAAGGGCAAGGCGAGCGCGACCGTGCTCTCGCTGCGCCACCCGCTGCGCATCGACGACGCCTCCCAGGTGGACGCGATCCTCGGCGCCAAGCAGCGCAGGACGCTGAACCGCTTCGACGCCGTGGTGCTCCAGAAAACGCGGACCCGCGACGCGAGCCTCGGCCTGGAGGGACAGTTCGCCGACCCCTCGGGCTACTGGCTCGGCTCGATCACCGGCCTGGTCGTCGACAGCGAGCAGCTGAACCTCCCGGAGCGCTCGTTCCGCGTCGTGCGCGGCACGCTGCGGCGCAGCCACAACCTGCCGCAGGGCCTCGCCGTGGTGGCGAGCTACAACTGGCAGAACACGGGCGACGACCTGCTCCCCGCGGGCGAGCAGTTCCTGATCGGCGGCGAGGGCTCGGTGCGCGGCTACGCGCCGGGGGTGCTGAGCGGCGACCGCGGCTATGTGCTGAGCCTGGAACTGCACCACCCCATTCCCACGGGCAACGGCGAGGGGCCGGCGCTCAAGGCCAGCGGTTTTATTTTCAGCGACTACGGGGTGGTGCGGCCCTTTCGCCCGCCGAGCGACCCGCGCGAGGGCAGGGAATCGCTCTCCAGCATCGGCTGGGGCGTGAGCGTGCAGGCCGGCCCGCGGCTATCGCTGCGCGCCACTCTCGGCTTTCCGATGCACGACCGCCCGGAGGAGCCGCGCAACGCCCGCGTCCACGTGCAGCTTTCGTGGAGCATCCTGTAACGCCGCGCTGATCACTTGCAGGCGTCGGGCACCGGCTCCGCGTTGCAGTCGGGAAGCGCGACGGGGATTCCGTCGTAGCCGATCTCGCCGGCGCCTTTGGCGAGATCGCCCGCGCCTTCGGCCTCGGGCCGCCCCGCCAGCGACAGTCCCCGCTCCAGGTTGTGCCTGAGGTCGGGGTCCGCGCCGGGGTCGTCCGAGAGCGCGGTGTGCGTCAGCTCGTGGTAGTGGATGACCGTGGCGTCGGTACTCATGGTGCGCCCGGACAGATCGAGGCCGAACGGCTGGTTCGGCGCGTACACCTGGATGTCCGAGGGCTGCGGGCTGCGGTCGTTCTGGTCGAGGAGCAGGAAGGTCACCGGATTGGCGATCGTCAGGCGGTTGGCGACGAAACCCTGGTCGATCTGCAGGTCGCCGCTGGGGACGAGCAGCGCGCCGTCCAGGACCGAGAAGCCGCCGAAGGCGACCCCGGTCGGGCTGGACACCGAGAGGTTCACCAGGCTCGCCGGGCCGCCGGCGCCGCCGCCCACGCTCGCCGCGAGGAAGCCGGTGCCGGTGTGCAAGACCGAGGTGTCGATCACGTCCGCGCCCAGGTTGACCGCGGTGGCGGCCTGGATGCCCGTCAGGACGATGCTGTCCGGCGCGGCGAGGTTGACGTTCGCGCCGGTGCTGGCGACGGTGCCGCCGGTGATCGAGCCCGCGCCGGCGACGCCGGCGTTCAGCACCACCTCGCCGCCCGCCTGCATGGACTCGACGTGGACCGAGTCCTGGACGTCGATGTGCGTGAGTCCGCCGGACACGGTCTCGAGATTGAGCAGGCGCACGTCGAGCGGGTTGCCGCCGATCTGGCCCGCCGCCTTCATGACCAGCTTCGCCGCCGGCGCCGTGTCGGCGATGATGTCGAGCAGCGTGTCGCCCGCGTCGTAGATGCTGCCGGTGAGGCTCTCGAGGTAGATCGAGCTCTCCGCGCCGTTCATGAAGTCGATGCCGTCGTTGCCGGTCTCGATGCCGGTGACGCGCATGTCGCCGTCGGTGACGATGCGGATGGTGCCCACGTCCACCTGGACGCGCGCGCCGTCTTCCATCACCAGCATGCCGGCGTCGATCAGCACGCCCACGCCGGTCGCATGCACGTGCGCGGCGGGCGCGGTCACGGTGCCGATGCCGCCCGGCGCGCCCGGGTCGGCGACGGCGATATCGCGCTCCCCGCTGAGCGTCAGCGTGCCGCCGACGGCCATGGCGATCGGTCCCGGGGCGACCACGTTGCCGTTGATGGTCGCGTCATTGGTGGCGGTGATGCGGATGGCGTCGCCCGCGCTGACGGCGTCGTGGCCGGGAACGACCGGGCCGAGCGTGAAGTTCGAGCTGACCGGCCCGCCGAACGGCCCGTTCAGGTAGACCGACTGCCCGGCCGCGGCTTCGATCAGGCCGGATAGCGGGGTGCCGATGTTGGTGCCGACGCTGAGCGGCCGGTTGGCGTTGATGTCGCCGATCGACCCCAGCGGCGCCAGGAGCTGGATCGTGCCGCCCAGGACATCGAGGCCGGTGCCCGGATGCGCATCCAGGATCGACCCGGACTCGCTCGCCAGCGTGATCGCGTCGCGCGAGAAGATGCCGCCGACGTTCACGCTGCCGGCGCCCGAGATGTTGATCAGCCCCGCGGCGCGCGCCGTGAGGCTGCCGAAGCTGTCCGCGGTCTGGTTGACCCCCTGCGCGACCTCCACCCGCAGCGGGTCGGTCGCGGCGGCGTCGCCGCCGATAGTGGCGCCCGCCGCCTCCAGCACCAGGTCGCCCGCCCGGATCGCCACCTGCGCCGGATCGACCGCGAAGATGGGCCCCTTCACCTTGAGCCGCAGTTCGCCGTCCACACCCAGATAGCCGATGATGCCGCTGCCGAGCGAGGCGAGGTAGGCGTTGCCCGTGTCGGTGTTCGCCACGTGCGGGGTCAGGCCGTTGGTGCTCACGCCGCCCTCCCGCACGCTGGCGCTCAATCCGGTCGTCGCGTCGAAGTTGAACGGCAGGCGCTGGTCGACCCGCAGCCCCAACACCCCGCCTTGCATGACGTCCAGCTTGAAATCGCTGAACTCGGCGGTCGCCAGCGCGATCTTCGCCGCATCGCTGATGTTGCCGTCGGTGTTGTAGGGAATGAAGACCGCCGCAGGATCGGTGCTCGGCAGGGTCGTGCCGAAACTCGTGCCGGCCACCAGCGTGACGTTGCGGCCGGCGACATTGGGGGCCTTGACCACCGGATTGGTGTCGGTGATGTCTTTGAGCAGCCCGGGATTGAGCGACAGCGCAAGTTGCGGCGTGGTCCACGAGCCGGTGCTCAGGTACGGCTCGCGCTCGGCCTGGGAGGCGACGTAGGTGAAGCCCGGGTCGTAGGCCGTGGAGGGGCCGGCGGCCGGCAGCAGGCCCTGCTGCTCGTTGCTCAGCACCTGCGCGTTGACCTGCGCCTGCGTCCACGTCGGATTCTGCGCGCGGATCTGGGCCGCCGCCGCCGAGCGCGCATACACCAGCGGGTCGAAGCCCGCGATCGCGGTATCGAGCACCCAGTAGCGGTCCGTGCGGCTCTGCTCGAACGCCGCGACGTCGTGATTCGCGGCGGTGAGGGCCTTCACTTCGGCAGCGCTCGCCTGGTAGCGCCAGGCGGGATCGAACGCGGCGGGCGCGTTCTGGCCGTCGCGGATCAGCCAGTACTCGAAGTAGTCCTGGCCGCGCGTGTTCTCGTAGACGTTGATCGCCTGGCCGACCTTGGCCTCGTTCTGCGCGCTGCCGGCGACCAGGCCGAGAGAATCCCAGTAGTTGAGCAGCTCGTTCCAGACCCGGGTGTCGATCGACTGGTCCGGATTGTTGTCCAGGATCTGGCCGGGCGCCGTCAGGCGCACGTCGCCGCCCGCGGAGACGATCGTGTCGGCCAGCAGGTGCCCGTCCGGATTGCCGGCGGAGGCCTGCACGTCGATCCCGATGTCCCCCGCGGCCGCCGCCTTCAGGCCGTAGTGCTGCTGCTGCGAGCGGTCGGCCGTGTAGCCGGGCGCGACGTTGAGCGGCGCATGCGCGCCGGCGGCGCCGGCGATGCCGCCGATCGCGCCGGTCGCCGAGGTCAGCTCCACGCGGGCCGCGCTGATCAGGTTGCCGGCATCGCCGTAGATGTCGTCCTGCGCGCTCAGGAGCACCTTGCCCTGGCCCAGCGCGGGGTTGCCGCTCGCGCTGATCGCGGCGACCTTGAGCGGCCCCGCGATCTGGTTCGCCACCACGCTGCCGTTGACCGCGTTCGCCGTCAAGGTGCCGCTCATCAGCAGGTTGACCGGCGCGCCGACCGCGCCCAGCGAACCGTTGCTGGCGCTGAGCGCGACGTCGCGGGAGACGATGAGCGAACTCGCGCCCGCGTTCAGGGCGGTGGTGCTGATGCTGGTATCCCCGTAGCGGTTCTGCAGCGTGCTCTCGCTGGCCAGCGTCACCGCCGCGTTCGGCGACGTCACGGTCAGCCCGGCCGTATTGGCGCCCATGAACTCGACCTGGATCGGATAGTCGGCCTTCACCGAGTTGGTGGTGATGGTGGTGGTGCCCGTGGTCTGGGTCCAGATCGAGGTGTAGCGCGAGGCGATGCAAAGGGTCCACCAGTTGCAGTCGTTCCACTCCTTGACCTTGTGGTAGACGGAACTGGTCTGGTAGCTCTTGCCGAGCGAGCGGACGGGTGTCGTGCTGCCGACCGTGACGCCGCCGTTCACCGCCGGGTCGACCGCCGCGTCCTTGGCGAGATTGTTCTGGTGCGGCGTGACGCCGGCGGGCGCCAGGTACGACAGGTAGGTGCCGTTGGCCAGGTTGACGTTGGACAGCACGTTCGGCCCGCTGGTGAGCGTCTTGCTGACATTGTCGGGGGGCAGGGACAGGCTCGAGGTACCGAAGAAGCTGTTGCCCTTGAACGTCCAGGTGTACTCGGTCGAGGTCTTCTTGCCGGTGGTGAAGACGTAGCGCAGGCCCGCCTGCGGGTTGTAGGCGCCGGTGCGCGCGTCGCTCACCGTCACGCGCGAGGCCGAATTCTGGTCGACGGCGTAGCTGGTGGTCGTGCAGGACGGGCAGAACGATCCGTTGGCCAGCCATTGGCCGGTCTGGTCGACGGTGATCGCGTCCTGGTCGCGGCTGATCAGGGTGTGGATCGCGTACAGGTTCTGGTCGCCGGCCGCGCCGATGTACTGCACGTCGGTGATCTCGATGGTGCCCACGGTGCCGCGGCCGGGGTTGGCCGCATCGGGATCGACGCCGGTGTCGATCGACTTGAGTTCGATCGGCAGGCTGCTCTGGTTGTTCACGGCGATCTGGCCGAAGCCGTCGAGCACGGCGAGCTTGCCGGTGCCGGCGGCGCCGGCGCCGCTGGCGGTGTTGATGATCTGGCCGAACAGCTGGATGCTGCCGCCGCGCACCGCCACGTTGGAGGTCATGACGATCTTCTGCGCGGCCGGATCGTAGGTGGCCGCGATCGCCCCGTAGTCGCGCGTGCCGTTGGTCGTCACCGCGACGTCCACCGGCTGGCCGACGCTCTGGTCGATGAAGGCCTTGTTGGCGACCACGCGGCCGACCCCACCGTCGAGGCTGATCCACGCCGGGTCGTAGGTCACCGAGCGCCCGTTGGACAGCGAGAGCGTGCAGGCGACGTTGCCGCACTGCGCGATGTACGTCGACCACAGGTTTTGCGGCAGCACGAAGCGCAGCGACGTGTCGTCCGGGATGTCGAGGTGGTAGTTGACGATGCCGCTTTGCACCAGGCCGTTGATGTTCAGGTAGCGCGCGCTGATGAAGATGTTGCCGTTGGCGACGATGCCGGCGCCCGGCGCGGCGTTGGTGTTCGGCGGCAGCACGCCGGGGCCGCCCTGCACGTTGCCGTTGGGCTCGCCCGCCACCGCGTTGAAGCCGTTCACGTACTGCTGCACGAAATCGCCGTTCCTGGCGAGGATCGACACGCTGCCCGCGGTGATCGAGCCGTCGACGTAGATGTCCCCCGCCGCGCTGGTGACGAAGACGCCGCCGTTCGGGTTGGAAATGTGCTTGGTCGGCTCGTTGGGGGTGGCGCGGTATCCGAGCGTGATGTCCGGCGCGGCGGCCGGCACCTGCCGGGCGGGGTCCGTCGCGCTCGCGGAGTAGGCGGACGGATCGTAATTGCTGACGATGCGGATCTCCGGCGCGCCCGCGGCGCCGTTCTCGCGCGAGACGATGGTGGGCACGGGTCCCGCATAGGACGGGTTGAAGCGCCGCACGTCGTCGGCGTCGTTGACCAGGAACCCGTTCAGGCGCACGTTGCCGCCGCTGCTGTCGACGACCAGGTTGCCGATGTTCATCGACGTCGGCGCGTTGTTGATGATCCAGATCTTCGCGTCGCCCGGCGCCTGCACCGCGCCGGTGCCGGCCAGCACGTCGGCCTTGACGTTGACGTTGCCCAGTTTCACGGCGATGTCGGGCAGGGTGATGAGCTTCTGCGAGCCGGGCACCGTCGTGTCCGAGGCGGCGTTGACGGTGGCGATGCTGGCCGCCGCGGCGCTCGCCGCCGCGGCGACGGCGTCGGCGTTGGTCTTGATCGTGCTGGCCGCGGAGCCGCTCGAGGCGTCGTTGAAGCTGGTGATCAGCGGCGCGTTCAAGCCGGTCCGTGCGACGACCGTCGCCACGCGGCCCAGGTCGACGTTGTCCTCGGTCGCCGTGTCGCGCCAGTTCGTCGACAGGGTGGCCTGGCGCGTGGCGGCCTGCGACAGGTTGCCGTGGATGGTCTGCGCCGCGCCGACGATGCCGTCGTTCGCCAGCTTGACGTTGTTCATCTGCGTGGACAGGCCGGTGACGTTCGACACCAGGGTGCCGCTCGCGCCGGGCTGCTTGAGCGCGAGCAGGCTGATGTTGCGCATGCCGTCCTGGATCGCCCCGAGATAGCCCGCGCCCTGCACGATCAGGAAGCCATCCTGCGTGCTCGAGGCCAGCGTGCCGAGCGGCCCGCCCGGCGCCGCGCAGCCGGCGAGGCCCGTGTCGCAGGCGAATCCGTAGTTGCCGATATCGGACGTGTGGTCGCGCAGATCGGTGTAGCTCGATGCGGCCGTGCTGCGGTTGGCCGTAAGCGCCGTGTAGGTCGCCTGCGTGGTGTCCGCGTTCAGCATCCCGGTGAGCGCCGTGTTGATCACCGTGTTGTTCGCGTCGATGCTCAGGTAGGCGTCGATCAGGGAGCCGACCGCGCCTTTCTGCGCGGCCGGCGTCTCGCCGTCGATGTTGCCCGTGATCAGCGCCTGGTGCTGCAGCAGCGCGTCGCCCACCGCGCCGGCGGCGTCGAACGCCGCGCTGCCGCGCGCGGTGATCGCGCTGCTGTTCTGGCCGATGCCCTGCGGCCCGAGCTTGTTGAGCAGGAAGTTGATCTCGGCGTTGTAGGCCGCGCTCGCCACCGGGTCGGAGGCGTATTGCAGCTTCAACGAGTACAGGAGATCGATGCGCGCCTGCAGCTGCGAGTCGGGCGCGACGTCCGCCTCGCTCACCTGCGGCGGCGCGACCCAGGTGATGTAGGGATTCGCCTCGCTCGCGTCCAGCGGATTCGCGCTCAGGCCGGGATGGTCCCGGCTGTCGGCCTGCGAGTACACCAGGCGCCAGGTCGGCACCACGTCCGGGTCGCTGCTCGGGTTGAGGATCTCGACGTCGATCTGCGTGGCGGACTGGCGCAGCAGCCCCGAGAGCACGGTGCCGTTCACCGCCACCACCCCCTGCCCGCCGGGCGCGGGCGCCGAGCCGCCCGTGATGTCGAACGAGGCGTCGATGCCGATCGCCCCGGCCAGCGCCGCCGCGGCCTCGCGGTACAGGTCCTTGCCGATGCCGACGGCGCTCACGCTGATCGCGCCGCGGTCGGCGGCCAGCCCGACGTCGCCGGCGGCGAGCACGTTGCTGCCGGGGGCCATCGTGACCGTCGCCTGCTGCGTGACGTTGGTCAGCGCATCGGGCGTCGAGTTGATCGGGAACGCGGTCTTGTTCCACAGGTTCACCGCCGTGCTGGCGACGATGCTGCCCGGTTGCTGCAGCGAATTGCGGCCGGCGCCGATGTTGATCGCGCCGCGCGTGGGATCGTTCGCCAGCAGCAGCGCCCCGCTGCCGAGCAGCGTCGTGCTGTCGCCGTGGTAGTTGACGTGGGCCGCGCCGGAGGGCGCGCCGGCCAGGCCGTAGGTGTTGGCGGTCGCCCGGGCGTCGAGCTTGACGCTCGTGCGGCTGCCGATATTGATGTCGCCCGAGTCGCTGACGACGGCGGCGTCCGCGCCGATGGTGACGTTGGCGGAATTCTGCACCACGTTGAGGATCGAATTGGACTCGGCGAGCGCGATGGCGCCGCCGGAATCGAGCCTCGCCTTGTCGTAGGCGACGATCGTGTTGTTGGCGTCGAGGGTGAAGGACCCCGTGCCGAGCGCGGGCATCAGCACGTGGAACAGGCTGGCCGCGCCCAGGTTCACCTGGGTGACGTGCCGGATCTGCGCCACGGTCTTGCCGGCCGGCAGGTTGATGAGGCCGCCGGAACCCGAGTCGACGTTCCACGCGGCGTTGTCCGCCGCGGCCACGCTGTTGTCGTCCGTGCCGGCGCCCCACCAGAACTTGCGGCTGGCGTTGTCCGCCGCGATCGCGATGTCGTTCGCGGTGACCTTGGCGCCGCTGCCGACGGCGGCGTTGACGACGCTGTGCACGTTGTGGTTCGTGTTGGCCCCGCTCGCGCCGGCCACCGCCGCCGAGGTGCTGTCCACCTTCGCGTTGTAGATGGTGTCGTGCTGGGCGAGCAGCGCGAAGCTGCCCGCGGCGATGCCGCAATCGGGCGCCGGCGCCCCGCAGGCCGAGGCGCCGATCGCCGCCAGCGTATCGCTCAGCGCCGCGGTGTTCGCGGAAGCCGCCGAGCCGGACACGACGCCGCCGCTGCCGGAGACGGCGGTCGCGATGTTCCTGTCCGTGCCCATGGCGAGGATGGTCACGGACCCGTTGATGCCGCCCGCGATGTTGACGTTGTCGCCCAGCGTCGCGCGGGTCAGCGTGTTCGAGCCGGCGTCGGCCTCGTTGGCGCCGAGCGCGACGATGCCGATCGAGAGCCCGGACACGTCGGCGAACTGGCTGGTGTCGTTGCGCGCGAGGACCGTGGTCGCACCCGACACGGTCAGCGTGCTGCCGTCGCCGACCAGCGCCCGTACCTGGCCGGTGTTCCCGGCCGATGAGGAAGTCGCGTTGGCCCCGAGCAGCAGGCCGCCCGCCGCGCCGGTCGCCGACGCGTAGGCCGATTGCCCGGCGCCGGGCACCAGCTGCCGGGCCGACACCTGCAGGCCGCCGGCCTCGATCGCGGTGTTTGCCCCCAGGGTGGCGTTGACCCGCGGCGAGACCTTCGCCTCGGCGATCGACGCGCCCACGCCGGCGCCGAGGCTGACGTTGATGCCCGTCGCCTCGGCCCGGGCCGCCACTCTCGCGACGGCGTCGACCTCCAGGTCGTCCTGCACGGTGATCGTGCCGTTGGCGCCGATCGACGCCGTGACCGTCGGGTCGATGGTCGCCGTCGACACGGTGCCGCTCGCGGCGAGTCCCAGTCCGCCCTTCGCGGCGAGCGCTTCCGCCTTCGCCGCGTGATCGGCATCGGCGCTGACGACGACGCCGTTGACGTTCTGCGCGCCCTGCCCGATCAGCGCGCCGCTGCCGATCGTGGCGCGCGTCGTGCCGCCGATCTCCGCGATCGCCACCGAGGCGCCCGCCGCGACCGCCCCCACGCTGACGCCGGTGGTCTCCGCTTCCAGCGTGCGCTCGTCGTCGGCCGCCACGCGCACCGCGTTCGCCCGGTCGACGGTGACATTGTCGCC
>Ga0307505_10001987_pt1 | contig 15091 bp, 13 predicted proteins | sample 23_S_MG_FD_202183 | JGI IMG/M metagenome (GOLD analysis project Ga0307505, IMG submission 202183) | Soil microbial communities from Populus trichocarpa stands in riparian zone in the Pacific Northwest, United States - 23_S | ecosystem: Environmental > Terrestrial > Soil > Riparian zone > Trees...
GCTCCTTGTGCCGTCCCATCCTCACCACCTCCTCGTCCGCAACGTCCCTATTACAACGGCAACCGCATCGGTGGAAGAATCAAACAACTCCCCACAGAAAATCGACAGTCCCTTTCGCCGGGGTGACTAAGTGGTATGGCGATCGAATTGGCGGACAAAGCCTCATGCCGGCGAAAGCCGGCATCCACCCCGGCCCCCCTCGTCATGCCGGCGAAAGCCGGCATCCACCCCGGCATCCAGCTACACGATCTCCCCGTAGAGGTCTCTCCATGTCGGGTTGCTCTTCTCGATCAACTTCATCTTCCACGCACGCTGCCATTCCTTGATCGTCTTCTCCCGTGCAATCGCGCTGACCATCGTCGGGTGAATTTCGAACCAGACCAACACGTGTACTCGATACCGCTTGGTGAACCCTTCGACGGCATCGCTCTTGTGCTGCCAAACACGCTGCACCAGGTCCGACGTGACCCCGGTGTACAGTGTGCCATTTCGCTCGCTCGCCAAAATGTAGACACACGGTCGTTTCATCTGGACCTACTTCCTCCTCGTACCTCCTCGTCCCCGCCTGGATGCCGGCTTTCGCCGGCATGACTAATCGGCGGCCGGCAAAACGACGAGGCAGCGCGAGCCGCGGTCGGGGGTGCTGTCCAGCTCGATGGTGCCGCCGTGGGCGTCGACGATTCGCTTGCACAGCGCCAGGCCCAGGCCGAGGCCGCGGGCGCCGAACTCGAGCCAGCCGGAGCCGTGCAACGCGGGGTCGCCGGACGCGGTCGAGAACGGCACGAAGGCGTCTTCGAGCGCCGCGGGGCTGAAGCCGATGCCGGAGTCCTCGACGGTCAGACGACCCGCGCCCGCGACACTGCTGGTCTCGACCGTGATACGGCCGCCGTCCGGGGTGAAGCGCACCGCGTTGGTCAGCAGGTTCCAGACCACCTCGTGCAGCCAGCGCGGATCGCCCCACACCGGGGCGCCGCCCGGCGCGCCGCGCTCGACGATGTCGAGCCTGCGCGACTGCGACGCGATGCGCAGCTCGCGCACGGCGGCGCCGGCGAGCGCCGCGAGGTCGAAGCGGGCGGGGCGCAGCCGCAGCTCGTCCGACTCGATGCGCGACGCCCGCTGCATCTGCGCGACCCCGCGCGCCAGCCAGTCGCCGGCGCGGCGCAGCGGGTCCATCCAACGGCGCGCCGCTTCATCGAGCGGCAACTCCGACAACAGACCGATGGCGTTGACCGCGATGTGTACGGGCGTGCCCAGCTCGTGCGCGAGCAGGGCTAGGAGCCGGTTCTTGTACTCCGCCTCGCGTCGCACCGCGTCGCACGAGCGGCGCAATTCCTCGACCAGCCGCTCGCGCTGGCGGTCGAGGGCGTAGCGCTCCAGTCCGCGCGCCACCACCTGGCGCAACTCGGCGAGGCTCCAGGGCTTCTCGACGTAGTGGTAGATGCCGATGCGGTTGATCGCTTCCCGCAGGGTCGCCACCTCGGCGTACGCCGTGAGCAGGACCAGCACCATCCGCGCGTCGCGCTCGCGCGCCCTCTCGAGCAGCTCGACACCCGACATGCCGCTCATGCGCTGGTCGGAGATGACCATCGCGACCGCGCCATTGTCCATCTGGCGCAGCGCTTCCGCGCCGCACTCCGCCACACGCAGCGGCGCCAACCCGGACAGGGCCCGCCCGACAGCCCGCAGGTGCGCCGCCTCGTCGTCGACGATCAAGACAACCGGTTCGTCGGTGGACATCCACCGACAGAGCTACCCGGTAGATACTAGACAATCAAGCTCAGAGATCTACATCGTCGAGCAGCGCGGGCACGTCGTCGAGCGGCAACAGGTTGTGATCGCCGCCCAGTTCGTCGAGCGGCGCGCTGAGGTCGACGCTCGGCGCCGATCCCTTCTTCGACTTGCGCTTGCGCCGCGCCGGCTTTTTTTTCTTCTTCTTCTTGCGCTCCGGCTGGACGATCGGTTCCCAGAAGCTCGACGGCCGCTCCGGCCGGCCGCGGCAGGTGTCGCAGAGGTTGCACGGCGGGCCGTCTTCCTCGCCGAAGTAGCGGCGCAGCAGGATGGCGCGGCACTCGTCGCTGGTGGCGTACTCGGAAAGGGCGTCCATACGGCGGCCGTCCTGGGTGCGGAGGGTCTCGAACTGACCGGCGAGTTGGCGCGAGCGCTGTTCGACCTCGTCGGCCGGAACCAGGATCTCGATCGTGCCTTCCTCGCCCTGGGCGACGATGCCGGCCTCTTCGAGGACGGCGAACAGCGCCTGGGTGACGCGCGGCCCCTGCCCCGCCGAGAGAGCCAGCGCTTCGACCGAAGGCGTTCGCCCCTCGCCCGCCCACGCCGCCAGCGCGCTGCCGAGCTTGTACAGCTGGTCTGGACGCACCCGGCTCTTCTGCAGCAAAGCCTCGTGGATCGCGCGGTCGTCCTCGTCGTAGAGGAGGATGCAGTTCGCCTTCTGGCCGTCGCGGCCGGCGCGGCCGGCTTCCTGCACGTACTGCTCGAGCGACGCCGGGCACTGGTAGTGGACGATGTAGCGGATGTCGGGCTTGTCGATGCCGAGACCGAACGCGCTGGTCGCCACCATCACCGTGCGGCGCCCGTTCTTCATGTACATCTCTTGCTGTTGGTTGCGCTCGCCCGCCGCCATCTTGCCGTGGTAGCGGTGCGCCGGGATGCGCAGCATGTGCAGCGCCGTGTAAACGTTGTCGACCTCGCGCGTCGTCGTGCAGTAGATGATGCCCGGCCGGCGCAGGCGGCGCGCGAAGCGCACCAAGGCACGCAAGCGGGCGTCGCCGCGGCTGTGCAGCACTTCGAAGGCCAGGTTGGCGCGGTGTGGGGAGCCGGAGATGACGACCGGCTCGCGCAGACCGAGAAACCGCACGATGTCCTGGCGCACGTGCTCGGTGGCCGTCGCCGTCAGGGCCATGATCGGCGGCGAACCCAACGCGCGCAGCCGCTCGCCGAGCTGCAGGTACGCCGGCCGGAAGTCGTGACCCCACTCCGATATGCAGTGCGCCTCGTCCACCGCCGCCAGGCTCACACCGGATTGCTGCAGAGCTTCGGTCGCTTCCTGCGAACCGAGCGTCTCCGGCGTCGTCATGATCAGCAGACTGCCGCCGGCGCGGATCTGCTCGAGCGCTTCGCGACGCGCCTTGCCGCGGATCGTCCCGTCGAGGCGAACGCACGGAATGTTGCGCTTGAGGAGCTTCTCGTGTTGGTCGCGCAACAGCGCCAGCAGCGGCGAGATGAGCACCACGGGCTTGTCGAGCGTCATCGACGGGACCTGGTAGCAGGCCGACTTGCCGAAGCCGGTCGGCAGCACCACCAACACGTCGCTCCCCTGCGTGACGTGCGTGATGACCCGCTCCTGTTCCGGGTAAAGCCGTGCGATGCCGAGGCGGCGCGCCGCCTTCTCTACTTCGCCGGAGGGGCCGTCGACCGGCCGCGCCGCGGCGCCGCGACCGCCGGTTCGGCGGCGCCGCCGCCGGCGGCGATTGTTCGACCGCTCGGCCTTCGGGCGCGGGGCCGCGTCATTGCCGTTCTGTGATCCCGAATCTTCCGGCTCACGTGCCGTTCGTGCCACGGTTTCCTATCCCTTCTGTTGCGTCGCGCAGAGTGGGGCTCACGGACTACCCGACGTGTCCCTGCTTCCACATCGCGTTCCGGATGCACCACTCGAAAGGTAGCGAGCACCGCGGATCCGTGGAGCCGCGCGCGACCTGCGATCGGGAAACGCGAAGATACCTGCCGGTGATCAACCGCCTCGACGGCGACTGTCCCAGCCATTCCTGATGAAATCCGTGGAGGGCTGCGCTGCCACTCAGCCGCCACTCTGCTAAAACGCCGGCGCCGGCACCACTTCCGAATGTACCGCCGCGCCAACGGCTGCCCAATTACTTAGGAAAGATCGCCACCGACGTCAACGGAAGAGTTTCGCGCGCGGGGGCGACGCAACGGAGCCAGTGATCCTCTACCTTTTCGCGGCGCGGTTCTTTCTTTCGAACAAGCGGCCGCAGAGGCCGATCAGCCCCAGACCCAGGGCCAGCGGCCAGGCGCGATCGCCGCGCGGGTCGGAAATCGAGCACGCGTTGGCACCATCGGGAACGTCCCCGTTGCCGTTGCCGCCGCCCGGATAGATGAAGCGCGCCCCGGCGAGGTCGTCCGCCTGCGGAGCGCTCAGGGATTCGGTCAGGCGCGAGTTCATCAACGTACCGCGGCCCGATTCGCCGCACGCGTCCGAGTGATCGAGACCGAGCACGTGTCCCAGTTCGTGCATGACGACCTGACGGAAAGCCGCGTCGCCCAGTCCGACCGCCTCGTTGAACGAGACGTCGGCGTCGACGATGCGGTTGTTGATCCAGGACGTCACCGTGATCGCGAGGATGTCCCCTTCAAACGGCATGCCCTGACAATCGCGGTCGCCGAACGCGATCGTGGTCACACCGTCGTTTACATCGCACGGCCGGCCCGCGCCGGAGGTGAAGCGAAAGCGTGATCCCAACTCGCGCTGCCAGATCTCCCTCGCCTCGTCGGCGAGCGGCCTGTACTGGCCGTTCAGGTCGGAGGTGTCGACCGCGACCCGCGCTGGATCCCAGCGCAGGTTCGGATCCGCGCTACACGGATTGCCCGAATTGCGCAGTAGCTCGAACGCCAAAGTCGACACGGGCGCGCCGACGACGACGGCGACAACGGCCCACGCGTACCACCTTCTCACGGATTCGATCTCCCGCGCCGCATCTCCGCGACGACTTCCGCAAACGCGTCGAGGCTCATCCCGTCCTCGCCGCCCGATTCACCGAGGACCAGTTCGTCGCCGTCGACCGCGCGCACCGGCCGGGCGTCGGGGGTGACGACGATGTCTCCCGCACCGGTTTCGCGCAGCGCGTAACAGCCTTGATGGAAGCCCACCACCGGGCTGATGCTGGGCGCGTCGCGTACGAACAGAACGACGCGCTGCCCAACGGTGAACCGCGGCATGCCGCCGATCATTTCCGCCCTGTCGCCGACCTGGCCGCCGGCAAACTCCAGTTCCGTCTCCTCGCCACTGCCGCCGGCCAGCCAGCGCAGTTCGCCGAAGCGAACCGCCGTCCAGATGCGGTCGTCGTCGCGGCGGTACGAACGGACTTCGCGAACGGTTCCGGCGAAGACGGCGTCCGCCTCGGTCGCCACGGAGCGAAACGTCTTGGCGATCACCGTCGTCGCCGGCGCCGCCGACGCCACCGCCAGGATCGCAAAGATCGCGATCAGCGAGCTGTTTCGAAAATTGCCCCCGTGCGCGCTTCGCGCTCCGGTGGGCTCGGACCCGCGAGCAAAGCCCGCAGATCCTCCTTCCTCAATTTCACTGTCTTCATGTGCCCGTTCGCGGGCCCCGTGACTGTGGTGAGGATAGTTTCTTTGGAGCGCAGTGCGCATTTCACTTCGGCAGAAAGCTCTTCCACCACGGCGCTCCCGAGTCTGAGAACTTGGTCGCGGCGGGAGCGCGCTTGCGCGCCGGGGCCGCCTTCTTTGCCGCGGTCGAACTCGCCGACGCCTTGGAGGTCTTCGGTAATGCCTTTCGCGAGGCCGTCGCGCCCATGGGTCTTCTCCCTCTGCAACATCGGGCAAGTCCCGATGGTCGTGAAGCGTGGATTACACACACAATCGAGTTCAGCCGCAAGGCGGTCCCCGAGGGTGAGGTGGCGGGGCCACCGTGGACGTGATGACGAATTCCCGCTAGGGGAAGCCGCGTGGGTGTATCAACCGGACGCAAAACAGTCGCCGCGCGCAAACAGGCGGTCGTCCGGCGACAGGGGGCCGTGCGCGTCTTCATCGGCGGTACGTTCGACGGCCTGCATTCGGGTCATCTGTACCTCGTGGACTTCGCGCGCGCCCAGGGATTGAAGCTGGCACGGCGCCAGAAACGCCCCGGTGTGTGGCTCAGCGCGGTGGTCGCGCGCGACGAAAGCGTGCTGCGCATCAAGGGACGCCCGCCCCATCACCACCAGGAAGAGCGCAAGCGGCTGCTCGCCAGCGTGCGCGGCGTCGACGAAGCGATCATCGGCGTTCCCAACGACTTCATCCGCTCGGTGCGCCGCGTCGATCCCGATCTCATCGTGCTCGGCTACGATCAGAAGGCCGGTTGGGAAGGCGCTCTGCGCGCCGCCGGAATCGAGGCCCTGCTGGTGCGCTGCCCGGCGTACGAAAGTCGCCGGCTGAAGAGTTCGAAGATGCGCGAGGACCTGGTCGCCATGTCGACCTGACTTCGAAACTTCGCGCCTTCGCTGTCCCGCATCGCACCGGCTACCACGTCACCCGGCCCCCCACGTCACCCCGGCGAAAGCCGGGGTCCACCTGGTAGCCCGGCTGGATTCCGGCTTTCGCCGGAATGACGATCGTTAGCGGGGAATGCGCAGCGCGTCGCCGGCCCGGATGCTGTTGGCGTCGCGCAGGCCGTTGGCCTGGCGGATCCTGGAGACCGAACTGCCGTACGAGCGAGCGATCTGCGCCAGGGTCTGGCCCGGCCGCACGCGGTGCGTCACGGTGCCGGCCGACTTCCGCGGCGCCGCGGGCGCGGGTCGCCGCGACGCGGTCGACCCGGTCGCCGCGCCGGGGATCTTCAAGCGCTGGCCGATGCGAATCACGTTGTTGCCGCGGATCCCATTGGCGCGGCGCAGACCGTCGGTGGACACGCCGTAGCGCCGCGCGATGGTCGACAAGGTTTCGCCCTTGCGCACCTGATGGGTGCGGCCGGCGACCCGCGGGTGCTCGGCCCTGGCCGCCGGCGGTAGACTGGCGTAGCAGCTCTGGAACGATCGTCCGGCCCCGCGCGGCAGGCGCACCCGATACCCCGTCGGCAGATTGCGCCGCCCACTCAAGGCGTCCGGCCGCACCGCGGGGTTGAGCGCCTTCAGCGTATCGATGCCGGCGGCGGAGCATTGGCTCACGGCCCGCATCGAGACGTATTGCGACAGCGGCACTTCATCGGCGTCGATCGCCGGATCGAGTCGGATGTCGCCGAAATGGGCGCGGTAGTCGCGGTGGACGTCGAGCGCCGCGAGAAACTCCACATAGAAGTTCTTCGACGCGAAGCCGAACGCCGGGCCATCGTAGCGCTCGACGATCGCGGCGATATCGGTCGTGCCGACGGTGCGGACCGCCCGCGCCATGCCGCCGGGACCGTGGTTGTACGCGGTGATGGCCAGGGGCCAGGTGCCCAGTCGGTCGTAGTTCTGGCGCAGGAACCGCGCCGCCGCGCGAGTGGCGACGAACGGATCGAGCCGCTCGTCGACGGCGTCATCGATGCGCAGGAACACCCTTCCGGTGGCCGGCATGAACTGCCACATCCCAGCGGCGCCGACCTTCGAATAGGCGTGGGTGTTGAACGACGACTCGATCAGGGGAAGCCGCGTCAATTCGATCGGCAGTCCCTCGTCGCGAAAGATCTGCTCCATGCGGGGCAGATAACGGGCACTGCGTTGGACGCCCTCGAGAAACCTCTCGCGGATCCCGCGCTGCGCCCGCACCCGTTTGGGGTCCGCCGCGCGCTTGAAGCGATCCGGGTGCGGGTCGTCGAGCAGCAAACTGCGCACGCGCATCTCCTCGATGCTCAGGCCCGCCTCGCCCGGGTGCCGGTGCAGCCGCTCGAGGAGACGCCGAATGCGGAGAATCTCCTCGGCCTCGGCGCGGTTCATCACCGCGCGCAGGCCCTCTTCGGACATCCGCGACGCCTCGCCGCTGAAATCGAGGATGCTGTACACGCGGCCGGGGTTCTCCGCGTCGTGTACGACGAGGTGGTACTTGGAATACGTCGCGAAGATGTGCTTCCAGAACTCGACGTGTTTGGCCAGTCGCTCCGGCCGCGGAAAGCGCTCCGACGCCGCCGATGCGACGCCTACGGTCATCGCGAGAGTCACACTCAAGAATACGCGAACTCCAGCCGACACGAGCCCTCTCCAACCCAACCCCACGGTGAAAATCAACAACGCAAATTTACGACAGGGTGCGCCGCCGGAGTCAAGTCACCTGTCGTCGCTTCACTCGTCGTCTCGATCGTTTCGTCGATCGGAAGCGAGATTTCGAAACACGCGCCGCGCGCTGCGGCGGGAGCGACGCGGATCGAACCGCCGTGTCGTTCGACGATCGCGAAGGACAGACTCAAACCCAGTCCCACCCCCTGGCCCTCCGGGCGGGTCGTGAAGAAAGGCTCGAAGATGCGGTCGACGATCGCCGCCGCAACCCCGGGACCGTCGTCGGCGACGCGCACCCGGGCCCACGCACCGCGCTCGTCGCGCGCGATCTCGGTCGAGACGCGCACGACGCCCTGCTGGTCCACCGCCTGCGCGGCGTTGCTCAGCAGGTTGAGCAGCACCTGATCGATCTCCGCGCCGATGCCGCGCACGAGCGGACGGCCTTGCAACGCCAGCTCCACCTCGACCCCGGACCCGAAGAGGTGCCGCGCCAGTTCGACGGTGCGGGAGACACGCTGGTTGAGGTCGACCGCGCCCCATTGCCGCGCGGCGTCGGGGCGTGAGAACTGCCGCAGATCCGACACGATTCGCGCGGCGCGCGCGGCGGCTTCCTCACAATCGCGCAACACCTCGCCGACAGAGCCGGGATCGGTGGCGGGCTGCGACAGTTCGAGCGCCAGGATCTGCAGATTGGCCGCGACGATCGCGATCGGGTTGTTGAGTTCGTGCGCAACGCCGGCGACGAAGTCGCCCAGGGCGCGCATCTTCTCCGACTGGGCGAGCTGCCGCTCGGTCTGCTCCAGGCGGTCGACCGCCGCTCGCAGCTCCGCGTTTCCCTGCTCGACCGAGAAGAGCGCGCCGCTCAACTCCTCGTTCGTCGCCTCCAGGGCGTGCTCGCGCTGCCGCAACTGCTCGGAGACGTAGCCGCCGACATAGGCGACCATGCCGAGCCCAAAAGCGAAGAAGGCGCTCCAGACGGGAAAATAGGCCGCGCTGAGAACGGCCGGCGCGTCCGGCGACCACACCGCGACCCCGATGACCAGGGCGCTCGCCGCGGCGACGGTGCAGGCCATCGCCAAGCGCAGCTCGACCAGCATGGCCGCCGCCAGAACCTGCACGCCGTACATGGCTACGAACGGGCTCCGCGCGCCGCCGGTCGAAACGACCAGATAGGTGATCAAGATCACGTCGCCCAACACGGCCAGGAGCGTGACCGCTCCCACCCATCGCCATCGGCGCACCGCCACCTGGTTGGCCAGGTTGAGGACCGACGCACCGGCGGCGGCCACCGCGCAAGGGAACGGGTCGGCGAGGACGCCGGCCGCCCAGCCGACGATGCCGAGGGCGAGGAACCCGCCGATGGCGAGCCATCGGATCCGCACCGCCCAGCGATAGCGCGACACGGTCGATGCGGCGCCGCGGCCGTCGCCGTCCCAGCTCGATGTCAGGGCTGCGCGTCCGACAAGCGGCGGCGAACGCCACCGTGTCTCAGCCATCATCGACACCAGCCGTTTCTTGACAGCCCAGAGGCCCCACTCTACCCTCGCCAATTCGCACCCTGTGCCGAAGCCGATCTCGCGTGCGGCGAGAGCTACGGCGGAGGACGCCGAACGGGAACGGCGGCTGCGGTGGAGAACTCATGAACATCACGGGCCGATGGTTGCGGCTGCTGAGACCCCAAGAACCGATGAAATATTCACCGCGCTCGCGCGTCGTACTCCTCTGTCGTCCAACCGAGCCGGCAATGGCGGCCGCGGCCCGGTGACAAACTGATCGTTGCGACAAACCGATCGCGGAGGCGTGAGCACATGGCAGACGAGGGAGAGAAGGAAGAGCGCGGATTCAAGGTGCACGACCGGCGTCGGTTCTCGGACTCCGGCGACGCGCGCGAGCAGGAGAGCGCCGAGAGCGCCCCTGCCGAATCGGTGAAGACGCCCGCCGCGGCGGCGGCAAACGCAGAGGACGCGGCGGCGGCAAACGCAGAGGCCGCGGCGGCCCATGGCGCGTACGACCAGTCGCGAGAGAGTGGGCCCGGCGGCGGTCAGATGCCGCCCGAGATCACATTTCCCACGTTCTTGATCAGCCTCAGCACGCAAGCGCTGGCGCACCTCGGCGAGATCCCGGATCCGATGGTCGGCGCGGTCTCGGTCGATCTGGTCGGAGCGCGGCAGCTGATCGACATCCTCGCCATGCTGCGCGAGAAGACCCGCGGCAATCTCGACGCTGATGAAACCGCGCTGCTCGACCACGCCTTGTACGACCTGCGCATGAAGTTCGTCGAACGCGCCCAACAGCGATGACCCCCGCCGCGACGACGGCGCCGCTGCGCGACCCCGGCGCCGCTGCGCGGCTTTGCCCGCCAATTCAATCGCCATCCCACTTAGTCACCTGGATCCCGGCTTTCGCCGGGATGACGTGCTTTTCGGCTTCGCGCTTCCTCCCGACTCGATTTGCCGGGTTAAGCCCGGATGCGCCGGGACCTGCAGATGTGCAGCCGCTCCAAGTCGGATATGGACCTGATCTAGTCGTCGCCCGGAAAGCCCGCCCTTTCGTGTTCCCACCTTATCAAGGAGATTTTTGATGATTGTACGACTGCGCTCCGCCTGCTTCGCCGTCGTGTTCGCCACCGTGGTGTTGGTCGGCGGCGCGACGTCCGAAGGGGAAGCGATTCGATTCTGGGGAGAGGAGGCGGGCGAGGCCGCACCAACCGATTCGACCCCAGGAGCGGAGCCACCGGCGGCCGCCCGCGAGGCGGCTGCCGAGTTGGTGGCGGGCCTGCCGAACTTCGCGGATCTGGCCGAGGCGTTGAGCCCTTCGGTCGTCAACATCTCGACCTCGACGGCGCCGCCGCCGATGCCGCCGCGCGGTCGCGGCGGTCCGCCGTCGCCGCACGGACAGCAACAACCCCCGGGCGGGTTCGGCGGCCAGGGAGATCCGTACCAGGAATTCTGGGAGCCCTTCGAGCGATTCTTCGGCCCGATGCCGCGGCAGGGGCCGCAGCGCAGCCTGGGTTCGGGTTTCATCCTGAACCGCGAAGGCCTGATCCTCACCAACAACCACGTCGTCGAGGGCGCCGATGAGATCGTCGTGCAGCTCGACGACGAGCGCGAATACAAGGCCGAGCTGATCGGCCGCGACGCCAAGACCGACATCGCCGTGATCAAGATCAAGGCCGAGAGCGACTTGCAGCCGGTGACGTTGGGCGACTCCGACGCGCTGCGCGTCGGCGATTGGATCTTCGCGATCGGCAATCCCTTCGGCCTGCAGCACACGGTCACGGCGGGCATCGTCAGCGCCAAGAGCCGCTTCATCGGTCAGGGAAGTTACGACGACTTCATCCAGACCGACGCGGCCATCAATCCCGGCAACTCGGGCGGCCCGCTGGTCAACCTGCGCGGCGAGGTCGTCGGCATCAACTCGGCGATCTTCAGTCGCTCCGGCGGCAACATCGGCATCGGCTTCGCCATTCCCATCAACCTGGCCAAGGAGCTGCTGCCGCAGCTGCGCGAAAAGGGCAAGGTCGTCCGCGGCTGGCTGGGCGTCTACATCCAGAAGGTCACGCCGGAGATCGCCGAGTCGCTCGGCCTGGAGCAGTCGAACGGCGCCCTGGTGGCGGACGTCATGGAGGGCACTCCCGCGCGGGAGGCCGGAGTCGAGGTCGGCGACGTGATCGTCGAGTTCGACGGGCAGCCGATCAAGGACTCGAACGATCTTCCGACCATCGTGGCGCGGACTCCGGTCGGCAAAGCCACTTCGCTGCGGATCATTCGCGGTGACAAGCAGCAGACCCTGTCGGTAACGATCGGTGAGTTGAGCGACGGCGATACGGAGATCGCCGCCGGGCCGACCGCGGAACTCGGCCTCAGCGTGCAGAAGCTGACGCCGGAGATCGCCGAAAGCCTCGGCATCGACCCCACCACCAAGGGCGTCGTCGTCGCCGGCGTCGACCCGGGCAGCCCGGCCGAGGAAGGCCAGTTGCAGCGCGGCGACGTCATTCTCGAGGTCAACCGCAAGCCGATCGAGGACGAGAGCGGATTCTCGGCCGCGGTGCGGCAGGCGACCCCGAGCAAGACGGTCCTGATGCTGGTGCGCCGCGGTGAGAACACCATCTTCATGGCGATCAAGAAGCCGGCGCCGGGGAACTCCGACGAATAAGCGGAAGCGCGTCGCGTCGAAGCGGGCGGGATCGAAGGGATCCCGCCCCTCGATGCGCCGCGCGATCGTCCTCGTCTGCCTGCTGCTCGCCGCCGGCGGCGCGCTCTGGCTCAACAGCTGGATCCGCGCGCTCGACGATCGGGTGGCCCAGACATTCGCCGAGGGGCCATGGGACCTGCCGGCGCGCGTGTACTCCGCTCCGTTCGTCGTCCACCCCGGTTTGCACCTGAAGGATCTCGGATTCTTCGGTCGACTCGACCGTCTCGGCTACCGCGAGGTGGACGAATCGCCGACGCGGCGCGGCGATTTCCACCGCGGCGGCGACGGCGTCGAGATCTTCCTGCGCGGGTTCTCCTACCCGCGGCAGCCGGCCCCACAGCGCCGGTTGCGCATCGCGACGCCCGACGGCGTGGTCGCCGCGATGACCGACCTCGACAGTGGCGAGGAGGTGTTCTCGGCGGAACTCGAACCGGAGCTCGTCGCCTCGGTGCAGCGCGAGGGCTGGGAACAGCGACGCGTCCTGACACTGGCCGAGATTCCACCGCGTCTGACCCACGCCGTTCTCGCCACCGAGGACCGGCGTTTCTTCGACCATCCCGGCATCGACCTGCGCGGCATCGCCCGCGCGGCCGCCGCCAATTTGACCGGTGGCCTCCCGCAAGGCGGCAGCACGATCACCCAGCAACTCGTCAAGAACATGTTCCTCACCCAGGAGCGCACCCTGCGCCGCAAGGTCCCCGAGGCGTTCCTCGCCCTGGTGGTCGAACGCCGATACTCGAAGAATCAGATTCTCGAGAGCTACCTGAACGAGATCTACCTCGGCCAGGACGGGCCGCGCGCGATTCACGGGGTGTGGGAAGCGTCGCTCCACTACTTCTCGCGTCCGCCGACCGAGCTCTCGCTCGGCGAGACGGCGCTGCTGGCGGGAATGATCCGCGCGCCCAACTCGACCTCGCCCCGCAAACACCCCGATCGCGCCCGCCAGCGCCGCGACACCGTGCTGCAACAACTGGCCGACGTCGGGATGATCACTCCCGCCGAGCTCGCCGGCGCTCTCGCCGAGCCGATTCGCGGCGGCGGTCCGGCCGCCGCGTCGGGCGCGGTGAACGGACGCTACTTCGTCGACTTCGTGCGCGAGGAGGCGGAGGCCGCGTACCCGGACGACGTCCTCAACCGCGCCGGCTTCGACCTCTTCACTACCCTCGACAGCGACTTGCAGGCGGCCGCCGAAGAGGCGGTCGCGAGCGGGTTGAGCGAACTGGCGCGCAGTCTTCCGAGCGGTGAGGGGGGCGAACCGCCGCAGGCGGCCCTGGTGGCGATGCACCCGCAGACCGGCGCTATCGTCGCCATGGTCGGCGGGCGCTCGTACGGGGCGAGCCAGTTCAACCGCGCCGTCCACGCCGCGCGCCAACCCGGTTCGGTGTTCAAGCCGATCGTGTTCCTGGCCGCGTTCGAACAGTCCGCCAACGCGTCGTCGCCGGTTACGCCGGCGACGATTCTCCTCGACGCCCCCTTCGAGTGGCGCTACGACGGCCGCGTGTGGAAACCGCGCAACTACAAGGACACCTACCTCGGCGAGGTCAGCGCCCGTCGGGCGCTCGAGATGTCGCTCAACAGCGCCACCGCCCGCCTCGCCGAGAGAATCGGACTGGAGCGGGTTCGCGCCATGGCCGCGGCGGCGGGGATCGATCGCGAACTGCCGGCGGTTCCGTCGATGACGCTGGGAGCCGTGGAGGTCACGCCGCTCGAAGTCGCCGAGGTCTACTCGACCATCGCCAACGGCGGCGTCCACGTCGAGCCCAAGGCTCTCAGCAAGGTCGTGACGCCGGGCGGCGAGTTGATCGAGTTGCGACCGCCGCGGGTGTCGCGAGCCGCCAGCCCCGAGTCCGCTTCGCTGGTCACGCACCTGATGGAGGGCGTGATCGACAGCGGGACCGGCAGGGGCGTGCGCGAACGTGGCATGGTGGGCGCGGTCGCCGGCAAGACCGGCACGACCAACGATTCGCACGACGCGTGGTTCGCCGGATTCACGCCCGATCTCGTCGCGGTGGTGTGGGTCGGCTACGACCGCGACCGGGCCCTCGGCATGACCGGCGCTCAGGCGGCGCTGCCGATCTGGACGGCGTTCATGAAGCGCGCGTCCGCCGGCCGCGCGGGCCGGGAGTTCCGCCGGCCGCCCGGCATCGAGACCGTCGAGATCGATCCGTCCAACGGCTTGCGCGCGGTCGGCAGCTGTCCGAACCGAGTCGCCGAGTCGTTTCGCGCCGGCCAGGCGCCCGAGAAGGACTGCGATGAGCATGATTCCTGGTTCTGAGCGCATCGTACTAGTCCTCGCCCTCGCCCTCGCCGTCGGGACGTCGGGATGTTCGGGGCGGCGCGCGCCAAAGCCGCCGCGTCGCGTCGTCGCGTCGCCGAGCGCCACCGCGACGAAAACCGCGCCTCCGACCGCGACGGCGCCGACCGCCCGTCCGACGGCGACGCCGTCGCCGGGGTTGACCGAGCCGTCGTACGCACCGCCGGCGCCGGCCGAGAGCCTACCGGCCCGGCCGACCGCCGCTCTCGCCGCCGCGACCAAAATGACCGAGCGCGCCCGCCGCGACCTCGACGCCGGCCGTACCGACGAGGCGCTCGAGTTGCTCGAGCAGGCGATGCAGGTCGACCCCGACGCGCCGTTCGCCTACTACTACATGGCCGGCGTCTACCTGCAGCGCGGCCGCGCCGCCGAGGCGGAAGTGCTCGCGCAGCGGGCAGCGACGCTGGCGGACGGCTTCCCCGTCGCGTGGAGCGCGCACGCCCATGCCCTGCGCGGCCGCGCCCTACAGGTCCTCGGCAAGCGCGAGGAAGCGCTGCGCGCGTATCGCGCCGCCCTCGCGGCCGACCCGAACAACCAACCGGCGCGCGAGGCCCTGCGCGAACTCGGCGATTGATGCGCTCCACGCCAATAGGCGACCGGGCCCCCTGTAGGCGCAGGTCTTCAGCCTGCGCCCGGGCGGCCGCCA
>Ga0307505_10001988_pt1 | contig 15086 bp, 12 predicted proteins | sample 23_S_MG_FD_202183 | JGI IMG/M metagenome (GOLD analysis project Ga0307505, IMG submission 202183) | Soil microbial communities from Populus trichocarpa stands in riparian zone in the Pacific Northwest, United States - 23_S | ecosystem: Environmental > Terrestrial > Soil > Riparian zone > Trees...
GAGCGGATAATAGACGCCGCCGGTGCCGCCGGTGCCGATGGAAATCTGCTTTTGCTGCGCGACCGCGTTTCCGCCCGCGAGCACAACCGCCGCCGCGAATGCGACCGACGCAAGCCCGTAAAACGTTTTCTTCATTGCTTTCCTCCCGTTTATGATTGCGCCGACGCCGTCGGCGCGCTTGGTCCAAATTTCTGCATGAAAACGACGACCATCGCAATCGCCAATCCCACGACGCCGGGCAGCGGCAGCGTGATGCCCGCGAGCATGGTGAAGAGCGCCTCGATGAGGCCGGGGAACACGAGGAGGACACCGGCGACGATGAACAAGATGCGTTCGAGCACCGTGTTCTTGCGCAGCGCCCAGTTCTGTGCGGCGGCGGCGAAGGCGATCAGCCCCGCCCCCGTCGTGAACGTGATCCAGACGATGTCCCAGATCGAGCCGTCTTTCGGCATGGTGAGCAGCAAGCCGACACCCTTGGGATCGAGCACGAAGACGAAGGGCACGACGAAGGCCGGCAGCGTGTACTTCCATGCCTGGAACGTCGTCCGGTAGGGATCGGCGCCGGTGATGGCGGCGGCCGCGAAGCAGGAGAGCGCGGTCGGCGGCGACACCTCGGAGAGCACCGCGTAGTAGAAGACGAACATATGCGCGGCGTAGTCGGGCACGCCGAGCTTCATGAGCGCAGGCGCCGCAATCACCGCACAGATGATGTAAGACGCCGTCACCGGCACTGCGAGGCCGATGATCCAAACGATCAGTGCCGTATAGAGGGCGGTCAGCACAAGACTGCCGCCCGCATAGGAAATCACGATCGATGAGAATTTCAGACCGAGGCCGGTGAGCGTGACGACGCCAACGATGATGCCGGCGGCGGCGCAGGTCGTCGCCGCGCTCAGGACGCCGATTGAGCCGTCGGCCATGGCGCGCACGAGCTTCGGCGGGACGAGCGCCGTTTCGCGTGTCAGGAAGCTCATCGCGACGGCGAGGACGATGGAGTAAAATACCGACGTCATCGGCGAGTAGCCGATGACCATGAATATCACGACGGCAATCAGCGAAACGAAATGAAATCCGTATCGCCGTGTCATCTGCCATAGCGTCATGTCGGGCGTGAACACGACGTCGTGCGCCCCGAAGCGGCGCGAGTCGAGCTCCACCATGAAGAAGAGGCCGAGGTAATAGAGAAACGTCGGGATGATCGCCATCCAGATGACGTCGAGATAGCTGATCTTCAGGAACTCAGCGATCAGGAACGCGGCGGCGCCGAGGACGGGCGGCGAGATGATGGCGCCGAGACCGCCCGCGGCGAGAAGACCGCCCGCTGCCGCCGGCTCGAAACCCGCGCGCTTCATCATCGGATAGGCGACGGTGCCGACCATCACGGTCGTCGCGACGCCCGAGCCCGAGGGACCGCCAAGCAGAAAGGACGAGAGCACCACCGCGCGCCCGGCGCTGTTATGCCTGCCGCCCATGGCAGCGAGCGCAAAGTCGATGAAGAACTTGCCCGCGCCGGAATGCGCGAGGATCGCGCCATAGATTGTAAACAATACGATCAGGGTCGCGGAGACGTCGACCGGCACGCCGAAAATGCCTTCGAGCGTGATGAAGAGGTGGCCGACGAGGCGGAACAGGTCGTAGCCCCGATGATTCCAGGGCTCGGGCAGATACGGGCCGGCCATGGCGTAAATGACGAAGGCGACCGCGATCACCGGCATGATGATGCCGGTGGTCCGCCGCGCCGCCTCCAGAAGCAGAACAATAAAGACGATGCCGAGAATCGTATCGAGCTGGTTGGGCATCGTCGCGCGGTCGGTGAAGTCGTCACCCCCCATCAGCGCGTAAACAAGGATGCCGACGGCAGCAAGACCGCACAGCACGTCCCACCAGCGGACGCGGTCGTGGAACCGTTGCGCCAGTGGGAACAGCAGGAACGCCAGCATCATCACGAAGGCGACGTGGATGTAGCGCAACTGCTGGGTGGGGACGATTTCGTAGGCGGCGTAGAGATGGAACGAGGTCATCGCCACCGCGATGGCGGTAATGACAAAACCGGCCGGCCCCGCGAGCCGGCTGATCGCGCCCTCTTCTTCCTCGATGTAGGATTCGATCTTGTGACGCGCTTCTTCGGAAAGCCCGCCCGAATCCGACGGCGCAGGACCGCGCGGTTCGACGTTTGCCAATTCCCCTCCCCCAACCGCCTGCGCGCTTCGTCGCGGCGGCTTCGCTGTCCTCCCATGCCCGTGCGGTATTGCTGTTCTTGATTGCCTGCCGCGGTTGGCGGCGGTCGCATCGAGCGGCTTGAAGAGTGGGACAATCGGCGGGGCAAGGCAACCCGCAACAGGCATCGCGTTCCGCGAACATGCGCGGAACATCGGCGCCTCAGCTGCCTAAATTCAGATCAGCGGATTATTTTGAATCCCGCGTCGGTCGGGTCGATCTGGCCGCGCGAAACGGTCGAGGCCCAATCCGCGGTTTCGACGAGACCGCCGAACGAGAAGAAGTGGATCATGAACGGCCCGAGCTCGGCGCGATCCGGGGCCTCGGCCAATGCGCGGATGATCGTGTCCGGCGCCGCAACGCCGCCGAACAACTGCATCGCTTTCGGATTGAGCGCGCCCTTGAGCGAGGCGCGCACTCCGCAGCGGAGCGCGAAACGCATCAGCGTCGGGATGCTTGTCGGGCCCGCGACGCCGACGCGGATCGGGAGCGTAATTCCCTCCGCGCGAAGGCCGCGCAGCCAGGCGAGGATGTGATCGGGATCGAAGCAGAACTGGCTGGTGATGTTCACCTTGAGATCGCGCCTGGCGACTGCCGCCAGCTTGCCGGCGAGCGCGCGGCGCAGCACGGCGTCATCGATTTTCGGATGACCGTCGGGATAGGCGGAGATGTCGATCTCGCGAATGCCGTGCGCTTCGAGCGCGCCGCTCTCGATGAGGTCAAGCGCCGAAGTGAAAGGCCCGGCAACGTCGTCGCGGTCGCCCGCGATGACGAGCGCAGAGCGGACGCCTGCCTCCGTGGCAAGACGGCTCAGGAGCCTGTCCACCATCTCGCGGCTTTCATAGGCGCGCGCGGTCAGGTGCGGCACCGGCTCGAAGCCGGCGGCACGCACGTTCGCCGCGTACTCGACCAGCTTCTCGGGCGCACGGTTCGGGAGGCAGCTCAGATAAATGCGCGTGCCGGCGGGAGCGGTGCGCTTCAGCGCCTCGATCTCCGCGGGCTTCGGGAAAGTTGCTTCAAGCGAAAACCCGCCGAGGACCGTCGCGATCGTCTCTGTCGAACCGGCGGAAGAAAGACGGCGGACGGGCAGCGCCATGGTTCGCTCGTGCTTTCCTCAGTAACGATAGTGATCGGGCTTGTAGGGCCCTTGCTCCGGCACGCCGATATAGGACGCCTGATCGGGGCGGAGCTTGGTGAGTTTCACGCCGATCTTCTCGAGATGGAGACGCGCGACCTTCTCATCGAGATGCTTCGGCAGCGTGTAAACCTTCTTCTCGTACTTGCCGGGATTCGTGTAGAGCTCGATCTGCGCGAGCGTCTGGTTCGTAAAGGACGACGACATCACGAACGACGGATGGCCCATCGCGTTGCCGAGGTTCACGAGACGGCCTTCGGACAGAAGAATGATGCGGTGGCCGTCGGGGAATTCGATCTCGTCCACCTGCGGCTTGATGTTCACCCACTTCATGTTCTTGATGCCGAGGACATCGATCTCGTTGTCGAAGTGACCGATGTTGCAGACGATGGCACGGTCTTTCATCGCGCGCATGTGGTCGGCGGTGATGATGTCCTTGTTGCCGGTTGCGGTAACGAAGATGTCGGCGCGCTTTACCGCGTCCTCCATCGTCGTGACCTCGTAGCCTTCCATCGCGGCCTGGAGGGCGCAGATCGGATCGATCTCGGAGACGAGCACGCGGCAGCCGGCCTGGCGCAGCGAGGCGGCCGAGCCCTTGCCCACGTCGCCGAAGCCCGCGACCATCGCGACCTTGCCGGCCATCATCACGTCGGTGCCGCGGCGGATGCCGTCGACCAGCGACTCGCGGCAGCCATAGAGGTTGTCGAACTTCGACTTGGTGACGGAGTCGTTCACGTTGATCGCCGGGAAGAGCAGCTTGCCTTCCTTCGCCATGATGTAGAGGCGATGGACGCCCGTGGTCGTCTCTTCCGAGACGCCCTTGATGCTCCTGGCGAGTTCGGAGAACCAGCCCGGCTTTTCCTTGAGCGTGCGCTTGATGAGCGCGAAGAGAATTTCCTCTTCCTCGACGCCCGGCTTGTCGAGGAATGCCGTGTCGCCCTTCTCGGCACGATAGCCAAGATGCACGAGCATGGTGGCGTCGCCGCCGTCGTCGAGGATCATGTTCGGCACACCGCCGTCGCCCCATTCGAGGATCTTGCGGGTGTATTCCCAGTAATCCTTGAGGCTCTCGCCCTTGATGGCAAAGACCGGGGTGCCCGCGGCAGCGATCGCGGCCGCGGCGTGGTCCTGCGTCGAATAGATGTTGCAGGAGGCCCAGCGGACGTCGGCGCCAAGCGCTTTCAGCGTCTCGATCAGAACCGCTGTCTGAATGGTCATGTGGAGCGAGCCCGCGATGCGCGCGCCCTTGAGCGGCTGCTTCGCGCCGTATTCCTCGCGCGTCGCCATAAGGCCCGGCATTTCGGTCTCGGCGATATTGATTTCCTTGCGGCCGAATTCGGCGAGGCCGATGTCGGCCACGATGTAATCGGCAGCAGAGGACTTCGCTTTGGCGGCTGCGGTCATGATTTTCTCTATCCGTTGGATCGTGCGAGATGCGGCGAAGCAGTTCAGGCGCGAGCGCCTAACGTCCATGCCTGAATGTCGGCCTCTCGCGCCGTGTGATTTTGCAAAGGCGGTGATCCCCGGCGGTCAGTCTCGTTGCCGGGAAATCACGAAGGACTCGTCGTTAAACCAAAGCCCCCCGTGCTTCTTCAGCACTTCGCCGGTGACGTCTAGATAGGTGCCGTCCTTGACGGCATCGGTCAAGCTCTCGTCCTCGATCTGGGCCACATAGACCGCGGCGTTCCAGGCCGCGAAGGCGGTCGAGGTGCCGAGTGGTCCGGTAATCTCGTTCGGGAGCGTCTCCAGCTTGTACTGGAAAATCGAGCGATTATCGGCATAGGCGTTAAAGTTCAGGTCCCGCCCGGCCGGTCCAAGCTCCTGTTTCACCGCCCTGAGCAGGGCATGACGGTCGGTGATGAACGGGTTTTCGTTCGGCCATACTTTGTGAACGATCTCCATGCCGGGATCGTTGCCGTGCGAATGGATGGCGATGAGCCGTCCGCCCGGCCGCAACGAACGCGCCAGCGGCGCAATGACGCGCTTGGCCTTGAAGTCGGTCGAGGAGCGGGCGCGATAAGGCTGCGAGGCGATGACGAGGTCGAAATTTGCCTCGGCGCGTCCCGGATGCGGAATGATGGGGTCGAGCAGAAAGCGATGGTCCTCGCGATAGAGGACCAGCACGACCGGACGCTCATAAATCGGATTGCCGGTCTTGTCGCTGACGCGCGCTTTCCAGTTTTCGTTCAGGAAGGGCTGCAGCTCGCCGATCTGCTCTTCGAATTCGCGCGATGTGTTTCCGGTGAGCGCGACCTCGTGCCAGACCATGCTGTTGGCGGCTGCCGGCGACTTCACGGTCAGCCACGGCGCTTCCGAATAATACATATTGGTGAGGACGAAGACCGTCGCCGGGTGCTCGAACAGGCGATCGGGCATCTTGTCGAGCGTGAGCCGCACGTCCTCGAGGCTGATCTCCTTGCCCGCGACATAGAACGGCATGTTGGTGAAGCGCCGGTGCATGGAGCGCAGCGTGCGCGCGAGCACAGTGCCGTCGCCGACGCCGGCGTCGAACAGGCGCACTGCGGGCGGGCGCGGATGGATGTTCGCAAGCTCCAGCGCGACGCGGCCGGAGACGACCTGCTTTTCGCTGCAGGTGTTCACGAACAGCAGATATTTCTGGCGGTTGTCGAAGAAGCGGAAGTTGCCGCTCGGGTCTTTTAGTCCGTGCTCGGGGCGCGCCGACGCGCGGAGGAAATCCTGTGCGGCCAACCCGCCGCGCGCGTCGATGATCGGCGACGGGGGCGTCTGGGCGGCGCCGTTCGATGAGGGATGGTCGGTGAGATAGGTGCGGATGCGGTCGAGGGTGTCGGTCGTGATGCGGCCGCCGTGACGCAGGCGCTGCACCAGCTTGCCGTCGTTCACGACGCGGCGGCCGAAGGTCGACTCGGCCATGCCGGCACGGCGGCAGAAACTCGAAATCTCTTCCAGAAGTTGTTCGGTGTTCATGGTTTCCGTCCCTGCCGACTTTTCGTTGTTGGCCGGACAGTAGGAGGCAACGGCCGGAAGCGTCAATTGGAAGACGCCCACCATAAAAGTGGGCCAACCAGTGGGGCAGATACCCACCCGCCATTTTGCAAGTATTACTCCGACCGATCTTTGCAAGAGGGATTGGGCAGCATAGCTGCCAGATCGGGAGTCCCTGCGCGGACTCTCCTAAAATGGGACGCGCCCATCTGCCAAGGGGCGACCGGAAAATGTGTCAGTCGGCGGCGGTTACGTAGGATTCGATCGGGCGCATGACGCGACCCGCAACCAGCGGCAGGCATTCGGCCGGGAAGTCCTGGCGGAAGCGCGCGTCACGGTCCTTGGCCTCGCCGATAAAGCGGTCGAGGTTCTTCATGGCTCCGGTCGGCAGATCGTGCAGGACCATCAGAGTCCAGGGCTGCATCGCGGCTTGTGACATCGCACGCGCGGGCCATCCGTCGGCGTCTTCCCAGTCGCGCGGGATCGAATTCCAGAGCACACAGGTGAAGCGCTCGCGCTTCAAGAGATCGAGCGCCGCCTCATTCAGCAGGCGCTCGTCCAGATTGCCGCCGCCGCCGAAGGGGCGGAAGAATTTGCGCGGATGCGCAAGCAAGCCGATCTCGGCCTGCGTGCGTGCGATCTCACCTTCGGTCTCGGCCGTATCGGCGAGCTGGCCGAGTGGCGTGACATGACTCCAGGTGTGATTGCCGATCCAATGGCCTTCGGCATGCGCGCGCTCCGCGAGCCTGCGTCGCTCGGGCTGCGCCAGCTTGTGGCCGAGCACGAAGAAGGTGGATTTGATGTCGTGACGCGCAAGCGTATCGAGCACCGCGCCGGTGACGTCCGGTTCGGGGCCGTTGTCGAAGGTGAGCGTGAGATCGAACATCGCGCCCCCTTACCGAAAAGCGCGCGGCTGTGCAAAGCGGCCTAGTGGCCGAGTTCCTTGCGCACGATCGCCGCGCCTTCGGCCATCGCTTTCATCTTGCCGAAGGCCACGTTGCGCACGAGATATTTCAAGCCGCAGTCGGGCGCGATGATCAGGCGCTCCGCCGGCACGTGCGGTAGCGCACGGCGGATGCGAGAGGCGACGGTCTCGGGCGTTTCCACCTTCGGATCGGAGAGGTCGATCACGCCGAGCACGATCTTCTTGTGCGGCAGCTTTTTCAGCACCGACGTATCGAGATTCGGCTGCGCGGTTTCGATCGAAACCTGATCGGCGGTCGATTCTTCGAATTCGACCAGGAACGAATAACCGGGCGGCTTTTCCTTCACCATCTGCGCGTAGCCGAAGCAGATGTGGACCGCGGTCGTCCCCTGCACGCCTTCCAGCGCGCGGTTTAACGCCTTCAGCCCATATTGGCGGGCCTTTTCGGGCCGCGCCTGCATCCACGGCTCGTCGATCTGCACGATGTCGGCGCCGTTCGCGAAGAGGTCCCTGATCTCCTCGTTCACGGCGGCCGCGTAATCCATCGCGAGCGCTTCCTCGTTTTTGTAGAAATCGTCCTGCGCCTGCTGGGCCATCGTAAAGGGGCCGGGCACGGTCATCTTCACCATGCGGTCGGTGTTGGCGCGCAGGAACTTCACGTCGCGAACTTCGACGGCGTGCTTGCGGCGGATCCTGGCGGTGATGCGCGGCACCGGAATGGGATTGCCCGAGCGGTTGATCGTGGTGCCGGGGTTGTCGATGTCCACCCCCTCCAACGCCGTCGCAAAGCGGTTCGAATAACTTTCGCGGCGAATTTCACCGTCGGTCACGATGTCGAGCCCGGCACGCTCCTGGTCGCGGATCGCGAGCAGCGTCGCGTCGTCCTGTGCCTGTTCGAGGAGGTCGGGCGCCACGCGCCATAATTCCATCGCGCGCACGCGCGGCGGCATCTGCTTCAGCAATTGAGAGCGGTCGATCAGCCAGTCGGGTTGCGGATAAGAGCCGACGAGGCTCGTAGGCAGGAGCTTATGCGTCATCGTACTTGCTCAGTTGATCCTGAATAAGACACAGGCCGGGCATCACTGCCCGGCCTGCGATCGCTGCGGCAACCGCCGCTTACTTCTTCTTCGCGTTGGCGAAGGGATAGATCACCTTGCCCGACTCCAGTTCTTTCGGCGACAGAATCGGCTGCTTCGCCATGTCGGTGAACTCCTTGATATCGGAGCCGCCGATGTTCTGGAACTGAACCTGCGGGAAGCGCGACGCGGTCCATTCGCCGTCGGCCGCGAAGCGGACTTCTCCGATTACCGTTTTCACCGGGTTCTTGTGCAGCCACTCGGCGATCTTGGCGTCGTCGAACGACTTGGTGGCGTTCACCGCCTGCTCGAGCGTTTGCAGATAGGCGTAGGCCCAGGGCGGCAGGTAGTAGCCGAGCGGGTCGATCTTCTGACCCTTCGCGCGCTCCTGATACTTCGCCACCACTTCCATGGCGCCCGGATACTGCATCGACTTGTGCGGCAGCCAGGTGTCGTAGTTGACCCAGCCGTTCAGCAACGGGCCAAGCTGCTGCTTGATCGCCGTGAACTGGAGGCCGACCATGCCGCCGCCGATCATCTTCGGCGTGTAGCCGACTTCGCTCACCGCGCGCACCCAGCCCACGGAGTCGAGCGGGTAAGAGCAGATCACAACAATGTCGGCGTTGGTGGCCTGCACCGCGCGCACGATCGGACCGAAGTCGGTCGTGGTCGGCGGATAGGTGCGGTTGTAGACGATCTCGAGACCCGCAGCCTTTGCGTTCTCAACCGCGCCTTCCTGCACGTTGCGGCCGAACTCAGCGTCGGCGGCGGCGATCGCCACCGTCTTTGGCTTCGGGTTCTGCGCCATGGCGATGTCGAAGAAGCCCTTGGTGAAGGACGCCTTCGGGCTCGGCCCGGTCGGGATCATCGAGAAGTACTGGTTGTATTTGAACTTGTCGTTGATGCCGGTGCCGAACAGGCTGATCAGCGTCTTCTTGCGCTGGATTGCAATCGGCAACACCGGAGCGATCTGCGTCGAAGCGTAAGGTCCCATGATGATGTCGACCTTGTCGACATCAAGGAGCTTCGAGTAGATGCCCGGCACTTCAGCGGGGCTGCTCTTGTCATCGTAATAAACGAGCTGGACCTTGCGTCCGAGCAGGCCACCCTTCTTGTTGATGTCGTCTTCCCAGATCTGCATGGCGAGCAGCGCGCCCGCGCCGGCGCCCGCAAGCGGTCCGGTGAGCGCCATGCTGAAGCCGATCTTGACCGGCTGCTGGGCCTGCGCCGGAACGGCGAACAGGCCAGCCATTGCCGCCACGACCGGCAGCGCAAGGCCGCGCCACAGAACGCTGCGGCGACTAGTGTGTGAGTTCATGTGTCTTCCTCCCAGTGAGTGCGCGAAATTTTCGAAGCAGCTTGCGAGGCGTATCAGCGCGTTCTCGCGGCACGATGACCGCGCAGGCCGGGCCGTTTTTCCAAGCGAAATCGCGTTCGCACTACGTAATCAGGAGACGTTATTCGGGCGGATCGTGTCAAGCGAACCAAATCATAACCTTTCAAGCGCTGCCCACTGCGCGTTTGAGCGCGGGGCGCATTCACCGCCGTGGTGGGACGAGGCGAAATGCGCACCTCAGGCCGCAATCGCCGCACGCTGCTGCCCAATCTTGGCTGTCATGGCCCCGGGTGACATCGCACCGCTGCAACGCACCAATAACCCAAATTTTCCGGGCACTTCTAAAAGATCATATCTTTACTACATTCGATGGCGGGGCTAGATTTGAGCCATGGGCATTCACCCGTCTCTCGCCCGCGATCACGCCCCGCCGCGCAGCTTCGTCGGCGCGCGGACGGATTCGCTGTCTTCGAAGATTGTGACGGCTGTGCGCGATGCGCTGTTCGCGAAAGAGATCAAGCCCGGTGAATTTCTCGGCACGGAAAACGATCTCGCCGACCGCTTCGAGGTCAGCCGCATCGTTGCGCGCGACGCGCTGCGCACCTTGCAGGCGCTCGGCATCGTCGAGGTCCGCATGGGCAAGGGCGGCGGTGCGCGCATCGCACGCGGCAATCCGCGACTGTTCGCGGAGGCGCTCGCCGTGCAACTCGACCTGACCGGCGTCAGTGCGCGCGAGATTATGGACGCGCAGCGTGCAATTGAGACCCTCGCGGCGGAACTTGCTGCCGAGAACGCCACCGCGGCCGACCACGCAAAGCTGCGGCATCTGCTGATCGAGTCCGAGCGCAAAATGCACGACCGCGTTGCCTATACGGAGCTCGGGCGCGAATTCCATCTCGCGATCGCGGAAGCCTCACATAACCGCGTGCTCGTGGTGCAGCTCATTTCGCTCCAGCACGTCTCCTGGCCGAAGGACAACAGCACGCTGACGCCGGACGTCTCGCAGCGAATTCTGGACGTGCATAAGGAGCTCGCGAAGCTTATTGAAATTCGCGACGGCGCGGGTGCGCGCCAGTTGATGAACGAACACGTCAAGATGATCCGCGCGCGGCGCGTCGCCGAGCATGGAGAGCAAATTCACAACGATTGCTGCTGAACGACGGCACAGAATCAAGGAGGACTCCAAATGTCTGAATTCGTGATCCAGCCGCACTTCCGGCTGCAAGAATGGATCGCCCATGAGAAGGGCTACTTCACCGATGAAGGTCTCGATTACATCTTCAACGAGGAAGTGAAAAAGACCGACGGCAAGGTCCACGACAAGGGCTTCAAACAGGGCGCCATGCAGTCGTTCGAATCCGGCCGCAAGTCGGACGTAAGCTGCGCCTGCCACTGGACGGTCGGTGTCGCCGCCTCGAAGAAGCATGGCAAGCTCTATCCGAAAGTCTATTCGGTGGCGCCGACCGGAATCTTCGTGCCGGCGGACTCGCCGATCAAGACACCGGCCGATCTCGCCGGCGTGCCGATCGCGGTCGGCTACCAGTCGGGCAGCCACTACGCGACCATTCAGGCGCTCGAGCAATATATGCCGGCCGACAAGATCAATCTCGATTTCGGCGACGGCATGTTGTTCAAACGCATGGAAAACCTGATCGAGGGCAAGTCGAAGGCTTCGACGCTCTTCAGCGGCCCCTACTACTATGCGGAGCAACTGGGCTTCCGCAAAATCTGCGACGCAACCTTCATGATCGCGACCATGATCACGGGCGATCCCGACCCGCAGGACCTGCGGAAATTCTTCAATGCGCTGAAGCGTGCGCAGCAGGACCTCGACCTGCGTCCGGACAAATACACGCACTATTACAGGAACGAGTTCCCCGAGCGCTTCCATTCGACGATGGATACGCGCCGCTGGGGGCCGGGCGAGCGCATCGTGTTCCAGCCCTACACGAAGGAAATTTTCGACGAGACGTTCGAGTGGATCGAGTCGCACGGGATTTTTCCCGACAACGATCTCGGCACACGCATCTATGAAGAGTCGGTGATGCCGGCCTGAGGGGCCGCGCTCCGAATAAAATCAAGCCGCCGCGGCATGCCGCGGCGGCTTTTTCTTTGCGCGCGGCTTAGGCCGAGCGCGCGATGCTGAGGCCCATGTAACGGTTGAGCGTCGCGGTATCTTTCGCCAGATCGGACGACACCACGCGATGCACGATCTGGCCGCGCTCCAGCAGGATCGCCTGCTGCGTCATTTTCAGCGCAAGATCGGCGTGCTGCTCGACGATGATGACCGCCATCTTGTCGTCGTTCATCATGTGCTCGATCGCGCGCGCCACTTCCTCGACGATGATCGGAGCGAGGCCTTCCATCGGTTCGTCGAGCAACAGCAGCGACGGGTTGGTCATCAGCGCGCGGGCGAGAGCGAGCATCTGCTGCTCGCCGCCTGAAAGCTGATTGCCCTTGGAATTCTTGCGTTCGGCGAGGCGCGGAAACAGCGCGTGGACCGCCTTCAGGTCCCAGCGGCCGGGACGTGACGCGACTGTGAGATTTTCCTCGACAGTGAGCGACGGGAAAATCTCGCGCTCCTGCGCGACCCAGCCGATGCCCGCGCGCGCGCGGCGATGCGGCTGCCACGCGGTGACGTCCTGGCCCTTGAAGGAGACCGTGCCGCGCTTGATCGACGTATAGCCCATGATCGTGAGCAGCAGCGTCGACTTGCCGACACCGTTGCGGCCGAGGACGGCAAGGCTGCCCTGCTCCGGCACCTCGAAATCGATGTCGTCGAGGACAACGGCGTCGCCGTAGCCGGCGCGCACACCGCGGAACGTGAGGAGCGCGTCAGCCATGATGCGCTCCGCCGAGATAGACCTCGCGCACGCGCGGATCGGATGCGATCTCCTGCGGCGTGCCTTCGAGCAGGATGCCGCCGCTGACCATCACGATGATGCGGCTGGCGAAGCGGAACACGACATCCATGTCGTGCTCGATAAAGAGAATCGTGATGTCGCTGGAGAGCCCGGCGATCGCGGCGAACAGACCCTGGCTCTCTTCCTTCGGCACGCCCGCCGCCGGCTCGTCGAGCAACAGCACATGCGGCTTGGTCGCAAGCGACAACGCAATTTCCAGCAGGCGCTGCTGGCCATAGGCAAGCTCGCGCGTGGTGCGATAGGCGTGGTCGCCGAGAGAGAGCGACTTCAGGATATCGTAGGCCTCGCCGGCCGCTTCACGATAGGCCGGCAGCTCGCGCCACCAGACGGGCGCATCGCCGCGCCGTTCGAGGACCGCGACCGTGACGGATTCGAGCGCCGAGAGATCGGGGAAGAGCGAATTGATCTGGAAGGTGCGCACAAGGCCGCGCTTCACGCGCGCCTGCGGCTCGAGCTTCGTGATGTCTTCCTCGCCCAGCATGATCGAGCCCGCGTCGGGACGCAGCATGCCTGTCATCAGGTTGATGAGCGTGGTCTTGCCCGCACCGTTCGGACCAATCAGCGCGTAGCGGACGCCGCGCGGCAGCGCGATTTCGATGTCGCGCGCGACCACGAGCTGGCCGAAGCTTTTGTTGAGCTTGTGCGTGGAAAGGACGGGCGTGGTCATGACGACCTGTTCCGGAAGCGCGCCGTGAGTCGCGCCAAACCGCCCAAGATGCCGCCCGGCAGGAACATGACGACGGCGACCAGCAGCACGCCCATCGGGAAATACCAGAACTGCGGATTGAAGCCAGAGAACTGGTCGCGGGCGACCATGAAGATGATCGCGCCGATCAACCCGCCATAGAGGCGGCCGGCGCCACCGAGGACAAGCATCACGACCACGTCGGCCGAGCGCTGGAAGTCGATCGAGCCAAGCGAGACGGTCTCGGTGGTCTGCGCGAGCAGCCCGCCGGCGAGGCCCGCGATCGCGGTCGAGATCGTATAGATCTTGCGGATATGCGCGCGGCTGTCGGCGCCGATCGCGGCCATGCGCGTCGAGTTTTCGCGGATGCCGCGGAGCGACAGGCCGAAGGGCGAATTGATCAGCCGCCGGGCCACGACAAACACAACGAAGAGTACAATGAGCGCGTAGCTGTAACCCGTGTAGCCCCACAGATCGAAGTTGAAATAGTTGAAAATCGGCCACATGCGCACGCCTTGCAGACCGTCGGTGCCGCCGGTCAGCCAGTGCGCGGCGTTGGCGATCTCGTGCACCAGAAAGCCGATGCCGAGGGTGATCATGATCAGTGTCAGGTGCTTGAAGCGCGCCACGATGAAGCTCGATGCGAAGCCGACGAGCCCCGCGCAGAAGCCTGCGAACAGAAGACCCGTGATCGGCTCGCCCCAGATGTGTTTCGCAAACAGGCCTGCGGCGTAGGCGCCGATGCCGAAGAAAGCGGCGTGGCCGAGCGAGACGATGCCGGCGTAGCCGAGGATCAGGTCGAGCGAGAGCGCGAACAGCGCCGTGATCGCGATCTGGCTCGCAAGCGACAAATGCGTCGGGAACAGCAGGAACGGAACGACCGCGACCGCTAGCCAGAAGGCAAGCTCGAGCGGCGTCCAGCGCGCCTGCGACTGGAAATACTGAAGCGGCGTGACGCTGTGGCGGGCGGCTGCGTCCATGCTCAGCGCCTCCCGAACAGGCCCTGCGGCCGCCACATGAGAAGAACGAGCATCACGAGATAGATCATGAAGGCGCCGAGTTGCGGCACATAATACTTGCCGGCGATATCGCTGACGCCGATCAGGACCGCGGCCACGAACGAACCCCAGATCGAGCCGAGGCCGCCGACCGATACGATGATCAGCACATAAACAAGAAAGAGAAACGCAAAGGACGGATCGAGGCCGACGACTTCGATTGCGAGCGCGCCGCCAAGCCCCGCGAGGCCGCTGCCGAGCGCGAAGGTGATCGCGAAGGCGCCATCGACATTGATGCCGAGGCCGCGCGCCATGCGCTGGTTGTCGACGGCTGCGCGCACCTGCGCACCGAAGCGCGTGTATTCAAGCGCGACGACGAGCGCGGCGGCTACGAGAAGCCCGGTGATAACGAGGAATGCGCGGTAAATGCCGATGGTGATGCCGGCGACCTGGATCGAGCCGCGCAGATAAGACGGAGTCTGGACCGGCTGCTGGACCGTGCCGAAGATGTAGGCCGCTATCGCCACCGAGATGAAAGCGAGGCCGATGGTGAGGAGCACGTGGTCGAGTTCGCCGGCGCGATACAGGCGCCGGTAGAGCGTGCGTTCGAGCACGACGCTGACCGCGGCAGCGGCCAGAAAAGCCATTGGGACGGCCGCGAAGAACGGCCATCCCAATTCGTTGGTGAGCGTGACGGTCACATAGCCGCCGAGCATGGCGAAGGCGCAGTGCGCCAGGTTGACGAAATTCATCATACCCAGCGTCACTGACAGCCCTACGGACAGCAGGAACAACAGCATGCCATAGGCAAAGCCGTCGAACAGGA
>Ga0307505_10001989_pt1 | contig 15076 bp, 13 predicted proteins | sample 23_S_MG_FD_202183 | JGI IMG/M metagenome (GOLD analysis project Ga0307505, IMG submission 202183) | Soil microbial communities from Populus trichocarpa stands in riparian zone in the Pacific Northwest, United States - 23_S | ecosystem: Environmental > Terrestrial > Soil > Riparian zone > Trees...
ATTCCGGCGCAGCGGTGCGGAATGCCTTGCGGCCTTTCGGCGTGATCGAGACGACGACGCGGCGCTGGTCGTCCTTGTGGTTCCTGCGCGAGATGAGGCCGGCGCGCGCGAGCTTCGGCAGCATGCGCGAGAGGCTCGCGGCGTGGATCTGGCACTCGTCGGACAACGCGCCGATTTCCATTTGACCGGCATCGTTCAGCGCACGGACGATGCGCCACTGCTGCTCGCTGAAGCCGTGGCTCGCGAGATGCGGACGGAAGCGGCGCATCACGGCTTCACGCGCGCGCAGCAACTGCATCGGGAGCGATCGCGAGAACGGACGCATGGCGGCGCCGTTCTTTGATTTTCCGTTGCTGCTGCCGTTCTTCATAGTCCTACCCGTTCGTCCCCGCGAAAGCGGGGACCCAAACCGTACCTGCACTGGGTTCCCGCTTGCGCGGGAACGAACGGAGAGTGTTCTGCACACTATTGCTCGTCGATCACTTCGTTGCGCAGGAGGCCGATGCGCGGGACCTCCACCTCCACGACGTCGCCCGGCACGAGCCAGCGCGGCGGATCGAAGCGCGCGCCCGCCCCCGTCGGCGTGCCGGTCACGATGATGTCGCCGGGCTTCAGCGTCGCGAAGGTCGAGATGTAGTTCAGCTGGTAGGTGAAATCGAAGATCATGTTGGCGGTGGTGTCGTGCTGGCGCACTTCGCCATTGACGCGCGTGGCGATCTCGAACGGCTGCTTCCAGTCGAACTCGTCGGCGGTGACGAGCCAGGGGCCGATCGCGCCCGAAGCGTCGAAGTTCTTTCCCTGCGTCGTGTTGAACTTCGCGTGGCGCACCCAGTCGCGGATCGTGCCCTCGTTGCAGAGCGTCAGCCCCGCGACGTAATCCATCGCGCGTTCGCGCGGGATGCGGCGGCCTTCCCTGCCGATCACCAGAACGATCTCGCCTTCATAGTCGAGCTGCGGGCTTTCCGGCGGACGCACGATCGGCTGTCCGTGGCCGACGAGCGAGTTCGGCGTGCGGCAGAAGAGGCTCGGATACTTCTGCTCTTCCGAGCTGTCCTTGTACTCGGCGTTGCGGTTGGCGAAGTTCACGCCGACACAGATGATCTTTTCGGGCGTGCGCACGGGCGGCAGGAGCGTCACTTCCTTCAGCGCAACGTCAGGCTTCGCGGCGGCATCGCCGCGGAGCGCATCGAGCGCGCCGGCGCGCAGCACGTCGAACAGGCTCGCGAACTTCGTGCGCTTGCCGAGATCGACGATGCCGTCGCCGATGACCGCGCCGAAGCTTTCCGAGCCGTTCTTCTTGAAGGTGACGAGTTTCATTGCATGCCCAAGGTCTGTTGCGTTCCTTCCGTTCGTCCCCGCGAAAGCGGGGACCCCGTCTGGATTCCCGCTTGCGCGGGAATGAACGGATTAAATCTGCATCTCATTCCGCGGCCTCGCGGGCGCCGAGCAGGCCGGCGTCGGCGAGGACCTTGTCGAGGCGCTTCTCGAGCTCGGGCGTCGCCGGGACCATGGGCAGCCGGTGCTCGTTGTTCGGCGTGATGCCGAGGCGCTTCGCCATGTATTTCATGGGCGTCGGATTGGTCTCGAAGAACACCGCCTTGTTCAGGCCGTGCAGGCGGTAATGCAGGTCCTGCGCGGTCTTCAGGTCGCCGCGCCACACCGCCTCGCACATCTCCGCAAGCACCTTCGGCCGCAGATTGCCGACGGCGTTCATCAGCCCGCAGGCGCCGACGGTCATCATCGGGAACGAGAGATCCTCGAGGCCGACGAAAATGCGGAAGTCCTTGCCGACCGCGGCGAGGCATTCGGTGACGAAATCGAGATCGTTCACCGCGTGCTTCATGCCGACGAAGTTCGGCGACTTGTCCTTCAGCTCCTTCACCGTGTCGAGCGTGACGCTGATCGCGGTGCGGCCGGGGATGTGATAGATCATCCAGGGCGTCGAGATGCCCTTCATCGTCTCAAGATAATACTGAACCATGCCGCGCTGCTGCGGGCGCGTGTAATAGGGCGTGACGATGAGGAGTGCGTCGGCGCCCGCGTCCGCCGCGTGCTTCGTCAGAATCTTCGTTTCCCAGAGCGACTGCGAGCCGGTCGCAGCGACGACCGGCACACGGCCCTTGGCCGTCTTGATGGCGACATCGACGAGCTTGTTGCGTTCGTCGGTCGTGAGCGAAGCGGGCTCCGACGTCGTGCCGTTCACGAGGATGCCGTGCGAGCCTTCCTTGATCTGGAATTCTACAAGCCGCGCATAGGTGTCGTAATCGACCTCGCCGTTCTTGAAGGGCGTCAACAGCGGCGGCACCGAGCCTTTCAGGCGGTCGAGCGGAAGGGCCATGGGCGTGTCCTCTTTGATGTCGAATTCGTATGGCGAACTAAGCTTCCCGCGCGGCCTTGACGATTGCGCGGGCGGGAGCGCATGATATTTAACATGTTAAGTTTCTAGCGGGCCGGCGTCAACGGAAAGCCCGCAGTCCGGGAGCGAGGCCATGCCGCACGTCATCACCGAATATTCGGCCAATCTCGAGGGCGCCGTGGACATCCCGGCGCTCATCAAGGAACTGCACGAAACGGCGATCGCGAGCGGCCTGTTCGAGGTGGGTGGCATCCGCTCGCGCGCGAAGAAGCGTGAGCTTTTCCGGGTTGCCGACGGCGATCCGCAGAACGGCTTCGTCTTCATCATGGCGCGGATCGCGCCGGGACGGCCGGCGGAAAAGCGCAAGGCGCTCGGCGAGGCGCTCCTCGCGACCGCGTCGATGCGGCTCGAGCCGGTGTTCGCCTCGCGCGGACTGACGCTCTCCGTCGAGATCGAGGAACTGAACGGCGAGTACACGTTTCGCCGCAACAACATTCACGACCGGCTGAAGGCGAAAAAGGGAGCCGCGGCATGAACGCGCCCTTCGACCAGACGATCGCGAACGCCGAGAAGCATCTCGCGCGTTTCCGGCAAGGCACGACCAAGCATCTGATCGACGGCAAGGCCGACGCCGGCGACGGAAAGACCTTCGAGACGCTGTCGCCGGTCGACAATTCGGTGATCGGCAAGGTCGCGCGCGGCACGGCCGCCGACATCGACCGCGCGGCGCAGGCGGCGAAGAAGGCGTTCCAGACCTGGAGCAAGACGAGCGGCGCCGAACGCAAGAAGATCCTGCACAAGATCGCGAACGCGATCGTCGCGCGCGCCGACGAGATCGCGCTCGTCGAATGCATGGATACGGGCCAGCCCATTCGCTACATGTCGAAGGCGGCGCTGCGCGGCGCGGAAAATTTCCGCTTCTTCGCCGATCGGGCACCCGACGCCGCGAACGGCGTATCGCTGCCGACCGAGACACACATCAACTACACGCTGCGCCAGCCGATCGGGCCGGTGGGCGTCATTACCCCCTGGAATACGCCCTTCATGCTGTCGACCTGGAAGATCGCGCCGGCGCTCGCCGCGGGCTGCACGGTCGTCCACAAGCCGGCGGAGTGGAGCCCCCTCACCGCCTCGCTGCTGTCGGAAATCGCGCTCGAAGCGGGCCTGCCGGCCGGCGTCTTCAACACGGTGCACGGCTTCGGCGAAGACTGCGGCCGCGCGCTGACCGAGCATCCCGACATCAAGGCGATCGGCTTTGTCGGGGAGTCGGCGACGGGCAGCGCGATCATGAGCCAGGGCTCGGCCACGCTGAAACGCGTGCATTTCGAGCTCGGCGGCAAGAACCCGGTGATCGTGTTCGACGACGCCGACCTCGACCGCGCGCTCGATGCCGTGCTGTTCATGATCTACTCGCTGAACGGCGAGCGCTGCACCTCGTCGAGCCGCGCGCTCGTGCACGAGTCCATCTACGAGGAATTCGTGCGGAAGGCCGCTGAACGGGTGAAGAAGATCAAGATCGGCCACCCGCTCGACGCCGCGACCGAGATCGGGCCGCTGATCCATCCGAAGCATCTCGAGAAGGTGCTGAGCTATGTCGAGATCGCGAAGAAGGACGGCGCGAAAGTCGCGGTCGGCGGCGTCCGCTCGGGCGAGACCGGCAATTACGTAGAACCCACTCTCTATACGCACGCAAAGACCGGCATGCGCATCGCGCAGGAGGAAATCTTCGGTCCGGTGCTGACGGCGATCCCGTTCAAGGACGAAGCCGAGGCGCTCGCGATCGCGAACGACGTGCGCTACGGGCTTGCGGGTTATCTGTGGACGCGCGACGTCGGACGCGCGCATCGCATGGCGCAGGCGCTGGAAGCCGGAATGGTCTGGGTCAACTCCGAGAATGTGCGGCATCTGCCGACGCCGTTCGGCGGCATGAAGTCGTCGGGCATCGGCCGTGACGGCGGCGACTACAGCTTCGACTTCTATATGGAGACGAAGAACATCGCGATCGCACTCGACAACCACAAAGTGCCGAAAATCGGAACATGAGGATGCCGAGCCGAACACGCCGTCACCCTTCGAGGCCCGGCTGCGCCGGGCACCTCAGGATGACGGCAAGAGCAAAACGCTAGGGAGCTTAGGGTCGTTATGCCCGTCAAACCGCCTGTCTACGAACCGCCTTTCAACGTCCTGCGATCGAGCCATGTGGCGCTCGGCGTCGCCGACCTTGCGGCCTCGCGTGCGTTCTATGTCGACTGCCTTGGGCTGATCGTCACCGCGGAAACCAAGGACCGGCTCTATCTGCGCGGCACGGAGGAGCGCAATCATCACTCGATCGAGCTGCGCCAGACCGGCGATCCGCTTTGCTACGCACTCGGCCTCAAGGTCGCGAGCGAGAAGGATCTCGATCTCGCGAAGGCCTGGTTCGAGAAGCGCGGCTTGCCGGCGGAATTCCGCGAGACGCCCTACGCGAAGCGCACGCTGTTCGCGCGCGACGTGCGCGGAATGCCACTCGAGTTCTATGCGAAGATGACGACGGTCGACAGCGCACTACAGAAATACGGACTGCATCGCGGCGCGCGCATTTCGCGCATCGATCACCTCAACTGCTTCACCGACGACGTGCAGTCGAGCTACGAGTTCTACAACGACCTCGGCTTCCGGCTTACGGAGTACTCGGACGCTGCCGAGTCCGGGCCGGCGCAGTTCTGGGCGGTGTGGATGCACCGCAAGGGCAACGTGCACGACATGGCGTTTACAAACGGGCTGGGTCCGCGGCTGCACCATATCGGGGTGTGGGCGCCGACGGCGACGGACATCCTGAACCTGTGCGACCTGATGTCGACCACCGGGTACCTGAAGAACATGGAGCGCGGGCCGGGCCGCCACGGCATCTCGAACGCGTTCTTCCTCTATATCCGCGACCCGGACGGGCACCGTGTCGAGCTGTTCGCGAGCGACTACCTCACGGTCGATCACGACCATGAGCCACTCCGCTGGCACTTGCGCGATCCGCAGCGCCAGACGCTGTGGGGCCAGCCCGCGCCGAAATCATGGTTCGAGGAAGGGACCGTGTTCGAGGGCTGCCCGGTACGCCCGCCGGTACTCGAAGCCCAGCCGATCGTGGCAAGGTAGCAATCACTATCGTCATCCTGAGGAGCGAGGCGCGGACCGCGCCGAGCCTCGAAGGATGGCGACGGCCACCACCCTTCGAGGCGCGCTTCGCGCGCACCTCAGGGTAACGGCCAAAGAAGCCAGCGGAGAAACCTCAATGCACAAGATCAATCCGCCTTTCCGCGCCGAGCAGGTCGGCAGCTTCCTGCGTCCGGCCGAACTGAAGGAGGCGCGCGCCAGGCATGAGCGTGGCGAGATCAACGACGCCGCGCTCAAGGCGATCGAGGACAAGTCGATCGAGGCTGTGATCCGAAAGCAGGAAGACGCCGGGATGCAGAGCATCACCGACGGCGAATTCCGGCGGGCGTTCTGGCACTACGATTTCCTGCAGGCGCTCGTGGGTGTCGAGACGTACCTCGCCGAGGAAGGAATCAAGTTCAAGGGTGCCGCGCTCAAACCGATCATGCTGCGGGTGAAGAGCAAGCTCGATTTCCTGAACCACCCGATGGTCGAACACTTCCGCTTCGTGAAGGCGCACACGACAAAGACGCCGAAGATGACGATCCCCTCGCCGACCGCGCTGCATTTCCGCTTTGGCCGCAAGGCGGTGCCGGAGGCGATCTACCCGCAGATGAGCGACTTCTACCGCGATCTCGGGGCGGCCTACGCAAAAGCCGTAAAAGCGTTCTCCGACGCGGGCTGCAAGTATCTCCAGCTCGATGAGGTCTATCTCGCCTATCTGTGCGATCCCGAGCAGCGCGAGGGATTGAAGCAGCGCGGCGAAGACCCCGTGACGCTGCCCGACACTTACGCCGATCTCATCAATGCATCGATCGCTCAGGCGCCGAAAGACATGCTGATCGGCATGCATCTCTGCCGCGGCAATTTCCGCTCGACGTTCGTCGCGTCGGGCGGCTACGAGCCGGTCGCCGACATCCTGTTCAACAAAATCAACGTGCAGGCGTATTTCATGGAATTCGACACGGTTCGCTCGGGCGGCTTCGAGCCACTGCGCTTCGTGCCAAAGAACAAGACGGTCATCCTCGGCCTCATTACGTCGAAGACCGGCGCGCTGGAATCAAAGGATGAAATCAAGCGGCGCATCGACGAGGCGGCTAAGTTCGTGCCGCTCGATCAACTCTGCCTCAGCCCGCAGTGCGGCTTCTCGTCCACCGAGGAAGGCAACATCCTCACCGAAGACGAACAGTGGAAGAAGCTCGCGCTGGTGCGCGAGATCGCGGACGAAGTGTGGGGACGCGGTTAAGCCAAGAGAACGCGGCTCGCGGCGAAGATCACTAGCCACACGCCGCTGAACGCGGCGAGGCCAATGAAGAAGATCCAGCCCCACACTAAAGCGTCGGCCCATGAAAAACCGCCGAATGTGCCGTACGACTGCACGAAGCGGTTGAATATCGCTTCGAACTGATCGTCCGGCAGGCCAGCCACGTTAAGGAAATCCACGCCACGGTGCTGGCGCATAAACGGAAAATCCCCTCGGCCGAAGACCGTGCGATTCCACACACGACAGCCTTCAGCACTCCCCGGCTCGTAGGTCGAACGCGATATCGTGCCGTAGCACTGGATCTCCGGGACGGCCCAACGCGCATTCGCGAATGCCCAGAGACCGCCAACGAGCCCGACTAACACCGACAGCACAAGCCCGAACCGGCGAAGCCAGACGCTCCGGATCGCGAACCGCACGTCAGCCCGTCCCGACATCCGCCGTCAGTCCGGCGGCCTTGACGCCCGCGACACCCGCGGCCTCGTCGTTGTCCGACGTGTCGCCGGACACGCCGACCGCGCCGATGATCGCGCCGGCGGAATTCCGGATCAACGCGCCGCCGGGGACCGGAATGAACGTGCCGCCGACGACATGCGCGAGCGCCGCGCCGAAGTGGGGGCGGTCGACGACCATCTTGTTGAGATTGCGCGAGCCCTGCCCCACGGCGAGGCAACCGAACGCCTTGCCGTGCGCGATCTCGTAGCGCTTCAGGCTCGTGCCGTCCTCGGCGCCGAACGCCTTGAGCGCACCGCGCGCGTCGAGCACGGCGATGCCGAGCGGCTTCATGTTCTCGGAACGCGCGTGCTTGAGGCCGGCGTTCACAATGGTCTGCGCGGCTTCGAGTGTCAGGTCGGTCATGGCGATCTCCTCATGCGATTAAATGCGAGTTCCGGAACCGTGTATAGCGGCGGCCAGCACGCGGGCGACATGGACCGCCTCGCGTCCGGCGCCATAGGAAATCTGCTCCCGGCACGAGGTGCCGTCGGCGACGACGATCGTGCTCGCCTCGGCAGCGCGCACGGCGGGCAGAAGCGTAAGCTCGCCCATGGCGAGCGAGACGCCGATCGTGTCCGCGCCATAGCCGAAGCTTCCGGCCATGCCGCAGCAACTCGACTCCACGGTCTCGACCTCGAGGCCGGGCACGAGCTTCAGCGTCTGCTGAACGGGGCTGAGCGCGCCGAATGCCTTCTGGTGGCAGTGACCGTGCAGCAGCGCCTTGCCGGCGAGCGGCTTGAGATCAAGCTTCATTCGCCCTGCCGCGGTTTCGCGCGCCACGAATTCCTCGAACAGGAACGATTGCGACGCCAGGCGCCGGGCGTCGGCGGTCCTGAGCAACGCAGGGATTTCGTCGCGGAAGCCGAAGATGCAGCTCGGCTCGAGACCGACCACGGGTATTCCGCGCGCGATGTAGGGCGCGAGCGCCTGGAGCGTACGCTCGGCCTCTCTCCTCGCCTCATCGACCGCACCGACGGAAAGGAACGTACGGCCGCAACAAAGCGGGCGCGTGCCTTCGCCGGCGCGCGCGAAATGCACGCGGTAACCGGCGGCCTGCAGCACGCTGACGGCGGCGTCGATGTTCTCGCGCTCGAAATAACGGTTGAAAGTGTCCGCGAAGAGGACGACCTCTTTCTGGTCCTCATGTGCGGACTTCACCCGCGCATCCAGACCATCGCTTGCCGTCTCACCTGCCCCGGATGCCCGGATGAAGTTCGGCCATGAGGGAGTGAGAGGTTCACGGAAGACGTTCTTTCTCCATTTCGGTAGTGAGCGTTTCGCGCTGAAGCCGAATATCCACTCGGACAGTTTGGCCATGCCCGGCAGCGCGTCGCGCATATTCAACAGCCACGGCATCCGCGCGGCATAGGGTGCGTAACGCGGCAGCCAGCCGACCAGCACGCTTCCGGGCGAGTATCCGTACTTCGCCGTGCGCGCGGCCTGCACCTCGATCTTCATGCGCGCCATGTCGACGCCGGTGGGGCATTCACGGCGGCAGCCCTTGCAGGAGACGCACAACTTCATCGTCTCGGCCATTTCGTCCGAGGTCAGCGCATGCGGGCCAAGCTGGCCGGATATGGCGAGGCGCAGCGAATTGGCGCGGCCGCGCGTCACGTCGCGCTCGTCGAGCGTCACGCGATAGCTCGGACACATGACGTTGCCGACGTGATTCCGGCACGCGCCGTTGTTGTTGCACATCTCGACCGCACCCTGGAAACCCGAGGCACCGCCGGAATACTCCGACCAGTCGAGCGCGGGTGCGAACTCTTCTGCGTGATAGCCCGGCGCGTAACGAAATTTCTCGCGGTCGTCGAATTTCGGCGCACGCACGATCTTCCCGGGATTGAAAAGCTGCTCGCGATCGAAGCGGTCTTTCACCTCCTCGAACGCGTGCACGAGGCGCTTGCCGAACATCGCCTCGTGAAACTCGGAGCGCAGGATGCCGTCGCCGTGCTCGCCGGAGTGCGAACCCTTGTACTCACGAACCATCGCAAAGGCTTCCTCGGCGATGGCACGCATGGCCTGCGCGTCCTTCTCCTGCCGAAGATTAAGCACGGGGCGTACGTGGAGGCAGCCGACGGAAGCGTGCGCATACCATGTGCCGCGCGTGCCGTGCTTCGAAAAAATATCGGTGAGCCGCGCCGTATAGTCGGCGAGGTGTTCGAGGGGCACGGCGCAGTCCTCGACGAAGGAGATGGGCTTGCCCTGCTCCTTCATGGACATCATCACGTTCAGCCCCGAGGCGCGCAGCTCGGCAACGGCGGTCTGGAGCGCCGGGTCGAGTACGTCGACCACGCCGCCCCACTTCGCTCCGGGCTTGTCCCAGCCGAAGCCGAGGTCGCCCAGGGTCTCGTGCAAACGCGCCAGCCTGATCCGGTTCTCCTCCTCGCCGGCGTCGAACTCGACGAGCAGCAGGGCGTCCGGCGTTCCGCGCACAAATGCATCGAGCGTGGGGCGAAACATGGCGATGTCGCGCGCCAGTTCGATCATGGTGCGATCGACGAGTTCGACCGCGATCGGCCCAAGCTTCACGAGATGCTGGGCCGCGTTCATCGCCTCGTAGAAGCTGCCGAAATGGCAGGCGCCGACCGCACGGCGGCCGAGCATGGGCCAAAGCTTCAATTCCACTTTCGTCGTGAAGGCGAGCGTGCCCTCCGAACCGACAAGAATGTGGGCAAGGTTGAGGTCGTTGCGGCCAGGCACGAGCGCGTCGAGATTGTAGCCGCCGACCCGGCGCTGCACTTTCGGAAAGCGCGCCTCGACTTCCGCCGCCTCGCGTGCGCCAAGTGCGAGCAGGTCGCGCGCAAGCGGCTTCAAGGGTGAACTCTCCGGGATGTCGGAAAGATCGCTGTCGGCGCGGCCGAAATGCGCACGCGTGCCGTCGGCCAGCGACGCGTCGATCGACAGCACGTTGTCACGCATCGTGCCGTAACGAAGTGAGCGGCCGCCGCACGAATTGTTGCCGGCCATGCCGCCGATCGTGGCGCGCGAGGCGGTCGAGACATCAACGGGAAACCAGAGGCCGTGTTGCTTCAGCAAACGATTGAGATCGTCGAGCACGATGCCGGGCTCGACGACGCAACGCTTCCCGGCGACGTCGAGCTCGATCACGTGGTTCAAGTACTTCGAACAATCGATGACGAGCGACTCGTTCACCGTCTGCCCGCATTGCGAAGTACCGCCACCGCGCGCGAGCACGCTCGCGCCTTCCTGATCGGCGAGGGCAATCGCGCGTTCGGCTTCGTCTATGGTGCGAGGCACAACAACGCCGACCGGCATCATTTGATAATGCGATGCGTCGGTTGCGTAGCGCCCGCGGCTGAAATGATCGAACAGCACATCGCCCGCGATCTCGCGGCGCAATCGGCGTTCGAGTCCTGGCATCAGCTTGGCCATTGCGCCCTCAAGAACCCCAGCGACATTTTGGCGTGCGGTTTTCGCGCACCGGACGGCCCGAAGCCGCTATAATACCAACGCACTTATAACGAATTGCACGATTCAACGCGCATTTCACGGATCCTCGGGAGGAAAATTCATGGCGTCCAATCGCTCACGCACGCCGGGCCGGCATTTTCTGCAGATCCCGGGGCCCAGCCCCCTGCCCGATCGCGTGCTGCGCGCGATGGACATGCCGATCATCGACCATCGCGGTCCTGAGTTCGCGCGGCTCGCGCGACGCGTTCTCGATGGCGTGAAGACGATCTTCAAGACCGCGAATCCGGTCGTGATCTTCCCGTCATCCGGTACCGGCGCGTGGGAAGCGGCACTCGTCAATACCTGCTCCCCCGGCGACAGCGTGCTGATGTTCGAAACCGGCCAGTTCGGCACGCTGTGGAAGAACATGGCGGTCAAGCTCGGCCTCAATCCGATCTTCATCGAATCCGACTGGCGCACGGGCGCCGATCCGAAGGTGATCGAAGCCAAGCTGCGCGAAGACAAGGACCGCAAGATCAAGGTGGTCGCGGTCCTGCACAACGAAACTTCCACCGGCTGCGTCTCGCACCCCGCGGAAATCCGCAAGGCGATCGACGCGGCGGGTCACCCGGCGCTGCTCGCCGTTGACACGATTTCATCGCTTGCCTCGATGGACTATCGGCACGACGAATGGGGCGTCGACGTCACGGTCGGCGGTGCGCAAAAGGGACTGATGCTGCCGCCCGGCGTTTCCTTCAACGCGGTCAGCGACAAGGCGCTCGCGGCGTCAAAGACGTCGAAGCTCCCGAAATCGTTCTGGTCGTGGGAAGACATGATTGCGACCAACAAGAACAACTATTTCCCGTACACGCCGGCGACGAACATTCTCTACGGCCTCGCCGAGTCGATCGACATGCTGCACGAGGAAGGGCTCGATAATGTCTTCGCGCGCCACGACCGGCATGGCGAAGCAACGCGGCGCGCGGTTCGCGCCTGGGGGCTCGAAATCCTCTGCCGCGAGCCGAAACAGTATTCGTCGACGATCACGGCGATCCTGATGCCGGAGGGCCACAACGCCGACCGCTTCCGCGAGACGGCTCTCGAACACTTCGACATCTCCTACGGCATGGGTCTCGGCAAGATCGCAGGCAAAGTGTTCCGCATCGGTCATCTCGGCGACACCAACGACGCCACGATCCTCGGTGCGCTTGCGGCGACCGAGATGTCGCTCGCGCTCGCAGGCGTGCCGCACAAGAAGGGCGGCGTGCAGGCGGCGATGGATTATCTCGTCAGCGTCGCGGGGAAGCCCGCTCGCTCCGCTGCCGAATAACCGCGTGCGCCGCACGGCACCCGCCGCCGAACGCAACAAAGGCCCGATTCTCAGCGTTCTCACGCGAGTTCTGCCTGCCCGCGGGCTCGTGCTCGAGATCGCGAGCGGCACGGGGCAACACACCGCGCATTTCGCCGAGGCGCTGCCCGCGCTCGACTGGCAGCCGACGGAGGCTGACGAGGGTTCGCTGCCTTCGATTGCAGCGTGGACCGACAGTCTGTCCAATGTGCGCGAGCCGGTTGTACTCGACGTGCATCAGCCGAACTGGCCGGTGGCGAGCGCTGCGGCGATCGTCTGCATCAACATGATTCACATCTCGCCGTGGCAATCGACGCTCGATCTGATGGCGGGCGCGGCGCGCACGCTCGCTCCGCGTGGCGTCATGTTTCTTTATGGGCCCTACCGACGCTTCGGCGGACACACGGCGCCGAGCAACGCGGCGTTCGACGCGGATCTTCGTTCACGCGATCCGTCGTGGGGCGTGCGCGACATGGAGGCGGTCGAAGCGGTCGGGCGCGGCCACGGTTTCACGCTCGAAGAAGCGGTCGCCATGCCGGCGAATAATTTTTCGGTGGTGTTGAGGAAGGGCTGAGAACCTATTTCGTCATGCCCGGCCTTGTCCCGGGCATCCACGTCTTTGCAGCCGCGCCACGTCTTAAGACGTGGATGCCCGGGACAAGCCCGGCCATGACGAGAACTCTCGAAGGCGGCACACCGAAGACTAGGGCGACTTGATGCCCTTCTTCTCGGCCGACGTTTCGTTCAGCAGGTTGATGTTGTTCTGCACGAACTGGTTGGTCGGATCCTTGGCCTGCGCGGCGGCAAGCTTCTTGCGCGCGGTCTTGTAGTCGCCGCGCAGCATGAAGGAGAAGCCTTCGTTGTTCAGGATCTCCGGCGTCGGCCCGGCGATCGCGGTGGCCTGCGCGTAGGCGCGGTCGGAGAGATCGAAACGCCGCAAGCGATCATAGGACGCCGCTAGCCCGATCCAGGCTTCCACGGCACGCGGCTGCGCTTCGGCGGCCTTGCGGAAGTGCTTCTCCGCGAGCCCGTAATTCTGTTCCTTGTAATGCTTCTTACCGAGACTGAGATCGTCTTTCGGATCTTCGCCGAGAACTTCCGCGCCGGGCGCGATCGATCCCGTCACCGGATCGTTCATCTGCACGGTCTCGCAACCGGCAAGCCACACTGAACAGGCAGCCAGTACGCAAAACCGCAATACCCGTAGACGCATCGGCGAACTCCGTGCGTCGGACCAAGCGGACCATGTCCAGAGAGACCAGCCCCAGCAATCCAACGCGGATCCCAAACCCCAAGGCGAACCTAAAAGACGATGGTTAAGGATTTCTACTTAGAGGGGCCGCGGTAGCGGGGTATTACATGCCGCCCTTCAGGCGAACGAAGACCGGCAGCATGATCACGATGACCAGCACCGGAAACACGCACAGCACGAGGGGTACGGAAAGCTTGGCGGGCAAGCTGTACGCCTTCTCTTCCGCGCGCGAGAGGCGCTTGTGGCGCATGTCATCGCTGTAGACGCGCAACGCTTCCGTCATGCTCGAACCGAGTTCCTCGGATTGCTGCAACAGGGTCGCGAACGAACGCGACTCTTCCAGGCCGAGCCGGTCTCCGAAATGCTCGAGCGCGTCACTCAGGGTGCGGCCCGCGCGAAGCTCAAGCGTTGCCATGTGAATGTTGGCGCCGAGCGAGGGATATGAATCGGCGAGTTCGCGACCGACCCGGTCGAGCGCCGCTTCCATGCTGAGGCCGGCGTCGGCACAAACGACGAGCAGATCCATGAAGTCCGGGAAGCCCGCGCGGTGCTCCGCCTTTCGCCTCGCAATGCGGCGACTGATGCAGAAACCGGGCAAGAAATAGCCGATCAAGCCGACGCCGATCACCACCGGCCAGAACATCGCCGTCACTTCGGGATTGAAAATGGGAACCGCAAAGAAGGCGGCGATCGCAAAACCGACGGCAAGAGCGGTACGCGCGATAAAATAGTACGCGGACGCGCGAGGATCGAGAAAGCCAGCCTGAAGAAGCTGCTTGCGCAGGGTCCGGACGTTCTTGTCGTTCGATTCTGAATAGTTCTTGGTCGTGTAGTCGAGCAGTTTCTGCGCGGCCTTGATGCTTGAATAGCGCAGCGAACGCGGATTCTCATGGGCACGGCGCCCAACCTGAATGGAGATATCGGCCGCGCGGCGCTTGACCGAATTCCGAACGCGGACCGCGGCCATCACGCCGAACGACAGGCTCGATGCCGCCATGAAGACGAACGTGCCAAGCACTAGGCCGGGATATGCGTCGAGTAACCGGAAGAACGGCTCAAAGATCGTTTCCATGATCAGATCCGGAAATTCACGAGCCGGTACATCACGAAATTGCCGAACGCCATCCACGAGATGGCGATGCCAAGTCCGATCTTCGTCATGTCGTTGTGCCAGACCTTGCCGTAAAAATCGGGCGCGATGGCCTTGAGGATGAGAAACATCACGATAGGCAGGCTGGACAGAAGAATCGCAGAGAAACGCCCTTCGGACGCGAGTGCGCGCACCTTGCGGCGCATCTTGAAACGCAGCCGGATGACGGACGAAAGGTTTTCCAGAATCTCGCTGAGGTTACCGCCGGTCGAGCCCTGAATTGCCACCGCGGTCACGAACAGCGGCAGATCTTCCTGGCCGACGCGATGATAGAGCGCGCGCATCGCGGTTTCGATATCGGCGCCGTAGGTCACCTCGTCGGCGACCATGCCAAACTCGCTTCCGACCGGATCGGGCATTTCGCGCCCGACCATGGCGATCGCTACCGGAACCGGGTGGCCGGCGCGCAAGCTGCGGACGATCACGTCGATCGCGTCGGGAAACTGTTCGCCGAATTTCTTCTGACGGCGCTTTCGGCAGAACGAGAGCACCAGGTACGGAAGGACAAGAACCGTTCCGATCGCGGTCAATCCTCCCTCGATTACGGAAAACCCGAACACGATCATGCCGCCGAACGCCGCAACGGCACAAACGGAAATCGCAACGATCAGCTTGGCAATGCCGATCGACAGACCGGACTGCAGGATCAGGCGATTGATATAGACAAGCGG
>Ga0307505_10001990_pt1 | contig 15075 bp, 12 predicted proteins | sample 23_S_MG_FD_202183 | JGI IMG/M metagenome (GOLD analysis project Ga0307505, IMG submission 202183) | Soil microbial communities from Populus trichocarpa stands in riparian zone in the Pacific Northwest, United States - 23_S | ecosystem: Environmental > Terrestrial > Soil > Riparian zone > Trees...
TCCGCGGGCGGCGCCGACAAATGCGACTTCGTGAAGTCCCTGGGGGCAGACGCCGTAGTCGACTATAAGGCGCAGCCCATTCTCAAGGGCCTCGCCGCCGCAGCTCCGGACGGCATCGACGTCTATTTCGACAATGTCGGCGGCGACCATCTCGACGCCGCCTTCGCGCTCGCCCGCAAGGACGCGCGCTTCGCCATCTGCGGGATGATCGAGGGTTACAACGCCGCCGAGCCGATGTGCTTCAAGTTCATCATGCGCGTCATCGCCATGCGCATCCGCGTCCAGGGCTTCATCTACACCGACTACATGCCCCGCATGGGCGAATTCCACCGCGACATGGCCGGCTGGATCGGCAGCGGCCAGGTCAAGGCCCGCGACACAATAGTCGAGGGGCTCGAGAAGACACCGGACGCCTTCCTCGGCCTGTTCGAGGGGGCGAATACCGGCAAGATGCTCGTCAGGTTGTGATTGCACGACCGCGCGCTTCCGAAATTTCGCGCGAGCTTCCATTCCAACGCAGTCGGTAGCCGCTCATGAAGCCCAAGCTGATGACGACCATGCGCGATTATTCCTGGCGCATGTTCCTCAGCGATTCCCTCGCGGGGGTGACTGTCGCGCTCGTCGCGCTTCCGCTGAGCGTTGCCATAGCCATCGCATCCGGCGCCGACCCGAGAGCGGGCCTGGTGACGGCGATCATCGGCGGTTTCCTGATTTCGCTCCTCGGCGGCAGCCGGGTCCAGATCGGCGGGCCTACCGGAGCCTTCATCGTCGTCGTCTATGGCGTCATCGATCAATATGGGTTCGACGGCTTGCTGCTCGCGACCCTGATGGCGGGGGTCATCCTCATTGTTGGCGGTTTCCTTCGCGCCGGGCGCTTCGTGGCGCTGGTCCCGGAGTCGGTGATCGAAGGTTTCACGATCGGCATCGCCATCATCATTGCGGTCAGCCAGCTCAAGGACCTGCTCGGCCTGTCGGCGGCCAATGTCCCTGCGGACCTCATCGAGGCGCTGCCCGCGCTCTGGGCCGCAATCGATGCCCTCAACCCGGCGGCGTTAGCGGTCGGCATAGTCGCAATCGCCGGAATCGCGGTGTTGCGGCACTTTGCTCCCTGGTTTCCGGGTTCGCTGCTGGTCATAGCCGCGGCGTCGGCGGCCGTTGCGCTGCTTGCGCTGCCCGTAGATACGATCGGCTCCCGATTTGGAGCCTTGCCTGCCGGACTCCCGCTGCCGTCGCTGCCGCACGTCAGCATTGCGCGGATCAGCGAGCTGCTGCCGTCGGCCTTCGTCATCGCCTTTCTCGCCGGCGTCGAGTCATTGCTTTCGGCAATCGTCGCTGACCGCATGATCGGCGGACGGCATCGCTCCGATGCCGAGCTGCTGGCGGCCGGCGCCGCGAACATTGCCTCGCCGCTATTCGGCGGCTTGCCCGTGACCGGGGCCATCGCGCGGACGGCGACGAACGTACGGGCCGGCGGCCGCACGCCGGTGTCCGGAATCGTGCATGCACTGATAATCCTGCTGATCACGCTCGCGGTCGGCGGTCTTGCCGGCTATCTGGCGATGCCCGCGCTAGCCGGATTGCTCATCGTCACCGCATGGATGATGAGCGAGCCAAGCCGGTGGGGCGATCGATTGCGCCTTCGCGCGGGTGACCGCATCCTGCTTTTCGTGACAATGGTCCTGACGGTCTTCAGTGACCTCACCATCGCGATCGCCGTAGGCACCGTGGCTGGTCTCGCGTTGCGCTTGATTCGCCGGGATGTGGAACCAGCCGAATGGACGCCCTCGGATCGCTCCAAGCTCTAGCGACTGAGTTGCCGGTACGTCACCGTGCGTAATTGCACGCCGCCGGATCGCCCGTCGTCAAACCCCGCCTCAGCGCCTCCATGCGTTGCGCCGACGATCCGTGCGTGAAGCTTTCGGGAACGACGGTGCCCTGTGTCTTCCTCTGGAGCGTATCATCGCCGATGGCTTCGGCGGCGCGCATGCCTTCTTCGATGTCGCCGGGCTCGATGATCGACCCCTTGTCGTCGCGGGCATTCGCGGCCCAGACGCCGGCATAGCAATCGGCCTGGAGCTCGACCCCAACCTGGATCTGGTTGCCCTGCGCCGTGCCGACGCCCTGCTGCGCCTGTTGGGCGCGCTGCAACGTCCCTTCGAGGTTCTGGATATGATGCCCGACTTCGTGGGCGATGACATAGGCCATGGCGAAGTCGCCGGGCGCCCCGAACCGCTGCGACAGCTCGTTGAAGAAGGCCGGGTCGATGTAGATGTTCTGGTCGGTCGGGCAATAGAAGGGCCCCATCGCCGCGTGGCCGACGCCGCAGGCGGTCTGGGTGCCGCCATTATAGGCGACCAATGTCGTCGGCGCGTAGCTGCCGCCGGCCTTCTGGAAAATCTCGCCCCAGGTCTCCTCGGTCGATCCCAGGGTGCGCACCAAGAAGTCCTGCGTGTTGGCATCGAGCTTCGACGCCGCCGACTGGCCGCTCTCGCCGCCGCCGCCGAGTCCGCCCAGCGAGCTGACGGCGCAATAGGCGAGGAGCAGGACGAGGACGCCGACAATCCCGAAGCGGCTACCGACCAGCCCCATCAGCAGCCCGAGCCCGCCGCCGCCCAGGCCGCCGCCGCCGAAGCTCTGCCCGGTGCGGTCCTGAAAATTCGAGCTTGGGCCTTCGCCGCCGAGCCGCACCATCGATCGTCCTCCTCGCGCCCTCCAATGCTTGGCCAGCCGTAACGGTTGCAAATCGCCAATGCCACGGCAAAGGCGTCGCAAGGGAAAAGGAGCGCTCATGAGTCTCACCGGCAAAGTCGCACTCGTTACCGGATCCACCTCCGGCATCGGCCTTGCCATCGCCCGCGCCTTCGCGGCGGCCGGCGCCAAGGTCATGCTCAACGGCTTTGGCGACGCCGCCGAGATCGACCGGCTGAAGGCGGAGCTCGGCGCCTCGCACGACGGCGCCGACCTTGGCGATCCGGCGGCCATCGAGCGCATGATCGCCCGTTGCGCCGACGAGCTCGGTGCGCCCGACATCCTCGTCAACAATGCCGGCATCCAGCATGTCGCGCCGGTCGACGAATTCCCGCCGGCGAAATGGGACGCGATCCTGGCCATCAACCTGTCGGCGGTGTTCCACACGACGCGGCTGGCGCTGCCGTCGATGCGAGGCAAGGGCTGGGGCCGGATCATCAATACCGCCAGTGCCCACAGCCTCGTCGCGAGCCCCAACAAGTCCGCCTATGTCGCCGCCAAGCATGGCGTCGCCGGCTTCACCAAGACCGTCGCGCTGGAGGCCGCCCGCAGCGGCGTCACCGCCAATTGCATTTCACCGGGCTACGTCTGGACAACCCTGGTCGAGAACCAGATCCCCGACACGATGAAGGCGCGGGGGCTGACCCGCGAGCAGGTGATGAACGACGTGCTGCTCGCCGCCCAGCCGACCAAGCGCTTCGTCACCCCCGAGGAAGTCGCCAGCCTGGCGCTTTATTTATGCTCCGACGGCGCGGCGTCGATTACAGGGGCCAATCTCAGTATGGATGGTGGCTGGACCGCTCAGTGAGCCGTCATTGCGAGGAGCGCAGCGACACGGCAATCCAGTTGCGCCGCTGGATTGCTTCGCTACGCTCGCAATGACGATGAGATATCTTCTTGCAGTTGCGCTAATTTCCCTCGCGGCCTGCGCGCCGAAGGCGGTCGTCACTTCGCAGGCCGTCGACTGGCGCACCGCGGCGACGAATGCCGACCGCGATCGGCTGCGCGACTGGCGGGCGGCCTTCGTTCGGGCTCTGGCCCAGGCGCGCGCCGCCGGGCACGGACGGGACATCGCCGCGGAAGGCGAGCTGCTGCTGCCCGATGCAGCGCTTGGCGGCCCGATCCCCAATGGCGCCTATCGCTGCCGGGTCATCAAGCTCGGCGCCAAGACGCCCGGCATGCTCGATTATATCGCCTACCCGGCCTTCGCCTGCCGGGTGCAGCAGGAACGTAACCTACAAGGTTTCGCCAAGCTGACCGGTTCGCAGCGCCCGGTCGGGCTGATCTTCCCGAATGATGCCTTGCGCCAGGTCTTCCTCGGCACTTTGGTGCTCGGCGACGAGCGCCGCGCCATGCAATATGGCAACGATCCAGATCGCGACGTCGCCGCCTTCGTCGAGCGTATCGGCGAGGCGCGCTGGCGGATGGTCATGCCTTACCCGGCGTTTGAATCGACCTTGGACGTGATCGAACTCGTGCCCGCCAATTGAGGATTTACCGATGACCCGCACATTGTTGCTCGCTGCTGCCGCCTTGGTCGCCATGCCGGCGTCCGCCGCAACCTTGTCGGACGCCATCCGCGGCGACATGCCGACGCTGATGGCGGTTTACCGGGACCTGCACGCCAACCCTGAGCTGTCGATGCAGGAGGTGCGGACGCCCGCGAAGCTCGCCGCGGAGGCGCGCAAGCTCGGCTTCACCGTCACCGAGAAGGTCGGCAAGACTGGCGTCGTCGCCGTAATGCGCAACGGGCCGGGACCGGTACTGATGATCCGCGCCGACATGGACGGCCTGCCGATCGTCGAGCAGACCGGCCTGCCCTTTGCGTCAAGGGTTCGCGCGGTTGCCCGTTCGGGCGTCGAGACCGGCGTCATGCATGGTTGCGGCCACGATACGCACATGGCCTCCTGGCTGGGCACGGCCAAGCGACTGGCGGCCATGAAGGATCAATGGTCGGGCACCTTGGTGATGATCCTGCAGCCGGGCGAGGAGACTGGCGAAGGCGCCAAGGCGATGCTCGACGATGGGCTCTACAGCCGCTTCCCAAAGCCCGGCCATGTGCTCGCCTTCCACGATGCGGCCGCCATCCCCGCCGGCGTCATCGGCATCACGCCGGGCTATGCGCTGGCCAATGTCGACAGTGTCGACATCACGGTGCGCGGAGCCGGCGGCCACGGCGCTTACCCGCACACCACCAAGGACCCGATCGTGCTGGCGAGCCGCATCGTCACCACCCTGCAGACCCTGGTCAGCCGCGAGAACGACCCGGCGAACCCCGCCGTGGTCACGGTGGGCAGCTTCCAGGGCGGCGCCAAGCACAACATCATCTCCGACGAGGCGAAGCTGCAGCTGACCGTGCGTAGCTACAAGCCGGAGGTGCGCAAATTGCTGCTCGACGGCATCCGCCGCATCGCCCGCGGCGAGGCGATCGCCGCCGGCATCCCCGAGGACAAGATGCCAGTCGTCACCGTGCGCGAGGCGGAATATACGCCCGCCACCTTCAACACCGAGGCGTTCAGCAACCGCGCCTTGCAATTGTTCACTCAGAACTTCGGCCAGCAGCGGGTCCTCAAGACGCCCGCGGTGATGGGCGGCGAGGATTTCTCCCGCTTCTACCTCGCCGACAATTCGATCCAGAGCCTGATCTTCTGGGTCGGCGGCACGCCGATGAAGGATTACCAGGCCGCCGGCGGCGATGCCGCCAAGCTGCCGTCGCTGCACAGCCCGTTCTGGGCGCCGGAAGCCGAAACCGTCATCGCCACCGCCACGGAAGCGCTGACACTGGCGGCGCTGGATGTGCTGAAGAAGGACTAAGCCTTACGCGCTCGCGTCGCTCAGCCGCTCCATCTGCCCGGGAGTCAGCTGGAGGGTCATGCCGGCGATCAGCTCCTGCGCCTGCTCCAGGCTGGTGGCGCTGGCGATCGGCGCGGTGATCGTCGGCTGGGCCATGGTCCAGGCCAATGCGACGCTGGCCAGGGCCGCGCCGGTTTCGGCGGCGACCTCGTCGAGCGCCGCCAGGATCTTGGGCCCCTTGCCTTCCAGATATTCCAGGTTGCGCAGGCCTCGCACGCTTTTGCCGAGGTCGTCCTTGCTGCGGTACTTGCCGGTCAGATAGCCGTTGGCGAGCGCATAAAAGGGGAAGACCGCGAGGTTTTCCTTCACCGCCACCTCGCGCAACGCGGCCTCGTACTTCGGCCTTTCGAGCATGTTGTACCAGGTTTGGAACGCGCTGACGGCAGGGAAACCGTCGACGCGGGCGATGATGCAGGCTTCAGCCAGTCGTCCGGGGGTGAAATTCGACAGGCCGATGGCGCGGATCTTGCCCGCCTTGGCCTGGTCGTCGAACGTCTTGAGGCTGTCCGCCAGCGGCACGCTCTCGTCGTCCTTGTGCTGGTAATAAAGGTCGATCGTGTCGATCCCGAGCCGTTCCAGCGAAGCGTCGCAGGCGCGCCTGATGGCGTCCGGCTGGAGCCCTTCCGAAAAACCGACCTTGGTGGCGATGACGACCTTCTGCCGCTTGCCCGGATCGCGCTTTAGCCAGCGGCCGATGACCTCTTCGCTTTCGCCGCCTTTGTGACCCGGCACCCAGGCCGAATAGACGTCGGCGGTGTCGACCATCGTCCCGCCGGCGTCGACGAAGGCGTCGAGGATCCGAAAACTGGTCGCCTCGTCGGCAGTCCAGCCGAACACGTTTCCACCTAGCGCCAGCGGCGCCACCTTGAGCCCGCTATTGGCGATGGGCCTCTTCTGAATCTCTGTCATGTCCGCTTTGTAGCGCCTCGTTTAATCTTTGTTTGTAAATTTATCCGACACTGCATGGCATGTCGGCGGAATTGACACTGACGGGCTTCTGGAGCCACGCCATCGCGGCGGCGCTGTTCGTGTCGCTGATCCTGTGGCGCCTGAAAATCGGTATCCGCCATCCGGCGCAGCGGCTGATGCTTGCCGGCTTCGCCTTGACTGCCTGCTGGGCCTGGTTGTCGGCCATCGCGCCATCGAGCCCGCTGCCGGTGTTCGCCGAAACCATGCGCAACCTGGTTTGGGTGGGAGTATTGCACAGCCTGTCGAGCGACGGCGATGGCGAGCGCCAGCATGGCGTCCGCTGGGTCTATGCGGCAGTCGCCGCCGTCCTCGGCCTGCAACTGGTGGCTGACCTGTTGCCGATCGCGCTCGGCGCGGAGGCCGCGGGGACGACCGTGACCGCCACCGCCACTATCCTGCGGATCACGGCGGCGGCGGGCTCGCTGGTGCTCGTCCACAACCTCTACGGCCAAGCGGCGCCCGAGAGCCGAGCGGCGATTGGCACGGCGATGCTCGCTTTGGTCGTGACCTGGGGCTACGACCTCAACCTCTACACCCTTTACTATCTGGACCCGGCTGCGGCCCGCGGCCTGATCGACTGGCGCGGCGCTGTCATCGCTTTGACCGCGCCTTTGTTCGCGGTCGGCGCCGGCCAGCAGGACGGGTGGAAAATGCGCCTGTCGCGCGCCGCGACTTTCCAGTCTTTGTCGCTGCTCGCCATCTGCGGATATTTCGCGGTCATGACCATCCTCGCGACCGCGCTTCGCGGCACGGGCTGGGACTGGTCGCGGGCGGTGCTCATCCTGGTGCTGTCGGCCATGACGCTGGCGGCAATGGTGCTGCTGCCGTCCGCCAAGGCGCGCAGCTGGGCCAAGATCAAGCTTGCCAAGCATCTGTTCGAGCACCGCTATGACTACCGCGCCGAATGGCTGCGCTTCGCGGCGACGCTTGGCCGCAGCGGCGCCAACGCGCCGCCGATCGGCGAGCGGCTGGTCAAGGCCTTCGCCGACATCGTCGATTCGCCCGGCGGGCTGCTGCTGGTCGCCGACGAGAACGGGACGATTTCGGAAGGCGCGCACTGGAACTGGGAAGGCCGACCGTTCGCGCCCGACGCCAGCGACGGTCCGCGCTGGCGCGAGCTCGAGGCGAAGCCTTTGATCCTCGACATCGACGCGCTTCGCCATGGCTCGCTCGACGGCGGCTCGCACCTGCCGCTGCCCGAGTGGCTGGCCAAGGACGAGACCGCCTGGGCCGGCGTGCCACTGATCCATAACGACCGCCTTGTCGGTCTCGTGCTGTTGGCGGCGCCGAGCTACCGCCGCGCGCTGGACTGGGAGGACTTCGACCTGCTCAAGACTGCCGGCCGCCAGGCGGCGAGCAGCCTTGCCGAGGCCCATGGCCAGCAGGCGTTGAGCCAGGCGCAACGTTTCGACGAGTTCAACCGCCGCTTCGCCTTCATCCTGCACGACATCAAGAATCTGGTCAGCCAGTTGTCGCTGGTGGCGCGCAATGCCCAGCGCCATGCCGACAACCCCGATTTCCGCGCCGACATGGTGGCCACGCTTCAAGGCTCGGTTGGCAAGATGAACGATCTGCTTGCCCGGCTTGCACCCCAGGCGGACTCGCGGCCGTTGAAGCCGGAAGCCCAGCCGCTGACGCCTATCGTTCAGGCGGCCATCGACGCCGGTAACCGCGGCCGCGAGGTCCGCCTGCGCGGTAACCAGTCGCTATGGGGCGTCGCCGATGCGGCCGCTCTGGAGCAGGCCATCACGCATTTGCTCCATAATGCGATCGACGCCAGTGCACCTTCGCAGCCTGTGCTGATCGACCTGCTTGCCGACGGCGACGAGGTCGCCATCAGCGTCAGCGACGGCGGCAAGGGCATGACCGCCGACTTCATCCGCAACCAATTGTTCCAGCCATTCGCCTCGACCAAGGACGGCGGCTTCGGCGTCGGCGCCTTCGAGGCCCGCAGCCTGGTCGCCGCCATGGGCGGCCGGCTGATCGTCCAGAGCCGGCCCGGCAAGGGCAGCCGCTTCACCATCCGCCTGCCAGCACCCGAGCCGATGGCCCAACCCAAACGGAAACGCGCATGACCCAACCTGCAACCAACATTGCCGACCTCCCCGTCCTGCTCGTGGTCGAGGACGACGAGGGCCTGCAGCGCCAGCTGAAGTGGGCCTATGACGGCTATCGCGTCATCACCGCGTCGGACCGCGCGCAGGCGGTGGAGATGCTGCGCCTGCACGAGCCGGCGGTGGTTACACTCGATCTCGGCCTGCCGCCGGATCCAGACGGCACCAGCGAAGGCTTCGCCACCCTCACCGAGATTCTCAGCCTCAAGCCCGACACCAAGGTCATCGTCGCTTCCGGCCATGGCGCGCGCGAAAGCGCGCTCAGGGCGATTTCGCTCGGCGCCTATGATTTCTATCGCAAGCCGGTCGATATCGACGACCTCGGCCTGATCGTCGCCCGCGCCTTCCATCTGTTCGGCATCGAGGACGAGAACCGGCGGCTCGAAGCGCAAGGCACTCCCGGCGGGACCGTGCTCGGCTCGATCATCACCGCCGCGCCGGAAATGACCAAGGTCGCCCGCACCGTGGAGCGCGTCGCCACCGCCGACGTCTCGGTGATGCTGCTCGGCGCCAGCGGCACCGGCAAGGAATTGCTTGCCCGCGCCGTCCATGAGCGCGGGAACCGCGCAAAGGGTCAGTTCATCGCCATCAACTGCGCCGCCATTCCGGAGAACCTACTCGAGGCCGAGCTGTTCGGCTATGAGCGCGGCGCCTTCACCGGCGCTGTCAAGACGACGCCCGGCAAGATCGAGCTGGCCCAGGGCGGCACTTTGTTCCTCGACGAGGTCGGCGACATCCCGCTGGCGCTCCAGGTCAAGCTGCTCCGCTTCCTGCAAGAGCGGGTCATCGAGCGTATCGGCGGCCGCACGCCGATCGCCGTCGACACGCGCATCGTCTGCGCCACGCACCAAGACCTGCAGTCGATGATCGCCGCCGGCAGCTTCCGCGAGGATCTCTATTACCGCCTCGCCGAGATCGTCGTCATGATCCCGCCCTTGTCGGAGCGCCCGGGCGATGCCGTGCTGCTTGCGCGCCATTTCCTCAGCCGCTTCGCGCGCGAGATGAACGCCAAGGTGCAGGGCTTCGCCGCCGACGCCTTGGAAGCCATTGACGCCCATCCCTGGCCGGGCAATGTCCGCGAGCTCGAGAACCGCCTGAAACGAGCGGTGATCATGGCCGACGGCAAGCTGGTCAGCGCCGCCGACCTCGACCTCGGCCAGGCCGAGCCGTCGAACGAGCTGCCGGCGCCGATCAACCTGCGCGCGGCGCGCGAGGTCGCCGACCGCCGGGCCATCCGCCAGGCGCTGGCGCGCACCGACAACAATATCTCCGGCGCCGCCAAGCTACTCGGCATCAGCCGCCCGACGCTCTACGATTTGCTCAAGCAATATCACCTGCACGCCTGAGCTTCCCGGCTACTCCCGCTTGCTGGAACTCAGTCGATAGCAGCCGGGCAATGGCCGGTCCTCGGCGATGAAGGCGGCGAATTCACCGTCGAGGAACAAAGTCGCGGCCTTCGATTCATATTTGATCGCCAGCGACGATGGCCGCCGCGGCAGGCGATATTCGCGGTCGGGGAAGCGAACGACGGCGAGAGTCGGCGACGCGGCGAGCGTGAACCGGCTGCCGTCGAGACAACGGTACGCAATGGCCGCAGGCGGTGCTGACGCAGCCAATGACATTATCAACGCTGTGAAGGCCAAACGCGCCTCCGAACCGGATTGGCCATCTACAGGATGGCCCCTCCCCTTAGCGCGCGAGCCCCTCCGCCAGTTCCGCGACTTCCAGCCAGCGGAGCTCCGCCGCCTCGACTTCCGCGCGGTAGCGGGCGATGCGCTCGGTCAGCGCCGCGAAGCGCTGCGGGTCTCGGGCGAACAGGTCCGGGTCGTGCAGCGCCTGCTCGTCCGCTGCGATTTCGCGCTCCAGCCGCTCGATTTCGGCCGGCAGTCGGTCAAGGTCGCGTTGGTCCTTGTATGACAATTTGTTCCCCGGCACAGGCCGGGGTCCAGGAGGCGAAGCCTTCTTTTCGGCGGTCCGCGCCGCCTGGGCCCCGGCCTTCGCCGGAGAGCCATGCCGATGGTCCCAAAAGCGCTGCCTGACCCAATCCTCGTAACCGCCGGCAACGACGTCCACCTTTCCCGACCCGTCAAGCCCGAGCGTCACCGTCACCGTCCGGTCCAGGAAATCGCGGTCGTGGCTAACGATCAGCACCGTCCCGTCATAATCGGCGATCACTTCCTGGAGCAGGTCGAGCGTCTCCAGGTCGAGGTCGTTGGTCGGCTCGTCGAGCACCAACAGGTTGGATTCGCGCGCGAATTCGCGGGCGAGCAGCAGTCGCGAGCGCTCACCGCCGCTGAGCGAACCGACCGGCGCCTCCGTCAGATCGGGCGAGAACAGGAATTCCTTCAGATAGCCCTTGATGTGCTTTTTGTGGCCGCGCACCTCGATCCAGTCGCCGCCCTCGGCAAGCACGTCGCGCACGCGCTTTTCGGGCGCCATCAGCTTGCGCTGCTGGTCGATGACGATGCCGGACAAGGTCTTCGCAAGCGTCACTGTGCCGCTGTCCGGCTGAAGCTCGCCGGTCAGCAGCCGCAGCAGGGTCGTCTTGCCCGAACCATTGGCGCCGACCAGGCCGATGCGATCGCCGCGCTGCACGCGCAGGCTGAAGTCGCGGACGATGACCCGCTCGCCGAAGCTCTTCGACACCTGCTGCGCATCAATCACCGTCTTGGTCTTGGTGTCGTCCCTGGAAAGCGCCAGCTTGGCGGTGCCCGCCGCGCCCAGCATTGCCGCCCGCTGCGCGCGCATCTCATGCAGCTTGGCCAGCCGGCCCTGGTTGCGGCGCCGGCGGGCGGTCACCCCGCGTTCCAGCCAGTGCAATTCGATCGCCAGCTTGGCGTCGAGCTTGTCGGCCGCCCGGGCCTCCTCAGCATAGGCGGCCTCGGTCCAGGCATCGAAGCCACCGAAGCCGATTTCCGCGCGGCGCATCTTGCCGCGATCTAGCCACAGGCAGCTTTTGGTAAGTCGGGTCAGGAACGTGCGGTCGTGGCTAATGGCGATAAAGGCGCCCTTGAAGCGGCTCAGCCAGTCTTCAAGCCAGCCGATCGCCGCCAAGTCGAGATGGTTGGTGGGCTCGTCGAGCAGAAGCACGTCCGGCGCCCGGGCCAAGGCCCGGACGATGGTGGCGCGCCGCCGTTCGCCGCCGCTGGCGGTGGCCGCGGGCCGATCGAGATCGATTTGCAATTGCTGGGCAATGGCGTCGGCTTCATGGGGCGCCGGTGCGTCCTCCCCGGCCAGCACCCAGTCGCCGAGCGTCCGGTGCGTGCCCATGTCCGGATCCTGCTCCAGCAGTACGACTTTTGTGCCCGGAACGATCGTGCGGTGCCCCTCGTCGGTGTCGATCAGGCCGGCGAGGCACTTGAAAAGGGTCGTCTTGCCGGCGCCGTTGCGGCCGATCAGGGCCAATCGGTCCCTTGGGCCGATGAACACATCGAGGCCGCGCAACAGCCAGCCTTCGCCCTGAACGAGCCCCAGGTTTTCATAGGATAAAATGGGGGGTGCCATGCCGCGGCGTCTAGCGTAGCATGAGACAGGCGTCATCTGGGCCGATGAACAAGGGATTTCGGGCCATTCATAAGATATTCAATGCTTTGGCCATAAGCCCGTGGGCGAAGAGATTTGCCATGCGCCTGTATCGTACCCTTCTTGGCGGCCTGATCGCCGCCGGCTTCATCGCCTCCCCCGCCTGGGCCGACCGCCCGCGGGACCAGGATCGCGCGTTCAAGGCGACCCAGGATGGGCGGTCCATGCCGCTTCCCCAGATCGAGCGCCGGGTGATGCCGTTCATGGGCGGCGCCGATTATCTCGGCCCGGAGTTCCGCGGCGAGACCTACCGCCTGAAGTTCATGCGCGACGGCCGCGTCATTTGGGTCGACGTCGACGCCGCAACCGGGCGCATCATCGGAAGAAGCGGCCGATAGGCTCTCAACGGCCTGCTGACTGTCAGCCGCCGACGGCCAAGACGATTACCCCTGGCATCATGCTGAGAAGCAAAAAGAGGAGCGCCGCTCGCCGCGTCGAAGCGCCGTATCCGCGACGCAAAAGCAGCCAGTAAAATACTATCGGCAACGCGATGACTGCTGTCGCCAAGGCCGGACTGACATGGCGCTGATCCTGCATGGAAAGACCTGCCTTTCCGTGGCTTCCGACCTTTGGATTGACTTTTGACTAGGTTGAACGCTTCGTTGCGGACAAGCAACCGTTCAGCTTTGCGTGTGTTTGAGTAGCCGAACAGGAATCGAAGGGTGAATGCATGCGCGTATTGATCGTCGAGGATGAGCCCAACCTTGGGCGGCAGCTGCGCTCGACACTCGAGGGCGCCGGCTATGCCGTCGACCTCGCTACCGATGGTGAAGACGGCCATTACCTCGGCTCCACCGAAAGCTATGACGCTGTCGTTCTCGACCTCGGCCTGCCTGAGGTGGACGGCCTGACCGTGCTCGACCGCTGGCGCAAGGAAGGCCGCAAGATGCCCGTCCTGGTGCTCACCGCCCGCGACAGCTGGTCCGACAAGGTCGCAGGGCTCGACGCGGGCGCCGATGATTATCTCGCCAAGCCGTTCCAGACCGAGGAATTGATCGCGCGCCTGCGTGCCCTCATCCGCCGCTCGGCGGGCATCGCCAGTTCCGAGCTGACCGCCGGCGACATCCGCCTCGACACGCGCTCGGGCAAGGTCACCAAGGCTGGCGAGCCGGTCAAGCTGACCGCCCAGGAATACAAATTGCTCAGCTACCTCATGCATCACAAGGGCAAGGTGGTCAGCCGCACCGAGCTGATCGAGCACATCTACGACCAGGATTTCGACCGCGATTCCAACACCATCGAGGTGTTCGTAACCCGCATCCGCAAGAAGCTCGGCCCCGACGTCATCACCACCATCCGCGGGCTTGGCTACAGCCTCGAGGATCCCGACCGGACGTGACCGACCGGCCCGCGGCGCAAGAGGGCCCCGCGTCTCGACCGCGCCGGCTGACCTCGCTGACCCGGCGCCTGATCGGCGTCGCCGCGATCTGGATTACCGTCCTGCTGCTCGGCGGCGGCTATGCCCTCGATCGGGTGCTCACCAGCTCGCTCGTCGGAAATTTCGACAAGCAGCTGGAATATGTCCTCAACGCCATGATCGCCGCCTCCGAAATCGGCCCGGAAGGCGAGGTCCGCTTCAACCGGCCCCCCGCCGACCAGCGCTTCCTCGAGCCCTATTCCGGAGTGTATTTCCAGGTTTCGGGCGAAGGCGCCGACGCCTTCCCGTCGCGGTCCCTGTGGGACCGGCGCCTGCGCGTCGAGGCCGGGCATAACGACGTCGACCTGCACACTTACGACAGCCGGGAATTCGAGGCGGAGCCGCTGCGCGTCGTCGAGCGCGACGTTATCCTGCCCGGATCCGAGGTCCGGTGGCGCTTCCAGGTCGCCCAGTCGCGCGAGATCATCGACGAGCAGATTCGCGAGCTGCGCACGACCCTGGTCCGGGCCTTCGCGGCGCTTGGGATAGGCCTGTTGGTGCTGGCCGCGCTACAGGCCTTCTACGGCCTTTGGCCCCTGCGGCGGGTGCGGAGCGAAGTGGTCGCCATCCGCTCCGGCAAGCAGAGCCGGATCAGCGAGGAATTCCCGCGCGAGATCCACCCCCTGGTGCGCGAGCTCAACGAATTGCTCGCCCATAGCGAGGAACAGGCCGAGGAGGCACGGCGCCACGCCGGCAACCTCGCCCATGCGCTGAAGACGCCGCTGACCGTCGTCACCAACGCCGCGACCGCCCATGCGCCCGACCTGGCCGATACCGTCTGCCGCGAGGCGACGGTGATGCGCCGGCAGGTCGACCACCATCTCGCCCGCGCCCGCGCCATCGGGCGGCGCGCCTCGTTGCATGCTCGCGCGATAGTCTGGGAAAGCCTGGAAGCGGTCGAGCGCGCCGTGTCGCGCCTCTATCCCGATGTCACCGTCGATATCGCCGGCGATCGTCAGGCAGCGGTGCGCGTCGAGCGGCAGGACCTCGACGAGATGCTCGGCAATTTGGTGGAGAATGCCGCCAAATACGGCCACGGCCGCGTGTTCGTCACGGTTGAGCAGGCCGGCGACAAGGGCGTCGAGATCATGGTCGAAGACGATGGCCCGGGCATCCCGCCGGAAGAGCGGGAGGCGATCTTCGCTCGCGGCGCGAGGCTCGATACCACCGGCAAGCCAGGGACCGGCCTTGGCCTCGCCATCGTCCGCGACGTCGCCGAAATCTACGATGGCTCCATCCGCCTCGAGGAGAGCGAGGACCTCGGCGGCCTGATGGCTCGGCTTACTCTGCCCCCGGCCTGACTTGGCAGGTTCGCGCAGCCGCACTAGTGCGGCGGGCGTGACCGCCTCCATCCACTCGCTGCAGCCCGGCCGCGCGCCGTCGCTCGACCCG
>Ga0307505_10001991_pt1 | contig 15074 bp, 13 predicted proteins | sample 23_S_MG_FD_202183 | JGI IMG/M metagenome (GOLD analysis project Ga0307505, IMG submission 202183) | Soil microbial communities from Populus trichocarpa stands in riparian zone in the Pacific Northwest, United States - 23_S | ecosystem: Environmental > Terrestrial > Soil > Riparian zone > Trees...
TACACGAAGAGTGCGAAGAGCCCTACGAGGAGACAGAGTACGAAACCGCCGGCCCATGCCAGGTCGCTGGCCCCGGTGAACTCGACCCGATTGTTGTAGAGGACGGCGTCACCGCCGAGGATCTCGGCGAGGATTCCGTCACCGAGATCGTCGAGGAATTGGGCGATGACGATGCCCAGTGTCGACGCCAGAGCGGAGGCGACGATGAGAGGAGGCCCCACCCGCGCCGCGACGGGTGGTGACGCTGTCGTTGCTTCTGTCGTCACGTGGGGGAATGCTAAACGAGAAATCGTTCGCTAAAAGGGTCTCGGTTAGCGTTTCGACCCGATGAGCCAGGACTACGAGGCGGTCTACCTGCCTGGTGACCGACCAGGAACCTATGAATCGACACCCCTCGCCAATGCCGGCTGGTACGACGAGGGGCAACACGGTGGAGCACTCTCGTCGCTGATCGTGGGTCACGTCGAGGCGGAAGTCCCCACCCTGGGTGACATGCAAGTGAGCCGGGTCACCGTTGAGATCTTCCGGGTCGTGCCCTTGGTCCCGCTCCGAATCGAGACCGAGGTCGTCAGGGAGGGCAAGCGGATCCAGCACGTCAAGGCCGCGGTATTCGATGGCGACGACACCCTGCTGTCGATCGCGAACGTGCAACGTCTGCGGATCGCCGACCTCGCTTTGCCCGAGAACGCGGCCCCGCCCGGACTCGGGATCGCCCTTCCCGACGCGATCGATGCCCGGGTCGGCGACGCGTGGGGCGTGGGAAGGGCGGGGAAGATGATGTTCCACCGTCACGCCATGGAGGTCCGTGAGGTGGAAGGCGGGTTCGATGAGGAGGGGCCCGGGACCGTCTGGATGCGTCTGAACAAGCCTCTCATCGCGGGCCGGGAGATCACGCCACTGCAACGGGTGGTCGCCACCGCAGACTTCTGCAACGGTGTCTCCCGTGCCCTCGATTACAGCACGTGGGTGTTCATGAACCCCGATCTGACCGTCCATGTCTCCAGGTACCCTCGGGGCGAGTGGATCGCCCTCGCCGCCGAGTCGGCCTACGGGCACCAGGGGAGGGGTCTCGCCACCGGAACCCTCTGGGATGTCCATGGCTGGTTGGGCCGGTCCACCCAAAGTCTCTATCTGGACAGGGTCACCTAGCCAGGGCCAGCGTCCCCACCATCCAGACCAGGAAGAGCCCGATCGCCAGGAGGAGCACCGGGCCGGTTCTCCGCCAGCGCAGGGCGATCCAGGCACCGGCGAGTGCGATGAGAAGCCCGAGGGCGACGGACCACCAAGCGGGCACCAGAGCGGCCGAGGCCCCTCCAATGGTGAGGATGGCCACCACCATCACAAACCCACCGGCGACCAGGGCGTAGAGGATCTGACGGGGTGTGGGCTCGGTTTCGCTCAAGCGATCCCCGCCTCCGTCGCTACTGCCGAGTACCAGACGGCGAGACTGTCGATCGTCTCGTGGGCGTTGAGCCCGCTGGGGTTGGGCACCACCCAAAGCCGGGCTGGACCGACGTCCTGAGGTTGGCGTCCGAGCTTGGCCGACTTCTCACCGAAGGCGTCCCGGAAGGCGGTCACCCCGGCGATCGCCACGACACGGGGGGCGATCTCCTCGACGAGACCGACGAGACGTTCGCCACCGACACGCAGTTCCTCCCTGGTCAACTCGGAGGCACGAACCGTGGCCCTGGCCACCAGATTGCTGATCCCCACCCCCGTCGCCATGAGAGCAATCCGCTGTGCCTCACTCATCCCCGTGTCGGTGTCGATCGACCAATCGATGAGGCCGGCGGCACGCATCGCCGGATAGAACCGGTTGGAGGGGTGACAGAAGTGGGTCTGAGTGGCGGCCGTCCACAGACCGGGATTGATCCCCACGAAGAGGAGGCGGCAGTCCTCACCGATCAGGTCGGGGACGGTGACACCGCGGTAAGCCTCGAGTTGTTCCTTGGTGAAGCCCAGGGCTACTTCTTCTGGCTCTCGTAGTAGGGGTTGTCGCCGGAGGCGTGGTCAGTGACGTCGACCACCTGACTCAACTCGGGGATCGACTCGAGGATGATCCTCTCGATGCCCTGTTTCAGCGTCACCTGAGCGAGACCACACCCTTGGCAGCCCCCGAACAGACGGAGATAGGCGATGGCGCCGTCGATCGAGATCAGCTCGGCCCCACCACCGTGTGAGGCGATGGCCGGGTTGACCTGTTCCAGAATCACCTGCTGAACCCGGTCGACCAGCGGGCCGGTCAGATCGCCGGCCGGAGCCGACATCGCCGGCGGCGCCGGGCTGTTCGGGTTGTTCATGGCAAGGCCCTGCTCGGTGAGCTCGAGTGCGGCGCCGTCTAGCTTGCCGATGTCGGCCTTGGGGAAGATCACGGCGAGGTCGTCGTGTCGCTCCTCGACCCAGTTCTCCGCCTTGTCGGCGAGGGGGACGAAGGCCAGCTCATAGGAGAACTGGGGACCCCGGAACCCGGTGACCTCGATCGAAAGGGCGAACTCACCATCCCCGGGCTCGTTGTCCCGAAGCTGGCGGATCATGTCCAGGGCGTCCGCTGCGATTGCCAGAACCGTCGAATCAGCCATGTATGCAAGGATGGTAGCGGGACCCTTCCCCAATTCCAGATGCCCAAAGCAGTTGTCATCCTCCCCACCAGGACCTACCGGGCCACCGACTTCGTCAAGGCGGCCGAGTCGCTCGACATCGAACTCGTGGTCGCCTCGGAAGAGGCACCGCCGTTCGACATGGGAGACCGATATGTCCAGATCGACTGCAGGGACGCCGAGAAAGCGGCTGAGACCATCGCCGCCCTGGGCGAGACCGTCCCCATCGACGGCATCATCGCTGCCGACGACCAGGGGGTGATGGTGGCGGCACACGCGACCACGATGCTCGGGCTCCCGGGGAATCCTCCCGAAGCCGCTGCGGCCACCAGGGACAAGCTGGCCATGAGACGAGCCCTCGCCGCGGCCGAACTGGATCAGCCTCGATTCGCCGGGCTCGGGCCGGAGGACTCCCCCTCGGAGGCGGTCGCCGCTATCGGTGCCCCTGTGGTGATCAAGCCACTCGACAGGGCGGCCAGTCAGGGCGTGATCAGGGTCGACGACCCGGGACACGCCGCCGACGTCGCATCCCGTATCCGCTCCATCGTCGGCGCCGATGCCACTCTGCTCGTCGAGTCCTACGTACCCGGTCCCGAGATCGCCATCGAGGGTCTGCTCGCCAACGGTGAGTTGACAGTGCTGGCCGTGTTCGACAAGCCGGGCACCTCCGATGGCCCATACTTTCCCGAGAGTCTCTTCGTCACACCCTCACGTCATCCAGAGGAGATCATCACCCAGGCGCAACGGACCACGGACGCCGCGCTGGCAGCCCTCGGCCTCGTTTCGGGACCGGTGCATGTCGAGTTCCGCCTCGACGGGGAACGAGCCAGGGTCATCGAAGTGGCGGGACGGTCGATCGGTGGTCTGTGCTCGCGGAGTCTCGACTTCGGGCTGATGGGGACGAGTCTCGAGTCACTGATCTTGCGCAACGCCATCGGCAAGCCACGCGACGACCTGCGTCGAGCGAATGTGGCAAGCGGGGTCCTCATGATCCCCACTCCGGTGACGGGCACCCTCTCCGCCGTGCTCGGCGAGGAGGAGACGAGACGAATTCCGGGCATCACCGGTATGGACTTCACCATCAGACCGGGGGGGCGAGTCGTGGCCCCACCGGAAGGCGATCGCTATCTCGGGTTCGTCTACGCACGGGCAAACCACCCCGAGGAGGTGGAATCTGCCCTTCGCAAGGCGATGTCGACACTTGAAGTTCAACTTGAGGGTTAGGTCTTACCCGCGATCGCGCGCGTAAGACGATTTTGTCATTTAGATGGAAACCATCCTGATCTTCGCGGGAGGCGACTCCCCCCACGAAACGCTGGCCGAAGAGCTCCCCGAGGCCAAGCTGATCATCGCCGCCGACTCGGGATACGACATCGCGGTGGCGGTCGGATTCACGGTGGACGTCCTCGTCGGTGATATGGACTCGATCAGCACGGACGTGATCCCCGACCATGTCGTGGTCGAACGTCATTCCCCCGACAAGGACGCCACGGACCTCGAGCTCGCCCTGGAGAGGGCTGCGGCCCAAAACCCGGAGCGTGTGGTCGTCGTCGGTGGCGCCGGAGGCCGATTCGACCACGAAGTGGCGACAGCAGGGCTGCTGTGCTCCCCACGCTGGGAGACGGTCGAGGAGATCGACTGGATAACCGACCGGGGTTGGTCACATGTGATCTGGAACCGACGCATCCTCCACGGGGACGTTGGGGCACTCGTCAGCCTGATACCGATGGGCGGGCCGGCGAAAGGGGTGAGCACCAAAGGACTGCGTTGGGACCTGAACGAGGCCACCCTTCAGCCCGGCACCACCTGGGGCGTGTCCAACCAGTTCAAGGGTCCGGTCGCCGATGTACGACTGAACCAGGGCTGTCTCCTGGCTGTGATCCCGACAGTCTGAGACATCGTCAGCCGAGACCGGCGGGGATACGCGGGTCGAGTGCGGGGTACCCTGCGAGGTACTCGACTCTCTCCTTCACAAGTCGGGCCACCGTCGCCTGGTACTCGTCACCGCGTCCGAGACGGTCGTAGAGGAGTCTGGGTTGGAGGAGCTCGGGGTCGACGTCTCCGGGGACTGAGCGGGCCACCTGGTAGCCGAAGTCGGGGTCGATCTCCCAATCGATGTTGCCCTCGACGATCGCCTGCACGATGGCCGATGAATCCGGGATGCTCACGTCTTTCGATCCAGAATCCTCGCCGCCAATCCGACCGGTGTTGAGGACGTAGGCCTCGAGATCGGGCATCGTCTCCAGCAATTCGAGCACCCGGTTGCCCTGCAGCGAGTCGTCGTCGAAGAAGAAGGGGTTGGTACCCGGGACACGCAGGCTCTTTCCCGCCTCAGCGGCACCACCAGCGGAAGTCCCCTTGGTCTCCCCCAGCATGAAATAGGCCGGGACCTGGTCCCGCTCCAGACGGGCCACAGCCGGGATGACATGGTCGGAGCGGTTGAGGATCAGCAGGTAACGCGCCCGTGGCACGCCCCGGGGGTCACGGTGACGGATGTTGGCCAGCGGAAAGGTGCACCGCCCATTGGCCGTGTAGCTGGTGTCGAAGAAGTCGACCTTGCCGTTCTCATCGACGGCCACGTTTTCAAGCCAGGCGTCGGGTCTCGTGGTCCCTGAGTAGATGGTCGGTTCGTCCTCCGGGTCGAGACCGTAGGTCTTGGCGAAACAACCCGCTTCGGAGGTTTGTACCTCGCCGTGGGGCATCAGGGCGACGAAGTCGTCCTGAACCGGCCGCGAGCCAGCCTGTTCCCGAAAGGTGGTGGTGGTCTTTCCTGTGCCGGAGAGCCCGATGATCAGCATCGACTCCTCCTCACCGGAGCGAGTCGATTCGGGTGGGAACGTCTTCAGACCGGCGTGACAGGCGAGACCGCCAGCGTCGAAGACGAGACGGTTCCACATCCGGAGGCCTCCCATCTTCGATTCGCCGAAGTAGTCGGAGCCGAAGACCCTGGTCACCCAGTTGTCCAGGTCGACGATGATGAGGCAGTCGTCGGGCTTGCCCGGTGCCGGGAGGCTGGGTGTGTAGATCACGGTGAACTCGGATGCCCAATCCCCGTCGGGCGGGAAGTAGAGGTGGGTCTGCATCGCGGCGATGTTGGGTTGGGACGCTTCGATGAACAGCCGGGTCGCGGTGCGGAACGAAGGGTCCGGGCCGATATAGCCCTCGACCAAGAGCATCTCCTGATCGGCGATGTGGGCGTCCTGACGCGCCGCCCATTCCTCGGCCTCCGCTCGGGGGATCCGGTTCTGGTGGATTTCGGATTCGGCCACGAAGAACGTCGAGTTCTTCAGCCGTGCCGTCACCTTCGCCCGATAGTTGATGTTGTCGAACTCGGTGACGGTCACCATGGGCATCCGCTCCAGAGCGAGCTCGCGCAGACGGTCGGGGCTGGGGTTTCGCTCGACGGAGCGAGCGGCAGGCAGCTCGAACATTCGACTCGATTCCGATGGGGGCACCGGAGGCTACCCGAACGACGCCCTCTATCCGATCGGATAGGACGCCGGGAGGGGCTGGTGTTCGAGACCGGCGATCAGGTTGTCCACTGCTAGGGAGGCCATCGCACGACGGGTACGGACCGATGCGCTGGCGATGTGCGGGACGACCAGGCAGTTCTCGAGGTCGAGCAAAGTGTGATCTGGTGGCAGAGGCTCGGGGTCGGTCACGTCCAGGGCGGCGCCGGCGATCCGGCCCTCGGACAGGGCTGTGACCAATGCATCGGTGTCGACCACCGGGCCCCTGGCCACGTTGACCAGGTAGGAGGTCGGTCTCATCATCGCCAACTGCTCGTTAGAGATGAGATGCCTGGTCGACCGGTCGAGCCGGGTGCACAGCACGATGTGATCCGATCTCTCGAGGAGCTGATTGAGCGACACATGCTCGGCGGAGATGTCTTTGCGTGACGGAGAGGCATAGATCACCTCCATGTCGAAGCCGACGGCACGACGGGCGATCGCCTGGCCTATCCGCCCCATGCCAACGACTCCGATCGTGGTCCCGTGGAGATCGCCACCGGCGAGATGGAACATCTCCCACGGGCCCCATCCGCCGGAGCGAACCTCTCGCTCCCCCTCCGGGATCCTTCTGACGACGGCGGCCAGGAGGGCGAATGCGGTGTCAGCCACCGTCTCGGTGAGCACGTCGGGGGTGTGGCCGATGACGATTCCCCTCTCGGCGCAAGCGGTGAGGTCGATGTTGTCCACACCCACGGCCATCTGGGAGATCACCGCCAATCCCGGAGCGTGGTCGAGCAGCCCGGCATCGATCGTATCGGTGAGCATGCAAAGCAGGCCCCGGGCCTCCGCCACACCTTCGAGGAGAGTATTCCGGGGCACCGGGCCATCACCTCGCCAGACACCCAAGTCGTAGCCAGCCAGCCGGTCGAGGAGATCAGCGGGCAATTCCTTGCTGATGAAGGCACGAACCATGCGCCGAGGCTAAACGCGGTGTTGCCTGGTGCCGATACCATCACGGTGATGCCCTCGTGGATAGTTGCGCTCGTGTTGGCCGGTCTGGTCGGTACGAACATCCCGGATGCCGGGCCGACGGTCTGGCCGGGCTTTGCCGCCACGTCCGAGAGCGAATCGACGCTCGCCGCCTACGCACATGGCCCGCTCGAAGTGTTTGCCACGCCGAACGACCCCAAAGGGCCGACACGGACTCAGGAGGCAAACACGATCCTGGGCACGGTCACCGTTCTCGCCGTCCTGTCACCGCCCGAGGCGGGGTGGGTGGAGGTGATGCTCCCCGGGCGTCCCAACGGGAGCACCGGGTGGGTGCGCGCAAACCAGGTGTCCCTCTTCATCGTCGATGGGCACATCACCGTTGATCTCTCCGACAAGGTGCTCACATACGTCATCGACGACGTGGAGGTCCTCCGGACCCAGGTCGGCATCGGGAGCCCGCACAACGAGACCCCGGTGGGCGAGTTCTTCGTCACCGACAACGTCCGACTTGCCGACCCCACAGGTCCGTGGGGCTCGCACGCTCTCGGCCTATCCGGGCGCTCCGACACCATCACCGAATTCAACGGGGGCGACGGGATCATCGGTATCCACGGCACCAACAATCCCGCCTCGATAGGTGACGACATCTCCCTGGGGTGTGTCCGTCTCCCCAACGACATGATCGCCCTCCTCTACGAACTGGTCCCCATCGGCACCCGGGTCACCGTCCAGGAGTGAGGCGTTGCTATAGCAAGAGGTCGTGGATTCCGAGACCTGATGCTATAGCAACGCCTTCCCGTCAGCCGGCGAGTAGCTTGCCCAGCAGCATGATCTCGTCCTGGCTGCTGTCGGGAACGATCGGGTCGGAGAGATCACGGATCTCGTCGAGATGCCCGGCGATGTCCTCCACCGACGGCGCCTCCCCCGCACCGGCGATCCAGCCGTTGTTGGTGACGATGGCGATCCTCCCGTAGCGGCCGCCACCGGCGGTGAAGATCTCGTGGGTGTGCTGGTTCGCCTCCGAGCACAAGTAGACCACCATCGGGGTCACCTGCTCGGGCTGAACCATGTCGGCGAAGGGACCGAGCAGATCCACGGTCATCCGGGTCTTGGCGAGCGGGGCGATGGCGTTGGACTTGACGTTGTACTTGGCACCCTCGATGGCGAGGACGTTGGAGAGACCGGCGAGACCTGCCTTGGCCGCCCCGTAGTTGGCCTGGCCGAAGTTTCCGAAGAGCCCGGAGTTGGATGACGTGAACACGAACCGGCCGTAGCCCCTCTCCTTCATCACCTTGAAGGCAGGTGACGAGACGTGGAACGCCCCCTTCAGATGGACGTCGAGGACCGCCTCGATCTCGGCCAGCTCCATGTTGGCGAAGGCGCGGTCACGCAGGATCCCGGCGTTGTTGACGACGATGTCGACTGTGTCGAACTCGGCGAGAGCGGTGGCCACGATGGCGGCGCCTCCCTCAGCTGTGGAAACCGAGTCGTAGCTGGCTACTGCCTCACCACCGGCCCCTCTGATCTCCGAGACCACCTGGTCGGCCGCCGATGCCGAGGCGCCGGTCCCGTCGACGGCGCCACCGAGGTCGTTGACCACCACCCGGGCCCCACGTCGGGCCAGTTCCAGGGCATAAGTCCTCCCCAGGCCGCCGCCCGCTCCGGTGATGATGGCCACACGACCGTCGAATGTGATGGGTTCGCTCAACTTGGGGTTGCTCTTGCTCAGACCCCGACGTACATCGATTCGATCTCATCGGCGTACTTGTCGAGGACGACTCGCCGCTTCAGCTTCAGTGAAGGCGTCACCTCACCACTGTCCGGGGTCCACTCGTCGGGCACCACGAACCACTTCTTGACCTGCTCCACTCGGGCGACGCTCTCGTTGGCCTCGGCCACGGCCTTGGCCACCTCGTCCTGGACCAGGGGGAGCTTGGAGAAGCTGGCCAGGTCGTGGTACTCGAGTCCGCGGGCTTGCGCCCACTCCGGCGCCTCCTCGTGGTCGAGGGCGATGAGCATGGTGAGGAACTTGCGCTGGTCTCCGATCATGCAGGCCTTGGAGACCAGTGGGTGGTTGCCCAGGAGGGTCTCTAACTTGGCCGGTGCGATGTTCTTGCCGGCGGCTGTGATGATGATCTCCTTCTTGCGGCCGACGATCCAGACAAACCCATCCTCGTCGATGCGGGCCAGGTCGCCGGAATGGAGCCAGCCGTCGGAGTCGAAGGTCTCCTTGGTGGCGTCATCGAGCTTGTAGTAGCCGTCGGTGACGATGCCGCCTCGCATGAGGAGCTCTCCGTCTTCGGCTGTCATCACCTCGACGCCGGGGATCGCCTTGCCCACCGAACCGAACTTCATGGCGCCGGGCAGTGTCGCCGTTGCCGGGCCCGTGTTCTCCGACATGCCGTAGATCTCGTAGAGAGGTACCCCGATGATGTGGAAGAACCTGACCAGATCGGGATTGATCGGCGCCGCCGCGGTGATGGCGAGGTTGACGTGCTCCATGCCAAGACCCTCGCGGACCTTGGACAGAGCGATCTTGTCGAGGAGACCCGCCAGTGGCGGCCCCTTCTTGCCCTGCTCTTCGGCGGCGATCCTCTTGGTGTTCTGGGACAGCGCAGCCTGGAGAATCTTGCCTTTGAGCCCTTCAGCCTCGGCGAACCTCGCCTGGAGACGGGAGTGGAACTTCTCATAGACCCGGGGCACCCCCACGAAGACGGTGGGCTTGGCGATCTGGATGTACTCGAGGACCCCGGCGAGGTTGGGGCAATACCAGACCTGTCCGGCGAGATACGTCCCGAGATAGTGGGTAGCCAGCCGCTCGGCGATGTGAGCGAGAGGCAGGTAGGAGACCATGCGCTGGCCCATCTCGAGGTCCGCGGCGCGACGCAGGCTCTCCAGGGTCCACATCACGTTGCGTTGGCTGATCATGACCCCTTTCGGCGTCCCTGTGGTGCCCGAGGTGTAGATCAACGTGGCCAGGGTGTCGGGAGAGATCGCAGCAGACGTCCGGGTGACGGTCTCGGGGTCCTCCTCGAGCCGGCGCGTCCCCCGATTGATCAGGTCGTCCCATGAGAGCACCCAGTCCACAGTGTCGTAGTTCTCGGCGCCAGACATCAGTACGACGTATCGGAGGTTGGGGAGCTCGGAGCGAATTTCCTCCCAGCGCTTCATGAAGTCGAGGTCTTCGAGGATGGCGACCGTTGCCTTGCAGTTGTCGGCGATGTACTGGATCTGGTTGGCTGCCAGGGTCGAATAGATGGTGACAGGCGTGGCGCCGGCGTGGATCGCGGCGTAATCAGCTATGACGTGCTCGGGGCGGTTGCCGGCCATGATGGCAACGAACTCACCGTCACCGACGCCCAGGGCCTCCAGCCCGGCGGCAGCCTTGTGCACTGCCTGGCGGTATTCGGACCAGGTCAGACTCTTCCAGTCTCCGTCCTTCCAATGGATGGCAGGCTGGGTCGGATAAGCGTCGGCGTTGCGATTGAAGGCATCGACGAGCGTCTTGCCCTCGATGACGGCGTCGATCTCAGCTCGCTCGGCAAGGATGGCAGCGTTGTCGGTCACAATTCCTCCGCGATCAGGCAATGGCTCCGGACGCCCGGAGCATACCGATCTCGTCCGGGCTAAACCCGGCCGCGGCTGCGACCACATCGGTGTCCCGTCCCAACGGCGGTGGCGGCCCTCCAATCTCTGTCGGCGTGGCAGAGAATCGAGGTGCCGGGGCCGGCTGGACGACCCCGTCGATCTCGACGAAGACGCCCCTCTCCCGATTATGGGGATGGGCGGGGGCCTCGGTCATGGATAGCACCGGTGCCACACAGGCATCAGTCCCGGTGAAGTGCCGGGCCCAGTCGTCTCGGGTTCGTGTGGCGAATCGGGCAGCGAACGCCTCTCTCATGGCCGGCCAGGCTTCACGGTCGTTCTGCGCCCCCAGCTCGCTCGGATCGAGACCGAGACCATCGACCAGGGCTGCGAAGAAATGGGGCTCGAGCGCCCCAACCGCGACATGCTCGCCGTCGGAAGTCTCGTAGGTCGTGTAGAAGGGAGCCGCTCCGTCGAGGAGATTGCCCTCACGGGTAGGTGCCCACCAACCGTCGGCGAGATACCCGTGATGCGACGCCATCAGCAACGCCGAGCCGTCCAGCATGGCTGCATCGACCACCTGCCCCTGGCCCGACCGGTCCGCCTCGACCAGAGCGGCGACCACCCCGAGTGCGAGAAGCATGCCGCCCCCTCCGAAATCGCCGACCAGGTTCAGTGGTGGCACCGGGTGATCGGCCGGTCCTATGGAGTGAAGGGCACCCGAGAGGGCGATGTAGTCGATGTCGTGGCCGGCGAAGGGGGCCATGGGACCGTCCTGGCCCCAACCGGTCATGCGCCCGTAGACGATCGCGGGGTTGCGGGCCAAACATTCGGCGGGACCGACACCGAGCCGCTCAGCCACACCGGGACGAAAGCCTTCGAGGAGGATGTGGGAACGGGCCACCGTGCGAAGCACCACCTCGACCCCATCGGCATGCTTCAGATCGACGACGATCGAGGCCTTCCCACGGTTGAGCACGTCGCTCTCGCCGGACCCGATGGGGAAGCTGGCACCGCCGATTCTGTCGACTTTGACCACCTCGGCGCCGAGATCGGCGAGAAGCATCCCACAAAACGGTGCCGGCCCCAGCCCTGCGAGCTCGGTGACGACTACATCGGCCAAAGGGCCGGGCATCAGCTCCGGCCTTCGATCACCTCGACCGATTCGACCAGAACCGGCACGTAGTCGAGGGACGGGGTCATGCCATGGGCACCGTACAGGACGGTGCTCAAGATGAGATTTGCCATGTCGTCCCCGGTTGACATCGGGTCGATGGTCGTGGGCTCTCGAGGCAAGGCGACCACCAACGAGGACGGTCCAGTCCAAGATGCGATGTTCCACAGATCCGACGAGTAGCCGAAGTTGGGCTGGGGGCCGGTGATGTCTCCACGCCAGGCCATCAGGTCGGGCTTCTGATAGAGGGGGATCACGGCGAGGTCTTCGAGGTAGAGCTGGTCGGCCTGGTTGTACACCGAGGCACGCTCGTTGGGATCCACGATCGAGCCGGTCGAGCCAACGAGCGACTCGACTTCATCGGAACAGTAACGGTTCACGTTGAGACCACCGGCTTCGGCACAGAAATAGGTCGGGTTCGTAGGCGCCGGGTCGGGCCACGCCCGCCACGAGAAGTTCACCATCTGCCACTGGTCGGGACCACCGAAGAGGAAGTCGCGAGTGACGAACCCGGAGGGGCTGCGGAAATCGCCGACGATCTCGATACCGACCTCAGCCAGGTCGTCTCTCACCGAATCGAAGATCTCGGCGCGGTCGGGGTCGTCGTTGGTCGAGGCCCAGACGAACGACATCCGGGTCCCGTCACAGACATGAACCCCGTCGCCGCCCCTTGCACAGCCGTTGTCGGTCAGGATCTCCTCGGCGCGTTCGGGGTCGTGCTCGACGGGAAAGTGGGGTTCATAGTTGGTTGTGTTGGACATCCAGACCGTGTTGTCCAGCAGCGCGACGTGGGGGTCGAAAGCACGAACCGTCCGATCCAGTATCTCCTCCCTATCGATGGCGAGGGCGATCGCCTGACGGGCCCATAGGGACGAGAGGAGCGGGTCGTCGTGATGGAAGTCGATGTGCTCCCAGAATGGCCCGGGGGCCAGGACGAGGCCGACGTCTTCAATCTCGCGCAGCCGCTCCACCGTCGTCGTATCGGGGCGGGCGACGATCACATCGACCTCACCGGCCTCGAGGGCATCGACCATGCCCTCCAACGTGTCGATGAAGACGAACCTGATCCGGGCGATGTCTCCTCCAGCGTCTCCGCTGAGCGGGTCCGTAGCCGACCACCACCTCAGGTCACGGGCCACGGTGAGATGATCACCTTCAACCCATTCCACGAATGTGAAAGGCCCAGAAGACTCCAACTCCCGGATCGAGGTGACGGTGTTGCCTGAGCGGAGAACCCTGCTGAACAGGTTCCTCCATGGGCCATAGCGGGACGTCAATTCGACGCCGAGCGTCTTGTCGTCCATCACCTCCATATCGCCGACGAGGGAGTAGCCGGGGTCGGTGCCCTGTGCCGTCGACCCTCGATAGACATCGACCGTGTGGGCGAAGTCGGCGGCCGTGACCGGATCACCATTCGCCCAAGAGGCATCGGGGTCTATGTGGTAGACGAGACAGAGTGCGGCGCTGCACTCGGGAGCTGTGGTCTCCGCCGCATCCGAGGCCGTGCTCAACGACTCCACCGCGGTGGTCGTCGGCGCCGCGGCTGTGGAGACGATGGGCCGGGGCACGGGCGGACCGGCCTGACTCGGGTTACAGGCACTCAACACGATGCCGAGAACCAACATCGATCTCGTCAGAAGTCTCATCGGCTCAGGGGGTGAGTCGAACCGATTCGGGCCATGCCATGGGGAAGATGCCATGTCCTCCCATGATCGCATCGAGGGGGAACTCCACCTGGGAGCTGAATCCCTCGATCACCGGAGCCCTGTACAGCGTCAGGTAGGGAAGGTCGGTGGCGATGATCCGCTCCATCTCACGGGTCCAACGGCCGGCCTCCTCGAGACTGGTGGCGGCCACGAAGGCGTCGGCGGCGGCGTCGAACTCGGCACTGGAGTACCCGGTCGTGTTCAGTCCGCCGACATCCACCCCGTTTCGGGAGTGGAACAGGGCAACCAAGGTATGCCCTGGCAGGGCCGCATCGGCAGGGCCCCAACCCAGCACATGGAGATCCCAGGAGAGAGACGCCTCGAAGCTATCTGGCTCGAGAACGGAATCGATCGCCGAATCGAGCCCGGCGATGTCCGTGGAGACGACCATGCCCAGGTCGGTCATCCACCGGGCGATCCAGAGGGCGAGCGTAGCCCGCATCGGATCCTCCCCCGGGTCCGGCGCGGCGAGGAGCCTCAGCTCAGGGACGTCGACGCCGTTGGGCATCTCGAGACCCTCGCCGGGGATCACATCGACGAAGTTGCCTCCCTCGTCGAAAAGGATCTGAGGATCAACGTCCCATGTGTACCCGGCCTCCGTCAGCATCTCGATCGCGACGCGGAAGCGATCGGGCGTCGCCATCGGCTCTCCGCTCGACCATCCGGGACGATCGACCTCTGCATTGTGGAAGGTGGTCAGGTCGGGATGGATCACCGTGTAGGCCGGGAAGAGCGTCCCGTTGAAGAGGGTGTCGGCCAGCAGCTCCTTGTCCACCACCGTTGCGACGGCACGACGGAAGATCGGATCGGACATGGGTGGCTTACGCAGGTTGAATCCGAGGAAGCGAACACCTTCACTCTGACTCACGGACAGTCCGATGTCGTCCACGGCTGCCAGCTCGTTGTATCGCGGATAGCCCATCCCGTTGGGGTCGAGGACGTAGTCGACGTCACCGGAGCGAAGCGCCGCGTAGGCCTCGTCGGAGTCGGCGTACTCCCGCCATTGGATACCCGACACGAAGGGACCGACCACGGAATGGGCGGTCACCTCACCGGCCGCACTTCCGCCAAAGACGTTGTCACCGACCACCGGATCGGCGACCCGGACCGAGCCGTCGGAATAGACGACTGTCTCAGTGCCCCTGGAGAAGAAGTCGGGGTTCGATCGGGTCAATGCCATCTCACCCGGAGCCCATGACTCGACGATCAGCGGACCAGCCGATGGCTCACCGGCTGGCTCGACTGCGAAGAGGAAGCCACGCCCGGCATCAGCCGCGATTTCGTCCCGGTGGGCCTCGATCTCCTCAGGGGCGACATCCTCTGGGGCGATGTCGTTGTTGGGGTCGTCATCGGTCAACGACGCCGCGGCGACCGCGGCCCTCGACTCCTGCTCGGTGGTCGATGATCTGGCGGTGCCGGCTGCCTCACGGGCATCGGCCACATGAGGCTCCCAGAAATGGGAGGGGACGAGCGGGGCCATGGCTACGCCGGTCTGCCACTCGGTTGGAGTCGGGGCTGAAGAGAATTCCACCCGGACGGTGTGATCGTCGACCGCCGTCACCGCGGTGAC
>Ga0307505_10001992_pt1 | contig 15073 bp, 10 predicted proteins | sample 23_S_MG_FD_202183 | JGI IMG/M metagenome (GOLD analysis project Ga0307505, IMG submission 202183) | Soil microbial communities from Populus trichocarpa stands in riparian zone in the Pacific Northwest, United States - 23_S | ecosystem: Environmental > Terrestrial > Soil > Riparian zone > Trees...
TCGATCTCGTCGAACACGAGCGTCGGCGCCGAGCCGCGGTCCGCAAGCACGACCTTGAGTGCGAGCAGGAAGCGCGACAGCTCGCCGCCGGAGGCCACTTTCATCAACGGCCCGGGCTTCGATCCCGGGTTCGTCCGCACCCAGAATTCGACCCGGTCGAAGCCTTCGGGGCCTGGCGCATCCGTCTTGGTCTCGATCTCGGTGATGAATTCCGCGCGCTCTAATTTAAGCGGCGTAAGCTCCGCGTTCACCGCCTTGTCGAGCGACTTCGCGGCTTTCCTGCGCGCGGCGGAAAGCATTTCGGCAGCGGCGCGGAACGCGGCCTCCGCCTCCCCCGCTTTCTTCTCAAGCCCCGCCAGGGTCTTCGAGCCTTGATCAAGGGCTTCCGCATCGGCGAGAAAACGCGCCGCGACCGCCGGCAGGTCCTCGACCGTCGAATGATACTTGCGCGCCGCCGCGCGCAGGCCGAACAGCCGCTCCTCGATCCGCTCGAGCTCCTTGGGGTCGAAATCCGCGGCGATCAACGCCGCCTCCAACCCCGAGCGCGCTTCCTCGAGCGATTGCAAGGCGGAGTCGAGCGCCTTCACCGGCCCGCCGACGAGTTCACCCGCTTCTTCGACCCGACGTTCTAACCGCCGCAGCACGGCGGAGATCGTCGGCACCGGCGAGCCAGACCCCGCGATCACTTCATGCGCTTCGCGCAGATCCTCCGCGGCCTTCTCGGCCCGCATGAGCGCCGCGCGCCGGTCGGCGAGCGTCGTTTCCTCGTTCGGCTGCGGCGCCAGCGCCGATAACTCTTCCACCGCGTGACGGATGAAATCGGCCTCGGCCATGGCGCGCTTCAGACGCTCACGCTCGGCTTCGGCTGCACGCTCGATCTCTTTCCAGCCATCCCACAGCTTTGAAAGTTCTGTCGCCTTATCCGCATTGCCGCCGAACGCATCGAGCAGCGCGCGATGGGTCGCGGCATCGATCAGCGCACGCTCGTCGTGCTGGCCGTGGATCTCCACGAGCTTTTGCCCGACCTCGCGCAGCACCTGCACCGTCACCGGCTGGTCGTTGATGAAGGCGCGCGTGCGACCATCGGCGAGTTGCACACGGCGCAGGATGAGTTCGCTGTCGGCATCCAGATCGTTCGCTTTCAGGATTCTGAAGGCCGGATGGCTGGCAGGGACTTCGAACATCGCCACGACCTGCCCCTGCTCAGCGCCCTGCCGCACCAGCGCCGCGTCTCCGCGTGCGCCAAGCGCGAGGGTGAACGCATCGAGCACGATCGACTTGCCCGCGCCGGTCTCGCCGGTCAGTGCGGTGAGAGCGCGCGCGAAATCGACGTCGAGCTTGTCGATCAGGACGATGTCGCGGATGGAGAGGTGAACCAGCATGGAGTCGCCACCACTCTACCTCATCCTGAGGAGCCCGCCGACGTGTAACGGAGGCGGGCGTCTCGAAGGATGAGACGTCTCGGATTCGGTGCCCTCATCCTTCGAGACGCGCGCTGCGCGCGCTCCTCAGGATGAGGATCGGATTCTTGGCGTGGAGGAATTAGGGATGCAAGTGTCAGGTAGCCGGCTTCGCTCCGAACGCCTTGCTGATCCAGGACTGCTTGTTTTCCTGCGGTTGCCCGCCGCTCTGCACCAGCTTGTAGGCGTCACGGTACCAGGGGCTGTCCGGGAAATTGTGCCCGAGCACCGCTGCGGCGGTCTGCGCCTCATTCACAATGCCGAGCGCCATATAGGCCTCGGAGAGGCGCATCAGCGCTTCTTCGACATGGCGCGTCGTCTGGTATTGCGTGACCACGGACTTGAATCGGTTGATCGCGCCCGTGTAGTTGCGCCTCTCGAGATAGTAGCGGCCGATCATCATTTCCTTGCCGGCCAACTGGTCGCGCGCGACCTCGAGCTTGCGGCGCGAACTCTCGGCGTATTCTGTGTCCGGATATTTCCGTACCACCTCGTCGAGCGCCTGCATGGCGCGCTCGGTGCGCGCCTGGTCGCGCGTGATGTCGGGAATCTGGTCATAGTAGGACGACGCCATCAGGTATTGCGCGTAAGCCGCGTCCGGGCTGCCGGGATGCAGCGCCACATAGCGGCGCGCGGCCTGGATCGTCTCTTCGTGCTCGCCGATTTCGTAATAAGCGAAGGCCGTCATCAGCAGCGACTTGCGCGCCCACTCCGAATAGGGGTGCTGCCGGTCGACTTCCTCGAATTTCTTGGCGGCGTCCTGATATTCGCGCTTGTTCAGCAGCGTCAGGCCTTCGTTGTAAAGCTTGTCGGCCGGCTCGTCGGGCAGGACGACCTGCTTTTCCTCGAACAGGCTCGCGCAGCCGCCGAGCGAAATCGCAAGTGCCGCAACGGCGACATACGCGCCGAGACCGGCCCCTCCAACGATGTCGCGAAACCGACGCATGAACCCTACCCTTACCGTCCCGGCACCGGCGCACGGCCGGGCCCAAGCCCGGCCAATAGTTACCAATCGCAAGAAATCCCCGCTAGGGAGCTAGAGCCCCATTTGGCCGCGATTGTGGCAGGTCTGGTTAAGACAGGTCGGCGCGATAGGCCGGCTGGGCGACCGGAACGCCGATCTCGGCGTGACCCCGATTGCGGCGGCGCTTGGGCTCAACCACCGTCCAGGCCGACTTATCGGCGGCGAGCGCCGCGACGACCTGCGCATTCAGCTTGTGGCCGCCACATACGGAGCGATAACGGCCGAGAATCGGGAGACCGGCGAGCGCCAGATCGCCGATCGCGTCCAGCGCCTTGTGGCGGACGAACTCATCGGGATAGCGCAGGCCGGTCGGGTTCAGGATGCGGTCTTCGGCAAGGCAGATGGTGTTTTCGAGCGAGGCGCCGAGCGCATAACCGGCGCTCCAGAGCTTGGCCACGTCCGACATGAAGCCGAAGGTGCGGGCGTTGGCGAGTTCGTCTTCGAAAGTCTCGCGCGAGAGCGTCGCGGCGTAGCGCTGGCGTCCGATGAGCGGGTGATTGAAATCGATCTCGATTTCGAGGCGGAAGCCGGCGTCGTAGGGAAGCAATTCGCCCATCGCACGGCCTTCCTGGACGCGGATGGGCTTCAGAACCTTGAGATAGCGGCGCGGCGCGGCCTGGGTCTCGATCCCGGCCTGCCGGATGGCTTCCACGAAGGCCGAGGCGCTGCCGTCGAAGATCGGCACTTCGTTGCCGTCCACTTCGATGATGACGTTGTCGATGCCCATGCCGGCGATGGCGGCGAGCAGATGTTCGACCGTCGAGCACAGGGCGCCATGCCCGTCGCCGATGACGGTCGCGAAATCGGTGTTGCGGACGGCCGACGGCGAAGCGCTGATCACGCGGTCGGGCGCGCCGTTATGGCCGGGACGGGAGAACAGGATGCCGGAATTGATCTCCGCAGGGAGCAATGACACTCGGCTCTGCGTACCGCCATGGACACCACGGCCCATGAGGTCGACACGCTGCGCTAGTGTGGACTGAAAACTCACCCGCATCCCCACCGTCCGGAATCCCTCGGTCTTCCAAATCAGGGCAAAAACGCGCCCCTAACCTGCCGAAGAACCCCTGTCCCCTACGCTCCCCGAAGCGCCGTCTTAGGGTTAAATTGCCAAGAACCCGAACGGCTGCATTTGGTTAGTCGGACGATACCGGAGGGTGGCGAAGTCGCAAGTCACGGTTTTTTACGTTTTGTTACCGAAAGCCGACGCCAATCAGCCCCCTTTTTGCCATGTTTCGGCAGGGCGGGCGCTAAATGAAAGGACCCCCGGCTGGTGGCCGGGGGCCCTTGCCTTCCGAAGCTGTGGAAAACGGGCTCAGGTCGCCTGACGGCGGAGGAAAGCCGGGATTTCCAGCTCCTCCTCCTCGATCCGGGTCCGGTTCATCCGTGCCGCTGATTCTTGCGGCGCCGGGCGGCCGGCGGGCCGGCGAGCGTATTCCGATACCTGTTCCTGGCTGCGCCGCTCGGGCGCCGCTCGGTGCTGCGTGTCTTCCGCACCTTCCTTCTCGCGTTTGCCGAGCCCGACCTGGGCGAGCCGTTGCAAGAGCGACATCCGCTTCTGGTCGAGCGATTGATGCTCGGGGGCCTCGCCGCGGCTGGCACGAATCTGCTTCTGCGCCGGCATCGGCAATTCATCGATATGCGGCATCCGAGGAATTCTTGCGCCCGCCCGCTCCGGCCGCGGCGGAAGGAACGGCCTCGCCGGCTCTTCCATGTGCGCCTCGACCGGCTCTTCTTCCTGCATCGGCTCGAAGAAGGACGGACGCGGCGGCAGCGGACGGATGGTCACGTCGTCGATCGCCGTCTCCTGCTCGTCGGCATAATCCTCTTCGTAAACCTGCTCGTCCTCGTACTGCTCTTCTTCGTCGCGATGGAGCGCGATCGAAGGCGCCGGCGCCGGATCGCGATAGGAGGTCGGCGTACGCTGCTCCTGTGCGGAGCCGAATGCTTTGGCAACCGCAAGCCGACCCGCAACCGACGCCGCGCTGAGACGATTGGCCATGATCGGAGCGGCTTCCTGCCGCGCCGTACCGTCGATACCGGTTGCAACAACCGATACCCGGACGATGCCGTCGAGGCTCTGGTCGAAGGTGGCGCCGAGGATGATGTTGGCGTCCGTGTCCACTTCCTCGCGGATGCGGCTCGCCGCCTCGTCGACTTCGTAGAGCGTGAGGTCGGAGCCGCCCGTGATCGAAATGAGCAAACCTCTCGCGCCGCGCATCGAGGTCTCGTCGAGCAGCGGATTGGCGATCGCGGCTTCGGCCGCCGTGATCGCGCGCTTCTCGCCGGACGCTTCGCCCGTGCCCATCATCGCCTTGCCCATCTCGCGCATGACCGTGCGCACGTCGGCGAAGTCGAGGTTGATGAGGCCTTCCTTGACCATGAGGTCGGTGATGCAGGCGACACCCGAATAGAGCACCTGGTCGGCCATCGCGAAGGCGTCGGCGAAGGTGGTCTTCTCGTTCGCCACCCGGAACAGGTTCTGGTTCGGGATGACAATCAGCGTATCGACGTGCTTGGTCAGTTCCTGAATGCCGGCCTCGGCGATCATCATGCGCCGGTTGCCTTCGAACTGGAACGGCTTGGTGACGACACCGACCGTGAGGATTCCCATTTCGCGCGTCGTGCGCGCGATCACCGGCGCCGCACCCGTTCCCGTGCCGCCGCCCATGCCGGCGGTCACGAAGGCCATGTGCACGCCCGAGAGATGATCGCGGATTTCGTCGATCACTTCCTCGGCGGCGGCACGGCCCACTTCCGGGTGCGATCCGGCGCCCAGACCCTGCGTCGCTTCGAGGCCCATCTGCACTACGCGCTTCGCTTTCGAGGAGTTCAGCGCCTGCGCGTCGGTGTTGGCGACGACGAATTCGCAGCCCTGCAGGCCGGCGGCGATCATGTTGTTGACGGCATTGCCGCCCGCACCGCCGACGCCGAACACGGTGATGTGCGGCTTCAGTTCGCGAATGTCAGGCGCATTGAGATTGATCGTCATGTTCGTTACCCTTTCGCGCTTAGCGCACGTCCCTTCGTTCCGTTTGAATCAGAAACTCTCTTTGAGCCAACGCCCCACCCGCGTGATGTAGTTCGCTTCCCCACGCGCATTCCTTCGCCGGGGCTCGAAATGCTCGCGGCCGGCAAACTGCGGATACACAAGAAGTCCCGAAGCGACGGCGAAGGCAGCACTGCGCGCCGGTTCGGGAAAATTGCTCATGCCGAGCGGACGGCCGAAGCGCGTGGTCGCGCCGAACAGGCGGCCCACGACCTCGGCGATGCCGGTCAACTGCGAGCCGCCGCCGGTGAGCACGATGCGGCGGCTGGCGACCGACAGCATGTTCGCCGCTTTCAGCCGATCGCGGATCACCTCAAGGATTTCGTCGATGCGCGGGCGGATCATGCGCACGATGCTCGAACGCGACACCGCGTTTGCTGTCTCGTGCTCGCCGCCGTGCACGGGCGGCACAGCCACGAGTTCGAGTTCGTCGTTGCTGCCGCCGAGCACGCTGCCGTGCAGCGTCTTCAGGCGCTCCGCCTCGACCGGCGTGGTCGAAAGACCGCGCGCGAGGTCCATGGTGACATGGCTGCCGCCGAGCCCGATGCCGTCCACATGCACACAATCGCCCGAGGCAAACACCGCCGCCGTCGTGGTGCCATTGCCGAGATCGATTACCGTTGAGCCGACATCGATCTCGTCGGCCGCAAGCACCGAAAGCCCCGCCGCGTAAGGTGCCGCCACCAGGCTTTCCACCGTGAGATGGCAGCGTTCGACGCACAGGATGAGGTTTCGGAGCGCGGGCAGATCGGCCGTGATCACATGCAGATCGACGGAGAGCGTGTCACCCAGCATCCCGCGCGGATCGCGGACGCCGATGGCGCCGTCGATGCCGTAGCCGACCGGCAGCGAATGCAGCACGCCACGACCATCGCGCACGGAGTGCAGGCTCGCAGCGTCGAGCGCGCGGCCGATATCACCCTGCTCGACCGACGGACCGATGAGGCGCGTCGAGGCCGAAAACGAGTCGCTGCCGAGCCGTCCGCCCGAGACGGACAGGACGACCGAAGCAATTTCGAGTTTCGCGGAACGCTCGGCCGCGTCCACCGCCAGGCGGATCGCTTCCTCGGCGCGGGCCATGTCGATCACCGTGCCGCCCTTGATGCCGCGCGCGCGGGTGTGGCCGAAACCGATGAGTTCGACCGAATGGGTGCGGCCGCCGAGATGGGACGTATCGTCGAGCGGCTTCAGCCGCGCGATCAGGCAGGCGATCTTGCTGGTGCCGATATCGAGCGCGGCGACGACCGCGCTGCGCCGCGGGTGCAGCGGGCGCATGCGCGGGGCGAGACCGCGGGAAAGGGCGGAACTCATGATTCCGCTCCCGTCCGCTTCGGTTGCTTCTTGAGGGCCGCCGCCGCTTCGTCCGACAGGCCGACGGCCATGCGGTCCGGCACCCGCAGGTCGATCACGGTGACGTCGCGCGTCATGATCTGCTTGCTCTTGTCGAGTTGCACAAGACGCTCGAGCGCAAGCGCGGGATCTTCTTCCGGCAGCCGCACGTCGATGCCGTTCTTGAGCCGCAGATTCCAGCGCCGCTCGGCGACGAGAACGCCGGCACGCGTCACTTCCTGCACGGAGGGGAAACGGGCGATGAGATCGAGCAGGCCGGCGGCGCGCTTTTCCGCGCCAAGGCCGATCACAAGCGGCAGGTCGACCGATTTGCCGCCGATGTCGCTTTCGAGCACCGTGCCGTCGCGCGCGATCAGGTGCATCTTGCCGCCGCGCTGCCAGCGCGCGTAGCCCTCGCGCTCCTCGATGACGATTTCGAGCCGGTCGGGATAGAGTTTGCGCACGCTCGCCTGCGCGACACGCGCGTCCTGCTTCAGCGTCGCACGGACGCTCTCCGCATCGAGCAACAACAGCGATGTCTGCGCCGTGATGCCGGCGCGTTCGAGAATTTCTTCGCGGCTGAGATAACGGTTGCCGGAAATCTCCGCCTGCACGATCCCCAAACCGAAACCGCGCGCGACCGCGTCGCCCGCCTCATGTAGCACGTTGCCGAAGATTTCAGCGTGGCCGCCGCGCACCGCACCATAGGCGCCGGTGCCGACGAACAGCGAAATGAGCAAGGTGAGTCCGATGTGCTTCAGCGGCGGCTCTGACAGGCGCACGAACACGCGGCGCATGAACAGCGTGAAGCGGCTCGGCGGCGCGAGATCGAGCGGACCCTGCGGCGCACGCCGCAAGCCAGCCGGTCGATGGAAGCCTCCGCGATTCATTGCACCCGCTCGCCGCATTGCGGTCCTTCATGGACCGCGACCCGCGCACCGGCGGCAGCTCGAATGACGGGACTTCCGCGCTTTCCGTGCGGTCATCCAACGGGAACCCGCCCGGAAACTCCCCGGCAACCGAGCGCCTGCAGCACGCTCAAAGCCGAGATTCCGCGCCAGACAGTTAAAATTCGATTAACCTTTTAACGTTCGGGAAAGGTCGGCCAAGATGCTGGAAAATAGAACCTTTTCGGCCTGACAGAGCCCAGCGGCCGGCGCGGACGGGTTCCAGAACGCTGGTTTTGGAAGAACCCGTTAAGAGATTCGGGACGGGCCGAAATCAACGGTCGAGCGAGGCGTCCTCAGCCATCCAGCGCACGAGGTCGCCGAACGAGAGCCCGGCATGGGCAGCAAGCTCCGGCACCAGCGAAGTCTCGGTCATGCCCGGCTGCGTATTCACTTCGAGGCAGACGAGTTCGTCTGCACGCGGATCGTAGCGGAAATCAGAACGCGTGACGCCGCGGCAGCCGAGCGCGCGATGCGCCGCGAGCGTCATCGTCTGCACGCGCTCATAAACACCTGCATCGATGCGGGCCGGCAGAATGTGACGCGAGCCGCCCGGCGCATATTTCGCTTCGTAGTCGTAGAAGCGTGTCGCGGCTTCGATCTCGATCACCCCGAGCGGCTTGTCGCCGAGCACCGCACAGGTGAGTTCGAGGCCGGGAATGAATCGCTCGGCCAGCAACTGCTCGCCGAACTTCCAGTCGGAACGAGTCAGTTCCTGTGGCGGATGGGCGTGCTCTTCAGTCACGATGAACACGCCGACCGAAGATCCTTCCGCGATCGGCTTCAGCACATAAGGTCGCGGCAGCACATGCGCCTTCGCCGCTTCCGCGCGATTGACCACACGGCCGTCCGGCACCGGCACGCCGGCAGCGGTGAGCGCGTGCTTCGCCATGACCTTGTTCATGGCAAGCGCCGACGCGAGCACGCCGGAATGCGAATACGGAATGCGCTGGATTTCAAGAATGCCCTGGATCGTGCCGTCCTCACCCGGATGGCCGTGCAGCACGTTGAAGGCGATGTCCGGACTCAGCCGCGCGAGCACTTCAGCAACATCGCGCTCCACGTCCACGCGCGTGACCGTGTAGCCCTGCGTTTCGAGCGCGTCGGCGCAGGCCTTGCCGGAGCGCAGCGATACTTCGCGCTCCGCCGACCAGCCGCCCATCAATACCGCAACGTGCTTCGCCATTTCCTTCTCCGTCGTCGTCCCGGACGCGGCGAAGCCGCGATCCGGGACCGTGTGCGATTGATAACGATCCCGGCTCTCGGCGCTCACGCGCCTGGGCCGGGATGACGAGTTATTGTTTACCCAACCGCACGATTTCCCATTCGAGTTCTACACCCGAATTCTCTTTCACGCGCCGCCGCACTTCCTCGCCAAGATTCTCGATGTCCGCCGCCGTCGCATTGCCGCGATTGATCAGGAAATTGCAGTGCAATTCGGACACCTGAGCATCACCGACTACGAGCCCGCGGCAACCGGCCGCGTCGATCAACTGCCACGATTTATTTCCCGGCGGATTCTTGAATGTCGAGCCGCCGGTGCGGCTCTTGATCGGCTGCGTCGCCTCGCGCGCCTCGGTAATCTTGTCCATCTCGGCCTTGATCGCTGCCTTGTCACCGGGCGTGCCACGATAGAGCGCCTGTGTCGCGATGAAATCCCTCGGCATGCCGGAATGACGATAGGAGAAATTGAAGTCGGCGTTTTTCAGGACATGGACATTGCCCTTGCGATCGAGCGCGCGCGCTTCGACCAGCACGTCCTTCGTTTCGCGCTGATAGGCGCCCGCGTTCATGCGCAGCGCTCCGCCTACGGTGCCCGGCACACCACGATAAAAGGCAAGGCCCGCCAGCGAAGCATCCGCCGCCACCTGCGCCAGACGCACATCCGGCACCGCCGTTCCGGCGCGAATAAGATCACCTTCGACCGACGTCTCGTTGAAACCGCGCCCCAGCCGGATCACGACGCCATCGATACCGCCGTCGCGCACGAGCAAGTTCGAGCCGACACCGACCACCGTGACGGGAACATCCGTTGGAAGAAGCGCGAGGAAATAGGAAAGGTCTTCCTCGTCGGCGGGCGAGAACATCGTCGCCGGACCGCCCACGCGAAACCAGGTGATGTCGGCCATCTTCTGACCGGCGATCAGGCGTCCACGCAGCTTCGGCATCGCCGCCGTCAGTTCGGAAACAAGATCGCGCGTCGCCGTCACGGGCGCACTCATTTCAGCGCCGCCAGTTCGGCGGGCAGCGCATTTGCCCATTGCGTGATCGAACCCGCGCCGAGGCAAACGACATAGTCGCCCGGCTGCACCATCTTCTTCACCTCCGCCGCAAGCTGCTCGGGCGCTTCGAGCGCCGAAACATGCCGGTGCCCGTGCGCACGCATGCCGGCCACGAGCGCGTCGCGGTCGATGCCGGGAATCGGCGTCTCGCCGGCGGGATACACCGGCGCGACAAAGACGTGGTCAGCGTGGTTGAAACAGGTGCAGAACTGCTCGAACAGATCGCGCAGCCGCGTGAAGCGATGCGGCTGCACGACCGCGATGACTTTGCCCTTGGTCGCCGCGCGCGCGCCTTCCAGTACCGCGGCGATCTCCACCGGATGATGGCCGTAATCGTCGAAGATCGTGATGCCGTTCCATTCGCCGGTGCGCGTGAAGCGCCGCTTTACGCCGCCGAAATTCGCCAGCGCCTTGCGGATGCGGTCTTCCGGCACGCCAAGCTCGTGCGCCACCGCAATCGCCGCCGTCGCATTGAGCGCATTGTGATGACCCGGCATCGGCAGTACGAGGTCCGTGATCTCATGACCGTTGCCGTTCTTGCCGCGAAACTGCACGCGGAAGCGCGAAGCGCCGCCCTCGCGCGACTCACTCACGAGACGAACATCCGCCTGCGGATTGACGCCGTAAGTGATGACGCGCCGGTCTTCGATGCGACCCACCAGTTCCTGCACCACCGGATGATCCATGCACATCACGGCGAAACCGTAGAACGGCAGGTTGCCGACGAAATCGGCGAACGCCTCTTTCACCTTGTCGAAGGTGTGGAAGTGATCGAGATGCTCGGGATCGATATTCGTCACGATCGCGATGTCGGCAGGCAGTTTCAGGAACGTGCCGTCGGACTCATCCGCTTCGACAACCATCCACGTCCCACCGCCAAGCCGCGCATTCGTTCCGTAGGCGTTGATGATGCCGCCGTTGATGACCGTCGGATCGAAACTGCCGGCGTCGAGCAGCGTGGCGACCAGCGAAGTCGTCGTCGTCTTTCCATGCGTGCCCGCAATCGCGACGCAGGATTTCAATCGCATCAGTTCCGCGAGCATCTCCGCGCGCCGCACCACCGGCAGGCGCTTGGCGCGCGCCGCCACGAGTTCCGGATTGTCGCGCTTGACCGCCGACGACACGACGACGACCGCCGCGCCGTCGATGTTCTTCGCGTCATGGCCGATCTTCACGTCGATGCCGTGACCGGCGAGGCGCTTGACGTTCGCGTTCTCGGCCTGATCCGAGCCGCGCACGCGATAGCCGAGATTGGCGAGCACTTCGGCGATGCCGCTCATGCCGATGCCGCCGATGCCGACGAAATGGATAGGGCCGAGGTCGGCAGGGAGTTTCATGCCGGGGTGTTTTGACGCATTTGCGCGATCCCGGCAACGCGCATGACTTCGTCCGCCAGCCGCTCCGCCGCGTCCACCCGCCCCGCCGCCTTTGCCGCCGCCGCCATGGCCGAAAGCCGCGCCGGCTCGCCAAAGAGCCGCGCCAGGTCCTCGGCGAGCCGCTCGGCGGTCAGATCGGACTGGCGGATCAGGATCGCGCCGCCGGCCACGGCCAGCGCCGAGGCGTTCGCCAACTGGTCCTGATCGAGTGCGTGCGGCAGCGGCACCAAGATCGACGGCCGGCCGATGGCGGCGAGTTCCGCGACCGTCGAAGCGCCGGAGCGCGCGATCACGAGATGGCTTTGCGCAATCCGTTGCGGAAGATCGCTGAAGAACGCCGCGCACTCCGCCTTCACGCCGAGCCGCGCATAGACGCCGCGCGCCTCCTCGAGATCCTCGGGGCGGCTTTGCTGCATCACTTCAAGCCGCGCCCGCATCTCCGCAGGTAGCCGCTCGATGGCGGCAGGCACGACTTCGCTCATCACGCGTGCACCCTGGCTGCCGCCGAACACGACAAGACGGATCGGCCCCGACGCGGGCGCGCTGTACGGCGTCGCCGCAGCCTCGCGCACCGCCGCACGCACGGGATTGCCCGTATGCACCGCCTTCACGGCGAGGCGCGGCGCGCCGGAAAAGATGTCGGGATAGCCGGTCGCGATCACCGTCGCGCGGCCCGCGAGCAGACGGTTCGCCCGTCCCATCACTGCGTTCTGCTCATGCACGATGCGCGGCACGCGCACGAGCCACGCGGCGAGAATCGGCGGCACCGTCGGATAACCGCCGAAGCCGACGACTGCCGCCGGCCGTTCGCCAATCAGCAACGCCACGCCGCGCAGCGTGCCGAACAGGAGCCGCGCAAAAGTGCGTGCGAGCGAGATCGGATCACGTCCGCGCACCGTGTCGGCGGGCAGCACATGCATCTCGCGCGCGGGAAATTTTCCGGCGAAGGGTGCCGCGCGCTTATCGGTCGCGAGATCGACGGCAATGCCGCGCGCATTCAGCACGGTCGCGAGCGCCTCGGCGGGAAACAGATGCCCGCCCGTTCCGCCGGCCGCGATCAGCACCAGCGGCGTCGCGCTCATATACGCGCGCCTGCCGGCATGGCGTCGGGCAGGAGGCCCTCGCGCTCAAGTTCCGCGATGGCTTCGGCGCGCGGGCGGCGCCGCGTGAGCGCGACCAGCATGCCCATGCCGAAAGCGAGCGAGATCAGGGACGATCCGCCGTAGGAAATGAACGGCAGCGTCATGCCTTTGGCAGGCAGCAGATGCAGATTGACCGCCATCGCGATCGACGACTGCAAGCCGAACAGAAGCGCGAGACCTGAGATCGCCAGCCGCACGAATGGATCCTGATCGTTCTGCGCATGCATCAACGCGCGCAGCACGACAAACGCGAACAGCGAGACGAGAATGAGGCAGAGGAGAATGCCGAATTCCTCGGCCGCGACCGCGAACACAAAATCCGCATGGCCGTCGGGCAGGATGCGCTTCACCGTCCCCTCACCCGGCCCACGGCCAAGCCAGCCGCCACGCACAAAGGATTCAATCGCGGTGTCGATCTGGAACGTGTCACCCGAGGACGGGTCGATGAAGCGTTGGATGCGCTTCGCCACATGGGGAATGAACTGGTAGGCGGCGAACACCGCTCCGATGCCGGTCGTCACAAGACCGACAGCCCATTTCCACGCAAGGCCGGACAAAAAGAACAGCGCGCACCAGATCGCAACGAGAAGGACCGACTGGCCGACATCGGGCTGCAGCACCAGCGGCGTGACCGAGCCGCCGAGCAGCATCGTTGCAAAGAGCGTCGTCGGCATTTCCGGCCGCCGCGCGCTCTCGGAGAATATCCAGGCCGCCAGTACGACGAAGGCCGGCTTCAGGAACTCCGACGGCTGCAGGCCGATGCCGCCAAGATTAATCCAGCGCTGCGCGCCCTTGATTTCCGCGCCCACGACGAGCGTCGCAAACACGAGCACAAGGCTGACAAAAAATACGATCATCGCCGCCCGCCGCACCTGGCGCGGCGACAGGAGCGACGTCGCGCACAACACGATGAGCGCCGGTACGAGATACATCGCCTGCCGGTTGACGAAATGAAACGGATCGGCGCCGAGCCGGATCGCGACCGGCGGGCTTGCCGCGAGCAGCAGCACGATCCCGATGAGGACGAGCGCCACGAGTGCGCCGAGCAGCAGCCGGTCGACGGTCCACCACCATTCGCCGAACAGGGTGCGCTGGGCTCGGGAAATCATGGGGAACGGCTCCGCGGGAAAAGCGGCGTCAGTCTTGAACCTTTAGGGTTGACGAGCCCTTAAGCGGAATTGCGGCGGCGGTGCCGGACCTTAGGGCTTGCCAATCCCCGGCAAGCGCAGCACGAGGTCGCGGAATTCGTCGCCCCGCACCTCGAAATTTGGATACTGGTCGTAGCTGGCGCAGGCGGGCGACAGGAGCACATAAGCCTGCAGGAGCCGAGCGGCTTCCGCGTCACGCGCCGCCGCTTCGACCGCCCGGTCAAGCGTCTTCACGACTTCGAACGGAATTTTGCCGCTCAGGGTATTGGCAAAATCCTGCGCCGCCTCGCCAATAAGATAAGCCTTGCGCACACGCGAGAAATGCGGCGCGAGGGTCTTGATGCCGCCTTCCTTGGCGCGCCCGCCCGCGATCCAGAAGATGTCGTGGAGACTCTCGAGCGCCCGCTCGGTCGAGTCCGCGTTCGTCGCCTTCGAGTCGTTGATGAACAGCACCGAGTCCTTGCGACCAACCTGCTCCATGCGGTGATGCAGGCCGGGGAAGCTGCGCATTGCGAAGGCGATCTCGTCCGCGGAAAGGCCAAGCGCCCGCGCCGACGCATAGGCACAGGCCGCATTCTGCGCGTTATGCCGCCCGCGCAAGGAACCGATACCGGCGAGCGGCAGCGAATTGCGCTTCTGCCCGCGTTCCATGTCCACGAGGCTGTCGCCTTCGAGATAGATGCCGTCACGTTCAAAATGTCGGCGTACCGACACGCGCACAACCTTCGTGCCCTCGCGCTCGGCGCGCTCGGCGACCGACGCACAGAGCTCGTCGTCGACGCCCACCACTGCCGTGCCGTTCAGGCTCACGCCCGCGATCAACCGTTCCTTGATCGCCGCGTAGTCGCGCAGATTGCCGTGCCGGTCGATGTGGTCCGGCGAGATATTGAGCAGTACGCCTACGAGCGGATCGAGGGTCGGCGCGAGATCGATCTGGAATGACGAACACTCGATCACATGCGCACGCGTCTGGCTGGGTGGCGCGAGCGACAGGATCGCCGTGCCGAGATTGCCGCCGACGGCCACGTCCCGTCCGCTCTTGGCCAAGATGTGCGCGAGCAGCGCGGTCGTGGTGGACTTCCCGTTGGTGCCGGTGATGGCGGCGAAGGGCGAACGCGGCGCGCGCGCCCGCCGCTCACGGCAGAACAATTCGATGTCGCCGATGATTTCCTTCTCGTTGCGGCGCGCGAGCGTGACCGTCCAGTGCGGCGCGGGATGCGTGAGCGGAACGCCCGGCGCAAGGACGAGCGAGGCAATCTCCTGCCAGTTCGCTTCCTTCAAGTCGCCAGTCGAAACACCTTTGTCCTGAGCCTCCG
>Ga0307505_10001993_pt1 | contig 15065 bp, 24 predicted proteins | sample 23_S_MG_FD_202183 | JGI IMG/M metagenome (GOLD analysis project Ga0307505, IMG submission 202183) | Soil microbial communities from Populus trichocarpa stands in riparian zone in the Pacific Northwest, United States - 23_S | ecosystem: Environmental > Terrestrial > Soil > Riparian zone > Trees...
GGGGTGAACACGATCGTCCAGAAGGGCAAGACCAAGCGCTGGAAGGGTCGTCCCTACAAGCGCAGCGACACCAAGAAGGCGATCGTGACGCTGGCCGAAGGCCAGTCGATCGACGTCACCGAAGGCGCACGGGGTTAATCCGATGGCACTCAAGAACTATAACCCGACCAGCCCCGCCCGCCGCGGCCTGATCCTCGTCGACAAGTCGTCGCTGTACAAGGGCAAGCCCGTCAAGGCGCTGACCGAAGGCAAGCGCAAGACCGGCGGGCGCAACAACAAGGGTCATGTGACCTCGCGCGGCATGGCCGGCGGGCACAAGCAGAAGTACCGCTACATCGACTTCAAGCGGCGCAAGTGGGGCATGGCCGCGACCGTCGAGCGGATCGAATACGATCCCAACCGCACCGCGTTCATCGCCCTGCTCAAGTACGAGGACGGCGAGCTGGCCTATATCATCGCCCCGAACCGCCTCGCCCCGGGCGACCAGGTGGTGGCTGGCGAGCGGGTCGACACCAAGCCGGGCAACGCCATGCTGCTGAGCCAGATGCCGGTCGGCACGATTTGCCACAACGTCGAGATGAAGCCGGGCAAGGGCGGGCAAATTGCTCGTTCGGCGGGCACATACGTCCAGCTGGTCGGGCGCGATCGCGGGATGGTCATTGTCCGCCTCAATTCGGGCGAGCAGCGTTACGTGCGTGGCGATTGCATGGGCACGGTCGGTTCGGTCTCCAACCCTGACAACCAGAACCAGAATTTCGCCAAGGCCGGCCGCAAGCGCTGGATGGGCGTCAAGCCGCTGACCCGCGGCGTGGCCAAGAACCCGGTCGATCACCCGCACGGCGGCGGCGAAGGCCGCACTTCGGGCGGCCGCCACCCGGTCACTCCGTGGGGCAAGCCGACCAAGGGCGCCCGCACCCGCAACAACAAGCAGACGGACAAGATGATCATCCGTTCGCGCCACGCGAAGAAGAAGAGGTAAGCGATCATGGCTCGTTCCGTCTGGAAAGGTCCGTTCGTCGAACTGCACCTGCTCAAGAAGGCAGAGGTTGCGCAGGACAAGGGTGCCCGCACGCCGATCAAGACCTGGTCGCGCCGCAGCACGATCCTGCCGCAGTTCGTCGGCCTGACCTTCAACGTCTACAACGGACAGAAATTCATTCCCGTGTCCGTCAACGAGGACATGGTCGGCCACAAGCTCGGCGAGTTCGCGCCCACGCGCACTTTCCACGGCCACGCCGGCGACAAGAAGGGCAAGCGCTGATGGGCAAGCCGAAATCTCCCCGCCGCGTCGCCGACAACGAGGCGCTGGCCGTCGGCACCACGATCCGTGGCTCGGCGCAGAAGCTGGGCCTGGTCGCCGCGCTGATCCGCGGCCGCAAGGCCGAAGAGGCGATGAACATCCTCGCCTTTTCGCGCAAGGCGATGGCGCGCGATGCCGCCAAGGTGCTGGCGAGCGCGATCGCCAATGCCGAGAACAACCACGACCTCGACGTGGACGCGCTGGTCGTGGCCGAGGCCTCGGTCGGCAAGTCGATCACCATGAAGCGTTTCGCGACCCGCGGTCGCGGCAAGTCGACGCGTATCCTGAAGCCGTTCAGCCGGCTGCGGATCGTCGTGCGCGAGCAGGAAGAAGAGGCTTAAGATGGGTCAGAAGTCCAATCCGATCGGCCTGCGCCTGCAGATCAACCGCACCTGGGACAGCCGCTGGTACGCCGAAGGGCGCAACTACGCGCAGCTGCTCAAGGAAGACATCGCGCTGCGCAAGTACATCATCGCGACGCTGCCGCAGGCGGCGATCTCGAAGGTGGTGATCGAGCGTCCGGCCAAGCTGTGCCGGATCTCGATCTATGCCGCGCGCCCGGGCGTGATCATTGGCAAGAAGGGCGCCGACATCGAGAAGCTGCGCACCCAGCTCGCCTCGATGACCGACAGCGAGGTCAAGCTCAACATCGTCGAAATCCGCAAGCCGGAGATCGACGCCAAGCTCGTCGCGCAGGGCGTGGCCGACCAGCTGGTCCGCCGCGTCGCCTTCCGCCGGGCGATGAAGCGCGCGGTGCAATCGGCGCTGCGCCTGGGCGCCGAGGGCATCCGCATCACCTGCGGTGGCCGCCTTGGCGGGGCCGAGATCGCCCGCGTCGAATGGTACCGCGAAGGCCGCGTGCCGCTCCACACGCTGCGCGCCAACGTCGATTATGCCGAAGCCGAGGCGCTGACCGCCTATGGCATCATCGGCATCAAGTGCTGGATCTTCAAGGGCGAGATCCTCGGCCACGATCCGATGGCGCAGGACCGGCTGATGATGGAGGCCCAGACCTCCGGCGTCCGGCCGGCGCGTTGAGGTAAGAGATCATGCTGCAACCCAAAAAGCACAAGTTTCGCAAGGCCTTCAAGGGCCGGATCAGCGGTGATGCCAAGGGCGGTACGTCGCTGAACTTCGGTTCCTATGGCCTCAAGGCGCTGGAACCGGAGCGGATCACCGCGCGCCAGATCGAGGCCGCGCGCCGCGCCATCACGCGCCACATCAAGCGCCAGGGCCGCCTGTGGATCCGCATCTTCCCCGATGTGCCGGTGTCGAAGAAGCCGGCCGAAGTCCGCCAGGGCAAGGGCAAGGGCGCGGTCGAATTCTGGGCCGCGCGGGTCAAGCCGGGCCGGATCCTGTTCGAGCTCGACGGCGTGCCCGGCCGGCTCGCCGCCGAAGCGTTCAGCCGCGCGGCGATGAAGCTGCCGATCAAGACCAAGGTCGTCGCCCGTCTCGGCGACACCTCGCACCTGGGAGGCGAATGATGGCCCAGACCAAGAAGGCTACTAAGCCGGCCAAGGCGCCCAAGGCGAAAAGCGCCACGGGGGGCAACAAGGTGTTCGACGACTTGCGCACCAAGAGCGACGACCAGCTCGACGTGCAGCTGATCGAGCTGAAGCGCGAGCAGTTCAACTTGCGCTTCCAGTCGGCCACCAACCAGCTCGAGCGCCCCGCGCGGATCAGGGAAGTCCGCCGGGCGATTGCGCAGATCAAGACCCTTCAGACCGAGCGGACCCGCTCGGCTGCCAAGGCTTAAGGAGCAAGCGATGCCGAAACGCATCCTCATCGGGACCGTGGTCTCCGACAAGACCAACAAGACCGTGACCGTCAACGTCGAGCGCAAGGAGAAGCACCCGCTTTACGGGAAGATCATCCGCCGCTCGAAGAAGTATCACGCTCACGACGAGAGCAACGAATTCAAGCCGGGCGATGTCGTCCGGATCGAGGAGACGCGTCCGATGTCCAAGACCAAGACGTGGAAGGTGCTGGACCGGGTCCAGGCCGGCAAGGGCCAGGCGGTCGAAGCCGAGCTCGAGGTCGAGGCCGCGGGCGCCGGGGCTTCGATAACCTGAGGATTTAGGAACTGCCGAGCAGGTCTCGGCAAGCCAATGAGTAAGGAACCGGATCGATGATCCAGATGCAGTCCAATCTCGAGGTCGCTGACAACAGCGGCGCCAAGCGCGTCCAGTGCATCAAGGTGCTGGGCGGCTCGAAGCGCCGTGTCGCCGGCGTCGGCGACGTGATCGTCGTCTCGGTCAAGGAGGCGCAGCCGCGCGCCCGCGTCAAGAAGGGCGACGTTCACCGCGCGGTGATCGTCCGCACCCGCAAGGACGTGCGCCGGCCCGACGGCAGCGTGATCCGCTTCGACACCAATGCCGCGGTCCTGGTGAACAAGAACGAGGAGCCGATCGGCACCCGCATCTTCGGACCCGTCGTGCGCGAGCTGCGCTCCAAGGGCTTCATGAAGATCATCAGCCTCGCGCCGGAGGTGCTGTGATGAGCGCCGCTAAGATCAAGAAGGGCGATGCCGTCATCGTGCTGTCGGGCAAGGACAAGGGCCGCACCGGCACCGTGACCAAGGTCATGCCCAAGGACGGCAAGGTGCTGGTCGACGGCATCAACGTCGCCGCCCGCCACCGCAAGCCCAGCCAGGCCAATCCGCAGGGCGGGATCGACCGCCGGCCGGCGCCGATGCACATTTCCAAGGTCGCGATCGCCACTGCCGACGGCAGGCCGACCCGCGTCCGGTTCGAGACCGGCAAGGACGGCAAGAAGGTTCGCATTGCCGTGAAGACCGGGGAGACGATCGATGGCTGAATCCTACACCCCGCGCCTCAAGACCGCTTACGATGAGCGCATCGTCAAGGCGATGACCGAGAAGTTCGGCTATACCAACCGGCTCGAGGTTCCGCGGCTCGACAAGATTACGCTTAACATGGGCGTCGGCGAGGCGAGCCAGGACAAGAAGAAGGTCCAGACCGCGGCCGAGGAAATGGCGCTGATCGCCGGGCAGAAGCCGGTCATCACCATCGCCAAGAAGTCGATCGCGCAGTTCAAGCTGCGTGAAGGCATGCCGATCGGCTGCAAGGTGACCTTGCGCCGCGACCGCATGTACGAGTTTCTCGACCGGCTGGTGACCATCGCCATGCCGCGTATCCGCGACTTCCGCGGGCTCAACCCGAAGTCGTTCGATGGCCGCGGCAACTACGCGATGGGTCTCAAGGAGCAGATCGTGTTCCCCGAGATCAGCTACGAGAAGATCGAGAAGGTGCGTGGGCTGGATATCATCCTGACCACCACCGCGAGGACCGACGAGGAAGCGCGCGAGCTCTTGACCCTGTTCGGTTTCCCGTTCCCGGCTCCCGAGCCCGAAGCCCAGGCCCCCGAACCTCCGGCCCCCGAGCCAGAGGCCCCCGAGCCCGAGACAGAAGAGAAGCAGGCCGCGTAAGCAGCCCCCAAAGACCGCAAGGAAGTGAGCTTAAGTCCATGGCGAAACTGAGTTCCATCAACAAGAACGAGCGGCGCAAGAAGCTCGTGAAGAAGTTCGCGGCCAAGTACGCGAAGCTGAAGGCGATTGCCGGCGACAAGTCGCTCGACGAGAGCGAGCGCCTGATCGCGCGCCTCAAGCTCGCGGAAATTCCGCGCAACGGCAACCCGACCCGCGTGCGCAACCGCTGCACCACCACCGGCCGCCCGCGCGGCGTTTATCGCAAGTTCGGCCTCAACAGGATCGAGATCCGGAACCTTGGCCTCAAGGGCCTGATTCCCGGTCTGACCAAGTCGAGCTGGTGAGGATCTGACGAAATGGCATTGACCGATCCCCTGGGTGATATGCTCACCCGCATCCGCAACGGCCAGCAGGCGAAGAAGGATTCCGTCCTCTCGCCGGCCTCCAGGCTGCGCGCCAACGTGCTCGAGGTTCTCCAGCGCGAAGGCTACATCCGTGGCTATTCCGAGGACACCACCGGCAAGCATCCGGCGCTGCGCATCGAACTGAAGTATTTCGAGGGCGAGCCCGCGATCAAGCACGTCGCGCGCGTTTCCCGGCCCGGTCGGCGCGTCTATTCGGGCAGCCGCGAGCTGCCGAACGTACGCAACGGCCTGGGCATCTCGATCGTCTCGACGCCCCGGGGCGTGCTTTCGGACAACGAAGCCCGCGCGCAAAACGTTGGCGGCGAAGTCCTGGCGGAGGTGTTCTGATGAGCCGCATCGGTAAAGTGCCGGTGGCGATCCCGAGCGGGGTCACCGCCGAGATCGAAAACGGCACACTCACCGTCAAGGGACCCAAGGGCACCCTGACCCTGGGGCTGTCCGATCTCGTCTCGTACAAGCTCGACGACGGCACGATCTCGATCGCGCCGGCCAATGACGGCAAGCCCGCTCGCAGCCACTGGGGCATGCAACGCACCATGGTCGCAAACCTGGTGCAGGGCGTGACCGAGGGCTTCTCCAAGGTGCTCGACATCACCGGCGTCGGCTATCGCGCGCAGGCGCAGGGCCGCACGCTCAAGCTGCAGCTTGGCTACAGCCACGATGTCGAGGTCGCCGTGCCCGAAGGGCTGGAGGTCAAGACCCCCGACCAGACCACGATCGAGATCAGCGGCATCGACAAGCAGGCCGTGGGGCAACTCGCGGCCGAAATCCGCCGCTGGCGCAAGCCGGAGCCCTACAAGGGCAAGGGCATCCGCTATCGCGGCGAGTACATCTTCCGCAAGGAAGGGAAGAAGAAGTAATATGGCCAAGCTCTCCCTGTTCGAACGCCGCCGGCGTCGCGTCCGCACCGCGCTGAGGAAGCGCGGCGGGGCCCGCGCCCGGCTCTCGGTGCACCGCACCGGCCGGCACATCTACGCGCAGATCATCGACGATGGCGCAGGCCGCACCGTGGCCGCCGCCTCGACGCTCGGCGCCAAGAGCACCGGCGCCAATGTCGATGCCGCCGCGAAGGTCGGCAAGGACATCGCCGCGGCGGCCAAGAAGGCCGGCGTCACCACCGTGGTGTTCGACCGCGGTGGCTACCTGTTCCATGGCCGCGTCAAGGCGCTGGCCGATGCCGCCCGCGAAGGCGGGCTGGAGTTCTGATGATGGCTGACGAAAACAAGAACGAGGAAACGCCGGTGACGGAGGCTCCGGTCACCGAGGCACCCGCTGTCGAAGCAGCGGCGGCCGAGCCGGAAGCGGCGGCCGAAGCCGAACCGGTTATCTCCAGCGATGCGATCGAATCACGCGGTCCGCGCGAGGCGCGCGGCGGCCGTGGCGGTCGTGGCGGCGGCGGTGGCGGCGGTCGCGACAATCGCGGCGGCGGCGGACGTGGGCGCGACGATCGCAATCGCGGCCGTGGCCGTGGCGACGACGAAGGCGGCGACGAGCTGATCGAAAAGCTGGTCCACATCAACCGCGTGTCGAAGACCGTCAAGGGCGGCAAGCGCTTCGGCTTCGCCGCGCTGGTTGTTGTCGGCGACGGCAAGGGCCGGGTCGGTTTCGGCCATGGCAAGGCCCGCGAAGTGCCCGAGGCAATCACCAAGGCGACCGCCGCGGCCAAGAAGAAGATGATCCGCGTGCCGCTCAAGGAAGGCCGCACGCTGCATCACGACGGCAAGGGCCATTTCGGCGCCGGGCTGGTCAACGTCCGTTCGGCCCCGGCCGGCACCGGCATTATCGCCGGCGGCCCGATGCGCGCGGTGTTCGAAAGCCTGGGCGTGGCCGACGTGGTTTCGAAGTCGATCGGCACCTCCAATCCCTACAACATGATTCGCGCCACTTTCGATGCGCTCAGCGAGCAGACCTCGCCGAAGTCGGTGGCCCAGCGGCGCGGCAAGAAGGTTTCCGACCTGCTCGGCCGCGGCGGCGCGGGCGAAGCGGAGGCCGAGGCCGCCGCTGAAGCGATCGCGGAGTAAGAATGATGGCCAAAATCAAGCTCAAGCAGATCGGCTCGCCGATCCGTCGCCCCGCCAAGCAGAGGCAGATGCTGGTCGGTCTCGGCCTCGACAAGATGCACAAGGTCGTCGAGCTCGAGGACACCCCCGAGGTGCGCGGCGCGATTGCCCGGCTGCCACATATGGTCGAAGTCGTCGAGTAGGCGAATTCAGGCTGCGAAACACCAAAAGCCCCGGCCCCACGGCCGGGGCTTTTTCGTTTCAGCCGAGGCGATCCAGCAGTCCGGCGATGCGGTCGCGATAGCCCGAGAAGCGGTACTTGGCGGCTTCCGCCTGGGCCTGGCCGCGCCAGTGGTCGAGCAGGTCGCGGTCCTCGATCGGCCGGCGCATCGCTTCGACCAGCAGCTCGCTGTCGGGCCGCGCCAGCAGGACGCCGGTATCGGGCGTCACGGCCAGCGCGGCGCGGTCGCTCTGGATCAGCGCCAGGCCGCTCGCCAGCGCCTCGTAAAGCACGATGCCGGCGCCCTCGAAATAGCTCGGGAACAGCAGCACGTCGTGCTCGGCCATGATTTGCGGCACGGCGGCGCGCGGCACGGTCGGAACATGGCTAACGCGGTCGCGATAACGCGCCCAGACGGAGGCCGGCACGCCGAGGTTGCCGACCACGGTCAGGCTCGCTTCGCTGGCCGGCAGCCGCTCGATTGCCTCGAGCACGTGGTGGATGCCCTTGCGCGGGATGGCGAGGCCGAGGAACAGGAACCGGACCGGGCGCTGGAGGTCGACCGGCCGGGGTGGCGGGATGTCGCGGAAGAACTCGGCATCGAAGCAATATTCGAGCACCTCGACCTTCTCCGCGGCGTCGGCATCGAACTCGGCGATAGTCTGCGCGGCGAACGGGCAGCCGACCAGGATGCGGTCGGCCAGCGCGTGCTCCTGCGCCGCGTTGGCGATGACGTCGTCGTCCTCCTGCACGCCGCGTTGCAGGAACCAGTCGCCATAACGCTCCTGCAGCGCCAGCATGTCGCGGTTGTAGGCCCGGGGATCGCCGATGGTGCGATCGAGAATGCAGGTGCGGCCATGGCGTTTGCCGAGCCGGAAGGCGCTCAGCGAGGAATTGTTGTACCCCCACAGCATGAATGGATCATCGGAGGCGATCTGCCGTTCCAGCCCCCGCCCGAAGGCGCGGTTGCCGGCCTTGTCCAGCGCCGTCGCCAGGCGAATAAAGCCGGCGCGAAAGGCGATCCGCTCGAGCCATTCATAGAGCCCGAAACTGTGCACCAGCGCCGGATCGAGCCCCGTGGCCTGAAACCGGCGAAACTCGCGACCCAGACGGCGCCCCAGGGCGCCGGGGATGCGCTCCAGGCGGTAGGGCCAGCGGTCCGGTTGGTAGTAGATCGAGGTGGCGTACCAGGCCAGGCGGTCGATTTCCGCCAGGGCGCGCGCGGTCTGCCAGCTATGCTGTGTTCCCGGGTGGAAGACCCCCACCTTGGGAGCAAGCGCGGTCGTGGCGTCGCCGGACATCGTACCTGCTATGCTGCGCCGCCCCGCCTTGCACAAGTGCAGGGGTCAGAGCAGGGGCCAGTGCAGGGGGTCGACAAGGCCACCCACCCTCGCTAGGGCGCGCCCTCCATCCTTCAGCGCGAATCAAGCGAAAGCGAGTGCTACGACATGAAACTCAACGACATCCGTGACAATCCGGGCGCCCGCAAGCTGCGCACGCGCGTCGGCCGGGGCATCGGCTCGGGCAAGGGCAAGACCGCCGGCCGTGGCCAGAAGGGCCAGAAGAGCCGCTCGGGCGTGGCCATCAAGGGCTTCGAGGGCGGCCAGATGCCGCTGCACATGCGGCTGCCCAAGCGCGGCTTCAACAACCCGTTCGGCAAGGACTATGCGGAGGTCAACCTCGGCCAGGTCCAGGTGCTGATCGACGCCGGCAAGCTCGACGCCAAGAAGGTCATCGACCAGGCGGCGCTGCAGGCGGCGGGCGTAGCGCGGGGCGGCAAGCACGGCGTGCGCCTGCTCGGCAAGGGCGAACTGACCGCCAAGGCCAGCTTCAAGGTCGCCGGCGCCTCCAAGGGCGCGCTGGCGGCGGTCGAGAAGGCCGGCGGCTCGGTCGAGGTCATCTACGTCAAGCCGGCCGGCGAGAAGGCCGCCGAGAAGAAGGCCGCCGGCGCTGCCGCGCGCAAGACCACGCATGCGGCCCGCGCGCCCAAGAAATCGGCCAAGCCGGCTCCGAAAGCCGCCGAGGAAGCTCCCGAAGAGAAAGCCGAAGTGCCGGCGCCCGAAGCGGCCCCCGAAGCGCCCGAAGCCGAATAATCCGGCGGAATCGCCCGGCGGGGTTCTTGTATCGCCGCCGGGCCCCTATATGGGCTGACCTGAACAGGGAGCGGGGCGTCTGCGCCCGGCCAGGCAAGGCACGAGACATCCATGGCATCACGCGCGGACCAACTGGCGAGCAACCTCAGCCTCGCCAACTTCTCGAAGGCGACCGAGCTCAAGCAGCGGATCTGGTTCACGATCGGCGGCCTGATCATATTCCGGTTCCTGAGCTTCGTGCCGCTGCCCGGGGTCAATCCGCTGATCCTCGAGGACCTGTACGACCAGACTCGCGGCGGCATCCTCGACATGTTCAACATGTTCTCGGGCGGCAGCCTCGAGCGGATGAGCCTGATCGCCTTGGGCGTGATGCCCTACATCACCGCCTCGATCGTGGTGCAGCTCGCCGCCGCGCTCCATCCAACGCTGATAGCGATCAAGAAGGAAGGCGAAGCCGGGCGCAAGAAGCTCAACCAGTACACGCGCTACGGCACGGTCTTCCTGTGCGCGATCCAGGGCTGGTTCCTCGCTTCCGGCCTTGAAGCCTACGGCGCCCAGAGCGGCCTGCAGGCGGTGGTCGACCCGGGCATCATGTTCCGCATCGGCGCGGTCATCAATCTCATCGGCGGGACCATGTTCCTGCTCTGGCTGGGCGAGCAGATCACCAGCCGCGGCATCGGCAACGGCGTGTCGCTGATCATCATGGCCGGCATCGTGGCGCAGTTCCCGACCTTCATCGCCAACCTGTTCGAGGGCGGCCGCACCGGCTCGATCAGCATGCTGGTGATCGTCGCGCTGGTGCTGATGATCGTCGGGCTGATCTTGGTGATCTGCTTCATGGAGCGGGCGCAACGCCGGCTGCTGGTGCAATATCCCAAGCGAGCCAGCGCGCGCGGAGTGATGCAGGCCGATCGCAGCCACTTGCCCTTGAAGCTCAACACCGCCGGCGTGATCCCGCCGATTTTCGCCAGCTCGCTGCTGCTGCTGCCGCTGACCATTACCCAGTTCGCGGGCAATTCGGTGGGCGAAGGGACCACTTTCACCGTCATCCAGACGCTCAACCAGTACCTGCAGCAGGGGCAACCGCTGTTCCTGTTGCTCTATGGCCTGGGCATCGTGTTCTTCTGCTTCTTCTACACCGCGGTGGTGTTCAACCCCGAGGAGACGGCCGAGAACCTGAAGAAGAACGGCGGCTTCATTCCCGGCATCCGGCCCGGCAAGCGGACCGCCGAATACCTCGATTACGTCCTCACCCGGGTGACCGTGATCGGCGCGGTCTACCTGACGCTGGTGTGCCTGCTGCCCGAATACATGATCGCGCAGACCGGCATTTCGATGTTTCTCGGCGGCACCAGTCTCCTGATCGTGGTCAACGTTACCGTCGACACGATCACCCAGATCCAGTCGCACCTGCTGGCGCACCAGTATGGCGACCTGATCAAGAAGGCCAAGCTCAAGGGCCGCCTGCGCTAGGCGTCCTCACGGATGAACATCATCCTTCTTGGGCCTCCCGGGGCGGGCAAGGGCACTCAGGCGACCCGCCTGGTCGAACAGCACGGGATGCGCCAGCTTTCCACCGGCGACATGCTGCGCGCCGCGGTCGCCGCGCAGACCCCGCTCGGGATCGAGGCCAAGGCGATCATGGACCGCGGCGAGCTGGTCTCCGACGAGATAGTCAACCGCCTGATCGACGAGGCGCTGACCTTCATCCCGCCGCGGACCGGAGTGATCTTCGATGGCTATCCGCGCACCCAAGGGCAGGCCACCTCGCTCGATCAGCTGCTCGCCGCGCACGGCCGCCAGCTCGATCGCGTGATCGAGCTCGAGGTCGACGAGGAGGCGCTGGTCGAGCGCATCGTCGGGCGGTCCACCTGCGCCACTTGCGGCGAGGGCTATCACGACGAGTTCAAACTGCCGCGCGTCGCCGGCCAGTGCGATCGCTGCCACGGGACGGTGTTCAGGCGGCGCCCCGACGACAACGAGGAAACCGTCCGTTCGCGGATGGAGGAATATCGCGCCAAGACCGCCCCGATCATGCCCTATTACGAGCAGCGCGGGCTGGTCGTGCGGGTCGACGGCATGGCGCCGATCGACGAGGTAAGCGCCGCCATCGAGGCCATTGTCGAGGAAGATTGAGGGCGCTCGCCAGAATCCACTTGATTAACCGTTCAAGAAAGTTGATTGAACGTTCATTCAAGTGGAGGGGCGAGTCCGATGAACGCCGATACCCGCCATCGCATCGTCATGGCCGCGATGGAGCTGTTCTGGGCCAAGGGCTTCCAGTCCACCTCGATCGCCGACATCCTCAGCCGCACCCAGGTCCACAGCGGCAGCCTGTATCATTTCTTCCCCGGCAAGCAGCAGTTGCTGCTGGCGGTGCTCGAGGCCTATCGCGACGGGATCGACGAATGGCTGCTCGATCCGGCCTGGAACGGGGTAAATGACCCGCGCGAGCGGATCTTCGCGCTGCTCAACGGCTACCGCACCCAGCTGGTTACCACCGACTTTTCCTATGGCTGCCCGATCGGCAGCCTGGCGCTCGAGCTGCACGAGCCCGATCCCGAGGTCCGCGAGCTGCTGGCGGCGAACTTCGACAACTGGGTGGCGGCCATTAAGTCGTGCCTCGATGCCATGGGCGATCGCCTGCCGGCCGGCACCGACCGGGCGCAGCTCGCCGAATTCATCCTGACGGTGATGGAAGGCGCGATCATGCAATCGCGCACCCACCGCGACATCGGGCCGTTCGACCGCAACGTGGCGGTACTGCGGCAGCATCTCGACATTCTCGAACAGGCGGCGCGCGATGCGGATCGCGCGTTCGCCGCAGAACAGGAGGGGTAACATGGAAGTCAACTGGATCGCGGTGATCGCCGCCGCCGCTTCGGCCTTCGTGCTGGGCGGGCTGTGGTATTCGCCGCTGCTGTTCGGCAAGGCCTGGCAGCGGCTCAACGGCCTGTCGGACGAAGCGGTTGCGGCCCGCTCGCCGGTGCTGGTGTTCGGCGGCTCGTTCGTGCTGTCGTTGGTTTCCGCGTTCGTCTTCGCGATGTTTCTCGGCCCCGATCCGGGGCTGGGCTTTGCCACTGCGGCCGGCGCCGGCGCTGGGCTGTGCTGGGTGGCCGCGAGCTATGGCATCACCTATCTGTTCGAGGCCAGGCCGCTGGGCCTGTGGCTGATCAACGGCGGCTATCACACCTTGCAGTTCACGCTCTACGGCGCGGTGATCGGCTGGCTCGGCTGATGGAGGGGATCATGAAACGTGCGCTGCTGATCGGGGCGGGGGCTTTCGCCGCCATATCGGCCCAGCCTGCCATGGCCGAAGTGGCGGCGAGCAGCGAGGCCGGCTTCGTCTCGCATAACGAGGTCCTGGTCGATGCCGCGCCGGCCGCGGCATGGGCGGCGATGACGCAGCCGTCGCAATGGTGGAACGGCGCACATACCTATTCGGGCGACGCCGCCAACATGACCATCGACGTTCGCGCGGGCGGCTGCTTCTGCGAGGCCGTGCCCGGCCCCGGCGGAGCGCTGGGCGGCGTGGTCGAGCACATGCGCGTCGTCCATGTCGCGCCCGGATCGATGCTGAGGTTGAGCGGCGGGCTCGGGCCGCTGCAATCCGAGGCGGTGACGGGCGTGCTGACGATGACCATCGCCGCCGATGGCGAGGGGGCGAAGATCAGCTGGGACTACGTCGTCGGTGGTTACATGCGCGCCTCGATGCGCGAGATGGCGCCGCTCGTCGACCAGGTCGTGGGCGAACAGCTGCTGCGCCTCGCCGCTCGCCTCGCCACTAGCTGGGACGGGGCCTCACGCCGGCTTTGACCACGTAGCGAATTGGGTGTATCCAACCCTCCTCTGACGCGCTTGAGGCCCTGTTTGGGGCCCATGCGTGCATGCGCGCTTTTCGCTGTTGACGGCGGATATGATTCGCCGTAAGCGCGCCCCTCATTCGACACTTGCGAGGCAGTTCGGCAGGCGGGCCAAGAGCTTGTCCATCCGAACCAATTGCCATTGGCACCCCCGAGCAACCGGTCGAATGAACAAGCGATGAGATAGGGGGCGCTACCGCTAACCCCCTGTGGAGCATGGAGAATTAAGTGGCTCGTATTGCCGGGGTCAACCTCCCCACCAACAAGCGCGTGATCGTGGCGCTGACCTACATCCATGGCATCGGCGCGACCACGGCGCGCAAGATCGCCGAAAAGCTGGGCATCGATCCCAGCCGCCGGGTGCAGGACCTGACCGACGCCGAAGTGCTGCAGATCCGCGAGACGATCGACGCCGACCTGTCGGTCGAGGGCGACCTCAGGCGCGACACCGCGATGAACATCAAGCGCCTGATGGACCTCGCCTGCTATCGCGGCCTGCGCCATCGCAAGGGCCTGCCGGTCCGCGGCCAGCGCACCCACACCAACGCCCGCACCCGCAAGGGCAAGGCCAAGCCGATCGCCGGCAAGAAGAAGTAAGGGAGCCGACGAACCATGGCCCAGGCACCACAGCGCATCAAGAAGCGCGAACGCAAGAACATCTCTAGCGGCGTCGCGCACGTCAACGCCAGCTTCAACAACACCATGATCACCATCACCGACGCGCAAGGCAACGCGATCAGCTGGTCATCGGCCGGCATGATGGGCTTCAAGGGCAGCCGCAAGTCGACGCCCTATGCCGCCCAGGTCGCCGCCGACGATGCCGGCAAGAAAGCCGCCGAGCACGGCGTGCGCACGCTCGAGGTGGAGATCAAGGGGCCCGGCTCGGGCCGTGAGAGCGCGCTGCGCGCGCTCGCCGCGGTCGGCTTCACCATCACCAGCATCCGCGACGTGACCCCGATACCGCATAACGGCGTGAGACCATCCAAGCGCCGCCGCGTCTGATCGAACTTGCGGCGGCTCTAAAGGCCGCCACCCAAATTCGGATCGGCCGCGGCGCCCCCAGCGCACCGCAGCCGCGCCGACACAAACACCTTTAGGGGAAGTCCATGTCCGTCAATATGAAGAACTGGCAGGAACTCAAGAAGCCCACCGGCCTCGACGTCAAGAGCGGCGGCGATGCCAAGCGCAAGGCGACCTTCGTCGCCGAGCCGCTCGAGCGCGGTTTCGGCCTGACGCTCGGCAACGCGCTGCGCCGGGTGCTGCTGTCCAGCCTTCAGGGTGCCGCCATCACCTCGATCAAGATCGAGAACGTGCTGCACGAGTTCTCCAGCCTCGCCGGCGTGCGCGAGGACGTCACCGACATCGTCCTCAACGTGAAGCAGATCGCGCTCAAGATGGAAGGCGAAGGCCCCAAGCGGCTGCAGCTTTCGGTCACCGGCCCGGCCGACGTGACCGCCGGAGACATTGCCGTGACCGGCGATATCGAGGTCCTCAACAAGGACCTGCCGATCTGCCACCTCGATGAAGGCGCGACGCTCAACATGGAGCTGACCGCCGACAGCGGGAAGGGCTATGTCCCCGCCGTGGCCAACCGCCCGGTCGACGCGCCGATCGGCCTGATCCCGATCGACAGCCTGTACTCGCCGATCCGCCAGGTCAGCTACAAGGTCGAGAACGCCCGCGTCGGGCAGGAGCTCGACTACGACAAGCTCTCGA
>Ga0307505_10001994_pt1 | contig 15056 bp, 12 predicted proteins | sample 23_S_MG_FD_202183 | JGI IMG/M metagenome (GOLD analysis project Ga0307505, IMG submission 202183) | Soil microbial communities from Populus trichocarpa stands in riparian zone in the Pacific Northwest, United States - 23_S | ecosystem: Environmental > Terrestrial > Soil > Riparian zone > Trees...
TAAAGAAGATCGCCGACATGGCTGCAGCGTATCATGTAAAAGTAGCGCCTCATACGAGCCAGAGCATTCTCAGCGTCGGCGCGAATCTGCATCTCTTGTCGGCGATTCCGAACGGCCTCATTCACGAGGCGGATCTCGCGCCGATCAACCCGTTTCGAGACCAGCTCGCGGTCAATCCGCCGAAGCTGGATAAGGGCTGTTTTCTTGCGCCGGCGGGGAGCGGTCTCGGGTTGGAGCTCGACGAAGGAATACTGAAAGACTTGGTCGGGATTCCCGGCCCTTGCTACCTTCCGGGCCAGTAAGAGATGGTCGACCGGTCACCGCCGACTGATCAACTTTCGCGCATTTCCTCATGACTAAGGCGGAAGTGTTGGCACGCGAAGTTTCACTTGAACCTGCATGCCCCTCGCCAGCCATTGTCCTGCTACTAGCCACCGCTTCCAGTCCGGCAACGAGTTAGCGGCCATGTTGAGACTCACAACGAATCCGAGTAAGAACGAAGAGCGAACAGAATCGTTCAGAGAGCCGCCTTGTCGTGAACGAGGTTCTGCAACGAGCAGAAGACAACGAAGCCGAGGCTAGCTGCTTTGGGCGCAACATCGTTGTGTTTTCCGACGGCACTGGTCAGAGAGGCGGTGTCTTCTTCGATGAGGCTCGAACAAATATCTACAAGCTCTACCGCGCAACGCGCATAGGTCCTGATACGCCCATCGATCCCAAAAAGCAGATCGCCTTCTACGATCCCGGACTTGGTACGCAGCCAGGCGGGCAGACCGCGGTGAGCCGGTTTTACCGCGCGGTCTACAACTTCCTCAGTCAGGCAACCGGGCTCGGCCTCACGCGAAACATCATTGACTGCTACGCCGCGATCATCCGGCTCTGGCGGCCAGGTGACCGCATCTATCTTTTCGGCTTTAGTCGCGGCGCTTACACGGTTCGATGCCTTGCTAGCGTTATCTGCCAATGCGGCATTCCGACCACCGACCGCAACGGAGAACATCTAAAACGGGACGAGGCGACGAGCTTGCGTGTGGCACGTCATGCGGTGAAGACGATCTATCAGCATGTGAGCTCGCCGCGCGATGCCCAATTCCAACCCCAGCGTGTCGCGCTTGCCCGAAGATTTCGTGAGGAATACCGCGCCGGCAATGTGGATGGACCAAACGCCTATCCCTTTTTTATTGGCGTCTTCGATACCGTCGCGGCGCTTGCGAACAAGAATTCACTCGGCGTGCTCATCGCGGCGTCCGGCGTACTGCTTCTTTTCGCGAGTTGGGCGCTTGGCCTTTACTCTCAGAGCTTCTGGTACTGGCTATTCTGGCTGATCGTTTCAACGGTATGCGTACTTATCGCGATGTACCTCTATACGCATCTGAAGGTTGCATTCCGTCTTCCCGGGTTTCGTTGGTGGGAAACTGTGCATCTCACTACCTTTCGGCAGGAATTCTACGACAACATTCTCAACACGAATGTCATGTACGCCCGCCATGCGATATCTATTGACGAGCGGCGTGCAGACTTCGCGCGCGTTCCGTGGGGCAACCGCCAGAGCCAATTTACGAAGAAGGGCAAGATCCCGCGCTTCGAGCAGATATGGTTCGCAGGAAATCACGCGGATGTTGGCGGCGGCTATCCTGAAAGCGAATCGCGCCTCTCCGACATCGCGTTGAACTGGATGGTCGAAGCGACCCGAAAACTCGGAGACGAGAGTCTGATCGTCGACAAAGGTGTGCTCGTAGCCAAGGAAGACCCGGCCGGGATGCAGCATGACGAAACCCGAAATCTTGCGTTCCGGCTCGCAGGGAAATCGGATCGTGACCCCGTTACCGAGGCGACGGTGCATCCCACAGTCGAGGGTCGCTTTACGCTAAACGGTGTCCTTCAGTACGACGTCACAGCGCCATATCGCCCGGAGGCACTGCGCAATCACGTCAAGTTTGCACATCATTATACAAACATCCCCCTCCCACACACGACCTGCGGGCAGCGGATCTGGGGTGCCTGGAACACGGGGCGGCGCGAACGCAGGAGCGAGGCGCGTGAAGCGCGGCGATTACGGAATGTAGCTCAGAGAGCCAAGGAACAGCGACAGGGAGCGAAAGCGATGACGGCTAAATCCGAAAGCAGATTTCGCGCCGATCAGCTTCTCTCGTGTGCGGGGCTCGTCGCATTGATTTTTGGTGCGACCTTTATGGTAGGGACTTGGATCTATCAGATTGGCAGTTGGCTCAAGAGCGGCATTTGGCCGTCATTTCCCCTAGAGACAATTGCCGGCAGCGTCCGCTATGTGGGGCAGGACTGGGCGGGGCTTCAGATTGTTTATACTTGGCTTCTTGCGCTTCCGCTTTCGCTGACCGTGTTCATTATAGGTTTCATGATATTCTGGCGGCTAGGCCTGTTGTCGGCGGCCGCCTACAAGCGAAGAACAGAGCGCGAGGGGGATATCGCCACCCCCGCCCAGTCACAGGCGTAAGACCGCGCGCCTCACCGCAGCTATTAGGTTTGATCCGATACTGGTACGGATCACATATTTGCTCATCAGTTGCCGCATGGTGATTTTCGCGCATTTCTATCCGAGTGAACGAGTTGCTTCCGGAATTCGGATTAATCCAATCCCCAGCATCGAACCTTGCCGTCGTCTCCAACGGTGAGCATGGCGACGCCTAGTCGTTCGAGGCCGATCCGCGTTTCTTCGAACAAGGTTCGATAGCGCGGGAAATCAGGAAATCCCATCGCAACTTTGGCGTCCGGGAATTCGATTTGAAGGCGCATAGCCTTTAGGAGTGCGTGGGAATACCAGTGTTGCGCTTGATTGCTGGGGTTTGTTCTCTTCAGTTCGCCCACACGGCGCGGATCGCGATAATTCGTTGAAGGATATCCCTTGGCCTCGATAAGCAAATTGATGCCGTTGCGTTGCGCGTGAATATCCACGCCTCGCTCTTTGGAATGGGTGTTGGCCTCTTTCACGATTGCCCAGCCGTCGCGCTGAAGATGACGAGCAAGAGCCTCAACCACATTGCATTCCCAATACCAATCGGTTGTTACATCCGTCGCGTTTGTCATGTTCAACATAGTATTGTGGGCAGGCTTTCCTTTACAGATCGGAATTTGTGAGGGCCGCGGTTTTCCCACGTTGCCCAATACGCCCTGCTTGCACTAGCCTTGCCGCATGCGCGAGGGCAGGGAGACGATCCATCTAACAGCTTCCGATCTGGTAGGGCATCTGAATTGCCGCTACCTGACGCAGCTAGACGTCGCAGTCGCTCGCGGCGAGATGGCAAAGCCTTTCATCTGGGATCCGGTTCTTGAACTTTTAGCTGTACGCGGCGCGCAGCACGAAAAGGCATACATCGACCATCTCAGATCGCAGAGACATGAGGTGAGCGCAATTGACGGCGTCGGCGTTGATGCTGAGTCGGTGAATAAGACCCTTGCCGCCATGAAGGCAGGAGCCCCCATCATCGTTCAGGCCGCCCTTAAGGACGGGCGCTGGACTGGACGCGCCGACGTACTGCGCCGCGTGGAAGCGCCGAGCGCGCTTGGTGCGTGGTCCTACGAACCCATCGATACAAAGCTCGCCAAGGAAACCAAGGGCGGCACCTTATTGCAGCTTTCGCTTTATTCAGAGTTGCTTGCGACGGCGCAAAAGAAGCTACCCGAGTTCAGCCATGTCGTTACGCCCGAGACGGGGTTTGAGCTAGAATCCTATCGCACGACAGATTACTCGGCTTACTACCGCCGTGTCCGCCACAGCCTTGAGAAATCCGTCGAGGCGGGTGGGGGGAACGACCTTTATCCCGAGCCGAATGCTCATTGTGATATTTGCCGGTGGCGTCAACACTGCGACGTCAAGCGCCGTACGGACGATCACCTGTCTCTCGTCGCCGGAATCTCTAAGAGTCAGATCGGCGAGTTGAAGCGCCATGATGTCGGCACGACCGCGAAGCTGGCCGAAGTGATCCTTCCCTGGCCGTGGAAACCGGACCGCGGTGCCGTACCAAGCTATGAGAAGGTACGGGAGCAGGCGCGGATTCAGGTGAAGGGTCGCGCCGAGGGCACTACCATCTACGAAGCCCTGCCGATCCAGATTGGATTCGGCCTTACTTGTCTTCCAGAGACTTCGCCGGGTGACATCTTCTTTGACCTTGAAGGTGATCCCTTTGTAAGCGGCGGCGGCCTCGAATTCCTGTTCGGCTACGCCTATCGGGATGAGAGCGGGAAGCCGCAGCACCGCGCCGAATGGTCGTTCACCCGCCCTGAAGAAAAGGCGGCGTTCGAACGGTTCGTGGATTTTGCGATCGAACGTCTCAAAGCCCACCCGGGGCTACACATCTATCACTTCGCCCCTTACGAGTCCGCCGCGCTGAAGCGTCTTATGGGTCGTTATGGGACCCGCGCGGATGAGATCGATCGCTTGCTGCGTGCTGGCGTATTCGTCGATCTGTTTGCCATCGTCCGCCACAGCATTCGCGCCAGCGTTGAAAGCTATTCCATCAAGAAGCTGGAGCCGCTTTACGCCTTCCAGCGTGGTCAGGACTTATCGAACGCGGGAAAAATGCTCGCCAAAGTGCAGGCGTGCCTCGAGTTGGGTGACATTCCGGGCATTACGGAAGCAGATCGTGCGGCCGTCGATGCATATAACAAGGACGATTGTCTGTCGGCTTGGGCATTACGCGACTGGCTGGAGGCTTTGCGCGCCGACATAATCGAGCAAGGAACGGCAATAGCGCGGCCGGAAGCAAAGAGTGGCGACGCAAGCGAAGAACTGACCGAGTGGCAGAAAAAAATCGCGGCGCTCATTCAATCGCTTACCCACGACGTTCCCGTTGATGTCGCTGAGCGTTCGCCGGAGCAGCATGCGCGCTGGCTTCTCGCAAACGTACTGGATTTTCACAGGCGCGAGGAAAAGGCGACGTGGTGGGAATACTTCCGCCTCTCGGAGTTGTCGACTGAAGACTTGCTCGACGAGCGGACCGCGCTCTCGGGACTGACATTCATGCAGGTGGCGGGCGGGACGGCGAAGGCTCCGATCCATCGCTACAGCTTTCCGCCGCAGGAGACGGAATTGCGCGGTGACGAAGACTTGCGCGCGGTTGGTGGCAAGCCGTTTGGGAAGGTCGAGGCGATTTCCCTAGAAGACCGGACGGTGGACATTAAGAAGCGGCAAGATTCAGCTGCGCTGCATCCGACAGCCGTCTTCTCACACAAGGTCATCGGGACCAAGGAGCAGGCCGAAGCGCTTGTCCGCATTGCTGAACATGTCGCGGAGAAGGGAATGACCGGGCCCGGACGGTATCAGGCCGCGCGCGACCTGCTGATACTCGAAGCGCCCAAGATCGGCGGACAGTCAATAAGGACCGATGGTGAGACGACGCTCGGCGCAGCTCTGCGCATCTCTCCCTCGTTTGAACCCGGCACCTTTCCTATCCAGGGACCGCCCGGAGCGGGAAAGACACACACGGGCGCGCGGATGATTTGCGCGCTTGTCACCGCCGGAAAGAGAATTGGCATCACGGCCAACAGCCACAAGGTCATCCGCAACCTGCTCGACGAAGTGCAGCGGGCCGGCAAGGAGAGCGGCAAGCTTGTCCAATCCATCCAGAAGCTTTCAGAAAAGGCCGACGAGGTATCGGGCATCATCTTCACCACCGACAACGCGAGGGTCTTCTCGTCGCTTGGAACCAGTTGCCCGGTTGCGGGCGGAACATCGTGGCTCTGGGCGCGGCCCGAGGCTTTTGAAACGCTGGATGTTCTGTTTGTTGATGAAGCGGCGCAGATGTCGCTAGCGAACGTCCTTGCCGTCTCGCATGCCGCAAAGACCGTCGTGCTGCTCGGCGACCCGCGCCAGCTTGAACAACCCATGCAGGGGAGCCATCCTGAAGGGACGGACGTTTCGGCACTCAAGCATATCCTTGGCGAGCATGCGACGGTTGCCGCCGATCGCGGTCTCTTCCTTGAGGAGACCTGGCGGCTTCACCCCGAAATCTGCGCCTTCACATCGGAGCTGTTTTACGAAGACCGGCTGCGTTCGAAGCCGGGATTGGAGCAACAGTCAATTAGGTCCAAGAGCCGCGTCGGTAAATGCGCCCGTCGGTGTGATCAACGTACTTTACGTTGCTGCCCATTCTGACGACCGAAGTCGGTGCAACGGCACCCGTCACAATGTCAGCGCGTCCGACTTCCTCCCGAAGAAATTCGGCGATTCCCAAGGGTAAAGTAGCCGGTGCCTCGCGTAACAACGCAGCTAACTTCTCCCGATCTGATTGCGTCAGAACGATCGGCGGCCGCTGATTATGCGTGCTTTCATACTTTCCCCTCGACCATCGATTTTTTTTCATGGCCGATCACATTTTTTGAAAACCGGTGTTCTGGTTGGAGGCAAGCGACCTATTTACCCCAGCCATACGTGCCGCGCGTCTGAACGCGATAATTTCCTCAGCCAAGTCTACCAGCAGTTGGTGTTGCTCGGCTTCGCCGATGAGACCGCTGGCTAACCTTCGATAGCGATCGAGATTCAGTTGGCTAAAAAATCTTCTCATTCCGACGGTGGGGCTCTCCGTTAAGCATTGCGTGCGAGACATGGTCATCAACCTACTCCATGTAATCTTGGCGGCATATGTAATGCTTGCCGTTACCGGCACTGGCACCCTCAGTCAGTCAACGAGATTGGGCAAACGAAAGTTATTGGTGCTTCAATGCAATATGATTGGATATGCCGCCATGAAACACCGTCGGGGTACACATTTGTTGGAGTATTTGATTGCGACCGCACGAGATCGTTGCTGTTTTGCCTCGCGCAAAGGGTCATCAAAGATTGCGGTGCTGTCGGACCGGCAGCTGACGCCCTCGCCAATTGTACGAGGAAGTCCAAGTTCATCGCGAGGGCTAAGTGACGCGCTACTTCACTCCTGCAGCCGAAACTGCGCGGAGTACTGAGAGAGCTGCCTCTAGTGCTTCAGCATCGATATTCGCTGGATGCAAAGCATAAACCGGAAACGAGAACCTAGGGGCGCCGGGCACAAGATGAAGTTCGCCCGACTCCAAGTACGGTTGCACCGTGTGCATTCTGAAGTAACCAGAGCCGCCCTCGAGAAGAACAAAATTGAGAGCGAGCGGCCCAAGATTGGCTACCAAGCTAGGAGTGATTTCGGGAAAGCTTACGCCATAGTGAAGGGCAAAATCCGAACCCCATTCCACGTGAACATATCGAGGATCATCTGGGGAGTGGATCGATAGATCCGTTGTTGCGAGTACGAGCTCCTCCTCCATCAATAAATTAACAGCTAGCCCCGGCCGATGTTGGGGCGCGTACATAATCGCAATGTCCACGATTCCGGCTGCAACGTGCGTGATTAAATCTTGCGGAACGTCGACATGAACCCGAAGGGCAATGTCCGGATGTAAGCGCCGCATCTCTCGCACCCATTCCAGCAGCAGGGGTTGCCATAGGCTGACCTCGCTTCCCACCGTTAATGCGGCGCGGTGCCCATGGGGAACGGCCACCTGCTGACGCGCGCGTTGCCATAGCTGCACGAAGGTCGGCGCGAAACGTAAAAATTGCTCACCCGCTGGTGTGAGTACGGCACCCCCCTTATTACGAATGAATAGCGGTCGTCCGAGTTGTTGCTCAAGAAGCCGTACCCGCGCGCTGACAGTCGTTTGTGCGACGTGCAAGCGATCAGCTGCTTTAATGAAGCTCCCCGTAGAGACAATCTCGACGAAGGTTCGGGCAAGCTCGATATCCATGCATCTGATCTAGCATATTTAATGCAGACAAGAGGCAGTTATATTCGTTTGCCTGCTCCCATTGGCTGGTGGAAAGGATAACCAGTCAGGCACGCGTTCGACAGATGGCGCGAACAAAAAAGATTCGAGAGCAACCAGTTGCGCCGGATTTCTTGGCGCGCGACTACACGCATCCTGATGCAATGGCAAGTGACAGTTGGCTTGCCTCACAGCCGACGAAGAGGCGAACGACATGCTGATCGAAAAAAGGACCGCTACAATTCTGGAAGCGGTAGGAATCTTTCACCGGGAGGAGGACCTTCAAGGCGCTATTGACGAACTCCTCAGCTCTGGTTTCCACCGTTCTGCGCTCAGTCTGCTCGCGAGCGATGCCGCGGTTAGGGAGAAGCTTGGTCACATCTATAAAGAGGCTAGCGCGCTGGCTGACGATCCTGCTGTGCCACGATCAGCCTATGTCTCCCCCGAGGCGATCGGCGACGCCGAGGGCGGTTTGATAGCGGGGCTGGTGTATGTGGGAGCGACCGCAGCTGCTGGAGTTGCGGTGGCATCGGGCGGATCCTTCGCCACCATCATCGCAGCAGTGGTGCTGGCGGCCGGAACGGGTGGGCTCCTCGGCACAGTGCTGGCCAAATGGCTCGGCGACCATCATGCGGACTACCTGCAGGACCAGATCGACCGTGGAGGACTGTTGCTATGGGTCCGAACTCGACGGGAAGCGGACGAACGTCGGGCCGTCGACATTCTAAAGAGATATTCCGGCGGCGAGGTCCATGTCCACGCCTTGCCGGCGGAGGTCGCCAGCCCATTAAACCACGTCAACGCGCTTCGCTGAGATCGATTTAAGAACGGCGATCGGAGCGCCACTACTTTGTTGCCGGAATATTTTTCCCGCCTTATCTTTTTCCGGGTTGCTGGAAATCGGCGCGATCGACAATCGTATATTCGGCGGCCATGGCCGTTGAAAGCGGCGGTAATTCGCCGCGATCGCCTTAATCGATCTCATCGATCGATGGACAGGTTCCTCGTGCGCGGCGCGGCTTCACTATTTGCACAGTACTAGCGAGATATGAAAGTCGTCACCTCGGCGCCTACTCGGCGCGCCGTAGCGACAATGTCAAAGCCGTGGTGCAGGGGAGGTCAACCCCTTGACGCGTGGGCTCGTTGAAGGCGGATGGCTTTTGAACCAGTCAAGTCAGCCCGCGTTTCTCGGGAGAAGTCTTCTTTGATCAGGGTGGTGAAAATGGCATAAGTGGTCGGTCAACTGCCACGGACCGTAAATTGTAATAAGTCGTCGTCTTGCTGCGATTGACGATAACCGTGACACTACGGCGATCCCGAAGATAACCACTGTTATCAAATGACGATCTCCTCTGCGGCTCTACTTGTTGCCGTTATCGCTCTGCCGTTTTTCGGTAGCTGCGTCGCCGCGATGTTCCGTAGAAACGCCCGTAACGCTGAAGCTTATTTAGCCGGGGGCGTCGCAATCGTCGTCCTGCTCCTCGTAATTGCGAGTTACTCCCAAGTCACCAATGGCCAAGTGATTCAATACAGCGGATCTTGGATCCCGGAACTGGGCCTTGAGTTTAAATTGCGAATGGATGGTTTCGCCTGGCTGCTGGCCGCGCTCATTTCAGGCATCGGTTTCTTAGTCGTGCTGTACGCGCGGTACTACATGTCGCCCGCCGACCCCGTGCCGCGCTTCTTTTCATTTCTGCTCGCTTTCATGGGCGCGATGCTGGGCATCGTACTCTCTGGAAATCTGATCCAGCTAGTATTTTTCTGGGAGCTGACGAGCCTTTTCTCCTTCCTCCTGATTGGTTACTGGCACCAGACCCCGCAGGCACGCGACGGCGCGCGAATGGCGTTGATCGTCACGTCGGCGGGTGGACTATGCCTGTTCGCCGGTGTGCTGATTCTCGGACACATTGTCGGCAGCTATGACCTCGATGAAGTGCTTGCAGCCGGCGATATAATCCGTTCGCATTCTCTCTACGTGCCCGCGCTTCTGCTCGTGGTTCTTGGTGCGCTGACGAAAAGCGCGCAGTTCCCGTTCCATTTCTGGCTTCCGCAAGCGATGGCGGCCCCGACGCCGGTCTCGGCGTATCTTCATTCGGCCACCATGGTCAAAGCCGGGGTGTTCCTCCTGGTGCGCCTGTGGCCGGCGCTAGGTGGGACGAGCGAGTGGCTATGGCTCGTTGCTTCGGCAGGACTGATCACCTTTGTCCTCGGCGCGTTCATCGCCCTCTTTCAGCAGGACCTGAAAGGGCTACTCGCGTACTCGACGATCAGCCATCTTGGGCTGATCACGCTGCTTATCGGATTGGATTCGCCGCTAGGTCAAGTGGCCGCAATCTTTCACATCGTGAACCATGCAACGTTCAAAGCGTCCTTGTTCATGGCCGCGGGAATTATCGACCACGAGACCGGCACGCGGGACATCCGTCGACTAAGTGGTCTTTCCCGCTTCATGCCGATCACGGCGACATTGGCGGTGGTTGCAGCCGCCGCGATGGCGGGCGTTCCTTTGCTGAACGGGTTCATTTCAAAGGAAATGTTCTTTGCCGAGACGATTGAAATTCACGACAACTCGCTCGTTGACCAAGCGCTGCCCTACATTGTCACGTTCGCCAGCATGTTCACCGTGGCCTACTCGCTCCGTTTCATTCGAGAGGTATTCTTCGGCCCGCCGCCGAAAGATTTGCCACGCACACCGAAGGAGCCGCCGTTTCTCATGCGGGTGCCCTCCGAGTTGCTCGTGCTCGCGTGTCTTGTCATCGGTATCGTCCCGGCACTCACCATCGGCCCCCTGCTTGAAACAGCGCTCCACGCGGTTCTCGGTCCCAAACTCCCCCCTTACAGCCTTGCTGTGTGGCATGGCTTTACACCCGAGCTAGCGATGAGCGTGGTGGCAATTCTCGGCGGCGTTGCCGTGTACTTTATGCTGCGCACGTATCTGCTCGCCAGCAAAGGCCCGCCACTGCTGCGGCATATCAACGGTCAGCGTGTCTTCGACAATGTGATGGTCGCCGTCTCGTGGCGCCTTGCACGAAGGTTGGAGAAGCTGCTGGGAACGCGCCGCTTGCAGCCGCAGTTGCAGCTGCTGGTTTGCGCCGCGCTGCTTGCCGGAATAGCGCCATTCTACGCGCGCGGGTTTGGCGCCTTCGGGCCGCCTCCCGGAGCAGCAGATTTTGCATTCGGTATAATTTGGGCCGTTGGCGTTGGCTGCGCCTTTGCCGCGGCATACCAAGCGAAGTTCCACCGCCTTGCGGCCCTCATCCTGCTCGGCGGGGCAGGGCTGGTTACCTGTGTAACTTTCGTCTGGCTGTCCGCTCCCGATCTCGGGTTAACGCAACTGGTTGTTGAAGCAGTCACTACGGTGCTGCTCTTGCTTGGACTACGGTGGCTCCCCAAGCGTATCCAGGAAATCAATTCTTCAAGCTCGATCCGTTGGTATCGTTTCCGCGACGTCGCCATCGCGATCGCCGCCGGATCGGGGTTAGCAGCGCTGGTCTATGTCGTCATGACGCGCCCGCCGGTGGAGAACATGGGGGGCTTCTTCGTCGAGAATGCGTACACGCAGGGTGGCGGCACCAATGTCGTGAACGTCATTCTCGTGGATTTCCGCGGGTTCGACACCTTAGGAGAAATAACCGTCCTCGCCATCGTAGCAATCACCGTGTATGCGCTTCTAAGGCGCTTCCGTCCGGCGGCTGACAGCATTCCCGTTCCGGAACAACAGCGCGCGCAAGGCGGCCAAGAAATCAAGCCTCTCCGATCTTTGAAAAGCGATGCGCTTGACCGCGCAATGGCTGTTCCCGCGCTCCTGATGGCGATGCTCTTCCCTGTGATTGCTGCGTTCGCCGCTTTCCTGCTTCTGCGCGGGCACGATCTCCCGGGCGGCGGGTTTGTCGCCGGAATTACGATGGCCGTGGCATTTATCCTTCAATATATCGCCCGCGGGACCGTTTGGGTCGAGGCGAGGCTGCGCGTACTACCAATGCGTTGGATGGGTACAGGACTGCTCCTTGCGGTCGGCGTAGGCGTCGCCGCGTGGTTTTTCGACCGGACGTTTTTAAAGTCGTTCTTCGCCTATTGGGACATTCCGCTGATCGGTGCCGTGCCGATCGCAAGCGCGCTTTTATTCGATCTAGGCGTATTTGCTTTGGTCGTCGGCGCGACCGTGCTGATGTTGATCGCAATTGCGCATCAGTCCGTACGCAGCCACCGAGTTCCGGCCGGCCGCGAACCCGCCGGGCCTCCAAAGGCGGAGGTCGGATAATGGAGATTGTCGTGGCCCTCGGCGTCGGGGCGCTGGCGGGTTCGGGCGTATGGCTGCTCCTTCGTCCGCGCACCTTCCAGGTAATTATCGGCCTTTCTCTGCTTTCCTATGCGGTCAATCTGTTCATCCTAGCCATGGGGCGAATTGAAACCAACGCTGCGCCGGTTCTGATGACGCAAGCGGCAGGCGACTCGTCCAACCTTTCGGATCCGCTACCGCAAGCGCTGGTCTTGACCGCTATCGTCATCAGCTTCGCAACCACCGCGCTGTTTCTGGTTGTCCTCCTCGCGTCGCGCGGACTGACCGGCACGGACCATGTCGATGGCCGGGAGCCGGAATCGTGACCCGGTTCGCCGACCACCTGATGATTGCGCCGATCGTCTTGCCGCTGTTCGCCGGAGCATTGATGCTTGCTCTTGGCGGTGAGCGCCGTCGCAACATCAACGCAGGGCTGAATGTTGCTTCCACGTTCGCGTTGGTCGCCATCTCGATAACGCTGCTACAGGCCGCCGATTCCGCTCCGCACGGAATAGCGGGTGTCTATCGGCTGGGCGACTGGCCGGCTCCCTTCGGGATCGTGCTCGTCGTAGACCGGTTATCGACGGTCATGTTGTTGCTGACAAGTGTTCTTGCTTCGGCGGCGGTTGTATTTTCGCTCGCCCGCTGGCACCGCGTGGGAGTTCTTTTCCATCCACTGTTTCAATTCCTGCTCATGGGCATCAACGGAGCGTTCCTGACCGGGGACCTCTTCAATCTCTTTGTTTTCTTTGAAGTGCTGCTGGCCGCCTCGTACGGCCTCGCGTTGCACGGCTCGGGTTCGGCGAGAGTGACGGCCGGGTTACACTACATTGTCGTCAATCTCGCGACATCACTCTTGTTCTTGATCGGCGTCAGCCTGATTTACGGAGTCGCAGGCACACTTAACATGGCCGATCTCGCTGCTCGCATTCCCGCAATTCCTGCCGAAGATCGGGCGCTGCTGGAATCTGGAGCCGGAATCTTGGCGATCGTTTTTCTCGTTAAGGCAGGCATGTGGCCACTGTGCTTCTGGCTGCCTGCCACCTACGCCGCCGCGCCGCCGCCGGTGGGGGCGATCTTTGCAATCCTCACGAAGGTGGGCGCCTACATCGTGTTGCGCCTGTCGCTGCTTTTGTTTGGTGACGACGCAGGATCGTCGGCCCATTTCGGAAGCGAATGGCTAATCATTGGCGGAATGGCGACGATCGCTTTCGGCTCCATCGGCTGCCTCGCTTCGCAGGACATGCCGCGGCTGGCTGCCTATTCCGTGATTGTGTCCTCCGGCACGGTGCTCGCGGCCCTCGGTTTGGGTCAGGCCGCTGTCACAGGTGCAGCTTTGTTTTATCTTGTCAGCTCGACACTTGGCTTGGGCGCATTCTTTCTTTTGGTTGAGCTTGCAGAGCGGGGGCGAGAGCCCGGCGCTGATGTGCTCGCTGTAACCCGAGAGATCTACGGCGAAGAGGACGAGCTGAAAGATGAGGATGAAGTTGGCATCGCGCTCCCGGCCATAATGGGCATTCTCGGCTTGGCCTTCCTCGGATGTGCGCTTGTTCTTTCCGGCCTGCCGCCGCTTTCCGGTTTCATCGCCAAATTTGCTCTGCTAACGGCTGCGCTCGATCCGCCGGCCGGCGTTCCTTCGACCGCCGGTTGGATCTTTCTTCCGGTACTCATTCTGTCGGGCTTGGCGGCGCTTATCGCGATGACTCGTGCCGGCATTCGTGTGTTTTGGGCGTCGCCGGATCGAACCGTGCCCCGCGTACGTCTGATCGAAATGGCGCCTGTCGCGGTTCTCCTGCTTCTATGTGCGGTTCAAACGATCCAAGCTGGACCAGTGATCCGCTTTATGCAGGCAACTGCGCAATCGCTACACGCTCCACATGACTATGTCCGGGCCGTTCTTGGCGGAGGAGCAACGCGGTCCTCAACCCGACGAGGACCGACATGACCCGGTTGCTGCCCTTTCCACTGGCAAGCGCCGGTCTTCTTGCATTCTGGCTGTTGGTTAATCAAACGCTCTCGCTGGGGCAAATCCTTATTGGTGTGTCTGTCTCTTTAATGGGTGGTTGGGCGTTCGCAGCGCTTCAGCCACCAAGAGCGCGTCCGCGCCGCTTGATCGCGATCCTTCGCCTGACTGCTTTCGTCATCGCCGATATTATACGGTCCAATATCGCTGTAGCGCTCATTATTCTCGGACTTGAACGGAGGCAATGGACTTCCGGCTTCGTGGAGATTCCCCTCGAACTTCGGGAGTCCTACGGCTTGGCGGTGCTTGCCTGCATCATTACGTCAACGCCGGGCACAGTCTGGGTGGATTTCAACCAGGTAAACGGCATGCTGACCATCCATGTCCTCGATCTGGTCGACAAGGACGAATGGAGCAGCACAATAAAGGGAAGGTACGAACGGCTGCTCTTGGAGATATTTACGTGAACGCAATGCTTGCCTGGTCTGTCATCATCGCGGAGTTTTTGCTGGCCATCGCAATGATATGCGCCGCGTGTCGTATGCTTTTGGGCCCGCGAGCGCAGGACCGGGTTGTCGCCTTCGACAGTTTATATGTGAACGCGATGCTACTGCTTCTCGTGTTCGGGATCGGATCAGGACGGACGCTTTATTTCGAAGCGGCCCTGATCGTCGCGTTGCTTGGGTTCGTGAGCACGGTCGCACTGGCCAAGTTTCTTTTGCGAGGCGAGGTCATCGAATGAACGACGTCGGTGCAATGTCTTTCTTGCCAACTATCCTGACGTCGATGCTATTGATCGGCGGTGCTGGGATCACGCTCATCGGTTCGCTAGGTCTAATTCGGTTTCGGAACTTCTACCAGCGGGTTCATGCACCGACGCTCGGAACTACGTTAGGCACGGCCTGCGTAGCATTGGCGTCCATGATCTATTTTTCCGTGCTGGGAAGCCGACTGGTCGTGCATGAATTGTTGATTGTCGTTTTCGTAACACTGACGACGCCGATTAGTTTGATGGTGCTTGTCGGCGCCGCCGTTCTCCGCGATGCCTTC
>Ga0307505_10001995_pt1 | contig 15047 bp, 16 predicted proteins | sample 23_S_MG_FD_202183 | JGI IMG/M metagenome (GOLD analysis project Ga0307505, IMG submission 202183) | Soil microbial communities from Populus trichocarpa stands in riparian zone in the Pacific Northwest, United States - 23_S | ecosystem: Environmental > Terrestrial > Soil > Riparian zone > Trees...
AGGGCCGGAACCGATCTTCGTCCGACGGGCAGAGTATTCGCGTAAATATCGATTCAAAGCAGGAAATAATCAACAAACCCCGCGCACTCTACTGCACGAACATTTCGGAGAATTTTCCATGCGTCGCTTCTGGTCCGATCGAAAAGGCAATGTCGCGGTCTTGTTTGCGATCGCCATCGTACCGGTGATCGGAATGATGGGCGCGGCCGTCGACTACAGCCTCGCCAACTCTTACCGCACCGATATTCAGAAGTCGCTCGATGCGACCGCCCTCGCCCTCTCGAAGATCCTGCCGATGGACGACGAAGAAGCGTTGCATGCAATCGGCATGCAGTACTTCACGGCCAGTCTTGGCAACAACGATTTGAAGAATCTCACGCTGGAGATCTTCCCCGAGCAGGGCAAAGTAAGGCTGCAGGCATCGGGAGATTACACACCCAAGATCGCCAATATTTTCGGCGCAACGGAGTTCAAGATCGGCACGAGCGCCGAAGCCGTCTGGAGCATGGGCAAGGTCGAAGTCGCGCTCGTGCTCGACAATTCGCTTTCCATGCAGTCGCCGAACCCTCAGCGCATCATTCAGTTGAAGGCGGCCGCACACAGTTTGCTGGGAATTCTCCAGAACGCGGCTAAACAGGAAGGCGACGCGAAGGTCTCGATCGTTCCGTTCGACGCGAACGTTCGCGTGGTTCCGAAATCCTCGATCAACGCAACCTGGATCACGAACAACGAAAACTGGATTCGCTGGGACGAGTGGAACGCAGAAAACGGCAGCTGCAACCCGTCAGGTGGCGGCCGCGACACGAAAAGCGAATGCGAAGCCTATGAGTACTGCAGCAAATCGCAGTACACGAGGAAGAGCACTTGCCAGAACAACAACGGAACCTGGAAGACTGGTGCGTGGACGCCGGCGAACCGGGCGAGCAATTGGAATGGGTGCGTGCAGGATCGAGATAAGGCGGCGAACCTCGATAACCCGCTGATCAACTATGACATCAACGACGTCGCACCGACTTCAAACGAGACGAAGTTTCCGGCGTGGCAGTGCTACAATAGTGATACGGCTCTGCCTACGGTCATGCCGCTCAATTACAACTGGGGCGCTGCGGATAGCACGGACACGTCCACGCTACACGGCAAGATCAACTCGCTGACGCCGTCGGGCTACACAAACGCAACCATCGGCCTCGCCTGGGGATTCCACGCGCTCTCGCCCACTCCGCGCATGGAAGAAGGTGTTGCTTACGGTACTGAGAACTACACAAAGATCATCATCCTCTTGTCGGACGGCGATAACACGAAGAACCGTTGGGTTACGTGCAATCCGACGAGCCCCTGCCCGTCGGCCACCGCAACGGCACTCAATGCACGCACTGCCGCCGTCTGTCAGTCGATCAAAAGTGCAGGCATCGAGATCTATACCGTTCGTCTGATCGACGGAAATGCGGATCTCCTGCGCAACTGCGCAAGCTCACCGTCGAAGTACTACGAGGTCAGCGCGGCCAGCCAGTTGGCTGGCGTGTTCAACGCGATCGGCTCTCAGATCGCGAGCCTGCACTTGGCGAAATAAGTCAGGTCTTCCCACTAACGAAAAAGCCCGGCCTTACGGCCGGGCTTTTTTGTTTTCGAAACCGCTTCGCTTACTGCTTGGTCGCCTTGACGACCGCGCCTTCGAACGGCTTGTAGGATTCCTTCGCGATGTCGGCATAGATTTCGCCGATCTTCGTCGCCTTCGACACGAAACCTTCGTAGGCCGCCTTGTAATATTCGGTCTGGGCCTCGAAAGCCTTGTCCAGCGTCTTGGCGCCGAACAGCTTCTCAAGGGCCGCGCTGCCCTCTTCAAACGACTTCTTCTGGAAGTCGGCGACCTCGCTCGCGATCGCCTGAATGCCCTTGGACGCAGCGCCGAAGCTCTTCAGTGCAACGTCGACGTTGTCTTTGCCGATCTTCTGCAAATTCTCGAAATTCTCGAACATTTTGATCCCCTTCGCGTCGGGCATGCAGCCGGACGGATTGATGCGTTTCGCCTCAGGTTCGAGCGGCATGCCACGGAGTGCCACGCAATTGATCGCTCTGAAGCCTAAATAGTGCACTGCAACATAGAAGTCAAGAATATTTTGCGTTGCAATATCAACGGGGCGGCGGAGGAGCTGGCCGTCCCTTGGACGGGCTGCCCTCGTTGTGCCCCTTCGCTGCCTTTACCGTGTCCGCAACGGACGCTTTACCCAATGCTAACTGGACCCCCCTAATTTCAATGAAACGGCTGCCGGGCGGGCAGCCAAAATAGCGGGGAGCGGCGCGCGGGCGAGCGCGCCAGGCCAAGGATCGGGCGAGCGTATGTTGCGTAGGCGTACAAGGACGCCGCTGATCGGGCGGATGGTTTTCGTAGGCGTGGCTCTCCTGTTTGGCGCCCTGACTGCGCCGGATGCCCACGCTCAGGGCAAGAGGACCTGGTTCTCCGGATTTTCCAGCATCGTGGTCGACGCGAAAACCGGCGAGGTCGTGCACGGCTCCAAGGCGGACGAGCATCGCCATCCGGCGTCTCTCGCAAAGATCATGACGCTTTACCTCCTGTTCGCCGAGCTCGAGTCCGGCAGGATGAAGCTCACAACCAATATTCGCGTTTCACCGGACGCGGCCAAGCAGCCGCCATCCAAACTTGGATTGCAAGCCGGCCAAACCATCGATGTCGAGGACGCAATCAAGGCAATCGTCACCCGCTCGGCGAACGACGTGGCGGTCGCGATCGCCGAGTCGATTTCCGGTGACGAGGACTCGTTTGCCCGGCTGATGACCCAGCGGGCGCGCTCGATCGGTATGAGCAAGACCGTCTTTAAGAACGCGTCGGGATTGCCGGACCCGGACCAAGTAACGACGGCGCGCGACATGGCGCTGCTCGGCCTCGCGATCCAGGATCGCTTCCCGAAATACTACGAATACTTCTCAACACGTGTGTTTCAGTGGCGCGGGGTCGCCATCGGCAACCACAACCGGCTGCTTGGCAGCCTCGAAGGTGTCGACGGTATCAAAACTGGTTACACGCGCGCTTCAGGATTCAATCTCGTAAGCAACGTGAAGCGCGACGGACGCCACATCGTCGCCGTTGTCATGGGCGGACAGACAGGCGCCGCCCGCGACGCACAGATGCGCGAACTGATCAACGGCAAGATCCGCTTCGCCCACGCCGGACCGCGCGTGGCGCCGCGCTTCGCCGAGCGCGCGGTACCAATGCCCACTCCCGCCCCGCGCGTCGCTCTCCGTTCGCAGCCTGCGCCAGGCTCGAAGGAGCCGATCGGCCGCACGCCGGTACGCACGGTTTCCGTCAATAAGAACAGCGAAATTTTGCCTGAGGGCGACGACGACAGCGACAACAATGAAGTGCTGCCGGTCAACACCTTGACCGCGGCAACGGTCAGCGAGCCGCTGAAGGCCGTGCCGACCGGCGTCGCGCCCGAGGGCAAGTTCGTGACCTTCGCGCCGCCACCTTCGATCGCAAACGCCTCCGCGTCCGCTTCGGCTCAAACCTCGCCCGAGGTCGAACTCAAGATCGTTATTCCCGCCACCGTCGTCGCATCGACCGCGCCGGTTTCACCTGCCGTCACGCAAGTCGCCACGGCTGTCGATCGCGAACCGACCGCGAGTGTTACGCGCGGCCCGTGGATCGTGCAGATCGGCGCGTTTCCGAGCGAGGAAGTCGCACGCAATCGCCTCGAGGACGCGCGCGGCCAGGCGGGCGGGCTGCTCTCCAAGGGTTATACGGAAATGACGAGCAAGGGCTCCGCCAAGTTGTTTCGCGCACGATTTGCGGGCTTCGACGAAGCCACGGCGCGTCAGGCCTGCGAGCGACTGAAGAAGAACGATATTTCTTGTTTCACCACCAGAAACTGAATTCGCGACGACGAAAGCTGGTAACGGGTACGGAGTTAGTGATGACGGCGAAGCAGGACTTCCTTGGCCTCGTTGACGCGGGCGGCGAGATACGTCGAACCCCCTTGATCGGGGTGCAGTTTCTTCATGAGAGTCCGGTGCGCACGCCGTACCTCGAACGCGCTCGCACCTGGTTCAAGACCGAGGATCTGCAGCGCCTCTTCCTCGGCCATCGGGCCGCTGCGCGGCGACTCTCCGCGCCTCGAACCGTCATCTTCCTCGACGTCTTCACGCCATCCGGGCTCCCGGCGGTCGAGATAAGCTTCGAGTAGCGCCCGGCTCTCCGCGTCGATTTCTTTCAGAAGCGACAGCAACGAACCTCGATCGAGCGCATCGAGCGGCACGTTTTCGTATTGCCCGGCGAGAATACGCCCGCGCATGGCGCCGGTGTCGTGGTCAAGCTCCATCTCGACGTACGGTGAGCGCACCTTGGATGTCTGTCCCGGCGTGCGCCGCATCCGCGCGCCCAGTCCTGCCGGAGATGGAATCCAGTCGAGCAGCGTCGCCGCAAGGTAGCCAAGCGGGATCGCCGCATAGAATCGTCCCGTAGCTGTCAGATAGATGGCAACACCGATGAGGGCGATGCCGCCGCCCTTGCGCAGATAGGTCGCGACCTGCGCCGGGTTCGCGTTGGCGAGAAATCGTGCCGCGACGAGCAGCAGGACGAGCGCGGCGATGCCGAGGATGAGAGTCATATCTGGATTATAGCGGAGCGCCCGAGGGTCGGCTCTAGCGCATCTGGCCGAGGAGTTTTACCGCGCCGCCGCCCCCAGAACGCTTGGACAGGTCTGAGAGCGCGCGATGTCCGCCGGCCGCAAACGCCGCCGCCGCGCGCAACAGGTCCCGCAATTGCGAGGCCGCACCCGCGTCGAACGGACACCATGCACCCTTTGTCAGGCGGGCAATCTCGCGGAAGGCCTGTTCCGCGATCGGATCCTTTTCCTCCTGAAACATGAACGCAGGCACGCCGAGGAGGCCGAGTTCTCCTGCCTTTGCGCACAGGTCGTCAACCGCCTCTTCCATCGCGTCGCCCACGAACACGAAGGCATCCACTTTCTGTTGCTTGCTTTCCTTCCTCACGTGGTCGAGCACGCGGCCGATCTGGGTATGACCGCCCCGGCAATCGATTTGCTCCATCAGTCCGGCGAGACGCTTCGGATCGGACACCCATTTCGATGCCCGGCATTCCGACAGACCGCGGTAGTAAATGAGCTGGACGTCGAGTCCGCCGATCTCGCCGGCCTCCTGAAACATCTCGGCCTGCAGCGCGCACGCCATGTCCCACATCGGCTGGCGGCTCATCGTGGCGTCGAGGGCGAAGATCAAACGGCCACGCTTTCCGTCAACGCGCGGCCCGAGTGCCCGGGCCCGCTGCACAAAAGCGTCGATCTCCGCGCGCGGCGACGCCGGCTCGGGCGCCTTGGCGTCCGTTTGCCTGACCGGTGCTCGCGTCTTTTCCTGATCTTTGCTCATAGGCCCGCTTGGGACACAGCCCGCTCCCTTCAGATTGGGCTTTCCCCGCTATTTCGCAAGCGCCGACGCGCTGAATGCCTAATCGGCAAATAACTCGGTGCTGTCGAGGGGCTCGCTCGCTGAACGCGCCCATTCCGCGCGCGCTTTCGCCCGGCGCTGACCGCGTTCGTTGACCGGTAAACGGAGGGACTCGATGAGGCTGCGTACCTCCTGGCGCGCAGCCAAATGCGAGAGATTCGAACGCGAGCCGGTATCCTCGTCGTCAAGTGTATCGAGGACCGTCAGACCGCGCGGGAACAGCTCACGATAGATCACACGCTCTGAAAAACCTTCGGAAATCCGAAAGTTCAGCCGCCGCGAAAGGTCGATCAATCCTTCCGCAATGTTGCGGCCGTTGCGGGTCTCGAACTGTCCGACACGATTCCGCATGACGATCCAGTCGGTTTCCCCCTCCTCGACGATGCGCCGCTGCCGGCGCGCTTCGCGCACCACCTCCGCGTAGTGACTAGTCCCCGTGACTTCGTAACTCTCGGGATCGATGCTCGCGAGCACATCGAAATCCACGAAGCTGTCGTTCAGGGGCGTGATCAGCGTGTCGGCCATCGCGTGAGCAAGCCGCATGAGATAGCTGTCAGTCGCCGGCGTATCGATCACCACGAAGTCGTGGGAGTTTTCGACGTTGTTCACAGCAGCGGCAAAAGAGGCGAACTCGGCCGCTTCGTTCTCGTCCACGCTGGGGCCGCTCGCGCGCTCGATAGCGACGTGGGTCGGCAACTCCAACTGCAGGAGAGATTTCTTGGACCAGCGCCGCCGATTGACGACGTAATGCGTCAGGCTTTTTTGCCGGCTGTCGGCGTCGATTGAAGCAACCTTCTGGCCCGCTTTCAGGAGCGCAGTAATGACGTGCATCGCCGTCGTGGTCTTGCCGGACCCGCCCTTTTCATTGGCGAGTACGATCACATGCGCTGAACGCAGCGATGCCGAAGTCGCAGGTACGTCACTCGCAACGAATACTGAATTACGCATCGACCCCGACCGACAGGCCGCTCCACCGGATTCAATTCTGCGGACCGTGCGCCTGCTCGGTCAAGTCGGGACTCGCGCCAATCTGGCTAATTGGAGAGCGCAAGAAGAATATTTTCTGCGCTAGGGTGGAACCCGCCGCTCCTGTAGGGTGCCTCGCGAAAATTCCAACGATGGAGACGCTCTTGGCCGTACCGCGTGTCGTTCGAACGGTGGAAGCGCAACGCGCTGCGGTCGCTTCATGGCGCCGCGGAAAAAATCTGGTTGCTCTCGTGCCGACCATGGGAGCGTTGCATTCGGGGCACATCGCACTTGTACGCGCCGCGCGCCGCCGTGCCGACCGCATTATCGTCTCGGTATTCGTGAATCCGGCGCAGTTTGGACCGAAGGAAGATTTTGCCCGCTATCCGCGCACCTGGAAGGAAGATCTGGCAAAACTCGCCGCCGAAAAGGTCGATCTCGTGTTCGCCCCCTCCGTCCGCGAAATGTATCCGGAAGGCTTTGCCACGAAAATTTCCCTGGAAGGTCCGGCCCGCGGCCTGGAAACCGATTTTCGCCCGCATTTCTTCGGCGGGGTGGCCACCGTGGTCGCGAAGCTGCTGATCGCCGGGATGCCGGATTTCGCCCTGTTCGGAGAGAAGGACTACCAGCAGCTTAGGGTCGTGACGCGAATGGCGGCCGATCTGGGTCTACCGGTAAGGATCGTGGGCATGCCGACGGTACGGGAAAAAGACGGCTTGGCGCTATCATCCCGTAACGCGTATCTGTCTCCATCCGAGCGGAAGACGGCGCCCACACTCCATCGCGTTCTGAGCGAGACCGCCGCCTCGATCCGGCGCGGCGCACCCATCGGACCCACGCTCGAGCGCGGCCGTCGCACGATCAAAGCCGCGGGGTTCAAGCTCGACTATCTGGAAGCTCGCCACGCAGGGACACTAGAGCCGGTAACGGCTCGATCCGATGGTCCCGTACGACTGCTCGTCGCCGCCCGCATCGGCGGCACGCGGCTCATCGACAATCGCGCTGTCTGAACGGTCAGCTGATCGCATACCCGACGACGAAGGCGAGGATCGCGAGTGCGATACCCACCGTCAGCACAATTCGCATTCCGGGCACAATAACCCCGGCTCGCGCCTTGTTCGTGGGCATCTGCACCGGTTCTGGCATGTCGGAAACGTCAACGCGTGGCTGATCATAGTCGGTACTCGCGCGATCACGCGGAATCGACGCTCCGGCTCGATCTTCCCTTAATTCTTGCTCTTTGGTTTTCGGCCCAGCCATCGACAAGCTCCAAGCTTTGGATTCGGAACTCAACGCCGGAGAAGCCGAATAGTTTCCGTCGCTAAAGCAAGCCGAGCTCGCGCAACTCTCGACGCATCGCTTCGGGCAGCTTTGTCAGCCCCTTGCCGCTGCGGCCAAGATCCGCCGGTGCATCGTCGGCCGTAAGATAGCGCCAGCCCTGAAACGGTCCCCGGGGCCGCGGGACGACCGGTACAACCTTCGGGTCCAGCACCAGACGGCAGCGCCGCACGCCTTCTTTGTCGTTGAACTCCCGAATATCGATCAGCCGCTGGCGGCAGGCGATCTCACCCTTGATAACCCAGTAAAGCGACCCGCCGTCCAGCAACTCATCACTTTTCGTCGGCATCATTCGTGTGGTGTGGATGTGTTCGACGGGTTGCCGCTTGCGCCGCTTCTCCGCCAGCCGCTCCTCAATCCAGTCCTTGAGGTCGCGGATCGATTCCGCACCGACGCATAGCTTGATGAGATGGAGGCCCATGCCTCCTTTTAAGCCGAAACCCGTCCCAACTCACCTCCGGACGGGCCGCATCCACAACGCGCGCAGAAGTTATTTTTTCGGACTCGGAACGTCGATCTTCGGCACTTCGATCTTCACTGTGGACGTCGTGCTCGAGCCGCCGAGCATCCCGGTCCCATACAAGAGGAAGCCGCCAACCACGATTACGATCAGCGCGCCGACAAGCACGCCTAGAACGCCTATGCCGCCACTACCGCTATTGTCCGCCATGTCCGGCTCCCATTGATTGGCCCGTCGCGAACGTCACAACGTTCACGTCCTCATGATAGTTCCGACCCCGGAACTTTCTGGTCCTGACGGAGGTTCCCGACGAGCCTGGGCTCCGCGACGGGTGGGGCCCTCATCGGGAGAATGCGCCATGGCCGTAGCCAAAGTCGTTGAATTGACCGCCGCTTCCACGAAAAGCTTCGAGGACGCGATCGAACAGGGGCTGAAGCGTGCCGACGATACCCTCGACAATGTCGAGGGAGCCTGGATTCAAGAGCAGAAGGTCACGGTGAAGAACGGCAAAATCGACGAATACCGCGTCAATATGAAAGTGACCTTCATCCTGAAGTAGCCGGCGCGCTGTCATCGTCGATGACGAGAAGACGCGCACCCTCGGCAACCTGACTGCCCGGCTCAGCGAGCACTTCGGTCACGGTGCCGTCGGTGCGCGCGTGCAACACGTGCTCCATCTTCATTGCTTCGACCACCGCGAGACGCTGCCCCTTCGTGACGCGATCGCCCTTGGCGACCTCGATCAAGAGCACTTTGCCGTGCATCGGAGCAACGACGGAGCCCCCCACATCGAGATGGTCGAGATCGTCGGGTCGAATTTCGCCGAGAGCGACCATGCTTGCGCTCTCGCCGCGGATTGCGAGCAAGCCTCCCGCCGTGTCGATCAATCGCGCTTCGGCCGCGCTGTGTCCTGCAACGCTGGCACGCGCACCATCCACCCCGAAGCGCACACGCGCTGTCGCCATTTCACCGTCGATGCGAACGCCAATATCCACTTCGCGCGTTCCCGAGAGTGCGAACGCGTCGCCCTCATTCCACGGCGAGCGTGTCTCGTTGGAGCGCCGCGCGGTGCGGACGGAAAGACGCTCGCGCTCGCGGCGCATGAGTTCCTGGATTGCGCTCGCCGCTGCCGCGAAGTCTGTTTGCCGCGGTTGCGCAAGGGTCGCGAGTTCCCTTTCAATGAGGCCAGTATCGATCGTGCCGTCGCGCATGGCTGACGAAGTGACGAGTGCCGCGAGGAACGTGAGATTGGTGCGCAACCCCGCAATGACCGTCCCCCGCAAGGCTGCACCCAGCCGGTCGATGGCCTCGGCACGGGTGGGGGCATGGCTGATGATCTTTGCCAGCAGCGGATCGTAGTAGGGCGTGACCTCCTGCCCTTCCTCTACGCCGGAGTCGACGCGAACGATTTCCGCTGGTGGAAAGCGCAATGCATGCAATCGCCCGGTAGACGGCAGGAACCCTCGTGCAGGGTCTTCTGCATAAAGCCGCGCCTCGACCGAATGACCGGATAGTTTGATGTCATCCTGGGTACGCGGCAGCTTTTCACCCGCAGCCACACGAAATTGCCATTCGACGAGATCGAGCCCGGTGACCATCTCGGTGACGGGATGCTCCACCTGGAGCCGCGTGTTCATTTCTAGAAACCAGAAGCCATCCGCCCGCAGCGGACCCGATCCCCCTGCGATGAATTCGACCGTACCGGCTCCCGCATAATTGACCGCGCGCGCCGCGCCGATCGCCGCCTTGGTCATCGCCTCCCGCACCTCCGCGGTCATTCCCGGCGCAGGCGACTCCTCGATCACCTTCTGGTGGCGCCGCTGTGCCGAGCAGTCGCGTTCGAACAGGTGAACGACGTTGCCGTGCGTGTCGGCGAAAACCTGCACTTCGATGTGGCGGGGCCGCTCAATCCACCTTTCGATCAGTACGCGAGCGTCGCCGAACGCCGCCAGCGCCTCGCGGCTCGCTCCCGCCAGCGCATCGTCGAACTCGATCGCCTTTTCGACACGGCGCATCCCCTTACCGCCGCCCCCGGCAGCCGCCTTGATCAGCACCGGATATCCGATCTCGTACGCCTTCTGCCTGAGGAATTTGGGATCCTGCTGCGTGCCGTGATAGCCCGGGACGACAGGTACGCGCGCCTTGTCCATGAGCGCCTTCGCCGCGGACTTGTCGCCCATCGCGCGGATGGCACTGGCCGGTGGCCCGACAAAGACGATGCCGGCAGCCGCGCACGCATCGGCGAATTCGGCCCTCTCCGACAAAAACCCGTACCCCGGATGGATCGCGCCCGCGCCCGACTGTTTGGCCGCCGCGATCACCCGTTCGATATCGAGATAACTTTCCCGCGCCGGAGCAGGACCCACGAGACAGGCTTCGTCGGCAAGGCGCACATGTGGCGCCTCGTTGTCCGCTTCCGAGTAGATCGCAATTGTCCGCAGTCCCATCGCCCGCGCGGTACGGATGACCCGCACGGCGATCTCGCCGCGGTTTGCGATCAGGACGGAGCGGAAAGGAAGATTCGGAGCAGTCATCGCACGATACTAGCGGCACCGGGCGATGCCGCCAGTGCCACGGCTCGTCAACGGCCGTTGAAGTTCTGCGCGGGTGAAGAGATCGACATCGGCGCGCCCGGTTGTTGCCCGGAAGCCTGTGCCTTGGCGTCCTCTTTCTCTTCTTCCTTCTCGCGGATGTAGTCGCGCGGCACGACGCGCGGCAGTCCCGCCACCGGCTCATTGGATCGCCGGGATACAGGACTCTCCACCGCTGCCTTGGCCTTGCTCTTTGCCTGCGGAGTTCCCTTTGGCGCCGACTTTGCAGCCGCTGAGTTTGGCGGCGCCGACGGTGCGGCTGCTGCCGGAGCGCTTTCGGGCTGCGTGGCGGTACGCTGCGGCCCGGAAAACACCTCGGCGTCCACCGGTGGTGTGATCACCGGTGCCAGTGCGGCGGCAGGCGGATCCGATATCTGAATGCCTGCAACCGGAGCAGAGGTCTCGGGTGCCGTAGCTGCTTGAGGGAGAGCGCTCTGCGCCGCCTCCGCAGCCGCTTTCGGTAATTCGTCTGAGCTGATTGTCACGAGCGGCGCAATGCTCCTCCCCGCCGGTGCGGCTCCGGCTGTCTCCCTCGGTCCGGGTCCCTGCCAGGCTGCGGAGTAGCGCGCGAGAAATGCTTCGAGGCGGCGCACACGCATGTTCTCGCGGACACGCTCGGGGGAGCGAAACAGGCTGAAGCGCGCGCAGGCTTCGGCGGCGCAACCATGCTCGACGGACAGGACGAAAGCCACGAAACCGTACGGATCGGCTTCGATCGATTTCCGCAGCGGCTCGACCCGGCCGGAGTAATCGGAATCCAGCTTCTCGACAAAAGCGAGAGCGTCCGCAAGGAACGCCAGCCGCTGCGTCACGATCGTGACCGCCGCCGCGACGCGTTGAGGTTCCGCAAAAAGGTTTCTCTCGCATGCGTCCTGCACCGCTGGGACCGGCGAACCGTCGATGCAGGCAAACACGGAATCCGGTTTCACAGCCTGATCGAACAGGAGCTTGGCGCGCTCGTCGAGCGCGCGACGTTCTTCGAGGCGACGAGTATCTTCGAGATGCCGGAATGTGAAGTAGCCGGCAGCCGCAAGACCCCCGACCACGAGAAGAATGGCAGCTACCGCGACAAAACGGGCAAAGGACACGGTCCAAAATTTCGCGACCAGCAGAATGGCCAGGGCCAAGGCCACCAGCGCAACCGCCCACAGCGGGTCGACCTCTTGCAGGCTCCTCAGGACCTCTTCCATGGCTGTATTTTACCCGTCCCTTACGCCCGGAAAAAGCACTTCAAAGTGAGGCTAGACAGCGACCTGTGTACCGATTTCCACAACCCGCTCGGTCGGGATGTGGAAATAGGTCGTGGCATCGTCGGCTGTATGGGCAAGCCGGATGAAAAGACGGTCCTGCCAGGCCGGCATCCCCGATCGCGGCGCCGGTTTGAGTGACCGCCGCGAAAGGAAGAACGACGTCGCCATGATATCGAACTGCCAGCCGAGCTTGCGCGCAAGGATAAGGGCTTTTGGCACGTTCGGCGTCTCCATGTAGCCGAAGGTGAGCACCACTCGGTAAAAGTGGGGTGAAACCCCGAAGATCTGTACCCGGTCGTCCTCGGCAACTCGCGGTGTATCGGACGTAATGACCGTCAGCACGACATTCTGATGATGCAGCACCTTATTATGTTTGAGGTTGTGCAGGAGTGCGGTGGGCGCGTATTCGGGATCGCTCGTCAGGAATACGGCCGTCCCCGGCACGATGTGTGGTGGTTTCTTCTCGAGGCTTCTGGCCAGGGGCTCAAATGGAACTTCGATGCGCCGGGTTTTTTCGGTGAGCAGCCGCGTGCCCCGCCGCCACGTGACGACAAGCAGGACCAGTACGGCGCCGAACAACACCGGCACCCAAGCACCCTCGAATATCTTCATGCTGGCAGCGGTGACGAAAATGCTGTCGACCACGATGAATGGGGCCATCAAAAGCAAGGCCGACCAGAACTTCCACCGCCATGCCTTCCAAATGACGATGAAGCCAAGAATTCCCGCCGCCCAAACCGCTGCAGCCACCGAAAGCACATAGGCGCCGGCAAGCGCGCTCGATGACCTAAATAGGATGACGAGCACCAGAACGCCGATGAAAAGCGCAAAGTTGACTCGCGGCATATAGATCTGACCGAACTGCTGCGCCGAGGTGTGACGTATCTCAAGCCTCGGCAGCAGGCCGAGTTGCATTGCCTGTCGTGTCAGCGAGTACGCTCCGGTAATCACCGCCTGGCTTGCGATCGCAGTCGCAAGCGTTGCGAGCGCTACCATCGGCAGACGTAGATGTTCAGGCACCAGAAGAAAAAACGGGTCGGCGAGCGCGGCCGGATTAGAAAGCACCAGCGCGCCCTGCCCGAAATAATTCAATAGCAGTGCCGGAAGAACGAGAATGAACCACGCCGTCTGGATCGGCTTGCGGCCGAAATGGCCGAGGTCGGCGTATAGCGCTTCCGATCCTGTGATGACGAGAAAGACAGCGCCGAGCGTGACCAACCCGATGATGTAATTGTCGGCGACGAAGCGCAGGCCGTAATAGGGATTGACGGCATGCAGCACGGTCGGCTCGTCGGCAATGTGCAGGGCGCCGGTGAGCGCCATTACAAGGAACCAAACGATGGTGATCGGGCCGAAAAATGCCGACACGCGCGCCGTCCCATGCGATTGCACCGCGAACAATCCGACGAGCACAATCACCGTGAGCGGCAGCACGAACGGCTCTAGGTCGGGTTGAACGATTTTCAGACCCTCGACCGCCGACAGCACTGAAAGCGCCGGTGTAATCAGCGACGACCCGTAGAACATCGCCGCGCCGAAGATGCCGAGGCCGAGCACCAGCGCCGACCGCCGTCCCATTGCCCGGAATGCAAGCGCCACGAGCGAGAGCGTTCCTCCCTCGCCGTTGTTGTCGGCACGCAGCAGGATTAATACGTACTTGAAACCGACGACGATGATCAGCGACCAGACGATCAGCGAGAGGACGCCGAGAATCACATCGCGTGAGACGATGCCTTCCACGCTGATGGCGGCGTTGACCGCTTCCCGAAAGGCGTAAAGCGGGCTCGTGCCGATGTCGCCGTAGACGACACCGACGCTCCCGGCCGTAAGGGTCCAGAAACTGGAATGGGAACGGGTCTCGCCGTTCCCATCGGCTTTATTCATACTGGAGAGCCGTCCTAAGCTGCTCAGCCACAGCGGGCGCGGCTGTAGCATGGCGAATTCTGCATGTCACAAAAACTTGGCGTTCTGAAGCGCGCGAGGGGGGCTCCATAAGATATTGTTTAATAACAGCAATTCTCCGGTCGCCCGCCCGCAACGGAATAGCGCTTCATCCCGCTCTCGCCGCAATGTATCCCCAAGTTTCGGAAATTGGGGGAGCCAGTCATGCGGGTTCTGTTTGGCATCATTCTCGGCGTCGTGCTGGTTTGCGGCGCCGCCTATTATCGCGACAGCGTCTACGCATCCCCGACCGCGGCGCCGCCGGTCCGTCCGATCGTGAACTGGGACGTTGCGAGCGACGTAACGGCAAACGCGATGCGCACCATACGCGTTGAATTTGATCGGCTGCTCGGCCGCTGACACCTTCCCTGTCCGCAAGGAACCTGACGCTCCGCTCCGGCGTTATTTGGCGGGAACGGACTCAGGAGGTTGGACATGCGATTTCTGCTCGGCTTGATCCTCGGCGCCTTTATCCTCGGCGCGAGCGTTTACATTCACGACGCCAATGTCGGTGTCGGCGAGCGCGCCATGGTGAACTGGGACGTCGTGTCGGAGAATTGGCAGGCCGCCAAGACCCGCGTTCAGAACGAATGGGCGCAGCTCTCCGCTCGCATCTGACGCCCTGCCAAAGGCCGCGCCCGAGCGCGGCCTTTGTTTGACCGCTGGAATCCCTCGTACCGATCGCTAAGCTCCCGCTTCCAAGGGGAGCTATTCATGCGTGCAGCCTATTACGAGAAGAACGGTCCGGTTCGCGATGTCATGCATCTCGGCGACGTGGACACACCGCAGCCCGGCCTCGGCGAGGTGCGCGTCCGGTTGCGCACGTCGGGTGTAAATCCATCGGACGTGAAAAGTCGCCTGGGCACCGTTCGCAAGATCGCCTTCCCTCGTGTCATTCCGCAAAGTGACGGTGCTGGAGACGTCGATGCCGTCGGCAGCGGCGTTCCGCAATCGCGCGTCGGTGAACGGGTCTGGATCTGGAACGGACAGTGGAAACGTCCGTTCGGCACTGCTGCCCAATAC
>Ga0307505_10001996_pt1 | contig 15032 bp, 11 predicted proteins | sample 23_S_MG_FD_202183 | JGI IMG/M metagenome (GOLD analysis project Ga0307505, IMG submission 202183) | Soil microbial communities from Populus trichocarpa stands in riparian zone in the Pacific Northwest, United States - 23_S | ecosystem: Environmental > Terrestrial > Soil > Riparian zone > Trees...
GAAAACGCTACAGAATCGCTGCACCGCCGGGCACCTCCGTGTCTCGAGCTTCGACAACCCGATTCTACGGGGACTCGGCGGTACTACTGCTCCCTCTCTCTCTACATCTGTTTTGGACAGGCGTGGTGCCGTACCAAAGAAAGGGAATCAACCAGCTTCGACAGAGAATCGCTGAGCAGCACCGTGACATGCTGGAGGAGATCGGGCGGGCCGCACTTGAAGAGGGAGCGGTGACACGTGTCAACCGGGTCGGCATGGATGATCCACGCTATGCGATTGACGATGCAGCCTTCCGTCATCTCGCAGCCGAACGTGGGTTCGACTGGCGGGACTGAGGAGGGAGTCGTCCGAAGCGGTGAGAGCGAAAATCAGCGCTAGAAGTCGGAGGCTGCCGCTACGTCACAACGTGTACCCAGAAATGTGCCCAACTCAAGTCCGAATGGCGCACGTGTCGTGCTCCGGCAAGACCGGTTCACGAGAGGCTTTGTGGCTCAAACACTTACTGGAAGGTTGGTAGCGCATACGGGATTCGAAACCGTGTTCCAGCGCTCCTCACGGACTCACTTCATCCACTCGAAGACCTTGTAGTGCTCGCCGTTCATGCCCAGCTTCGCGTAGACCTGTTGTGCGGATTGGTTGCGGTCGTCCACGTAGAGGCGGATGCCGCGGATGGCGGGGTTGGCGTCGACCATCTCTTTGACGTGGGAGTACAAGCCGGCGTACACGCGGCGGCCGCGGAGCTCGGGGAGGACGTAGACGCTTTGGATCCACCAGACCACCCCGTTGCGCCAGTCGCTCCATTCGTAGGTGATCATCAGCGAGGCCACGACGCGGCCGTCCTCCTCCGCGACGAAGTAGCGGCCCAGGGTGGGGTCGGCGAAGACGGCGGCGACGCCGCGGGTGGTGACCTCGCGGTCGAGGGTGACCTCCTCGGTTTCGAGGGCCATGGCCACCTGAAAATCGACGATCGTGGCGGCGTCTTCGGACAACCCTTGTCGGTAGCGAACGGCACTCATTGATATTCTCCCCGCGCGTGACGATATCAAAGGCGACGGAGCGGGCGCTGCTCCTCATGGTCTGCTCCGCGCTGCTCTTCGGGGCGATGGCCTTCGCGGCGAAGCTGGCCTCGGCACGTCTGTCCGGGTCGCAGGTCGCGTTCCTCCGCTTCTTCACGGGTCTGGCCCCGGCCCTCCTGATCCCCCGCTATCGTCGCAGCGCGTTCACTTTCACGCGACTCGACCTGCTCTTCTACCGCGGCTTCTTCGGCGGTCTGGCGGTGCTCTGCTACTTCGTGGCCATCGAGCACATCAACGTGGGCGTGGCCACGCTGCTCAACTACACCGCTCCGCTCTTCAGCGGCGTGTTCTCCATCCTCTTCCTGCACGAGAAGATCAGTCCGAAGGTGCTCCTGCCGATGCCCATCGCGCTGGCGGGCGTGTTCCTCGTCGTCCACGCGCATGCCCGCCCCGGCGACATCCTCGGCTTCGGGACCTGGGAGCTGGTCGGTCTGGCCTCCGCGGTGCTCTCCGGCGCCGCAGTCACGGCGATGCGCGCGGCGCGGCAGGGAGAAAACTCGTGGGCGGTGTACACGAGCTTCTGCCTGCTGGGCACGATCCTCACTGCTCCGCTGGCCATCGCCACGTGGAAGACTCCTACCGCGGACGAGTGGGTCTTGCTGGGACTGACCTCGATCTTCGCCATCGGCGCGCAACTGCTGCTGACGTTCAGCCTGCGATGGGTGGACGCGATGACTGTCGGCGTGATCTCACAACTGGCCGTGGTCGTGGCGATGATCCTCGGTGTTACGGTTCTGCACGAGCACCTCACCATCACCGCGGTGACCGGCGCGGCCCTGACGATCAGCGGAGTGGTGGGCGTGGTGTATGTGACTTCGTGGAAGCGAAGCATCGTCGCGGCCGACGAAGTCGCACCCGAGGCGTGAACCGGATTGAGGATTGAGGATTGAGGATTGAGGAAGAGGTGAGAGTTGATGATTCGCGCAGGAGCCATCCTCAATCCTCAATCCTCAATTCGTCACGAAGTGACGGACAATGATTGCGTCCATGAAACGTCTCCTGCGCCGCATCCCTCTTCTGGCGCGCGTGTCGATCGCCCTCGGCGCGGTGGCTGTGCTGCCGCTTGGGTACGCGGTCTGGTCGCTGTTCGAGATCAACCGCTCGGGCATGAACGAGCAGGTCCTGCGCACGCACGCGGTCGCCGCCTCCACGGCGGCGGACCGGATCGCCGGCATCGTGGAGACCCGTCAGACCCTGGCGCGCACGATCGCCGCGAACGAAGCGGTGTCCGCGGATCCCCGGTCCGCGGACTCGCAACGCTTCCTGCAGGAGATCCTGGCCGCGGATCCGGCCATCGAGATCGTGGAGGTGAGCTCGCCCACGGGAGAGGTGGTCATCCGCGCGCAGCGTCGCGACGCGGGAACGCGCGTGGGAAAAATCCCCGGCAACGTGCCCAGCTTCTGGAACCACTACCTCCTGGTCGCGGAGCCTCTTTCCGGAGACCGAGGCACGCTGCGTCTCGTGGCGGAAGCACCCGGCCTCACCGGCGCTTTGCGTCCGACGGAGATCGGCGATCACGCGGAGATGGTCCTGGCTTCACGCGACGACCGGAAACCTCTCCCCTCGTTTCCGCCGGCCATGCTCGCCGCGGCGCGCAATGCGCGCGTGAACGGCACGGGCATCTATCGCGATCCAGCCGGCGCGGAGATCATGGGTGCGTTCGCGCCGGTGAGCGGCACACCCTGGTTCGTGATGTCGCGGCAACCGGCGGCGATCGCGCAAAGAATCTCCATCGCCATGCGCCAGCGCGCGGGCGTGGCGGTCGTGGTGGCGATTCTCCTCACCGCGCTCCTGGTGCTCCTCGCCAACCGCTCCGTGGTGCAGCCGATCCGCGACGTCGTTCGCGCGCAACAACTCCTGTCGGCCGCGACGCCCATTCCGGCCGGGAACGAGATCGACCAGCTCATCGCCGCCAGTGAGTCGATCCACCGGCGCATCGCCGATCAGGAGGAACTGGGCCGCGTGTTCCTTGGTCGCTATCACGTCCTGGGGATCATCGGCCAGGGAGGCATGGGCACGGTCTTCCGCGGCTGGGATCCGAAACTGCGACGACAGGTCGCGCTCAAGACGGTGCACCTGGCGGCGCTGGCGGGTCACGATGCGGCCGGTCTCGTGGAGTCCCTGCTCGCCGAGGCCATCACGGTGGCCAGCGTGAGCCACCCGAACATCGTGTCCGTGTACGACGTGGAAGACGCGTCGGGCGCGGCGTTCATGGCCATGGAGCTGGTGGACGGCGTGAGCCTGCAGGCCTATCTCGATCAGCGCGGCGAGTTGTCGCCCGAGAAGACCATCCTCCTGGGCCTGGCCATCGCGCGCGGACTCGAGGCCGCTCACTCGCGCGGCATTCTTCACCAGGACATCAAGCCCGCGAATGTGCTGCTGTCGTTCGACGGCGCGATCAAGGTCGCCGATTTCGGCCTGGCCTCGTTAGTCAACGACCGTACTACCGCGGAGGTCGTCTTCGGCACTCCCGGCTACATCGCCCCGGAAGCAGCGACGGGCAGAGGTCGCGACGTGCGCACGGATCTCTTCTCCCTCGGCGTGGTGCTCTATCAGGCCGCCACCGGAACGAATCCGTTCGAGCGCGAAGGCGCACGCGAGACCATGATCGCCGCACTGACGACGACTCCCGCTCCGCTCCGGCAACTGCTGTTCCCCGATGCCGGCGGCACGGCCCTGCTCCGGTCCCTGTCGGAGATCGTCGAATCGCTCATGCAGAAGCTGCCGGAGAACCGGCCCGCAAACGCGGCGGCCGTGGCGGGCCGGCTGGAGATGCTCGTTCAACTACACCGCCTGCAATGGAAGCTCGACGTGGCGGATGGCCAGACCCTCTTGCGCACCGGCCGCGGCTCCGCCACCATCGTCCCCACCCTCGCCCTGGAGGCTCGCACTCAACGATGAAACGCGCACTCGCAGCAATCGCCTTGTTCGCCACCCTGTCTCTTGCGGCGGAGGACACGATCGGCTGGCACGTCGTGAGATCCGGCGACACGCTCGAGCGGATCACCGCGCGCTACCTCGGCTCATCGAACGCCTGGCGCGAGAACTGGCGCCTCAACCCGGAGATCAAAGACCCGCACAAGCTCGTGCCCGGTCAGCGCATCCGCGTCATCATCGCGCGGACGATCGCCGCGCAGTCGGCTCTCATCCGCAGTGTGTCCCGCCGCGTGGAGAAGAAGCCCGAGCCGGAGCCCTGGACGCGCGCTCAACCGGGTGACCGTCTGGCCGAACGTCACGGCGTCCATACCTTCGAGGCCTCCTCCGCGGAGCTGCGCTTCGACGACGAGTCCACGCTCACCCTCACCGAGCAATCGCTGGTGTTCCTGCGCCCGGCCGCGCCGGCGCCCATGAGACGCAACGCCAACGCCATCGAGATCATCGACGGTCACGCCGATCTGGAGAAGCCGGCGCAGGCCAAACGCGCGCAGGATTTCGAGATCATTGTGGGCGGAACCGTGGCCAGCGCGAACGAGCCGTCGGCGCGGGCGCGATTTCGCAACGCGGGAAAGAAAGCGCAAGTGATGTCGTACCGCGGCGCGACCGCGGTGGCCAGCGCGGGCGCATCCGTCCAGGTGGAGACGGGGATGGGCGTGAGCGTGCCCGATGGAGAGAAGCCACCGCCGCCGGAGAAGCTCCTCGGCGCCCCGGTCGTGGAGTCCGTGGACGTCTCCGTGGCGCGGCCCATCCTGCGTTGGCGGGCATTGCCCGGGGCGCAGAGCTACGCGGTCGAAGTCTGTCGTGACCGGAACTGCGCCGAGATGCTGGCGCGCGCGGCGAACGTCACCGCGACGGAGTGGCGGCCCGCCGAGGCGCTGCCGGCGGGGGCTCTGTTCTGGCGGGTCAGCGGTCGCAGCGCCAGCGGTCTCGATGGCTACGCGGGCACCGCTCCGCTGCGAGTTCGCATCGGCATCTCCGGTGTCGTGACCACGGACGGACAACCCGCGGGCAACGTGCGGGTGATCCTCTATCAGGGCCAGCAGCGATTGGCGAACACACGCACCGACGCGAGTGGCTCCTACGTCTTCAGCAGTGTTCCGCCCGGCGAGTACAACGTCGCGATCGACTCGCGCAGCTTCCACGACCAGGCCTGGGCAGAGGAAGTGTCGCCGTCGCCCGGCGGTCTGCGGCCGGGCACGTCCGACGATGCGAGTGGACTGGCCACGTCCGAGCACGTGGCGCGGGCCGTCATCGGCGGATCGCCAATGACGGGACTCGACTTCGAGTTCTCGTTCAACGCCGTGAGTCACGCGGGCGACTCCGGACAGGGCTCGCTGCGCCAGTTCGTCGAGAATGCCAACGCGCTCCCGGGACGGAACGAGATGTACTTCGTGGCGGAGAGCGCGACCATCCGGCTGGCCTCTCCCCTTCCGCGCCTCACCGGTCCGACGTCCATCGCGGGACGAAGCACCGCCGCGGAGATCGGCTCCGTGTCCACCGTGGGCACGAACGGCACCGTGTTGCGCAATCCTTCCCGATCGGCGCTGTCGATCGACTTCGGAGACGCGGCGGTCGGACTCGACGCAGCGGCGGACCTCACCGTGCGCGACGTGACTCTCACCGGCGCAAGCACACGCGTTCGCGCGGCGTCGGGCCTGAGGATGGAGAATGTCGTCGTTGGTACCTTGCTCGATCGACGTGAGGCCACGGGCATCGAGATCGGCGGCGCGGCGGTGCTTCGTCGCGTGCTGATCACGGCCATGATCCGCGTGGGCATCGTCGTCAAGGATGGCGCAAGCATCGACGCGGAGCACGTCGAGATCAGCGATTCCGGCGAGGGGCTGCGCATCGCTTCCTCCGGCTCGCGCGTGCAGCGCTCGCTGTTCCTGCTCAACGGCACGGCCATCGTGGCGCCATCGTGGCCCGCGGTGGATGAGTGTACGTTCCGCGGCAATCGCACCCGAACCAACACGGCGGGCGAGGCCAACGAGATCGAGGACACGTTCGCCGTGCAGTGATACCCTTTCTTCAAAGATATGGCTGGATGTGCACGTTCTTGCGGCTTGTGGCTTGCCGGCTGGGCAGTCGCCGCGGCTGGCTTCTACTTCTTCTTCTCTCGCATCGGCATTCTCGATCCGGTCATCTATTGGGCCTCCGCCGGAGCGGGATTGTGCGCCGCGGCTTGCGTTTCATACGTCATCGCCATCTGGAACTCGTGGCGTGAGCGGGCCACGCTACTCGACACGGTGGCAGGCACGCCCCCAGATGATGGACAGTGGGTCGCGGTGAGCGGTCACATCCGGGCCAACAGCCCGCTGCGCACGCCGCTCTCCGGCGCTCCCGCGGTGGCGTACGAGTACAAGATCTCGCGCACGGAACGGTCCGGCAAGAGCAGCTCCGATGTCGCGTATTACGAGGGCAAGGCACTGGCACCGAGCACGATCGCCACGCGACAGGGAACGGTCCGGCTGCTCTCAGTGCCCACGTTCGACATCGACGCCGAGGTCATCGACCATCGCGTGTCCGTCGCCAATGCCCTGCAGTACATCAGCACCACGCCGTTTCAAACCAGCCACACGCCGAAGGATCAGAAGATCGGCATGGAGCAGGAATCGACGGACGACGACGGCAACTTCCGCGTCGACAAGCAACACCGCGACCACGATGTCGATCTCGAGGAATGCAACTACCACGAGAAGGTCATCAAGCAGGGCGAGATAGTCTGCGCCTTCGGGCTCTACTCGATGCAGCGTGGCGGACTCATTCCCCATCCCAACTGGGCCAAGCAGACCCGGATCATGCGCGGCGACGCCTCGGCAGTGGCCCGCCAGCTCACCAAACGCATCATCAAGTACACCATCGGCATCGTCGTCTTCGCGGCCATCGCCTACGGCATCTTCCGCCTCTACGAGTACAACGCGATCAAAGAACTCGCCGCCGCCGTGGGGGACAGTGGACGGTGGACTTAGTCCAGCGTCCGCAAGTTTGTGACCACTCGATTCTCTTGTTGTCCGTTGTCGGTTCTCGGTTCGTGGTGATCTATCCGTGGCGCGACGAGTGCGCACAACCGATCACCGATCAACGATCACTGACAATTCAACCCACTGGACACCCCCTCCGTGTCCGCTCCGACTTCCGGGAAGCTGTACTTCGTACTACGACCTCGAATCTTCGCGAGGCGCACACATCCTGTCATCCTGAGCGGGAGGTGGAGTGGGTGGCGAAGGATCCCCTGCGGTAAACGAAGCCCGCGCAGATGTGAGAGGACTGCAGTTTCTCGTGTCCGCACGCTCGTCGCTCTTCGCACGAGATCCTTCGCCACCCACTCCACCGCCCGCTCAGGATGACAGGTTGGGAGAGCGCGTGGATTCCTGCACACACTCTCAGGATGACAGGTTGGGAGCGGCGCGATCGAGCGCCTCGTCGAGCGTCTTCGCGCGATTGGCGAAGAGATCCGCCTTGAGCGCGCGGCTCAGAGCCGCGCGAGGTTGTTCGCGGACTTCGGAGAGGATCAGCTCCGTTCCCTGCTTGCGGCACTTGAGCGCCAGTTGTTCGAGCGCGTGGATGCCTGTGGCGTCGATGGCCGGGACGTGGCGCATGCGCAGGATGAAGAACTTCGGCGGCTTGTCGATCCCGCCCATCAGATCCTTGATCTTGTCCGCGGCGCCGAAGAAGAACGGCCCGTTCACCTCGTAGATCTCGACCCCGGGCGGGATCAGCCGTCCCGCGAGCGTGCGCCGGCGCTCGAGCACCTGCGTGATCTCGTCCGGGTCGTCGGTGGCGCTGGCGTCGCTCAGCTCCGTGCTCACGCCCTCCACCTGCGTGACCTCGGACATCCGTTTCATGAACAACAACGACGCGGCGACCACGCCCACCTGCACCGCGACGGTCAGGTCGACGAACACCGTCAATCCGAACGTGAGGATCAGCACGATGATGTCGCTCTTCGGCGCGCGCAACAGACCCGCGAACGAGCGCCATTCGCTCATGTGATACGACACCATCACCAGGATGGCCGCCAGCGCCGCCAGCGGAATCTTCGCGGCCCACTGCCCCGCGAAGAGCAGAATCAGGACGAGCGTCACCGCATGGACCATCCCCGCGAGCGGAGTGCGTCCGCCCGTGCGCACGTTCGTGGCCGTGCGTGCAATCGCACCCGTGGCCGGGATTCCGCCGAAGATCGCGGAGCCGATGTTCCCGACACCCTGCGCCACGAGCTCCATGTTCGATTTGTGACGCGTGCCGATCATCCCATCCGCCACGACCGCGGACAGGAGCGATTCGATGGCTGCGAGGAGCGCGATGGTGATCGCGGGCGAGACCAGCTCGCGCATGTTCTGCCAGGGAATGTCCGGCCACCGCGGATGCGGCAACGCGGAAGGAATGCCGCCGAACCGCGAGCCGATGGTCTCCACGGGAAGCGCGAAGAGTTGCACGGCCACGGTGGCCAGGATCATGGCCACGAACGGCGCCGGCACGACGCGCGAGATGCGCGGCCACACCACGAGCACGAGCAGCGTCCCCAGAGCAACGCCCAGCGCGGACAGGTTGATCGAGTGGAAGTGCTCGCCGAACGTGACCCACTTCTCCACGAACTCCGGCGGAACCGCACCCATGTCCAGGCCCAGGAAGTCCTTCACCTGGCTGGAGAAAATGATCACCGCGATCCCCGACGTGAAGCCGGTGACCACGGGGTACGGGATGAACTTGATCAGCGCGCCCATGCGCGCGAGCCCCATGAGGATGAGGATCACGCCCGCGAGCAACGTACACACGACCAGACCTTCGTAGCCGTACTTCGTGACGATGCCATAGACGATGACCACGAACGCGCCGGTCGGGCCGCCGATCTGCACGCGACTGCCGCCCAGCGCGGAGATGAGGAAGCCGGCGATGATCGCGGTGTAGAGCCCGCGCTCGGGCGGTACCCCGGACGCGATGGCGAACGCCAACGCCAACGGAAGGGCCACGATGCCGACCACGATGCCCGCGGTCACATCACGCGTCAGAGTCGCACGCGTGTAGCCCTCCCTGAAACAGAGGAGCGATTTGGGAACGAACACTCCGCGTGATTATAGGAGTTGGCGTGATTCGGGTTGCGGGGTGCGAGTTGTGGGTGGCGGGTTGCGGTTGGTTGTCGGTTGAATGCGCTTCGTGTCGCTTCGACGACGGGCGATCTGGAGTTTGGACATTCTTGGAGCCGAGGAGCGCCGGCGTCCCGCCGGCTGGCCATGCGGCGTCCCGCCGCGGGCGGGGGCAATTCGAAGCCGAAAACCCGGCATCGCGAGACGAATGTGCTTCGCGCATGGCGCGCTCCCCCGCCCGGGGCGAGGACGCCCCCCGGCCAGCCGGCGAGACGCCGGCGCTCCGCTTGCTAGTAGTTGCGCCGCTACCCAACATCGGGCGCGCACCCCGAAGGGCACGCGCCCGAACGCCGTGGCTACCGGGAAACGGCGAACCTCACGGTGAGATCGAAGTAGGAGTCGACGGCTTGTCCGCGGACTGAGCCGGGGGTGAAGCGCCACTGCGAGACCACGCGCAACACTTCGTCGTTGAAGGGCGGCATCGACGCGGGCACGACCACTTGCGGGTTCCGCACGTGACCGTTCTTGTCGATGATGCAGCGCACGACCACGGTCGCGGACATCCCGGTCTTGATGAGCATCTGCGGGTACCGCGGCTCGACGCGGCGCAGGAGCACGGGCGACTTCACTTCACTCGCCTGATAGATCCGCTCTTCGACGTGCACCGGAGTGGCGATGGGCGGCGCGGGCGGCGCATCGAGATCGCCGATCGAGTCTTTCTCGCCCCACGGCACGCCGATCGGTCCGGGCTCGGTCCCGGCGCTGTCGTTCGCGTTCTCATTGCCGCTGCCGGCGACCTCGGTCGCGACCGGAATGACAGCGTCCGGAACGGTGGGCGGCGCGGTCACCTGATTGGGAATGACGGGCTTCGCCACGACGGGCTGGGCCGGCCTGGGCTGCGCGCCCCCGTTCGGATTGCCGAGGGGCGGCGGGATGCGGACCGGTGTGAAGACGGGCGCGGCCCGGTACTCGTCGGGCGCGACCGCGGGGAAATCGACGGATGCAATGCTCACCCCCACGGCCCCGAACACCACCGCGGTGTGCGCGATGATGGAAGCGGTCAAGAGACCGAACTTTCCCCGCGCCTTGCGGGCCTGGGCTTGAATGACCGAAGTCTCGAACATGGTCTGCCTCCTATGCCCCTGTTCGATGCAGCACCCCCCCTCCGCGAAACCAACCGCTGCTACGAAACGGATACAGGCGCGCGGGGGGTGCTGCGTGCTGGTGAATCGACCGTCGTCAGTTGTCGGTTGTCCGTTGTCTGCGCTTTCACGATCGATCACCTTCAACTGAGAACCGACAACCGCCAACCGCCAACCGAGAGTGACCGTTGGCACACTTCATACGTACATGGGGGTGACATGAAGAAACTGATCCGTGATCCGGAGCTGGAGGCTCTCGTTCGGGAACTCAACGATGGGGGCGGCACGCCCGAGGACACCGAGGCGCGCTCGTCTCTCGCGGAGGTGCCGCCGTTGCAGGTGGCGGAAGGGAATGCGCTGGAGCAGTTGCTGATCGAGGTTGCCCAGCGCGGAGCGAGTGACCTGCACCTTGTGGTTGGAGTGCCTCCGGTCTTTCGGGTCGGCGGACGGCTGACGCCGTCGGCCGCCGCGCCGCTGTCCGCGGAAGACATCCAGACGCTCCTTGCGGGCGTCCTCACGGCGCGCCTGCGCGCGAAGCTGGACGAAGACGGCGCCGCGGACTTCTCGCTGCGGCTCTCGCGCGCGGCCAACGACGACGATCGCCGGGCCTGGCGCTTCCGCGTCAACGTACACCGCCAGCGCGGGACGCTCGCCGCCGCCATCCGCTCCCTGCCCACGGAGATCCCCACCCTGCAGCAACTGCGACTGCCTCCGTCGCTGGCGGAACTGGTCAAGCCTACGCGCGGTCTCGTCCTGGTCTGCGGGCCCACGGGCTCGGGCAAGTCGACCACGCTGGCGGCGCTGGTCGGCGAGATCAACCGCAACGACTCGCGGCACGTCATCACCATCGAAGACCCGGTCGAGTACGAGCACCGAAACGGCAAGTCGATCATCGAACAGGTCGAGATCGGCCGCGACGCACCTTCGTTCGCGTCGGCCCTGCGCGCGTCCCTGCGCCAGGATCCGGATGTGATCCTGGTCGGCGAGATGCGCGACCTCGAGACCGTCTCCACCGCGCTCACGGCCGCGGAGACGGGACATCTCATCCTCTCCACGCTGCACACCAGCGACGCCGCGCAGGCCATCCACCGAATCGTCGATGTCTTCCCTCCCGCGCAACAGCCGCAGGTGAAGCTGCAACTGGCCATCAGCCTCAACGCCATCGTCGTCCAGCACCTGCTCCCTCGCGCGGAAGGCAACGGCCGCGCGGTGGCGGTGGAGGTGCTCGTCAACAACACCGCGGTGCGCAATCACATCCGCAACGACAAGCTCCAGCAGCTCGCCACCGAGATCACCCTCGGGCGCCGCCAGGGCATGATCTCGCTCGAAGACTCCCTGGCCCGCCTCGTCCTCGACGGCCTCATCACCGCCGACGAAGCCCGCATCCGCTCTTCACGCCCGGACGAGTTGGAGTCGCTGCTGCGAGGGCGGTGAAGCAAGTGCTGGGTAAGAAACTGTGGAGCGGTGGGCTTTAGCCCTCCGGGCGCTCGCGATGGGTGTGCCGAAGCCGGGTGCGGCTCTCGCGACACTCGTGCCGAAGCCGCGCACAGCGTCAAAGCCGAGACGGCAGAGGGGAAGTGCCTCGCGAGAGCGCGGAGGGCTAAAGCCCACCGCTCCACAGTGAAACGTACGCCTCTCCCTGGATTCTCACCAGGCGATGCCGTAGTCCTCGCCGTGATTGGAGGAGCCGCCCCACATCGTGCCGTGGGCGCGGTCGAACCAGATGGCGTTGATGGGGCCGGAGGTGCGTTCCTCGAAGGTCATGTCGTAGCCCATGCGACGCAGGTCGCTGCGCACCCAGTTGGGGGTCTCGTCGTCGAGAAGGATGCGGCCGGGCACGGACTGGCGGTCGCCGAGCCACTTGCGGACCTGGAACGTGTTGAAGTTCGCCGCCTCGGCTGCCTCCTGCGGGGTCATCCCGAACTCGACGACGTTGAGGAAGAACTGCAGAAGGTTCTGGTCCTGTGTGTCGCCGCCCTGCACGGCAAAGGCGAGGAAGGGCAGGCCGTCTTTCAGTGCGAGCGACGGCGTGAGCGTGACGTGCGGGCGCTTGCCCGGCTCGATGACGTTGTACGGATTCTGATTGGGATCGGTGTCGAAGCTTTGCGCGCGCTGGCTGAGGCCGACGCCCGTCTTGCCGGCGATGACGGCGGGCATCCAGCCGCCGCTGGGGGTGATGGACACGACCCAGCCTTCTTCGTCCGCCGCTTCGACGGAGGTCGTGCCCAGACGGAAGGAGTCTTCGAAGCGCTCCATCGCCGCCATCGTGACGGGCTTGGCGGCGGTGCTCTTCCAGTTGCGCAGCACGTCCAGGAACGGATTCTTCTCGTTCTGATAGGGATAGGGATCGCCGGGGCCGATGTTCGGATCGTTGCGAAGAGGGTTGATCAACTTCGCGCGATCGCGGGCGTAGTCTTTCGAGAGCAGTCCCTGCACCGGCTCCGCCGGCGCGAAGTACGGATCGCCGTAGTAGAAGTCGCGGTCGGCGAAGGCGAGGCTCATGGCCTGATACAGCGTGTGGATGTACCGGGCGCTGTTGTAGCCCATCGGCTTCAGGTCGTAGTTCTCGAGGATGTTCAGCATCTGCAGCATGGACGGCCCCTGCGTCCACACGGTGAGCTTGTAGACGTCGATGCCTTTGTAGCTGGTCTTGACCGGCTCCTCGGTGCGCACCTGCCACCTGGCCAGGTCGTCGGTGGTGATGAGGCCGCCCTGCTCCTGCGTGGAGCGCGCGATCTCCTGCGCGATGTCGCCTTTGTAGAAGCGGTCGTACGCGGCCTGAATCGCTTCCTTGCGGTTCTTGCCGCGCTTCAACGCCTGACGCTCGGCGTCGACGAGCTTGCGCAGCATGGCCGCGAGATCGGGCTGGCGGAACATCTCGCCCGGCTCCGGCGCCTCACGGCGGTTGGTGGTCGTCGTCGCCGCGACGACGTCATGCGACGGCGTGACGGACTGCGCACCGCCCTCGGCCTTCGGCGCCGTCGCCGGCGCGGATCCCTCGGCGCGAGGAAGGAGCACGGCCTTCGAGTAGGGCCACTGCTTGATCCACGCCTTCTGCCGCTCGATCGTATTCGCGAGTTGCGCCTCGATGGGGAAGCCATCCGCCATCTGGATGGCGGGCGCGAGCACGTCCGCAAGGGAGAGCTTGCCGTACTCGGCGAGCATCACCATGAGTCCGCCGGGAGTGCCCGGCGTGACGGCCGCAAGCGGTCCGTACTCAGGCGGGGTGGTCAGGCCCTTGGATTGGTAGTACGCCGCGGTGGCACCGGTGGGCGCGACGCCGAGGGCGTTGATGGCGATGACTTTTTTCGTATGGGGGTTGTAGATGAGCGCCTGGGTCTCCCCTCCCCAGCCGAGGGTGTCCCACATGGTGCAGGTCGCCGCGAGCATCGCCACGGAAGCATCGACGGCATTGCCACCCTTCTGAAACATCATGGCGCCCGCGGTCGCCGCGAGCGGCTTGCCGGTGATGGCCATCCAATGCGCCCCGTGGAGCGGCGGCTTCTGCGTACGCATCTGCGCAACGGCGGGGAGAGCGAGCACGATCAGGAGAGCGGTGCGAACCTTCATGCCGCACATGATAGGGGAACGCCGGTTGGGTGCTGAGTGCTGAGAACACTGTGGAGCGGTGGGCTTTAGCCCTCCGGGCTCTCGCGATGAGTGCGCCGAAGCCGTCGAGGCTCTCGCGACACTCGTGCCGAAGTCGCGTGCAGCGTCGAAGGCGAGACGGCAGAGGGGAAGTGCCTCGCGAGAGCGCGGAGGGCTAAAGCCCACCGCTCCACAGTGTTCTCAGCACTCAGCACCCGAATTGCAGTAGCCGTGATCGAGATTCACAGCACCTGACAAAGGGAGGTTGGCATGGCACGGAACTCGGCAACCACGGTGAAGAGCAAGGGGCGGTTTCAGCGGGCGACGGATGCGGTGAAGAAACTGCTCGCGCGGGGCGGCGGCAAAGCGGAATCGGCGAAGGTGGTGGAAACTCCGGCACCTCAGCCGCATGCGAGCGCGAAGCCTTCGCGGCCGGTTCTCCGGCAGTCTGACGTTCCGATGGACCTCGTCGCGCAGGAGTACACTCCTCCGATCACCAGCTCGAAGGCTTCCTTTCGCAGCGATGGTGCCGATCACGAGAGGGACCAGGACGCCTTCGCGGAGGATCGTTTCAACGACGAGGATCACTTCACCAACAAGTCAGGCGATCCGCGCATCGGTACGCATCGGCGCAATCTCGAGCCGAGCGACACCCGCGCCGAGTCGCGTGAGTAATCACAAGGAGAAATGATGGACCAAGAGAATCCGACTCCAGTCAACGCAGGCAGCATGGGCGGGCCCACCGCAGTCGCCGACGCGACGGACGCCGCGGAAAGCAGCGTCTGCCCAACCTGTGGCCACTCGAAAGCCGGCCTCGAGCAGCTTCTCGGCCGCCTCGGCATCACCGAGGAGATGATCAACGGCATCAAGGGACAATTCCAGGGAGTCGAGCTTGAGGAGTACCTGAACACGGCCCGCAACTACCTCAAGGACGGCAGCGAGAAAGCGACCACCTTCGCCAAGGAGAATCCCGGCAAAGTGGCCGCCGGCGCAGTCGCCCTCGCCCTCGGCGCAGGACTGCTCTTCGCCGCCACGCGTCGCGACAAGTGAGCTGACTCTTCGCGGTTCCACCAACACTGGCGAGCAATTGTGGAGCGGTGGGCTTTAGCCCTCCGGGCGCTCGCGACGAGTGCGCCGAAGTCGCGTGAGGCTCTCGGGACTCTCGTGCCGAAAGCCGCGTGCTTCGTCGCAGCCAAGACGGCAGA
>Ga0307505_10001997_pt1 | contig 15029 bp, 9 predicted proteins | sample 23_S_MG_FD_202183 | JGI IMG/M metagenome (GOLD analysis project Ga0307505, IMG submission 202183) | Soil microbial communities from Populus trichocarpa stands in riparian zone in the Pacific Northwest, United States - 23_S | ecosystem: Environmental > Terrestrial > Soil > Riparian zone > Trees...
GTTCACCATGACCGAGGCATCGAGGAAGAACAGGTTCTCGATCGCTTCGAGGTTCGCCAGCACGTTGGCCTGCGGCAGCGCGCGGCTGGTCTGCGTGCCGTCCACGTAACCGATCAGGTCGGCCGCGACGAAGCCGTCTACGCGAAACCGCGCGCCCTCGCGGCTGAACGCAAGTGCCGGTCGCAGTTCGAGGATCAGATCGGCTTCACGATCTCCTCCTGCACCGAAGTTCGCGTTGTTGGTAGCGGTTACTTGCGTAGTGATACTGGCGTCGGTCCACCACCCCAGTGCGCCACGGCGCGGCGCGCCCGTGGCCGGGTCGGGCAGCGTGGCCGATGCCGTGTCAGGCGCCGGCTGAGCGTGAACCGTGGCTGGGGCAACGACCAGCGCGAACAGCAGCGTTGCCACCCGCGGCACGATCAGCGCAACCGGACAGCCAGGACGTGACGTGAAAGCGCAGCGGTGACGGTTGCGGCGGTGGAATGAATGCATCGCGGGTCCGTGACCTCGCGCCTCACGACCCGTAGGAACCATAGTAATTGCCGGTGTCCCCTGGCGCTGCCTTGTTCAGCAGCGTGACGACGACAGGACAGTTCTCTACGGAAGCCAGCGCATCCGTGACCGAGCCCTGTGGCGTGTCGTCCGCTGAGATCACCAGGATGACCTGCCCCATGTGCGCCGCCAGCACGCGCGACTCGGACGCGGCAAGCAGCGGCGGCGTATCGAACAGCACCACGCGCCCGGCAACGCTGCTCGACAACTGCTCGACCAGCCGGCTCATCGCATCGCTGGCCAGCAGTTCCGTGGCGTGGGGCTGCGGTGTGCCGGCCGGCAGGATCCACAACCGATCGACGTTGGTGGGCAGCACCACCGACTCCAGGGTCAGCGACGAGTCGACCAACAGGTCCAGCAGACCCTTCGACGGCGGCAGTCCGAGGCGCGTCAGTACGGCTGGACGCGACGCGTCGGCATCCACCAGCAACACGCTGGTATCCACTTCCTGCGCCAGGCTCATCGCCAGGTTCAGGGACACATAGGTCTTGCCTTCGCCCGCGAGCGCACTGGTGACCATGATGCGTGTGGCGTTCTTCACCGGGGACGCCGACTTGCCTCGCGCATTCATCAGCAGCGGCCGCTTGATGACGCGAAACTCCTCCGCCAGGCGCGAACGCGGCGCGTTGGGCGTGATGTATCCGTTGGCAGACAACCGGCCGAGATCGATCTCGACTCGCGGCGATTCCGGCGCTGCGACCTGCGACGTGCCCGGCGTCGCAACCGGCGGTGTCGCAACCGTTCTGGCACGCATCGGAGGGGCTTCCGCATGCACCACGGCGAACTCAGGTGATGCAGCAGCGACACCGGCTTCCGGCACCGGCGGCTGGATCCGCTCCAGCAGCCGCTCGTGCACTGGCGCGCTCGTCCCGCGCGCTTCCAGTTCGCGCGCGACGCGCAACGGCAACGGCTCGGCCGCCGGCGCTGCGGCCGTTGCGGGCGCTTGATCCGCGATTTCGACGCCTGCCTGGCGCAGTTGCTCGAGTCGTTTCGCGGCCTGTTCGATGGTACTCACGCGATGCTCCTCAGACCCGATGGACGATCGATACCCAGGCGATCCACGATCCGTACACCAGCAGCAGGCCGGTCAGCGTGGCCGCGAATGCTGCGTTGCCGACGCGCCGCTGGCGGATGACGGGGAGTGTCGGCTGCAGCGAGATACTGCCCAGCACCGCACGCTGCGTGGCACCGCGAAGCTGACGTGGATCGTGGAAGGTTGGCAGGATCTGCGACACCGCCAGCGCCACGGCCAGCCCCGCCGCCATCGCGAGGCCCAGCACCAGCGGCACCAGCGCCATGCGGTTGGGGAACACCGCCTTCGGCGACACGCGCGGCGGCTCGATGATGCGGAAGTCCGCCATGCGCGCAGTGGAATCCACGTCCTCGGCCATCGAAGCCGATTCGCGGCGCGCCACCAGCAGTTCGTAGTTCTTGCGCAGCACGTCGTAGTCGCGGTTCATCTGCGACATCTCGGCTTCGATCTGCGGCGCGCGGCCGGCAATGGAGCGCAACTGCGCGAGCCGCCCCTCGCTTTCTGCAACACGCGCGCGCAGCGCCGCGACCGTTGCCTCGGACTCGGCCAGCGAGATCTTCAGCTTCTGGAACACAGGATTGGTCGAAGCCGAGAACTTCTGCGGATTCTGCGCCACCGCCTTGCGGCGTGCTTCGATGTCCTGCTTCTTCTGTTCTTCGAGCTGTTCGATCAGCTTGCGCGTCGTGACCACGTCCGGGTGCTGATCCGTGTAGCGGCGCAGCATTTCGTCCAGCGCCTTGAGCTGCACGTCGATGCGCGCGTCGTATTCGGACGGCGCCATCGAACTGCCCAGCGTGGTATCCGGCAGCATGACCGGATCCTCGCCCACCAGTTCGCGCTTCAGCGCGTCACGCGACTCTTCCATAGCGCGCAACTCCAGACGTCCTTTGGCCACTTCTTCCTGCAGCGCGGTCATGCGCGTGAAGTAGTCGCCGCCGCCGCTACCGCTTCCGGCGTAGCCGAGATTTTTCAGCTTGAATTCCTTGACGCGGTTCTCGGCTTCCTCCAGCTTCTTCTCGTAGCCGCGGATCTGCTCGTCGATGAAACGGCGCGCGCTCTCGGAGTCGCGCCGCTTGTTGCCAACGCCGGATTCGACGAACAGCGACAGCATGTCCTGCACCACGCGCTTCGCACGCTCCGGATCCTGGTCCTGGAACGCGATGCTGTAGATGTTCTCGCGGCCGCTGCTGACGAAGCGGATGCGGCTGATCAGCGAATCGACGAGCCGGTCGCGATCCAGCGGCGTCGTTACCGTGACGTCGAGGTCGGCGCTGCGCATGATCTTCTCGATGTTCGGCCGCGAGATCAGCGTGCGCGCCAGCAGGCCGATCTGCTCGTCCACGTTGGGCTGCACGGCCAGTCCGGACATCAGCGGCTTCAGCACCGTCTGCGTATCCACGTAAACGCGGGCAGCCGCTTCGTAGCGGTCTGGAATGCGCAGCAGGACGATGGCACCGATGATCGCCACCGCCCATGCCACCGCAAGGCCAATCCAGCGCCGCCGCCACATGCCGCGCAGCGCGGTCATCACCTGATGCAGAATTTCGTCCATCGTATTCCGTCTGCCGTCAAGGCGCCCGGCGCCGCACGTCATCGCGCGGCGTCAGGCGCGGGAGCGCCCGTACGCTCAGAACCAGCTCTGCGGGATGATCAGCACGTCGCCGGGCCGCATGTCGATGTTCGCGGAGATGTCGCCGCGCCTCACCAGATCTGCGAGCCGCACGTTGTACTGCTTGCCCTGTTCGGCGCCGCGCACCAGCACCGCCTTGTTGCCGTCGGCGAAGTCGGTCAGGCCGCCGACCGCGATCATCACGTCCAGCATCGTCATGTCCTGGCGGTACGCCACCGCCTGCGGGCGCGCGGCTTCACCGATGATGCGGATCTGCTCGCTGGTCGGTCCCTGGAAGTTGTTGACGATGACGGTGACCACCGGATCGCGGATGTACTTGCCCAGTGCCTTCTCCAGATCGCGCGCGAGCTGTGACGGGTTGCGTCCCAGCGCCGGCAGGTCTTCGACCAGTGGCGTGCTGATGCGCCCGTCCGGGCGCACCGGCACGGACATCGACAGGTCAGGATTGCGCCACACGACGATGTTGACGACATCCATCGGCCCGATGACGTAGCGATAGTCTGATGTGGTGGCAGTAACCGGCGCCGGCGGATAGCTGGTCGTGGAGCAGGCGCCGAGAACGAATGCGAATCCGAGCGCAAGCAGCGCCACCCTTGCGAAGCGAAACGCGATTGCACGCTGCCCCATGGCCTTCTCCTCCAATATCTGTGACCGCTGTGCGTCGGACCTGCGGCGGAGGCTACTGCGCACCCTCGCCGAACAGCACGACGCGGACCGTTTCCGCCAGTATCAGCACGTCCAGCACCAGCGAATGGTTCTTGACGTAGAAGAGATCGAACTGCAGCTTGCGCTGCGCATCGCTGACGGACGATCCATACGGGAAGCGGATCTGCGCCCACCCTGTGACGCCGGGTTTGATCGAATGGCGCAGGTCGTAGAAGCGGATCTCGTTGCGCAGCTGCTCGACGAACACCGGACGTTCGGGACGCGGCCCCACCAGGCTCATGTCCCCGTTGAGCACGTTCAGCAGTTGCGGAATCTCGTCGACGCGAAGCTTGCGCAGCACACGGCCGACGCGCGTGACGCGCGAGTCGCTTGGGCTCGCCCAGCGCGCGACGCCGTCGCGCTCCGCATCGAGGCGCATCGTGCGCAGCTTCAGGCAGCGGAAGATCTTGCCGCCGCGGCCTACGCGCTCCTGGAAGAACAGCACCGGCGCGCCGGTTTCCAGGAAGATGGCCATCACAGCCAGCAGCAGCACCGGCAGCGCCAGCAGCAACAGCACGCTGGCGATCACGACGTCGAACACGCGCTTGACCAGTGTGCGCAGCGGGTTCTGCACGAAGCCCGCGCCGTAGATCAGCCAGCTCGCCTTCAGCGACTCCACGGGCACTTCGCCGCGCGTCCGTTCGTAGAACGCGGAGACGTCCGACACCGGAACGCCCGCGACGCGACAATCGAGCAGATCCGCCACCGGAATCGCACCGCCGCGCTGCTCCCGCGCTGCCACGATGACCTCGTCCACACGGAATCGCTCGACGATGGCCTGCAACTTCAGCGACGGCGGAAAGATCGGCGCCCGACCGGCGCGATCGCCGACGGTCTGCTCGGAGGGCGCACCCGCCGGATAGAAGCCGACGACGACAGCGCGCCGCGGCCCCTGGCTTTCGATGATCTCTTCGACTGCCAGCGCCTCCGGACCCGTACCGACGATCAGCATGCGGCGCGTGCCGACGCTGGTCGCAACGGCAGCAACCAGCAGCGGACGCACCAGGATCACGGACGCCAGCGTGAACAGCGCCGCGTAGGGCAGCACGCTGCGCGGGCCGGAGGCCCCCGGCAGGAAGCCGAACAGCGCATAGCAGATCGGCACGCCCACCGCCAGCGCGAGCATCGTGCGCGTGACGACGACGGCCAGGGATTTCTTCTCGCCGGCCCTGAAGAGGCCGAACATCGTGCCGATAGCCGAAGTGATGCCCGCAAACGCGAGTGTCGGCAGCAGGGCAACGGTCCCGCCGAGGCCGTAGGGACCAAGCTGCATGACGACCGCCAACAGCATCGACAGGATGCAGAAAGCGGCGAACAGACCCATGTCGGCAAACGATGCGACCGACATGGGGCGACGCGAGATACTGATCACAGCAGTTCCTTCCGGTTGCCCCCTTGCGCGCCTGAGCGTCGGGCGGGTCTTTTAAGGTCGTACTCTGGATGATCCAAATGTCAGGGTTGCGACTGCATCGGTGGCAGCACTTGCGTTGCCCCGTTCGCTGCGACTTACCCGCCTTGCTGACAACCCCTGCAGTTTCTCGGAGGAACGGAAGCCACGTCAGCCGCAGCAGTCGCTGCCAGCGCGCGGGAAATTCCTCTTGACTCGAAACGTGGGATATGCAGCTGCGCAGCGGGACGCTGCTTGAAGGGGCGGCGCGAGAACCGCTCCGTGCAATCCTCTGGCTTGTTCTCTTTCCTCCGTTGTTCTTGATGCCGATCAGAAGGAAAGCGAGCCTATACAAGAGTGTGGGGAGCCGCAACCGCTATCCGTCGGGTGCCGAGCGGCGCAACGCTCCGGACAACCCGCATAACGGTTACCCGCCTCCGCGCCCGGCGGGTCAGGGTCGCGAACGAGCCAGCAGATCGATCAGGAAGCGCGACGGCACTGCATAACTGATGCCAGAAGGCTGGGTCAGCGCCGCCTCCTTGGTACCCTTGACGAACACCATGTTCAGCACCCCCACGACTTCGCCGGTGACAGGATCGTAGAGCGGACTGCCGCTGTTGCCGGGAAAGGCGGTGGCGTCTAGCTGGAACATCGAGAACGCCGAGTCGCGCAGCCGGCGGATCGCCTTGGGATCGAGCCGCTGGCTGCTGACCGAAGGTATGGCGATCGGCGCGATGGCGGCAATCATCGCCCGGTGCGTGGCCGGGAACAGACCCAGTGCCCCGCCGATCGGAAAGCCGGTGAACAGCAGGCTGTCCCCTTCGGCAATGCCCGCGGAATCCCGTAGCGCCAACGGCTTCAGCGGCGCGCCGTCCATCTTCAGCAGCGCCAGGTCGTGGTCGGCGTCGATGGCTACCCGCGTCAGCTTGCGCAGCGCGATGCGGGAGCCGTCGCGACCGGGCAGCACCGCGACCAGCTGTTCCGGGTCGGCGCCAGGCTCCAGCGTCGCGGGGATCACGTGTGCATTGGTCGCGGCCAGCGTGCCGTCGCCGACCACGAAGCCGGTGCCACGAAAACTGAACTGCGGCACGCGCGTAGCCTGGAACGTGCCGATGGCCAGAATCGAGGGTCGGACGCGTTCGATCGTGGCCTGGTGTGTCTGTGCCGCCACATACGCAGGAACCGCCCCGATAACGGCCACCGCCAGCCACGCAAGCACCCGGCGCCGGGCGTTCTGCCGCCGCAATGCAACAAATTCGATGGTGGCCCGGGCGGCGGTCAAAGTCGCCATACCGTGACGCCCTGGCTGCGTAACTGCGCCGCGTCCAGCTGGCTCTTGACGTCCGCCACCAGGCCGGCGGGCTTGAGCTTGGCAAGCAACGCTTCGGTGGAATGCCGCTTGTAGGCATCGTGCGCCACGGCCAGGACGATCGCGTCGGCGCGCGGCAGTTCGTCCCAGGGTGTCAGCGTAACCCCGTATTCGTGCATCGCTTCGCCGGCGTCCGCCAGGGGATCGTGCACCCTGACCTCGACGCCATAGGACACGAGCTCGCGGATGATGTCGATGACGCGCGAGTTGCGCAGGTCCGGACAGTTCTCCTTGAAGGTCAGGCCCAGCACCGAAATCTGCGCGCCGCTCACGTGACAGCCGGCCCGGATCAGGCCCTTGACCGTCTGCTCGGCAACGAACTTGCCCATGCCGTCGTTGATGCGCCTACCGGCGAGAATCACCTGCGGGTGGTAGCCGAGCTTGTCGGCCTTGTGCGTGAGGTAGTACGGATCGACACCGATGCAGTGGCCGCCGACCAGTCCGGGCCGGAAAGGCAGAAAGTTCCACTTCGTGCCTGCAGCCTGCAGCACTTCGCTGGTATCGATGTCCATGCGGTGGAAGATCAGCGCCAGCTCGTTCATCAGCGCAATATTGAGATCGCGCTGCGTGTTCTCGATGACCTTGGCTGCCTCGGCCACCATGATGCTGGAGGCGCGATGCACACCTGCGGTCACTACCTGCTCGTACGTACTGGCGACGCGTTCCAGCGTCTGCGGCGTGTCGCCGGCCACCACCTTGACGATCTTCGTCAACGTGTGTTCGCGATCGCCGGGATTGATGCGCTCGGGCGAATAGCCGACGAAGAAATCCTGCTTCCACTTCAGGCCGGATTCGCGCTCCAGCAGCGGAATGCAGACCTCCTCGGTCGCCCCCGGATACACGGTGGACTCGTAGACGACGGTGGCGCCGCGCTTCATGTGGCGCCCGACGGTGATGCTCGCACCGACCAGCGGCGAGAAATCGGGCTGGTGCGCCTCGTCGATAGGGGTGGGCACCGCGACGATGATGACGTCGGCGTCTGTGAGCCGCGCGCCGTCGGTGGTCACCTCGAGCCGCGTGGCCGCCTTCAGTTCCTCAGGGGCGACCTCGCCGGTGGGATCGACGTGGCGACGATACGCATCGATCTTCGCCTGCGACAGATCGAAGCCGATCGTCCGCAGCTTCTTGCCGAACTCCACCGCCAGCGGCAGGCCCACGTAACCCAGGCCCACGATACCGATCACCGCTTCGTCTGCTGCCTGCACTGCCCGTTCCCTCCGTCATCGCGCTTTGCGCATCGTGTCGATCGTGCCTGCAGGCCTATTGCGCCTGCTTCATCAGTTCCGCCAGTTCGGCTTTGCCGACGAACTCCTGCGGCACGGCCTGCAGTTGCGCCAGTTCCTTGCGCGCCTGCTCACCCTTGCCGGCCTTGATCAGCGCTTTCGCGTAATTCAGCCGGATGTCGTGGCGATCCGGCGCGAGTTGCACCGCGCGCGCAAGGTACTCGGTGCCCTTCGCGGCATCGCCATTGGCCACGAGCAGCACGCCCATCGTGTCCAACACCAGCGGACTGTCGGGCGCGCGCTTCAGCGCGCGCTCTGCGTAGGACAGCGCCTTGGGATCGCCCAGCTGCCCGGCGGTCCACGCCAGATTGTTCAGCGCGACGACGTTGTCCGGCTGCTGCGCGACCACCGCCTGGTAGTGCACGACGGCGGACTTGTAGTCGCGCGCGCGCAGCGCCTGCTCAGCGGCGTACAGACGGAAGCCGGCATCGCTGGGATGCTCGGCCACCCATTTGCGCGTCAGCGCGTCGGCATCCGCCTTCCGGTTGGCGGCCAGCAGCACGCCATGCAGTTTGGCGGCGGCGGTTCCGGCTGCGGGATCGGCCTTCAGCGCCGCGCGATACGAGCGCTCGGCCGGCACCCACTGGCGCGCCGCGGTGTAAACATCGCCTTCCAGCAGGAAACCGGCGGCCGACTTCGGCGCGGCCTTTTGCAGCGCCTCCGCCTGCCCGATGGCCAGATCCGCCTTGCCCTGCATCAGGTAGCCCAGCGCCAGTTCGCGCGCGATCGTTGCATCCGCCGGTGCAAGCTTCTGCGCCCGCAGCAGCACGTCGATGGCCTTGTCCGTTTCCTTGCGGCTGCCGTAGACGGCCGCCAGCCGCAGCAGCGGCTGCGTGGAGTTGGGTTGCAGCGTGGCAAGCTTGTTGTAGGTCTCGATCGCCTGGTTGGTTTCGCCGGCAGCGAGCTGCGCGCGGCCCAGCGCGTCGAGGATGCGCGGCTCGTCGCGCAGCGCCGCTGCGGCATCCTGCGCGGCGGACAATGCCGCGCGCTTGTCGTTTTCCTGCAGATGAAGCCGGATCAGCGCAATGCGCGGGGGGACCGACTGCGGCTTCGCAGCGATCGCACGCTGCAACACGGCCACGATCTCGGCCGGCGGCGCCTTGGTCACCGCCATCACATCGGCCAGGCCCATCAGCGCGAGATCGTTACTGGGTTCACGTTTGACGGCGGCTTCGAAGCGCGCGCGGGCTTCCGCCGGCTTGCCGTCGGCCAGATCCAGCCGCGCCAGCGCGGCCACGGCGGGCAGGTAGCCCGGATCCAGCGCGAGCGCGCGCTCGAAGGCGCTGCGCGCCGCCGCACCGTCCTTCAGCGCGCCGTGCACGGCCCCCAGGATCTGGAAGGCCGACGGGTCTTTCGGCTGCTTCTTCACCAGCGCCTGCGCAACAGCCAGCGCCTTGGCATTCTCGTTTTTTCGGAGGTACCCGGCAATCAGCGCGCGATCAGCGTGCACCGGCGCCGCGTCCGTGGCGATCGCTTCCTCCAGTTCGCGGATGCCGCGTTCGGCGTCGCCGCTGACCAGTGCAATCTGGCCCAGCCGAACGCGCGCCGCCATGTCCTGCGGCTTGGACTGCGCCACGCTGCTGTAGAACTGCGCCGCCTGCTTGACATCGCCATTGGCCAGATAGGTCTCGCCGGCCAGCATCATCGTCGACGGCTCGATGCGCACGCCCTGCCCCACCAGCGGCTGCAGAACGTCCAGCGCGCGTGCCGGCTGGTTCAATCCCAGGTAGGTGCGCACCAGCAGCTTGCGCGCGCCTTCGTGCTGCGGCGCGAGCGACACAGCCTTCTGCAGATAGGCTTCGGCCATCGACGGGTGTTTTTCCTGCAGCTCAATGGCGCCGGCCAGCACCAGTGTCGGCACGTGCTCGGGCGCGCGCTTCAGCAGGTCCTGCGCGAGGTCGCGGGCTTTGCCCCAGTCCTTCTTCTCCGATGCAATCAGCGCCTCGAAGTAGATGAGCCGCAGATCATTGCCGCGCACGGCGCGCGCCGCCGTCACCTGCGCAGCGGCAGCATCGAGTTGCTGGTCGGCGATCAGCAACGTGATCAGCTCGAAGCGCGCCACGACGTGACGCGGATCGACGGCAACCGCCTTCTCCAGCGCCGCGCGTGCTCCCGCCCGATCGCCGCGCGCGGCCCGCAACTCCCCCTGGAGAACATGCGCGTCGGCCATGGCAGGATGATCGCCAACCACCTTGTCGACGGCCTGCAGCGCCTCGTCGAGGTTGCCGGCCGTGGCGAGCAGCCTCGCCTGACCGAGTTGCGCCGCCGGGTTGGTAGGGTCGGCGGCCAGCGCCGCACCGAAAGACGCCGCCGCCTCGTCGCGCTTGCGCAAGCGCAGCTGCGCCTGGCCGACGGCGACGCGCAGTGCGGCCTCGGCGCGCGGATCGTCGAGCTTCATCGCGCCGTAGTCGGCCAGCACCTTTTCCGGGCTCCCTGCATCGATGAGCGCCTGCGCCAGCAACGGCGTCACGGTCGCCGCCGGCTGGCCGTACTCCAGTGCCCGGCGGAACTCCTTTTCGGCGCTGTCGGCATCGCCAACGGCCAGGTGCGACCGACCCAGCAACAGTCGCGCCTCGCCGTTCTGCGGCTGCTGCTGCACGAGATTCTTCAGCTGGATGATGGCGGCCGCGTGATCGTTCTTCGCCTGGTAGTCGCGCGCAGAGCGCAGCAACTCGCCGGCGTCCTGTTTGCCGCAGCCCGCCAGCAGCGCGGCTGCAAACAGCGCAAGGACCGCCGTCCGAAGTCCCGAGCGCGTCCCGAAATGCGACCTGCCATGGATCATCGACATCCTCTTCATCCCTCCTGCTTGCGCAGGCCAAAGCGGTTGAGCAGGTCGTACAGCGTCGGCCGGCTGACGCCCAGCAGATCCGCCGCGCGCGACAGATTGCCGTTGGCGCGCGCCAGCGCGCGCACCACTTCGCGGCGCTCGGCGCCGTCGCGCGCCTCGCGCAGGTTCAGCGGCTCTTCCTCGGTCGCCGCTTCGTTCATGCCCAGATCGCGCGGCTGAATCAACGGGCCCTCGACCAGGATCACCGCGCGCTTGATGACGTTTTCCAGTTCGCGCACATTGCCCGGCCAGCGATGCTGCTCGATGGCCTTCAGCGCGTCGTCACTGATGCTCACGCGACCGCGCTTCTGCTCGTCGGCGATGCGCCGCAGGAAAGCATGCGCGAGCAGCGCCGCATCGCCGGCACGGTCGCGCAGCGGCGGCACCGTCACGACGATCTCCGCCAGGCGGTAGAACAGGTCCTCGCGAAACAGCCCCTCGGCGATGCGCTCACGCAGGTTCTGGTGCGTGGCACACACGATGCGCACGTCCACCGGAATCTCCTCGCGCCCGCCCAGTCGTTCCACCTTGCGCTCCTGCAGGAAGCGCAGCAGCTTGGCCTGCAGCGATGCCGGCAGATCACCGATCTCGTCGAGGAACAACGTGCCGCGGTGCGCGGTCTCGATACGTCCCGGCGTCTGCTTGTTCGCGCCCGTGAAGGCGCCGCGCTCGTAGCCGAACAGTTCGCTTTCCAGCAGCGTGTCGGGAATCGCGGCGCAGTTGATTGCGACGAAGCGCTGCTTGGCACGCGACGATGCGTCGTGCAGTCCGCGCGCCAGTAGTTCCTTGCCCGTGCCGGATTCGCCCAGCAGCATCACCGTCGCGCCGGTGGCGGCCACCTTCTCGATCATGCGGCACACGGCCAGCATTTCCGGCGCGCCGCTGATGATGCCGCCGACGCCGCTGGTGCGCGCTGCCAGCAGGCGCCGGTTTTCGACCTGCAGGTCGTGCATGCGGAAAGCCCGGTCGATGATCAGCGACACGACACCCGCATCGAAGGGCTTGGCGAAGAAGTCGTGCGCGCCCAGCGCGATGGCGCGGCGCGCGTTGGCGGTGTCGTTCTGGCCGGTGACGACGATGACCTTGGTGTCGGGCGCCAGTTCGAGAATTTTCTCCAGCGCGCGGAAGCCCTCGGTCACGTTGCCGGTGTCCGGCGGCAGGCCCAGGTCCAGCGTCACCACCGCGGGCTCGATGCGCCGCAACTGCGTGATCGCCTCGTCGGCGTCCGAAGCCACGGCCACTTCGTAGCTGTCGAATGCCCACTTCATCTGCAGCTGCAGCGCCGGGTCGTCCTCGACGACCAGCAGGGAGCGCTTGGCGTCGTTCATCGCGCGGCGTCCTGGGCGTTGTGGTCCCGAACCTGCGTGGCGGCCGCAGCACCGTCGCGGCTGCCGACAGGTACGGCCGGCAGCCTTACGCACACGCGCGTGCCTGCGCCGGGCTCGCTCGCCACGTCGATGCGCCCGCCGATCTGCTGCACGTATTGCTGGCACTCATAGGCACCAATGCCCATGCCCGCTTCCTTCGTCGTCTGGAAGGGCCTGAACAGCCGCTCGCGCACGAACTCCGGCGTCATGCCGGTACCGCGGTCGGCCACCTCGATCAGCACGTCTCCCCCGTCCTCTGCGATGCGCAGCTCGACCGGCGCATCGCGCGCCGATGCCTCGAACGCGTTCTGCACCAGGTGCGCGAGCACGCGCTCCAGCCGCTCTTCGTGAGCCCACGCAAGGATACCGTTGTCGACCTGCAGCGTCAGGTCCGCGCGCCCCGAAGAATGCAGCGACTGCACGCGCCGTGCGACCGTCGCCAGGTCCACCGGCACGGGACGGTCCAGCGCGTTGGCGTCGGGCCGCAACTGCAGCATCAGCTGGTGCATGCGGCCGACCACGTGTTCGATCGTTCGCAGCATGTCGCGCTGGAAGTCGGGGTTGTCGCGGTGCCGCTCGACGTTGCTCAGCAGCAACCGCAACTGGGCGATGAGATTCTTGAGATCGTGCACGACGAACGTCGACAACCGGTTGAAGGCGTCGAACTTGCGCGCTTCCAGCAGCGCCTCCGTAGCCATCGCGTAGGCCAGGTAGCTGGCGGCCTGCCGCCCGGCGGTCTTCAGCAGGTCGCGGACCTCCCAGTCGATGTCGATGCGCACCCGCGGCGGCGTCAGCACGACGAAACCCACCAGATCGTCACCCGTCTGCAGCGGCACGATCAGCCACGCCTCGGGCAGGTTGGTGAGCTTCGGCGGCAGGTCAAGCCCTTCGTAGGCGCTCGGCCGCTGCAGCACGTCGCTGACCTCCAGCACCCAGCCGGTGCGGCGCAGGAACGACGGCAGTGACGCGGTCGCATTTTCGGGCTCGTCGATGGCCGGCATCGACAGGCGCGCCACCTGGCGAAATTGTCCGTCGGTACCCTTCAGCCACAGCGCGCCGCCAGGGCTCTCTATCAGATCACCCAATGCCTGTATGCACGCCACCCACGGCTGGCCGGCCGACATCGATGTCAGCGTGCCGGTGAAGCGCAGCCACTCCTCGCGGTAGTCGTACCTGTAGGTGAAGAAGTGCTTGCCGACAAATACCCGGAGCCTTGCACGCATGGTCCCCGAAACGCTGATCACCGCCAGCAGCAGCAGCGCTGCGAACAGCAGCGCGACTTCCAGCGCCCGTCCCCACGAACCGCCGGCATAGCGCAGGAAGAAGCCGGCACCCGCGATGACCAGCAGATAAGCACCCGTGGCCGCCAGCGCCGTCGAGCCCGTCAGCACACCGCGGGACAGCGATAACTCGAAAGACCAGTTGCGAACGCGATCCAGCGTCAGCACGATCAGCGGCACGGTGACCGCCTGTGCAAAACCGCGTGCGGTCCACAGATCGGCGTCCAGCACTCGGAACAGCAAGGCGTCGGAGTACAGCACGACGTCGTAGACCAGCAGCCCAGCGATGCCCAGCAGCAGCGGCCGCACGTGCCAGCGCGACGACGCGGGCGTGCGCCGGTAACACTGCTCGGCCAGCACCAGCCCGAAGATGGCGATCGCCAGCGCTGATGCGAACCCCAGCAAGTTCGGCCAGCCCGCTACGGCGACCGACGGCGGGGCAACGCCGAGCAGCAGGTGCGCGGCAACCAGCACGACGGCCAGCGACACCATTGCCACCCACCATGGTCCGCCGCGCGGCGCGCCCTTGCTCGCGTCGCGAACGCCGAGAAAGGCGAGCAGGAAGGCCAGCGTCGCCGCCAGACGCAGCAGGTCCAGCATGCCGGCGACGAACCACAGGCCGACCGTGGGCCAGACGACGAAGACCGCCGCACCGCAAGCCGCGGCCGCCGTAGCGATGGCGAAAGCCAACAGCAGCGCTGGCTTGCCACCCGGCTGCCAGCGCACGACCAGCCGTACGGCCAGGCCCGCAAAAGCGAGCGCCGCGATCGCATAGGACCAGAACCCGGGGTGTGTGAACCAGTGGTCGTTCAAGCTGCGGTGCTCTTGGGAACGAGGTTGGCCGGCGATGCTCGCAGAACGCGGGGGCGACTGTAGCCGAGTGTCCGTCACCGCCCGGATTTCGTTCCTCCGGAAACGGCAGTGAATATCGGAGGCTGCGCCGCGTGAGTGTCGACGCGCTTTACAGTCATCGTCACGTCCACCCGTCAGGTCTAGCCCCACCCTTTTCCATTCAGGGACTTGCAGCGCCGCCCTTCTTTGGAACGCACTTTGCTTAGGCTGCCACCGTCGCCGTCACAAGGCGGACACTTCGGGGGAAATGGGATGAAACTCGCTGTAGCAGCGCCGATCGCGCTTGCAATCGGGGTAGGAAGCTTTATGGCCGCCGCGGACAGTCATGCGGCGCCGACGTTGGAGGGCGGCTATCAGGCCTTGATTGTCGCCGGCGGGCCGCCGGACAGCCCGGCCAACCGCATCGATCCGAACACGGCCGATTCGCCGTTCAGCGGCGTGGTCAGTATCAACATCCGCTACGACGGACTCAGCTACATCTGCACCGGCACGATGATTACGCCGCGGCACGTGCTCACCGCCGCCCATTGCGTGGACACCACCGATCTGGGCAACGTCATCGACATCACGGCCCCCGGCAACGACGTGCGCATCGTCGTGAATACCAGCAACACGCCACTGATCATCACCGCCAACAAGGTGACGATGCATCCGGACTACCACGGCTTTGGCATATGCCCCCCCAGTTCAGGGCTGCAAGGCCAGTGCCTGAATGACGACGTCGCGATCCTCGAGTTGCCGACG
>Ga0307505_10001998_pt1 | contig 15023 bp, 7 predicted proteins | sample 23_S_MG_FD_202183 | JGI IMG/M metagenome (GOLD analysis project Ga0307505, IMG submission 202183) | Soil microbial communities from Populus trichocarpa stands in riparian zone in the Pacific Northwest, United States - 23_S | ecosystem: Environmental > Terrestrial > Soil > Riparian zone > Trees...
TGCGGCCGGTGTCGGCGCGCTTGGCCGAACTGCGGATCTCGGCACTGAAGCCGATGCCCGTGGTTTCCGAACGTTGCTGGATGATCTTCTCGAGTCCCGCGAACGCGCCGCCAACGATGAACAGCACATTCTTGGTGTCAACCTGGAGGAATTCCTGCTGCGGATGCTTGCGCCCGCCTTGCGGCGGCACCGAGGCGACGGTTCCCTCGATCAGCTTGAGCAGCGCCTGCTGGACGCCCTCTCCCGACACGTCGCGCGTGATCGAGGGGTTCTCGCTCTTGCGCGAGATCTTGTCGATCTCGTCGATGTAGACGATGCCGCTCTGTGCCTTTTCGACATCGTAGTCGCACTTCTGCAGCAGCTTCTGGATGATGTTCTCGACGTCTTCGCCGACGTAGCCGGCTTCGGTGAGCGTCGTCGCATCTGCGATCGTGAACGGAACGTTGAGCAGGCGCGCCAGGGTCTCGGCGAGCAGCGTCTTGCCCGAACCGGTCGGCCCGATCAACAGGATGTTCGATTTCGCCAGCTCGACCTCGTCGCCGCGCGTGCGCGATTCGAGACGCTTGTAATGGTTGTAGACCGCTACCGCGAGCACCTTCTTGGCGCGCGACTGGCCGATGACGTACTGGTCGAGGACGTCGAGGATTTCCTTGGGCTTGGGCAGGTGGCTGCGTGCCGACGCGGCCTTTTCCTCAAGCTCCTCGCGAATGATGTCGTTGCACAGCTCGACGCATTCGTCGCAAATGAACACCGACGGGCCCGCAATCAGCTTGCGGACCTCATGCTGGCTCTTGCCACAGAAAGAACAGTAAAGGATCTTTCCGCCGTCGCCCGATCGGCCTTGTCGCTCTTCAGTCATGCCCCGCCTCGGGTGGTTGTCGCGTGTTGCCGGTCGAGCATAGCACAGCAGGCCGCGAATCCCGGCCAGGCCGGTCGCGGCGGTTTGCCGTGCGGAAATCGCCCCGGAAGTGGTCTCAAACCGCGTGAACGGTGTCGTTCGGACGCCTTTCGAGCACGCTGTCGATCAGGCCGTAGGTCTTGGCATCGGCCGCGTTGAAGAACAGGTCGCGCTCGACATCGCGCTCGATGCGCTCCAGGGGCTGACCGGTATTCGCCGCCAGTTCCTCGTTCAGACGCCTGCGCAGGTAGAGGATTTCCTTGGCCTGGATCTCGATGTCCGACGCCTGCCCCTGCGCGCCGCCGGAAGGCTGGTGGATCATCACCCGCGAATTCGGCAACGCATAGCGCTTGCCCTTTTCGCCGGCAGCAAGCAGGAACGCACCCATGCTCGCGGCCTGCCCGATCACCATCGTGCTGATGTCGGGCTTGAGGAATCGCATCGTGTCATAGATGGCCAGACCCGCCGATACCGAACCGCCCGGGCTGTTGATGTAGAGATTGATGTCCTTGTCGGGATTCTCCGACTCCAGGAACAGCAACTGCGCCACGACCACATTGGCGACATAGTCATCGATCGGCCCGACCAGGAAGACCACACGCTCCTTGAGCAGGCGCGAGTAGATGTCGTACGCGCGTTCGCCGCGTGAGGTCTGCTCGACGACCATCGGCACGAGGTTGAGACCCTGGATCGGTGTTCTGCTGGACATGCTCGCTCCTGTCGTGTCCGGGCTCAGGCGCCAGGACGCATGACGTCGTTGAAACTCAAACGCTGTTCGCTGAGCTTCGCGTGATCGGCGATCCACTCGACGACCTGATCCTCGAGAACCCGGCTTTGCAGGCCGCTCATCAACTGGGGATCCCGGGTGTAAAGTTCAACGACCTGTTCAGGTTCCTCGTAGGTCGAGGCGATGGCCGAGAGCGCCTCGGCAACCCTTCGCGAGTCGATGCGCACGGTGTTCTGCCGCGCGATCTCTGCCAGCAGCACGCCACCGGCTACCCGCCGTCGCGCCGCACCGAGGAAGGGCTCGTATGCGACTTCCTGCTTGCTCGCCCCGGCTGACTGGCGCGCGAGCTCGCGCGCTTCGTTCTCGATCATGCCTTGTGGCAGATCGAGATCCGCATGTGCGTCCACGAGCTTTTCGACGGTCGCTGCCTTCAGGCGGGAATTCAAGGCAGCAGCCAGTTCGCGCTCGAGGTTGGCACGTACGTCTTCACGGAACTTGTCCAGGCCACCGTCGTGAACACCGAAGCTGGCAATGAACTCCGCGTCGATCTCCGGCAGTTTGGGCTCCTGGACGCGCACGATCTTCATCGCGGCATGCGCAGCCTTGCCGGCGAGTCCTTCTATGCGGAAATCGTTCGGAAACACCAGATCGGCCTCGAAAGAATCGTCGGTCAGATGGCCGACCAGGGTGTCTTCCAATCCCTTGAACAGCGCGTTGGAACCGACGATCGTTCCGACCCGGTCACTGCCACTCTCCGGATAACGGAAATCCTGCGCCTGCGCACTGAACTCGAACATGACCATGTCGCCTTCCTGCGCGGCGCGCTCGACCGGACTCCAGCTGCGGCGCTGCAACCGCAGGGTCTGGATCATCTCGTCGATGTCGCGATCCTCCACGCTGGCGACCTGCTTGATGATTTCGAGCGCGCTGACGTCGATCGCGCCGAATTCCGGCAGCACCTCGAACTCGGCCGTGTACTGGATCTCGCCGTTCTCGGGCCTGCCGCTCGTGGAGATCGACGGCTGCACGGCGGGACGCAGTTTCTCGCTGTTGACCGCTTCCTGGAACGTCAACCCGATCAGTTCGGAGAGCGCTTCGCCACGGATCTGCGCACCGAAGCGCTGCTCGATCACCTTGGTCGGCACCTTGCCTGGGCGGAAGCCCTTCAGGCGCGCACTGCGCCCCATCTCCTGGACCCGGGTGCGAACCGAATCGTCCAGCCGCGATGCGGGAATGCGTACCGTCAGCTTGCGCCCGAGAGTGCCGACGTTCTCAACCGAAACTTGCATGGATGCTCCTTGGAACTGCGTGCGCCCGGACTGGCGGCCGGGGATTGTCGAGCCGGCTATGATATGACATCGCGCGGGGTTTTTCGCCGATTCCACGTTGAATCCGCGATCAAGATCGCAGGCACGCTGGCGCAAGCGCCGGAATCGGTACTCCGGAGCGGCGAGCTCGGGGCATTCGGGCGTCAACCGGGGAGAGGTTGTGCGTTTTCATCACGGCTGCGGTTGGTGCGAACGGAGAGACTCGAACTCTCACGGGTTACCCCACTGGAACCTAAATCCAGCGCGTCTACCAATTCCGCCACGTTCGCAAGGACAGATACCGCGCGACCTGCTGACCGGCCTGCCGTCGGAAGTCCGCAGGATCCGAAAAACGCCGGGGGTTCGGCAGTGCGTGGACTGCGTGGATCACCGGGTGCCGCCGCGACGTGAATGGTGGGCCGTGTAGGATTCGAACCTACGACCTATTGATTAAGAGTCAACTGCTCTACCAACTGAGCTAACGGCCCAAACAGAAGCGGGAGTCTAGCAAACCACTGCGCGATGAAGAACCCCGCGAAGCTTTGCGAGACGAAATATGGGGTGGGCGAGGGGACTCGAACCCCCGACATCCGGAATCACAATCCGGTACTCTAACCAGCTGAGCTACGCCCACCATTGGAACTGACTTCGATTCATCCCTGAAGCATCTTCCGGTCGGCATCCTGCCTTCCCCTCACGCGGCCCGATGGCCGCGTTCGACCAGCTGAGCTACGCCCACCATTTGAAACTGCTTTGTTCGTCCCTGAAGCCTATTCCGGCCGGCATCCTGCCTGCGTTCCACATTCCGAAGATCGTGCCCGATCTGCCCTGCCCGCCCGGAATGCAGTGCCCAGACCACACTACTGGCGCGCCCGACAGGAATCGAACCTGCAACCGTCGGCTTAGAAGGCCGATGCTCTATCCGGTTGAGCTACGGGCGCATCGTCTGCGGGATTGTCGCAGGAACGTGCCCGGACCGTAACCGCAAGCCCATACTTTCGATCCGGCAAATCGGATTGGTCGGGGTAGAGGGATTCGAACCCCCGACATCCTGCTCCCAAAGCAGGCGCGCTACCAGACTGCGCTATACCCCGTCGCCATCGATTCTCTGCGTGTCGCCACGGGCAAGGTCGATGCGAAGGCGCGAGATAGTAGTGTCAGCGTCAGGGCGCGTCAATGCAGGCGGCCGCCGCCGTCAATCCCGGATCGGCCGTGCGTACGCCACGTTCAGCGGGCGTCCAGTGCCTTCAGCTCGCGCGCAGCAAGCGCCTGGACCCACGCCGGGTTCTTCGCATCCTCGGCTTGCAGGGCAATGAAACCTCGATACTCCTCGGCCGACAGCGTATCGCGCATGCGCTCGTATGCCGTGCGCACGCCGCGTCGCGCCGTGCCATTGTGGGAATCGATCGCCAGCGCCTCGGCAAACGCGAACACGGCGTCCTCGGCATAGCCGCCGGCAAGGTATTCCGTGCCATCGCGGAGATTGCGCTGCAGCAGCTCGCGTTGTTCGATCGGCAAAGCGGACACCGTCATCCAGCTCTGCACAGGCGTCGCGATTGCCCAGCCCAGCAGCACGGCCAGCACGACAGCGACCGCCGAAATCGTTGCGACCTTGCGCGCATCGCGCCCCGAATACGCGCGCAGGAAGTGTGCGGCATCGACAAACCGCTTCTCGCGGGTGAATGCGAGTGATTTGCGCAGCGCGTGCCATTGCACGCGGGTGATCCCGGCCGGACGCGCGGGGCGCATCTGGTCAGCGCATGCCTGGTCCGCGCGCACATGTGCGAACGGGTGTTTTCCGGCATGCAGTGCATAGATGATGCAGCCCAGGGCATAGACGTCATCGGCCGGCGTCGGCCGCTGCTGGGCAAGCATCTCCGGACTTGCGTAGTCGATCGTCAGCGCAAACAGGTCGTCGGCGTCGAACACGGTGTCGTATTCGCGTCGGCGGGCAATGCCGAAATCGAGGATCTTCAGCTCGCCTTCGCCATCGATCATCATGTTCGATGGCTTGAGGTCCGCGTGCGAGATATCGCGACCGTGCGCGTAACCCATGCCGGCAAGCATGCCTTGCGCGAGACGCTTGCGTTCGGCCGCGTCCAGCGGCTGTCTGCCGAGATCGCGCAAGCGCTTGTGCAGCGACTCGCCATGCACGACTTCCATGGTCAGGTAGACCAGCGCGTCATCGCGATCGAAGTCGAACACCTTGACGATGTTCGGATGATTCAACGACTGCGCATTCTTGGCTTCGCGCTGCAGAGCGACGAATGCCCGGTCGAAACCGATCAGCGCGCCGGAGATGAACTTGATGGCGACATACGGATCCGGATCGAGCGCCTCCACCTTGCGCAGGTCACGCGCGCGGAACACCGCACCCATGCCACCGCGACCGAGTTCCTCGACCAGCTCGAAACGCTCCTTGATGACTTCACCGACTTCGGGCAACTCGGTGCGTCCGATCGCACTGCCTGCGGTACGCGCTGCCGAGGGCGACGCGGAAGCGCCAGTGCGGGGTCCGGGAATCTGCACGATCGGCGCGGCATGCATCGATACCGCGGTCGCCGCCGGTTCGGCTGCAGACAAGCGCATTGAGGGCAGTGAAGGCGGGGAATCGATGCCGGTCACGCTACCCTCGACCACCCGGGTTGCGGCGTCGGGTGCTTGCCTGGTCGGCAGCACACGCGTCTGCGCCGACACCGGGGAAGGTGGCGCACCAGCGTCCGCCGCGGCCAGATTCACCGTGGGCGCATGGGCCTGGTCCAGAATGAGCGTCGGCACGTTGTCGGCATGATCCGAACCTGCAGGTGGCTCCGACGACGCGCCCCGCAAATCCGGCGGACTCGCCACGACTCGGGTAGGCGCATCGTCTGCAGAACTTTCGTTTCCGCCGCTCGCCGCAGCGCCCTGCCCGGTCAGGACCACAGTGGCCGCGGCCGGTGCTGGCGGCTTGGGCGCCTGTTTCTCGCCGACCAGTCGGGTCGGCTGCTGGTCCGCGTCGTCGGGCGGCTGTGCGGTCATGCCCGGTTCGCCAGCTTGCGGCAAGGCATCACAACGGGAGTCTCAGGTCGAAGCGCACAGCGCGGCGTTTCCAGTCATTGAAGCCGAACATCTGCATGTAGCCGAAATTGAAATCCACAGTTCGCGTGCCGATCGGTCGGCTGAATCCCAGGCCGATTTCGCCGCTGGCATAGCGCGTGTCGGCCTCGTTCATGCTCAGACTCAACGCCGTGTGCGAGCCGTCGACATTCGGCAGCGCGAACTCGGCGAGCAGATCCCGCGTCGGGCCGCCCCCATCGAAGTACAAGAATCCCCGCAGGTAGGGCCGGAACGCGCCGACCGACGTGGCGAACGTGCGATCGACATAGCTGCCGACCGAAAACGACCAGCTGCTGCGCGCGCGCGCGCGGTAGTCGAGATTGAAGCTCGATGGCCCGGTCTCGCTAAACGCATCGTATTCGGTACGCATGCCGGTCCATTGTGCTTGCGGGGCGATGGTCCAGGCTTCGTGCATGTGGGTCCAGGTCATGCCGATGCTGGCCGAATGCTGGGTCACCGAAGTCTCGCCGCGCGCAACATCACGCCCCAGCGAGGTGATGCTCGTCCCGTCCGCACTCAGCTCCAGCAACTCGATCACGCGCTGCTGGGTGAAGTCACTGCGCATCGTGCTCAGCGAACCGTCGAAGCTGAGTCCGTTGGCCAGCGAATAGCCGCCGTATCCGTGGAGCGTCCACGCATCGGCTTCGAGCGTGCCCTGGTCGCGCTGATAGTCGGCTCGCATGCGGGAATAACCCAGTGCGGCGCCGAGAAACAAGCTGTCGGTAAAACGGTAGTCGAGCCCGCTGGTCAGCTCCCAGGTATCGGAATCGAAGCCGGAATTCGCGCCACGGCGGTCGCGCTCGCCGCTGCCGAGCGTGCCGTTGACCCAGAAACCCAGTTTCGTGCCGCCCAGCAAGGTGCGCCTTTCTTCGTTCGGATCAGACTCGTCGGCGCCAAGCAACGCCGAAATGCCTGCCAGCGTGAGCGGGATTCCATCGCTGACCAGGCGCAAGCCGTCGAAGCTGACGCCACCACCGCGGCCGGGATCCCGCAATGCGGACTGGCGCAGGGAAAGGTTGTCGCGCTGCCCGGTCGCCAGGCGTGGGGCAACAAAGGCGAGCGACGTCGTCTCGTCGGGCGCGATCGCGAGCAGGTTGTTCTCGAGCACGAAGTCGGCATTGCTGCGAATGTTGGCCGGCGTTTGCGCGTTGCCGACCAGGTCCGCTGCCCGCTGGGTCGCCGCGCAACCGATTCGCGCAGCTCCACCCCCACTGCCGGTGCGACAGAACGATGTGACCGAGCCACTTACCTGGCGCGCGGCCGGATCGATGCCGGTTACGCCGGACGCCGCATCGTTGATCGCGATACGCGTCAGTATCGAGATCGTCACGACCGGTTCATTGCTTCCCGGCACCACCCCCACGGTCGGCGTACCGTCGGCCCAGGCGCCCTGGAAGGAACCCTCACGACGCACGATCGTCAGATTGCGCGTTCCCGCGCTCGCCGGTTGCGCAGCGCCAAGCAAATCGATGCGAACGCTGGCGACTACCGGCGCTGCACCCCCGGCTCCCGATGCCGCGGCAGTCAGGTTGAGCATGGCCAAACCCGGGATTGCCGCATAGTCCGTGCCGCGGATGGCTGTGCCGTCGCGTGCATCGAACGGCACCAGCGCGGTGCCCGTCAGCGTCGAGCAAGTCAACGTGACGGCAATCGGAACATCGCGCGCTGCATCGACACCCTGCTGAAGTTCGATATTCGTATTGCCGTCCTGGGGTTCGACGAGAAACGCGAACGCGACGCTTGCATCCGAACAGGCCGCTGCCGCCGCGGTCGCGCTCTTGCCTTGCCATGGGTAGCTGGTCGATTGCCCGCTTTTGCGGACGACGACGAGTTGCTGCGCATTGGCCCATGCATTGCCAGCCGACGCCGCGAGCAATACGGCGATCGCCAGCATCCGCGATCGAACGGGTCGGCGCACGGTACGCGCGTCGCAATGCCTCATGGCGTGCCCCCCTGCGGCAAGGCGAGTTCATTGTTGGACGGATCCGGATCCCCGGCCACTTCGCCGCGTACGATCGCTGGGCCGGCACCCGGATTCAGCGCAACGAACAGAGTAACCGCAGTACCCTGCGCAAGGCTCGCGACCGTGCAGCGATTGGCAACGCAACTGACGCCCTGTGTGCTCGGCGGATTCGGACACGAGACCTCGACGCTTCCGGGGTTCGCGCCGGCATTGGCGGTGCAGCCGCTCGCGAAGACGGCGAGCAGGCGTGTCGCCGAAGCCGGTGTCAGGGTCACCTCGACGGCCGACGCGGAAGCTGACGAGAGGTTGACGACGTCAAACAGCGTTCCTGCGATGCCGGCGGCAGAGAACGGACGCGGATTGCCCAGTGCGACATCCGCACCGACGCCAACCGGATTCACGGCCACGCAGCCTGAGCACACCGGTCCATCCACACCGCTCGCGGCAACCGAATTGCGCACGCCGCCCTGACCGTCGGCTGCTAGGACCACCGCGCTGATCCGGAACCGTCGTACACCGGTGAATCCCGGCGCGATCGTGCACGTGACCGCAGAACCTGCGGGCGGCGTTGCGGCGTCGCAGGCCACCCCTGGATCAGGCAGAACGCGCACATCGCGGATATTCGCCGGCAGGCTGTCGACCAGGGTCACGGTCGCGACAGTGGCTGCACCGAGATTGCTCGCTGTAACCGTCCACGCCACCGCTTGACCGGGCAGCAACACGGTTCCCGATCCGGCATCGCTGGTTTTGTTGACGAACACCTCGGCCACGGCCTGTACCGCGACCGGCAGGGTGAGCGTCGCGACACACGATGCCGGCACGCAGGTTCCGCCGGGCGGCGGTGTCACGACGGCGTTGTTGCTGATGGCGGTCGGAGGATTCGGTGAAACCTGTGCGGTGATGCCATAGACCAGTGATCCACCGACCGGAATCGCCGCGATCGTCTGATTCAGTGCGCCGCTACCCGCGACCGCAGGGCAGACCGCTCCGCCGGTTTGCGCACAGGTCCACGCGAACGACGTGATGCCCGCAGGGATCGCGTCGACAAGCTGGGTCTGACCGGCATCGGCACTTCCGGAATTCGCCACGCTGACCGTGTACTGCACGGGCGCTCCAGGCGTCAGCTGGGTGAGGTTCGCGGTCTTGCCCACCGCGAGTTGCGGCGCGCCCACGAACCCGGTCGGCAGCGTCGACGTCGCCGTGCACACGGCACCCTCGCAGGTGGCTTCTCCCGATGGCGTGAGGGTGACGATGTTGTTGATGATCGGCGGCGGCACCGACGCGACAGTGGCATTCACGGTGTAGACCAGTCGCCCGGCCTGGTCCGGATCGCCGCCGAAATCGTCGACGTAGACGACCATCGAAGGAACGTTCTGGGCGATGGCTCCGACACCTGCTGCGCTCGGACACTCGGGCCCTTCGCAGGACCAGCTCACTGCCGTCAGTCCGGCCGGAACCGGATTGCTGACCAGCACGGGCCCTGCCGTGGCAAGGCCGGAGTTGCGGATGTCGATCTCGTACGTGACCGCCGTATCGGGCATTGCGGTCTGCACGTCCGCTGCGATCGACACGTGCAGATTGGCGGCTGGCACGTTCGCCACGGGACTGGTCACGCTGGCCGCGCACCCCGGGGGCGCGCACGAGCCACCGGCCGGAGGCACGACGCCGGCCACGTTGGTCACGCTGGCTGGCGCGGTCTGGGCAACCTGTCCGCTGACCGAGTAGATGACGAAGCCGTCGGCGGGAAACGCCCCGAAGACCGCATTGATGCCGCCACTGCCGGAGAATGACGGACAACTTGCCCCGAAGTAGCCGGCGCAGGTCCAATCCATGATGTCCAGCCCGAGCGGCAAAGGATCACTCAGCTGGGTGCCGACTTCATTGCCACCGCTGTTGCGCACGGTAATCTGGTAGTTCACCGGCCCGCCACGAAGCAGCTGGGCGCGATCCACCGTCTTCTCGACCGCGATCAGCGGAGCAAGACTGTTGGTCATCTGCACGGTGCAAGGGGGCGCGGTCAGCGGAGTCAGGCCGATGACGCCGCAGCGATCGGTCGGCTGCGGATTGACCGTGAGCGTATTCGTCACGCCTGCGGGTGGGGTGGCCGCCAGCGTCGCCGTGAACTCGTAGCGCAGTCCGGCGCCGGAACCGGGGAAAACGCTGATGAGTTGCGAAATGCCGCCCACGCCACTGGTTCCAGGACAGGTCATGTCCAAGGCAAGACAGGTCCAGGTTGCGCTGACGACACCGGCCGGCAGCGGATTCTCGATCTGGACGTTCTGGGTATCCGCGCCGTAGTTGTAGATGTCGAGCACGTAGCGGATTTCCCCGCCCGGACCGATCTGGGACGCATCGGCCTGCATTTCGACGAGGAACTGGCCGGTACTGGGCAATATCGATGTTGCCGCGCACGGTGGGTCCGGTTGCAGACCGCCACAACCGAATCCTGCCGGAGGCACGACCGTCGCGATGTTGACCACTTCCAGCGGCGGAGTGGCCGCCACGGTCGCGTTGATCGTGTACTCCAACCCGCTTTCGGGCGGAATCAGGCTGATGACCTGGTTCAACGCGCCGCTGCCGGCCGCCACCGGGCAGTTGGCCGCACCGAATTCGAAGCATGTCCATGAATCGAACTGGGCGATGCCGGGCGGTACGGGATCGTTGAACTGGAGCGTGGTCGCCGGGGTGCTCGCCGAGAGATTCTCGATCGTGACGGTGTAGACGACATTGCTGCCCGGGCTTGCGCCCGCCAGATCTGCCGACTTGGACACCGCAATCGTGTCCAGCGGCAAGGTCACCGAGACCGTTGCCGAGCACGGCGGCGGACTTCCCGATTCTCCACATACGCCACCCGCCGGCGGTTGCGCGACCAGCGTATTGGATATGCTCGGTGGAAGCGGTGCGGCAAGCGACGCCGTCACCGCATAGTTCAGCGTGCCGCCATTCGGCAGCACAGCGATCAGCTGATTGATCGGCCCGGTTCCTCCGGCTGCGGGACAGACCGCACCTGCGCTTGCAGTACAGGTCCAATTGAAGTCGGCAACACCGGCCGGAAGGTTGTCGGTGACCTGGGTTCCCGATGCATCGGTCCCGATGTTCTCCACGGTCAGCGTGTAGAAGATCGATTCTGGTGCGGGAATGTACTCGCCCGTCTTGCCTGCGATCAGGCGGGGACCGGTTGCCACAGTCGCGGTCGCCACGCAGGGTGGCGTGGTGAACAACTTGCCGCAATTGCCACCGTACGGCGGTATCAGCAGTGCGGTGTTCACGATTTCCGCTGGGGCGCCGGCACCGACCTGGGCATCGATCGTGAACGTCAGCACCCCTGCGGCCGGCCAGGTCGTCACGGCGAGGTCGATCGTTCCGCTGCCCGCCGCGACCGGGCAGACCGCCCCGTCCGTGCCGAGGCACGTCCACGCGTACGCGGACAAGCCTTGCGGGAGCGGATTGCGCACGACGGTTCCGGTCGCGGCGACGGTGCCGTTGTTTTCGGCAACGAGCACATACTGAATGTTGCCGCCAGGCACCGCGGCGGGAACATCCGCACCCAGGATGACGTTGACGTTCGGTCCGGTCGCAAGGCTGGCCAGCGACCGGCACGGCGGCGTTTCGTTGTCGAAGCAGCTCGATCCCACAGGAACGCTGACGCTGGCGACGTTGGTCACGTACGGCGGAAGTACGGTCTCGGCCTGGGCCATCGCCTCGTACTCGAGCGATCCACCCGGAACAAGTCCATCGAGTGCTTCGTCAATCGCGCCGCCGCCAGACGCATTCGCGCAGGTCGCGCCGCCGAATCCCTGGCAACTCCAGCTCATGCCGAACAAGCCGGTCGGCACGTCGTCGACGATCCGGGCGCCGGTCACGGCGCTCCCGCCGCTGTTGGTCAGGATGATCGTGAACTGCGCTACACCGCCAGGCTCGAGAGGCGAAGTCGAAGTGGGAAACTTCAACACGCCGAAGATCGCGCCCCCACCACCCGATGCAACCGGTGCTGCCACCGCGACCGATGCCGCCACAATCAGCCTTGCCAGCATGGCGGCAGGTCGACGGGCTGCCTCACGTACTCCGAATAGTCTGTTCATCATCGACTCCCCCCCTGCATCGATGTGCATGGAAACCATGCGTCAGCCACTGACCGGATTGACTCGCGGCACAAGGAAGAAGGCCCCGCCGGCATCGCCTGCCTCGCGGATCTTCTTCAGTTCGGGCACCTGGGTTGCACCGACGCGGCGCGCCGCTTCCTGGACCGGATCGCTGAGTGCGCGCTCAAGCCCGGTCTGGGTGAGGATGCGATCGTTCTCGCGCAGCACCTTGAGCAGGGCCGAGGCGAATACCGAATGGCCGTCGCCGGTCTGATCCAGAACCGGACTCAGTCCGCCCGACGACAGGACATAGCGCGCCTTGCGTTCCATGTAGCCGCGCGGGATCCCGTCCGCATACTCTGCCGGGCCGCTCGTGTAGGCACCCACCGCGGATGACAACGCGCTGCCGAAGCACGAATCGGCAATCACGAGCACGCTGCGCGCCTTGAACATCGAGAGGAACTCGGCGAGGGTTTCGGTCGGCAAGGCCGGGCTGCGATCGGTCTGCTGCGCATCCAGGGGCAGCCAGAAGCCGCGCTGGGCCGCGTTCAGCAGGCCGTGGCCGGCGAAGTAGATCAATACGTTGTCGTCGGCGCCGATCTGGGTGGACAACTCGACGATACCGCCGACGATCGTCGAGAAATCCGCATCCAGCAGCGTCGTCGTGCGGAATCCGTAGCGCTGCTCGAGCACGGACGCGATCGCCTTTGCATCGTCGATCGGCGTCTTCAGCGCGTCGTAGCTCTGGTAGTGCTGCACGCCGATGACCAGCGCATGGTAACGGCCGAATCCGACCTCACCTGCGGTACGCGTGTTCGCCGCAGCAGTCGAACCGGTGCGCACATTGATGGCGCGAGTCTGCGCTACCGCCGGCACGCTCGCGGCCGCACCCGGCGAGGGCGCCGACGCGAGCTGACGACCCACCGCATCGCGCTGGCGCTGGGCCTCGCTCAGGGACTTCTCCAGTGCACGCATCCGTTCGCGATCGCGTGCCTGTGCCGCGCTCGCGCTGCGCAGGGCGGCCACCTCGCCCTGCAATCGGGCCACATCGGATTCGGCCCTGGCCATCTGCGCGGCAAGTTCACTGCGCAGCTGTTCATTGCGCTGATCGGCTTCTGCCAGCCTGCGCTCGGCTTCCGCACCGCTGATCAGGTCATCCCCGGAGATGCCCATAGCCTCGCGATACAGGTTCACCGCAGCGACCGCATCGATCGGCATGCCGCGCCCGCTTTCCATCAGCGCGGCCAGCGACAGCTTCGCCTCGTTGGATCCGGCAGCTGCAGCCTTGCGATACCAGTTCGCGGCTTCGGCATAGTCGGGCGCCGAATCCATGCCCTTCTCGTGGATCTGGCCCACGTAGAACTGGGCCTGGGCGTCACCGCCTTTGGCCTTGTCCATCCACACCGCGAGACTGGACTTCAGCGTGGCGCGATCGTAGGCGACGTACTCGCCGCCGCGCATCGAGCACAATTGTGCGGTGGTCTTCACCGGCAGACGTGGACCCACGTAGGACATGGCGCCCGAGCGGCGAACCTGACCGGGAAGCAGGCAATCGACCATCATCATCGCATCGATCGGCTGCACGCCGGCGAGCGCGTTTCCGCTGCGCACGTAAGGCCCCCAATCCTGCGCCGCCGCACCCACACACGCCGATGTCGCGACGCAGACCATTGCCAGAACAGCTACCTGTCGACACGTCACCATTGCGCTCCCCTTGATTCGGGCCGATCCGCTGCAGTCCATCGTCACGGCGATGTCCACGGGCGCCATTAAAGCGCAAAAACGCCTTCAAGCGTATGGGCCAGCGCAATCAATCGACGCATTCACTGGCGGATGCAGCACCGAGAACGTGCGTTTTCGTTCCCCGCCGCGAGAATCGCTCAGTCGTCGTCCCAGGGCGTGCGCGCGGATGCACGCTCCGCGCGGCGAGGATTTCCGCGCTCGCAGGTGTCGAGTGCATGCACGATCGCCAGCGCATCCCGCGTTGCAGCAACATCATGCACGCGCACGATCGCGGCACCACGCTGGGCGGCGATGACGGCAGCGGCGAGCGATCCCGCGAGGCGCTCGTGCGGCACTTCGCGCCCACACAAGGTGCCGATCATCGACTTGCGCGACAGGCCGACCAGTACGGGCGCGATTTCGACGAAACGCGACAATCCGGCGAGCAGGGCAAGATTGTCTTCGACGGTTTTGCCGAAACCGAAGCCTGGATCGATGACGATGCGCTTCTTGTCGATCCCGGCCATCTGGCAGGCGAACAGGCGATCGGTGAGGAACCGATGCACCTCACCGACGACGTCGTCGTAGTGCGGCGCATCCTGCATCGTGCGCGGCTCGCCCTGCATGTGCATGAGGCAGACCACTGCGGAAGAATCGGCTGCCGCCTCAAGCGCGCCGTCGGTACGAAAGGCGCGGACATCGTTGATGAGTCCTGCGCCAGCGGCGACCGCAGCGCGCATGACCTCGGCATCGGAGGTATCCACCGAGATCGGCACGCCGGTTTGCGCTACCAGAGCTTCGATCACTGGCACGACGCGCGCGATCTGCTCGGCTGTGGCGACCGGCGTGGCACCGGGACGCGTCGATTCGGCGCCGACATCGAGCAGGTCGGCCCCTTCGGCAACCAGCCTCAGTCCGTGTTCGATCGCGCGCAATGGATCGAGAAACTGCCCGCCATCGGAGAACGAATCGGCGGTGACATTGACGATGCCGCAGATGCGCGCACGGTCCAGGACCAGCACCCTGCCCCTGCAATCAAGTTCAGCATGGATCACGCCTGGCTCCCGTCGACGAAAAAGGCCGCCCATAGGCGGCCTTGTATCCTAGCGAGTCGCGAGGCAGTCGGGTCAGTCCATCGACTCGCTGGCGCGCGTCTGTGCGGCCGGGCCACCGATCGGGCTCTCGCCCCGGTTGCCGCTGTCGCTGCTGCCGCCCGTTGTCTTCGGCG
>Ga0307505_10001999_pt1 | contig 15021 bp, 14 predicted proteins | sample 23_S_MG_FD_202183 | JGI IMG/M metagenome (GOLD analysis project Ga0307505, IMG submission 202183) | Soil microbial communities from Populus trichocarpa stands in riparian zone in the Pacific Northwest, United States - 23_S | ecosystem: Environmental > Terrestrial > Soil > Riparian zone > Trees...
CCTTCTCGCTGAGCGCGCCGGTGGCCACGAACAAGGCGGCTTCGGCCTCCAGCCTGGCCTTTGCGGCCTGCAGCTCGCGCAGCGGCTCGACGCCGATGCTGGCCGCCTTCCAGCGCCTGAAGGCGACGACGGTGCGCCGGTGGCGCAGCATCAGTTCCAGGTCGGCCCCGGGCTGGTTCAGTCGCGTCACCTCGTGCCCCTGGGCACGGAAGGCAGCCTCGATGGCTTCGGCGAATTCGCGTGAGTTCATCGCCTGCAGGCGTTCCAGCGTCTGCGCCAGCTGGGCGGCGCTGGGCGCGCGCAGTTGCCTCCACGCGGCGATGGCGGCGATGACCACGAAGGGAAAGCTGCCGAGCATGCCCGCCACCGCGTACTGCGCGGGCAGCAGCAGGCGCATCAGCAGCGCCAGTGCCACGGCGATGCCCAGACTCGCCCACCACGGCGAGCGCAGCAGGATCGCGAACAGCGAGTTTTCAGCCATCTTCAGTTTCAAGAGATTCCTCTCGTCCAGCGCTCGGTCGGCGATGCTTCTACCATGCGCGCCCACACCCACCGAAGCTGCCTCCCTTGAAACCCAGCCGACGCCACCGCATTGCCCAAGGGCTGCTGTGGATCACGCCGGCACTCTGGTCGTCCAACTACATCATCGCGCGCGCCTCGGAGGGCGTGATCGCGCCACATGCGCTGGCGCTGGGCCGCTGGCTGCTGGCGCTGGCGCTGCTGCTGCCATTGTCGGCCGCGGCGCTGGCCGGCGGCTTCGCGCAGTGGAAGCACGAGTGGAAACAACTGCTGCTGCTCGGCGGCCTGGGCATGTGGATCTGCGGCGCCTTCGTCTACCAGGGCGCCCACACCACCAGCGCCGTCAACATCGGGCTGATCTATGCCGCCACGCCGGTGGCCATCGCCTTCGTCTCGACCCGGCTGCTGCACGAGCGCGTCAATGCCTGGCAGCGCACCGGCATGGCGCTGGCGCTGTGCGGCGTGCTCTTCGTCATCGCCAAGGGCGACCTGGGCAACCTGCGCGCGGTGCGCTTCACCGTCGGCGACCTGTGGATCCTGGCCGCGGCCATCGCCTGGGTGGCCTACACCGTGCTGCTGCAGCGCTGGCCATCCAGGCTGGGGCCGACGCCGCGGCTGGCGGCCATCACCTTCGGCGGCGTGCTGGTGCTGCTGCCCTTCACCGCGCTGGAGGCGCTGTTCCAGCCCGGCCCGGCGCTCGGCGGCAAGGCGTTGCTGCTGATCGTGCTGGCCGGGCTGCTGCCGGGTTTCATCTCCTACCAGGCCTATGCCTACATGCTGCGCGAGCTGGGTGCCGCGCGCTCGTCGCTGGTGATGTACCTGGCGCCCGTGTATGCGGCCTTCACCGCCTGGGCGCTGCTGGGCGAGGCACCACGCTGGTATCACGCGGTGGGCGCGGCGCTGATCCTGCCGGCCATCTACCTGGCCACCCGCAAGCCCGCGGTCTGAGCGCCGGGCGACAATGGCGGCACCATGAGCGTCAAGCACCCCTTCCATCTCGCCTTCCCCGTCACCTCGCTGGTCAAGGCGCGCGCCTTCTATGGCGACCTGCTCGGCTGTCCCGAGGGCCGCTCGTCCGACGCCTGGGTCGACTTCGACCTGTACGGCCACCAGATCGTCGCCCATCTGGCGCCCGGCGAGGCCGGCCACCGCCACACTGGCGAAGTCGACGGCGACGACGTGCCGGTGCGGCATTTCGGCGTGGTGCTGTCGCTGGACGAATGGCAGGCGCTGGCCGACAAGCTGCGCGCGGCGGGCACGCAGTTCATCATCGAGCCGCACCTGCGCTTCAAGGGCCAGGTCGGCGAACAGGCGACGATGTTCTTCCTGGACCCGTGCGGCAATGCGCTGGAGTTCAAGGCCTTCGCCGACCCGGCACAACTGTTCGCCAAGTAGGAAATCAGTACGCCGCCGTGCGCGAGGCCAGCAGCCGCGCCGAGGCCGCGGCGGCCAGCGCCGACAGCCCCATGCAGGCCCACAGCACCGGCACGTAGCTGCCGCTGCGGTCGAACACCGCGCCGGCCAGCACCGGCCCGAGCAGGTTGCCCAGCGCGGCGCCGCTGTACAGCGTGCCGATGATGCCGGCCACCGCGCGCGCGCCGAACAGGTCCATGCTGATGGCGGGCAGCAGCGAGACGATGCCGCCGTAGCTCAGCCCGAACCACAGCGCGAAGAAGACGAGCATCGGATAGCCTGCGGCCACGAACCAGGCAAGGACGGACAGACCCATCGAAACCTGCATCAGCAACAGCGTCAGCGTACGGCCGAGCCGGTCGGCCAGCGCGCCGATGACAAATCGGCCGACCAGGCTGCCGATGCCGATGAGGCCCACCAGGCCGACGGCACTGGCCGCGTCGATGCCCATGTCGCGGGCCGCGGCCGAGACATGGGCGAAGGGAATGAACATGCTGGGCGCAGCCAGCACGATGCTGGCATACAGCCACCAGAAGCGCGGGTCGCTCAGCGCCTGCCTCAGGCTCAGGCCGGGGATCTGGTCGCTGCGCGCCGCGCTGGCCGTCGGCGCGCGGCGCAGCAGCCAGGTGGCACACAGCCCGAGCACGAGCACGCCCACGGCCATGGCGCGCATCGCTCCGCGCCACTCCAGCAGCGCGATAGCGGCCGTGGCGATCAGCGGCACGGCCACGGTGCCGGCGCCGATGCCCGCGCTGGCCAGGCCCGCGGCCAGGCCGCGGCGCTGCGTGAACCAGGGCTGCACGCAGGCGATGGCCGGCGTGTAGACCAGCGCGATGCCCAGGCCCACACCCACGCCATAGGCGGCATAGACCATGCTCATCGAGCCGGCAAAGCTGCACAGCAGCAGCCCGGCAGCGATGAGCAGCATGCCGGCGCAGGTGACGGCGCGCGGGCCGAAACGGTCGGCCAGCATGCCGGCGCCGGCACCGAAGACGAAGTACACCCCGCCCGACAGCCCGAAGACCAGCGACACGTCGGCGCGCTGCGCGCTGAATTCGCCCGCAAATGATGCGAAGAAGGCTGCGAAGGAGTACGAAACCCCGAAGATGATGGCCAGCGCGAAGAACGTGGCCCACACGACCACCCAGGCGTAGGGGGCTTCTCTCATCGACCCAGTCTACCTGCCGCGAACGGGCAGAAAAAAAGCCCGCCGGAGACCGGCGGGCTTGTGGAAGTCCTTATGAAAGGACGTCGTTGGGATCGTTGCAGGCCCGCTTCTTTTGCCCTGTGCGGTGCCTGGTGCGCCTTGCAGCGCAAGCCATTGTTCGTGTGACAGCTCGTGGAAGGACTGTAAGCAGCCGCTTGGCGGTCGGCCATCCCTAACTCGAAGCCCGGAACAGTGATGTTGCTGTTGTAGGACGATGCGGGCGCGACAATGTGCCATGCGCACCCTACCGGCCCCGCTCGACGAACCGGATATCCAGCGTCTGCAAAGTTTGCTGGACGAGGTGCCAGCGCCTTTGCAGCCACTGGATGTCAGCGCGATGGATGGGTTTCTGTGTGGGCTGTTGCTTCAACCCAACACTATCGATCCCGGGCAATGGCTGCCCTGCATCACCGACCTGGAGGCCCGCGCGCTGCCCGCGGGCTTCGACGGTGCGGCGCTCCAGGCGCTGGTACTGCAGCGGCACCGGCAGCTTGATGGTGCCATCGCTGCCCGCGAGTGGTTCGACCCCTGGGTGTTCGAGCTGGATGCGGCATCCTCGGTGTCGGAGTGTGTGCTGCCCTGGGTGGCCGGATTCGCCGCGGCATTGGACCGATTCCCGGCCCTGATGCAGCTGGACGACACGCAGTTGCTGGAACCGCTGGCGCTGATCTACCTGCACTTCGATGCGCAGGACCTGGAAGATGCCGATGCCCTGCAGCAGGTGATCGACTCGCTCGAGCCGCCCGTGGACCTGGGCGAAGCGGTGCAGGACATCGTGCGCAGCATCATGCTGCTGGCCGACGTTTCGCGCCCGGCGGCCCGCGCGCCCACGCCGCGCCGCGCGCAGCGCCGCCGCTGACGGCCTCGGCATCAGCGAGTCGGTGCTGCGCTGGCGGCCGAGGCCGGCGTGGGCAGTGCTTCGATGCGCCGGCGCCCTGCCTGTGTGGGCTCGCCGGGCAGCGGCGCCACCAGGTGCGAACCGATGCCGATTCCGGGCGCTTGGGCTTCCAGCGCCGCCAGCAGCAAGGCACTGACGATCGCACCGACGATGGTGCCCCAGGTCAGCAGCTGCATCGCGACAAGGCGCATCGAAGGATGGGGGCTTTCGAACAAGGAGCACATGCTAGTCCGGCCGCCGGGCGCCGCAATCCTCACGCGATGGGAGAAGCGGCCATGGCAGCGACGCAGCGAACTGGGGCGCCGGTGCACCCTTGATCGGCCGATCGGCCGCCAGGCAGCGCCTCGACACTGCGCCCAGGGGCAGTTTCGGGGGTGGGCATGGACGGCAAGCTGGGACTGCGGCGGCTTTGGCGCTGGGCGCAAGCCCAGCGCCAAACGGATGCACCGGACGCCGCGGACGTGGGCACGGCATTCGGCATGGAGCTGTCCATCGAAGCCGAACGGCGAGAAGAAGCCTCCCGCGCGCCGCAGGCCATCGCCGAGTGCCCCGAAAATCCGCCCGCTGCGGTACGCCCGCCGCGCTGAACCCGCGCTGCGGCTCAGATCTCGATCAGCTTGATGTCGTCGTAGCCCTGGGCTTCACCCTTGCTGGCCAGGCCGCGCGCCTGACAGACAACGCGCGTCGGCGCCGCATTGGCGTGTGCGACCCGATAGTCGTGGCGACAGTGCAGGTGGCCATGCAGCCACAGGTCCGCATATTGCAGCAGGTCGTCGTCGGCATTGCAGAAGCTGGCCGTGCCCGGCTGCATGCCGTAGCGCACGTCGGCGCTGCGGACACTGGGCGCAAAGTGAGTGACGACCACTGTCTTGTCCCAGCATCCGCGTGAGGGCTGTTGCAGCTCTTCGGCCAACCAGGCGCGACAGGCCAGCGCTTCCTCGCGCACGCCGGCCGCGTCGAAGGCCTGCCCGTGGCGGGCGGATGCCATCAAGCGCATGAAGTAAGCGGCCGCTCTCATTGCAGACGCCTGCTTCTGAATGCCGAAGAGGTCGAAGTCGCTCCAGCGGACGGTACCGACGAAACGCAGCCGTTGCCCGTCGCGATCCGTCAGCACGGTGCTGCTGCGTTCCAGCAAGGTCCAGCCCAGCGCCTGCACCCTGGCGCGCAGCGCCGGCCAGGCTTCATCCAGCTCGCGGCCGTCGAACTCGTGGTTACCGGCAACGAACAGCACCGGCACCGGCCAGTGCGCAAAGCGCGCAAAACTGGCCCAGCTGGCATCGATGTCGCCGGCCAGCACCAGCAACTCGGCGCCGGGCGCCGGCTGCGGGTCGAAGGCCTCGGTCTCGAGATGCAGGTCGGACAGCAGCTGCAGCTTCAAGGCGCGGCCCGCCGCGGCCGGCTCAGGCCGCCAGCTTGTCGGCGATGCGTGCCTTCGTGGCGGGCAGTTCGGCCGGCAGGCCGTGGGCCAGCTGCTTGAAGAGCTCTTCGTGCAGCTTCAGTTCCTGCTGCCAGTCGGCCACGTCCATGCCGATGACCGAGGCGAACTGCTCCGGCGAGAAGGCCAGGCCTTCCCAGTGCAGATCGTCATAGCGCGGGCTGACGCCGAAGGCGTTGTCCCGGCCGCCGGCCTTGCCGTCGACGCGGCCCAGCATCCACTGCAGCACACGCATGTTCTCGCCGTAGCCCGGCCAGACGAACTTGCCGTCGGCGCCCTTGCGGAACCAGTTGACGCAGTAGATCTTCGGCAGCGTCGCACCCTGGGCCTGCAGCTTGGCGCCCAGGTCCAGCCAGTGCTGGAAGTAGTGCGCCATGTTGTAGCCGGTGAAGGGCAGCATCGCGAACGGGTCGCGCCGCACGGCGCCGTTGCCGCCGGCCATGGCCGCGGTGGTTTCGCTGCCCATGGTGGCCGCCATGTAGACGCCTTCGCTCCAGTTGCGCGCCTCGGTCACCAGCGGCACCGTGGTCGAGCGGCGGCCGCCGAACATGAAGGCGTCGATGGCCACGCCTTGCGGGTCGTCCCATTCGCCGTCCAGCGCCGGGTTGTTGGTGGCGGCCACGGTGAAACGCGAGTTCGGGTGCGCGGCCGGGCGCAGCTTGCCGTCGGCGCCGCGCGCGCTTTCGGGTGTCCAGTCCTTGCCTTGCCAGTCGATCAGGTGGGCCGGCGGCGCGTCGGTCATGCCTTCCCACCAGACATCGCCGTCGTCGGTCAGCGCCACGTTGGTGAAGATCACGTCGCGCTTGAGCGAATCCATGCAGTTCGGATTCGTCTTGTAGTTGGTGCCCGGCGCCACGCCGAAATAGCCTGCCTCGGGGTTGATCGCATACAGCCGGCCGTCGGCGCCGGGCTTGATCCAGGCGATGTCGTCGCCGATGGTCGTGACCTTCCAGCCGGCAAAGCCCTTCGGCGGCACCAGCATCGCGAAGTTGGTCTTGCCGCAGGCGCTGGGGAAGGCCGCCGCCACGTGGTACTTGCGGCCCTGCGGCGAGCTCACGCCCAGGATCAGCATGTGCTCGGCCAGCCAGCCCTGCTCACGGCCCATGGTCGAGGCGATGCGCAGCGCGAAGCACTTCTTGCCGAGCAGCGCGTTGCCGCCGTAGCCGGAGCCGTAGCTCCAGATTTCCTGCGTCTCGGGGTAGTGCACGATGTACTTGGTGGCATTGCAGGGCCAGCGCACGTCGGCTTGGCCCGGCTGCAGCGGCGCACCCACGCTGTGCACGCAGGGCACGAAGTGGCCGTCGCTGCCCAGCAGCTCGAGCACCGGCTTGCCCATGCGCGTCATCATGCGCATGTTCGCCGCCACGTAGGCGCTGTCGGACAGCTCCACGCCGATGTGCGAGATGTGCGAGCCCAGCGGCCCCATCGAGAAAGGCACGACGTACATCGTGCGCCCGCGCATCGAGCCGCGGAACAGCGCCGGCGTGCCATCGGCCTGACCGTGCTGCAGCAGCGCGCGCATCTCGGCGGGCGCCACCCAGTTGTTGGTCGGGCCGGCGTCTTCCTGGCGCTGACTGCAGATGAAGGTGCGGTCCTCGACGCGGGCCACGTCGCCCGGGTCGCTGCTGGCCAGGTAGCTGTTGGGGCGCTTTTCGGGGTTCAGGCGCTTGAAGGTGCCGGCGTCGACCAGCACACGGCACAGCCGGTCGTATTCCTCCTGCGAGCCATCGCACCAGTACACATCGGCAGCCTCGGTCAGCGCGGCGATCTCCGCGACCCAGGCGATGAGGCGGGCATGCTTGACGTGCCGGGGCACGTTCAGCCGCTGGCCTTCCATCGAGGGGTGATTCATCTGGACTCCAATCATCGAAACAAGAACCTGTGCGCATCCGGCCCAAGCCGGAGGGCTCGCGCCGGGGCGCGCGCGAAGGGTGCTGATTGTCGCCACAATGGCAGACACCGGTAAGCACTCAGACACAGGGGAACTGCAAAAAGTCAAGCCGGGCGCGCAAAGGACTTTTGACGAACGGCCAGCTAAAGCCTGGGGTGTTTTGCTATGCTGCACTGCAGCAAACGGCTGGCGCAGCGTTCGCGTTTCAGTCTGTGGCAAAGGCAATCATGATCCGAGTAGTGAGTGTCAACGTGGCGCGGGCCAGCGTGCGCACGATCGGCGGCCGGCAGGTGCCGACGGCCATCGGCAAGCAGCCGGTGGCCGGGCCGGTGACGGTGCGCGCGCTGGGCCTGGCGGGCGACGAGCAGGCCGACCTGAGCGCGCACGGCGGCCTGGGCAAGTCGGTCTACGCCTACCCGCACGAACACTATGCGTTCTGGCAGGTGGTGCGGGCGCAGGCCCGCGTCGCCGCCTGGGACCAGCTGCTCAGCCCCGGCGCGGTGGGCGAGAACCTGACGCTGCAGGGCCTGCTCGAGGGCGACATGTGGATCGGCGACTACCTGCGCCTGCCGCATTGCACGCTGGCCATCAGCGAGCCGCGCACCCCCTGCTTCAAGTTCGACGATGCCATGGGCTTTGGCCAGGCGAGCAAGCTGATGCTGCAGTCGGGCTACTGCGGCGCCTACCTGAGCGTCATCGACACCGGCACGGTCGAAGCCGGCGACGAGGCCACGCTGGTGCCCGGGCCGCGCGAGCTGAACCTGCGCGAGTTGTTCCAGGCGCGGCGCGAGCGACGCTGAACGCGCATGCTGGCCTATCGCCATGCCTTTCACGCAGGCAACCATGCGGACGTGCTGAAGCACGTGGTGCTGGTGCAGCTGATGCGGCACATGGCGCTGAAGGACAAGGGCTACCGCATCGTCGACACCCATGCCGGCGCCGGCCAGTACACGCTGGATTCGCCGCAGGCGATGAAGAAGGGCGAGTACCTGCAGGGCATCGCCCGGCTGTGGGCCCTCGACGGCAACCTGCCGCCGCCCGTGGCCGACTACCTGCAGCAGGTGCGGCAGCTCAATCCCGACGGCGTGCTGCGGCTGTACCCCGGCTCACCGCTGATGGCGCGCCAGCTGCTGCGGCCGCAGGACCAGTTGCGGCTGTTCGAGCTGCATCCGTCCGAAACCCCGACGCTGCAGGCGCTGCTGGGCCACGTCAAGGGCGTCGAGCTGCGCCAGGCCGACGGCTTTGCCGCGCTGAAGAGCCAGCTGCCGCCACCGACGCGGCGCGCCTTGGTGCTGATCGACCCCAGCTACGAAGGCCACGCCGACTACGGCCGCGTGCTCGATGCGGTGGGCGATGGCTTGCGCCGCTTTGCGCAGGCCGTGCTGATGGTCTGGTACCCGGTGGTGACGAAGCCGGGCGCCGCGGTCCTGGTGCAGGGCCTGAAGGCGCTGGCGCCGCAGGGCTGGCTGCATGCCCGGCTGGATGTGCAGCAGCCGGATGCCCAGGGCTTCGGCCTGGCGGGCAGCGGCGTGGTGGTCATCAACCCGCCGCACACGTTGCACGGACAACTGCGCGACGCCTTGCCCTGGCTGTCGCGGGTGCTGGCGCAGCACGCCGGCGCCAGCCACCGGTTGGAGCAGCGCGGGGCGTGACCGAACACACGGCCTGGGCGCCTGGGCGTCCGGCTCGTGCATCGGCTCGCCGATACTGCGCGGTTGGAGCCCGTTGCTGGGAACAAGAAGAAGCGTTGCATGGCCTTTCACATGTCTCGCGCCGCCCGTGTGCGCGCATTGCCCTTCCTGATGTTCATGCTGTTGCTGGCGCTGCGCGGCTGGCTGCCGCCCGAGGGCCTGTGGGGCATCGACCCGCGCTGGATCTATGGCCTGAGTGTGCTGCTGGTCGGCGGCATGCTCGTCGCCTGGCGCAAGGAATACGGCGAACTGACGCGCCAGACGCTGCCCGACGCGCGCGAAACCGCCTGGGCGGTGGCGGTGGGGCTGGCGGTCTTCGGTTCGTGGATCCACCTCGACGCGCCGTGGATGACGGTGGGCGAGGCCACCGCGACCTTTCATCCGCTGAATGCCGAGGGCAGGATCGACCCGATGCTGGTAGCCATGCGCTGGGTCGGCGCGGCGCTGATGGTGCCGGTGATGGAAGAGCTGTTCTGGCGCTCCTTCCTGATGCGCTGGATCCAGCGGCCGGGCTTCGTCACCGTCGACCCGACCCAGGTGGGCCTGCGCGCGGTGGTGATCAGCACCTTCCTGTTCGTGCTGGTGCACCCGCTGTGGCTGGCCGCGGCGCTGGCCGGGCTGGCCTATGCGTGGCTGTACATCCGTACGGGCAAGCTGTGGAGTTGCGTCATCGCGCATGCGGTGACGAACGGCGCGCTGGGGGTGTGGGTGGTCTGCAGCGGGCAGTGGCAGTTCTGGTAGACCCTCTTCTCAGGGGATTGACAGGTCAGCAACACGCTACTATCGACAATTGACGGCAAGTCATGTTTCGCGTCGAATTGCACCCGACTCAAGACCCAACCAGGATCCACCCTTGAAGCAGCTGCCGCGTTCTGCCCGCCGTGCCGTCCAATGGCTTCCGATGCTGTTCCTGTCCGGCGCCTTGGCAGGACCCGTCGAGGTTGGATACTCCATCTCCGGCAAGCCGAAGCAGTGGACGCTTGACTTCTGGGTAAAGAACAACCTGTCGTCTGCGGCCAAGGACGACATGCAGATCTTCGTTGTCGGCCTAGAGCTGCCTCCGGATAGCTCCATCGTTGCGCCCGAAGGCTTCGAAGTCGATCGCTACGACCACTATTTCCATGGCGGGGCCGGTGGGTCCAGCACTCAGTACAACCGCGCATGGGTGGCGACCGCCGGTCGCCTCGTGCCGTCGCAGACTGTCAGCGGCTTTCTGGTAGAGATCGATCAGGTCGATCCGCCAACGCGCGTCCCATGGTTCGTGCTGGCACGGTCCGATAGCCGCGCCGAGTACCAGGGCGAGGGTCATTTCGGCAACCGCCTGCACCCGGGTTTCGAAGGCCTGGCCGTGGCGTCGGTGCCCGAGCCCACCACCTATGGTCTGTTCGGCGTCGGCCTGGCCTGCGTCGCGCTGGCTGGATACAGCGGCCGGCGCCACACGGCATCAGCCGAACCCGACTGAGCGATCGGCGCGAAACCGTGCCGCGAAGTCCGCAAGGCGCCCCTCGTCCAGCGCCTCGCGCATCTCGCGCATCAGGTTCAGGTAGTAGTGCAGATTGTGGATGCTGGCCAGCATTGGCCCCAGCATCTCGCCGCAGCGGTCCAGATGGTGCAGATAGGCGCGCGAGAACCCACGGCAGGCGCTGCAGTTGCAGCTTTCGTCGATCGGCCGCTCGTCGGACTTGTAGCGCGCGTTGCGGATGCGCAGGTCACCGAAGCGCGTGAACAGGTGGCCGTTGCGCGCATTGCGCGTGGGCATCACGCAGTCGAACATGTCGACGCCGCGGGACACGCCCTCGACCAGGTCCTCCGGCGTGCCCACGCCCATCAGGTAGCGCGGCTTGTGCGCCGGCAGCAGCGGCGGCGTGTGCGCCATGATGCGCTGCATCTCCGGCTTCGGCTCGCCGACGCTGACGCCGCCGATGGCGTAGCCGGGAAAGTCCATCTCGGCCAGCGCTGCGGCCGACTCCGCGCGCAGGGCCTCGAACATGCCGCCCTGCACGATGCCGAACAGCGCGTTCGGGTTGCCCAGGCGCTGGAACTCGTCGCGGCTGCGCTTGGCCCAGCGCAGGCTCAGTTCCATCGAGCGCCGTGCCTCGGCTTCGGTGGTGAGCTTGCCGCCGCTCTGGTAGGGCGTGCATTCGTCGAGCTGCATGACGATGTCGCTGTTCAGCACCTGCTGGATCTGCATGCTGATCTCGGGCGTCAGGAACAGCTTGTCGCCGTTGACCGGCGACGCGAACCTCACGCCCTCTTCGCTGATCTTGCGCATCTCGCCCAGGCTCCACACCTGGAAGCCGCCGCTGTCGGTGAGCATCGGCTTGGCCCAGCCCTCGAAGCGGTGCAGCCCGCCGAACTGGCGCAGCACGTCCAGCCCGGGCCGCAGCCACAGGTGGAAGGTGTTGCCCAGGATGATCATCGCCCCCATGTCCAGCAGCGACTGCGGCATCACGCCCTTGACCGTGCCGTAGGTGCCCACCGGCATGAACACCGGCGTCTCGACCACACCATGGTTCAGCGTCAGGCGGCCGCGGCGCGCGGCGCCTTCGGTCTTCAGCAACTCGAACTTCAGCATGGCGGCATTGTCGCCGCCGACGCCGGGCTCAACGCGACAGCAGCATCGCGTCGCCGTAGCTGAAGAAGCGGTAGCGCGCCTCGATCGCATGCCGGTACAGCGCGCGCACCTGCTCGTGGCCCGCGAAGGCGCTGACCAGCATCAGCAGCGTGCTCTTCGGCAGGTGGAAGTTGGTGATCAGCTGGTCGACGACCTTGAACTCGAAGCCCGGCGTGATGAAGATCTCGGTTTCTGCCGCGTCGGCGCGCAGCGTGCCACCGCAGGCCGCCGACTCCAGCGCACGCAGCGTGGTCGTACCTACTGCAACGATGCGCCCGCCGGCGGTGCGCGTTGCCGCAATGGCCTGAACCGTGGCCGCACCGACCTCGAACCATTCGGCGTGCATGCGGTGCTCGGCCAGGTTTTGGGTGCGCACCGGCTGGAAGGTGCCGGCACCCACGTGCAGCGTCACTGCCGCGCGCCCTATGCCGCGCGACTGCAGCGCGGCGAGCAAGGCCTCGTCGAAATGCAGCGCCGCCGTCGGCGCCGCCACCGCGCCCGGGCGCGCGGCAAACACGGTCTGGTAGCGTGCCTCGTCCTCGGGCGCGTCCTCGTGGCTGATGTAGGGCGGCAGCGGCACGTGGCCGTGGGCCTGCAGCAATTCGAGCGGATCGGCCGGAAAGCGCAGATGGAACAGGGCCTCGTCCGGCCCGGCGCGGCCCAGCACCTCGGCATCGAAGGCCTCGGCAAAGCGCAGCAGGCTTCCGGCCTTGGGTGACTTGCTGGCGCGCAGGTGGGCGAGCACCTCGAAGCCGGGCAGCACGCGCTCGACCAGCGCCTGCACCGCGCCGCCGCTGGCCTTCTCGCCGAACAGCCGCGCCTTGATGACGCGCGTGTCGTTGAAGACCAGCAGGTCGCCCGGCTGCAGCAGCTCGGGCAGGTCGCGGAATACGCGCTCGTGCGGCACACGGCCGCGGCCGTCGAGCAGCCGCGACGCACTGCGCTCGGCCGCCGGATGCTGGGCGATCAGCGCGGGCGGCAGCTCGAAATCGAAGTCGGCAAGGGTCAGGGCTCGGGCAGGCATGGGGGCAAGCGGAGTGCGTCGGCCTGGCAGACTGCGCCGGGGCAAAAACGTTCCCCGGCCGGCCGGCGTCGCCTTCGGCCCTGTAGAGTAACCCGGCCTGCAACTCGCCGCCGTGGGTGGGCCCATTCCTTCAACGCCGACACCTGCCAAGCCCCGTACCGCCAGCGGCCCGGCGCGTGCCATGGAAAAGCTCGGGCTGCGCAGCGACATCGACCTGGCGCTGCACCTGCCGCTGCGCTACGAGGACGAGACGCGCCTGACACCGCTGGCGGCGCTGCGCGACGGCATGCCGGCGCAGGTCGAGGGCATCGTCTGCGACTGCCGCATCGAGACGCGGCCGCGCCGCCAGCTGATCGTGCGGCTGCGCGACGCCGGCGACGAGCTGCTGCTGCGCTTCCTGCACTTCTACCCGTCGCAGCAGAAGAGCCTGGCGCCGGGTGCCCGCGTGCGCGCGCGCGGCGAGGTGCGCGTCGGCTTCTTCGGCCGCGAGATGGTGCACCCGAGCTTCAAGGTGGTGGCCGAGCACAGTCCGCTGCCGACGGCGCTTACGCCGGTGTATCCGACGAGCGCGCAGCTGCCGCAGGCCTATCTGCGCAAGGCCATCGTCTCGGCGCTGGCGCGCGCGCCGCTGCAGGAATTGCTGCCGCCCGAGCTGCTGCCCGCCGGCCTGCCCAGCCTGCGCGAGGCCTTGCAGTTTCTGCACCATCCGCCGCCGCAGGCCAGCCAGGATGCTTTGGGCGACCACAGCCACCCGGCCTGGCAGCGCCTGAAGTTCGAGGAGCTGCTGGCACAACAGTTGTCGCAGGCCCAGTCGCGGCGCGAGCGGCTGCAGCTGCGCGCGCCGGCGCTGCGCGGTGACGGTCAGGACGGTCTGCACACGAAACTGCTGGCGGCGCTGCCCTTTCGCCTGACCGGCGCGCAGCGGCGCGTCGGCGCCGAGATCGCTGCCGATCTGGCGCGCGAACAGCCGATGCACCGGCTGCTGCAGGGCGACGTCGGCTCCGGCAAGACCGTGGTCGCGGCGCTGGCCGCGGCCGTGGCTATCGACTCCGGGTGGCAATGTGCACTGATGGCGCCCACCGAGATATTGGCCGAGCAGCACTTCCGCAAGCTGGTGCACTGGCTCGAACCGCTGAACGTGGGCGTGGCCTGGCTGACCGGCAGCCGCAAGGGCAAGGCGCGTGCGCAGATGGTCGAGCGCGTGGCCAGCGGCGCGGCGGCACTGGTGGTGGGCACACATGCCGTGATCCAGCACGACGTGGTGTTTGCCAGGCTCGGACTGGCGATCATCGACGAGCAGCACCGCTTCGGCGTGCAACAGCGTCTGGCGCTGCGCCGCAAGCTCGCTGCCGACGGACTGGAACCCCACCTGCTGATGATGACGGCCACGCCGATCCCGCGCACGCTGGCGATGAGCTACTTCGCCGACCTGGAGGTGAGCACCATCGACGAGCTGCCGCCCGGGCGCACGCCGGTGCTGACCAAGGTGTTCGCCGAGTCGCGGCGTGGTGAGGTGGTGGCACGCATCCGCGACGAGGTGGCGATGGGCCGGCAGGTGTACTGGGTATGCCCGCTGATCGAAGAGAGCGAAGCGCTGGACCTGCGCCATGCCACGCAGGCCCATGCCGAGTTGAGCGCCGCGCTGCCCGGCTGCTCGGTCGGGCTGCTGCACGGGCGCATGAAGCCGGCCGAGAAGGCCGAGGTGATGACGCAGTTCAGCGCCGGCAGGCTGCAGGTGCTGGTGTCGACCACCGTCATCGAGGTCGGCGTCGACGTGCCCAATGCCAGCCTGATGGTGGTGGAGCATGCCGAGCGCTTCGGCCTGAGCCAGTTGCACCAGCTGCGCGGCCGCGTCGGCCGCGGCGCGGCGGCCAGCGTGTGCGTGCTGCTGTACACCGCGCCGCTCGGCGACACCGGCAAGGCGCGGCTGAAGGCGCTGCTGGACACGCAGGACGGCTTCGAGATCGCGCGGCGCGACCTGGAGATCCGCGGCCCCGGCGAATTCATGGGCGCGCGCCAGTCGGGCGACGCGCTGCTGCGCTTTGCCGACTTGGCCGAGGACAGCCGGCTGCTGCAGCATGCGCGGCGCATCGCTCCGCTGCTGCTCGAACAGCATGCGCAGCTTGCGCAGCGTCACGTGCAGCGCTGGCTGGGGGCAGGCACCGAGTTTCTGAAGGCCTGAAGTTCAGCACAATCAGTGCATGACGCTGACCGAACTGCGCTACATCGTCGCCGTCGCCCGCGAACGGCATTTCGGCCGCGCCGCCGAGGCCTGCCGTGTGTCGCAGCCCACGCTCAGCGTGGCCATCAAGAAGCTCGAGGACGAGCT
>Ga0307505_10002000_pt1 | contig 15019 bp, 12 predicted proteins | sample 23_S_MG_FD_202183 | JGI IMG/M metagenome (GOLD analysis project Ga0307505, IMG submission 202183) | Soil microbial communities from Populus trichocarpa stands in riparian zone in the Pacific Northwest, United States - 23_S | ecosystem: Environmental > Terrestrial > Soil > Riparian zone > Trees...
GTCCCGCGCGATGTTGATCCTGAATAGCGAACCGGCGTTGAGCCGGTTCGCCAGACACTGCGCGCGGCCCGCGATCAGCGGGTCGCGCCGGAACCGGCTTAACGCCGGTTCGCGATCCTGTACGGCCGGCTCACACGCCTAACGCGGGCCGACCTTCCAGGTCAGGCCGATGCGTGCGGTGCGGCCGTTCTGCTGGACCGCTTCCTGCACGTGCTGGTCGGACACCGGATCGGCGTACTTGTTGTCGAAGAGGTTCCTGATACCGCCCGACAGCTCCCAGGAGCGTCCAAGCGGCTGCACAAGGGTGACGTTCGCGGTCGCTGCGGCTGAAACCCGGCCCATGCTCATCGAGCCATCGGCAGCCGGCCTGACCAGCGTTGCGCGGCTGCTCAGGTATTGCCCCTCGATCGACACGAACGAGCGGGCCGTCGGTCCGGGCAGACTGATGCGCGCCTTGGCGACGTGCCGCGGCGAGTTCGGCAGTTCGTCGTGGGTCTGCTGGTCCACCGCGTTCTGGAGGGCATAGCTCACGAGCGCCTTCGATTCCCCCCTGAGCCGAATCTGCGCCTCCAGCTCCAGCCCCTTTGCCCGCACCTGTCCCTGATTGATGTACGAGACGCCGAGGAACGCCGATTCGTCCAGAGCCGGTGTAATCAGCCGATCGGCCTTGTACCAGTAGGTCGACACCGATGTGCGCAGCCGGTCGTTGAGGTATCGCTCCCACACCAACTCGTGCGTGTCGATGGCTTCCGGCCGCAGCGCAAGGACGGCATCGCCGAAGTAGATGTCGTTGAGCTCGTACTCGTTCGGTGCCCTGAAGGCGTTTCCATACAGATACTTGAACGACTGCCCCGACGAGGGCAGGACGATCAGGGCGGCGCGCGGTGTGACCCGGTCGAACTGCTCGTAGCGGTCATAGCGCAGGCCGGCGTTGACGATGAACCAGCGCCCAAGCTTGATTTCGTCCTGGACGTAGAGCGCCTGCTGCTTCGACGAGTGAGAGATCTCGAAGAACGGGACCGGATCATCGACGAAGTTCGCGCTCTGGTCCTGGTCGATGTTGTCGATGTACTCGACGCCGGCACGCAGCGTCTGCCGGAAACGCAGGGGTTGCGTGATGCCGGCGCTGACGCTCCAGCGTGCGCCGAGGCCCTGGGTGTTCCCGACGGCCGTCGGCGTACCGTCCGGCTCCACCGCCATCGGATAGGTGCCCGAGTAGGAGAAGCGGTCGTACGACGCCCTGAGTGTCACCCGCCTGTCGCCGAACGGGCGCACATAGTAGGCGTCCAGCATCGTGTGGCGGTCGGTGGTCTGTTGGCGCCAGAGCTGCTGATTGAACAACGTCTGCGCCGATGCCGTCGGGACATCGCGCTCGCGTGTGCCGTACATCGAGGTCACCGCCAGGCCCTTGAAGGTCATCCGGCTGTAGAACTGCTTGACCCCTTCGGTGTCGAGCCCTTCGGCGATGCCGTTGTTGGTGTCCGGGGCGTCGAAGGCTGGGAAGTACAGCCGCTTGATGCCATCGCTGTGCTCGTAGGTGCTCGACACGATGAAGTCGAGGCCGTTCGAGAGGCGATTTCCTGCGCTGCCCCGCACGAGCTGAGTGCCGAGGGTCCCGGCCTCAACGGTGGTCGTCGTGCCTCCGATCGACTCGCCCGACCGCGTGATGACGTTCACGACCGCGAAGAACGCGCTGTCGCCGTAGAGCGACGAGGCAGGCCCGCGGATGATCTCCACGCGCTCGAACGTCGCCGCGTCGAGGCCAAATTCGGCGCCGATCTCCGCCTGACCGAACACGTTGTCGTTCACGCGGTGGCCGTTGATGAGCAGCAGGATTCGGCTGTTGTAGTCCCCCGGCTTGCCGAAGCCGCGCGCGCCGATGAAGCTGAAGTTGCGATCGTTGGTGACGTACATCCCGCGGACGCCGCGGAGAATGTCGGCAAGCGTCCGGTAGCCGTAGCGGTAGATCTCCTGCGCGGTGATGAACGACACCGAGGCCGGCGCCTCGATCGCGGGCTGCAGGCGCTCCGACGCACCAAACACCTGGCCCGCGTCGATCTGCATAAGATCTTCGAGGCTCAGGTCCGACAGCGACTGTGCCCGGGCCGAGAGCGGTGCCGCGAGCAGACAGACGAGCGCGAACGCGCCGACCCTGTGAAAGACGTGTCTGGTGGTCATCGGGTCGCTTCCGCCGTCGTGCTCGCCTCGCGTCGTCGGATTAGTCATTGGGCCTCGCCATGATGAGCAGCCTGGAGCTGATCTGGAGCCCTGCTCGTTTCGCGGACTCATGGTGGATGCGGAAACGCAGCTGGCCGTTTTCGAAGAAGAACTGCGTCATGCCGCCGGCCAAGGCGAACCCTTCGATGTTGCTGATCGTGAGCACCGGCGCATCCCGTAGCTCGCCGACGAGGTCCGCCGCCTGGCGGACTGGCACCCCGGAGACGTAGAGGATCCGGCAGTCCCGCTTCGGCGTCGTGCCGGTCACGGGCGTAATGGCGATCGGCCGGTCCATGAGCTGCCGCTTCGTGACCGCGCGCGTGAGCGCCTCACCGACGGCGGGATCGCCCAGCACGCAGATGACGAACGAGTCGGTCGCCGGGAGGTCGGCTGGCCAGGTCGTGAACCTGGCGAAGTTGTAGATGAAGGCGGCTTTCAGCGCGGGCTCGGTGACGTCCTGCGCGACCGCTGGCCCACGGAAGAACAGGGCGAACACGAGCACGGCACTGGAGACAAGCCCGAAGCGGACGGCGGCCTTTGGCGAGGGCGGCGAGGGCACTGCCCGGTGTAATCGACATGCCTCGCGGGACCTTCAACAGGCCCGACGGGCTGGCAAATCAGTGCAGACCTATCGAAATAGCTTTCAGGTGCCTCAAAGAACGTCCACGGGGGCCGATAGCAGGAACAGCCTTCCCAATCAGGATGTTTACCCGCCTCGCTACGTGGTTTCGCAGGCAGCCGGTGAGGCACAAGCTCACCACCACGGTGCTGAGCACGAGCGGGGTCACCATGCTTGCGGCCTGCGCGGTCTTCGCGACCTACGACTACCTCGACGGCCGGGCGCGGCTGGTGCGCGAGGTCACGCTGCTGGCCGACATGATCGGCACCAACAGCATCGCGCCGCTGACCTTCGGCGACTCGACCGCGGCGTCGGAGGCCCTGCGCGCGACCGCCGTCAACGAACACATCGAGGACGTCCAGCTCTTCCTGCCCGACGGTACGTTCCTGGCGGGCTACGTGCGCGCCGGCGGTCCGACCGGGGAGCAGCGTTCGTATTCAGGGGCCGGCCCGATGGCCGAGTTCCAGGGAGATCGCCTACGGGTCGTCAGGCCCATCGCGCTCGACCGCGGCATCGTCGGGTCGATCAGCGTCGCGTCGGACACCGCCGAGATCGCGGCGCGCGAAGAGCGGTTCATCGCGATCGCGGGCGGCACGCTGTTCGGGGCGTTCTGGATCGCGCTCGCGCTCTCACGTGCGACGGCCAAGCTGATCTTCACGCCGATCGCCAGGCTGATCGAGGTGACACGGTTGGTGAAGTCGAGCGGCCGCTACGACGTGCGGTCGGCGCCCGGCGACGCGGACGAGATCGGCGAGTTGATCGACCAGTTCAATGCGATGCTCGTCGAAGTCGAGAAACGCGATCATCAACTCCTCCAGCAACAGGAGGGCCTCGAACGCACCGTCCAAGACCGCACCAGGCAACTGCAGACGAGCAACCTGGAGCTGATCAAGATGCGCGATCAGGCGATGGAAGGCAGCCGCGCGAAGAGCGAGTTTCTCGCCAACATGAGCCACGAGATCCGGACTCCGATGAACGGCATCATCGGCATGACCGACCTGGTGCTCGACAGCGACCTGACGGCCGAACAGCGCGAGGACCTGTCCACGGTCAAGACGTCGGCCGAGAGCCTGCTGTCCATCGTCAACGACATCCTCGACTTCTCCCAGATCGAATCGCGCAGGCTGCGGGTCGAAGCCGTTCCGTTCTCGTTGCGCGCGCTGGTGGCGACCGTGCTCACACCGATGACCCTGCAGGCACACCAGAAAGGCCTCGAGCTCGTGAGCCACATCGGTCCAGGCGTACCCGACGGCGTCGTGGGCGACCCGACGCGGATTCAGCAGGTGCTGACCAATCTCGTCGGCAACGCCTTGAAGTTCACCGAGGCTGGCGACGTCAAGATCTCGATCGAGGAACGGTCGCACACCACCGGAACCAGCAACCTGCTTTTCAGCATCGCCGACACCGGGATCGGCATTCCCGCGGACAAGCAGGCCGCCATCTTCGAGGCGTTCCGCCAGGCGGACGGCTCGACGACGCGCAAGTTCGGGGGCACGGGGTTGGGCCTGGCCATCTCGTCGATGCTCGTGCAACTGATGGGTGGGGCGTTGACGGTCGAGAGCGAGCCGGGAATCGGCAGCACCTTCCGCTTCAGTCTGAGGTTCGCGGTCACGCAGGGCCCGGAAGCCGAGCCCGCCGCGCCGGAGCGTGTCGTCCCAGGCGTGGTTCCGGCCGGCGCCCCATCGGTGTAGCCGCTTCCCGGTGACGGGGCGGGGCCACGCCGGAGCGCTACGGCTGTCGCTGCGCGATCACCGTCCGGGGCAGGCCTTGCAGGTCCTCGATGACGCGGTCGAAGCGCAGCCACGGATGTCGGTCCAGGGCGGCGCGGACCGCCTCTTCCTGCCCGAAGCCGAATTCCATCAGCAGCCATCCGCCGGGCTCGAGTCGCGCTCTGGTGGCGACCAGCACCCCTTCGAGGTCGCGCATCCCATCGGCGCCGCCGAACAACGCCACGGCAGGTTCGCGTTGTACCGACGGCGATAGACCCGGGCGGTCCACCTCGCGTACGTAGGGCGGGTTGGCCGCGATCAGGTCGAAGACCTCGTCCACACCGTCCAGGTACGACGTCTGCACGAACGTGACCCGCCGGGCCACGCCGTGCCGCACGGCGTTCTGCGCCGCCACGACCAACGCGACGTCCGACACATCGGTGGCCACCACCGTGCACGCCGGCGCCTCGCACGCGAGCGTCACGGCGATGTTGCCGCATCCGGTGCCGATGTCGGCCACCCGCGCGGCCGGTTGCGCGGCCAGGAGCGGCAGCGCGGCTTCCACGATGTGTTCGGTCTCGGGCCTCGGCACCAGCACGGCGGGCGACACGTGGAAGTCGCGGCCGTAGAACTCGCGCTCGCCGATGATGTAGGCTGAGGGCTCGCGTTGCGCCCGGCGAGTCACCCACGCGGAAAACGTCGGCTCGAGCGCTGCCGGCGGCAGGTCGGCGCGGCTCGTCAGCACCCGCGCGCGGTCCCACCCCAGAATGCGGCGCGCATACAGGTCCACGTCCAGCCCGGCCTCGTCGTCGGAGATGCCTGCGGCCACCAGGCGCGCGCGGGCCGCGCCAAGTACGTCGCCCAGCGAGGCGGTCACGCCCCGACCTGCGTGACCTGCTTCAGCTTCTCGGCGTTGTAGAAGGCGCTGACCTGATCCAGGAGCTCGCCCACGTCGCCCTCGAGCACCGCGTGCAGCTGGTGCGTGGTGTAGTTGATGCGGTGGTCGGTGATGCGGCTCTGGGGGAAGTTGTAGGTGCGAATCTTCTCGGACCGTTCGCCCGTGCCCACCTGACCACGCCGCTCCTTGGCGATGGCGTCCTGCTGCTTCTGCATCTCCATCTCGTAGAGACGCGCCCGCAGCACCTTCATGGCTTTCGCCCGGTTCTTGATCTGCGACTTCTCGTCCTGCTGCGAGACCACCACGCCGGTGGGGATGTGCGTCAGGCGCACCGCCGAGTACGTGGTGTTCACGCTCTGGCCGCCCGGGCCGCTGGAGCAGAACGTGTCGATGCGCAGATCCTTCTCGTTGATGTGGATGTCCACCTCCTCGGCTTCAGGGAGCACCGCCACCGTGGCCGTGGAGGTGTGGATGCGGCCGCTGGCCTCGGTGGCAGGAACGCGCTGCACGCGGTGCACGCCGCTCTCGTATTTCATGCGGCTGTAGACGCCCTTGCCCTCGACGCTGGCGATGACTTCCTTCAGCCCACCCGCCGGACTGTCGCTCGACGACAGCACATCCAGGCGCCAGCGGTTGCGCTCCGCGAACCGGCTGTACATCCGGAAAATCTCCGACGCGAAGAGCGCGGCCTCGTCGCCGCCCGTACCGGCGCGGATCTCGATGATGACGTTCTTGTCGTCGTTCGGGTCCTTGGGAATGAGGAGCGTCCGCAGCTCGTGGAGCATCGGCTCGCGCCGGGCCTGCAGCGTCTTGAGCTCTTCTTCAGCCAGCTCGCGCATCTCGGCGTCGCCGCCGTGCGCCAGCTCGGTGGCCCCGGCGATGTTGGCATCGAGCGCCTTGAACTCCCGGTACTTCTGGACCAGCGGCTCGAGCTCGGCGAGCGCCTTGGCCGACTTGGTGTACTCGGCGGGGTCGGCCTGCACCTCGGCCGTGCCGATTTTGGTCATCAGCTCGTCGTAGCGCGACTCGACCGTTGCCAGCTTGTCGAACATGAACCCTCACCCGCCCGAGACCGGCGGCAGGAACGCCACCTCGTCTCCATCATGCACCGTGGCGGACATCCGCGAGTAGTCCGCGTTGAGCGCCACCGACATCGTCCGCTCGTACTCCCGCAGCGCCGGCATCTCGGTCACCAGCGCGCGCCACACCCCGTCGATGGTCGCCGACGGCGGCACCTCCCGCACCAGCTCTCCCGCGCCGGCCAGATCCCTCAGCCGAGCGAACAGCCGGATGGTCACGCGCATGCGATGCGATACGCCGTTTGCCGGGCCGACTCGTCGTCGGGGTCGGCCGTGGCGCCCTCCAGCCACACATCGCCGCCGTCGAAGTGCTCGTGTTTCCAGACCGGCACGATTTGCTTGACCCGTTCGATCGTGTATCGGCACGCCGCGAACGCATCCGCGCGGTGCGCCGAAGCCGCCACGATCACGATGCTCGCCTCGCCCAGCGCCAGCCGGCCGATGCGGTGGTGTACGCCCACCCGCGTGCCAGGCCAGGCCGCGGCCGCCTCGTCCACGATGAGCTGCAGCGCACGCACGGCCAGCGGCTCGTAGGCCTCGTACTCCAGGAAGTCCACCCGCCGCCCCAGGTTCTCCTGCCGCACCAGGCCCGCAAACGACGCCACCGCCCCGTCGGCACCCGTCGGGCTGCCCACTGACGCCGCCAGCCTTTCAAGGTCCAGCGGTTCGGTGGTCACGGCAACTGCGGGCAAGGACATCGCCCTTTCAGTATAGGGCGAGGGCCGGCCGGCATCGTCCACGGCCACCAGCTTCTCCGCGCGCCGGCACTGTTCGTGCACCAAGGACCGAGGCGCGCTCATCCCCTCTGGCGCCGGACGGTCAGAACCTCATGAGACTACCGCTGTTGTCGCGTGTGCTGTTGTCGGCGTGCGCCGCCCTCACCCTGACACTCTTACCCGCCTATGCAGCAACTGTGTACGTCGCGCCGGGGGGGACGGGCACAGGCAGCTCAACCAATCCGTTCGGACGAATTGGCGATGCGCTGGCCGTGGCCGTAGCCGGGGATGCGATCGTGCTGCGGCCGGGCACCTACTCGGAGACGACGAGAACGGTGCGCGGCGGGACGACCGAGAGACGCATCGTCATCAGGGCGGAGCAGCCCGGGACCGTACTTCTGACCAGCCGTGCCGGCACCGTGCTGCGGGTCTCACACCCGTTCGTCACGGTTCAGGATCTGGTGATCGACGGGCAGTATGGCCAGTACGACACGGTGATCGTGGACAGCGAGGCACAAAGCCTGACGCTCCTGCGCACCGAGGTGCGGCGCAGCTCGAAGGACTGCATCGACATTCGGGCCCCGATCGGAGTGCTGATCGAAAGCGCGCTGATTCACCGGTGCCTGAACGCCACCGACGGGCGGACGGACGCGCATGGGATCGTGGCCGGGTCGGTTCGAAACCTCACCATTCGGGACACGCGCATCCACACGTTCTCGGGGGATGCCGTTCAGCTGGATCCGGGTCGATCGGCCCCCGGTTGGGATCAGGTCACGATCGAGCGCTGCCGGTTCTGGTTGGAGCCACTGGCGGCGGCCGAGAACGGATTCGCCGTCGGGGCAGTGCCTGGCGAGAATGCGCTCGATACCAAGACCCTGGCAGCCGCGCGGCGCGCCGTGCTGGTCGTAAGAGACACGGAGGCGTGGGGGTTCCGCAACGGGCTCATCGGCAACATGGCGGCGTTCAACATCAAGGAGAACGTGAACGTCACGCTGGATCGCGTGACGGTGTCACGCTCCGAGATCGCGTTCCGGCTGCGCGGACCCGGCGCCAACGGCGGCGCGTGGGTGCGGGTTCAGAACGCGGTGGTGTTCGACGTGGCCACGGCCGTCCGCTACGAGGACAACATCGAGCGCGTGGAAGTGTGGAACTCGACCTTCGGCTTGGGCATCCCGCGACTCTTCAGGGCCGCTTCCTCGACCTCGTCCGGACTGGACGTGCGGAACGTGTTGTTCGCCGGTGCGAGGCCCGCGGAGCTGGCCGGGGCCTCCAACATGCCCGCCAGCGCCTCGTATTTCGTGAACGCGAGCGCCAACGATTACCGGCTGATTGCAGGCAGTGTCCCGATCGACGCCGGCATTTCCTTGACCAGTGTGACCACCGATCGCCTTGGCGTGAAGCGCCCGACCCTGCGTTACTGGGACGTCGGCGCCTACGAGTTCACCTCGCCGTCGCCAAACTGAGACGGCGCCGGTCGGCGATCCGTCGGTTGCAGAGCTTGCGACGGCGATACCATGGTGGCGCGGCCCAACGCCCATGGATGAATCCTGGAAGTCGTTCATCGCGTCACCGTACGTCTGCGACGCGCTCAAGCGGGAGCCGCGGGAGTACCTGGCCGCACGGCCGCCCATCGGGTCCGCTGAGCGGCTGGCGTTTCCGCACCCGAACAGCCTCAAGCGTTCCGCGTTGCTTGTGGATCGGATCTACTTGCCCAGCTGGACGCCAGACTGGGTACCGACAGACATCCCCCTGGAGCTGACGTTCGGCGACCCCTCGCTGGACCACGAGACGGCGGAAAGGGCGTGGATGTACGCCGAGGTGGACTTCCCCTGGAAGCTCGACGACCCCGCGATGAAGGTGTACCACCTGCTGGAGATCTATCTGCGCGGACCGTTGCTCCTTTATCGCGCGTCCCATCCGCGCACGAGCATCGTGCCTATCAACTACGACGTGGGCACGGCCGTACTGCCGAACGGAACCGACGAGGTCTACCAGGGCGTGCTCCACAACCTCCCGGTCGTCCTCGAGGACACGCTGACGTGGCCGCAAGTGGTGGAGTTCAGGCAGGACCCGGAGGCCCGGCGGAAGTTCCGGGACCTACATCTCTGGCTCGAAAGCCTCGAGGTGCGGTCCGAGCGCCAGGCCGCCGATCTGATCGGGCAGAAGATCGAGGACTACCGCTGGGCCATCAAGAAACACGGGCTGACCACGGCAATCCAGGGCATCTCGTCGTTCGTCTCGCTTGGAGCGATTGTTCCGGCCGCTGGCGGCTTGGTCGCCGAGGCCGCGCGCATCTCGCCCGCGTGGGGCGCCGTGGTGGGCGGCGCGCTGGCGGTTGCTGGGGCCAGCGCGTGGGTGGGGAAGCGTCTGCTCGATCGACAGGACGCCGTGCGCGGAGCGCATCGAGAGGTGGCGTACCTCTTCGACGTGCAGAACCTCAGCGAGGCGGAGCCTGGGCGGTCTGAGGCGGAGCCTCGCTAGCCGTGACCCCGGGTCGGGTGTGGCGGCGTCTGCGGGCCGAGATTCGGTGCTCGGGCCTGGCCGCCTGGCGAGCGCTGGTGCGGATGCTGAGCGGGGATGACCTGACCCACGCGGCCGCCATCGCCTTTTACGCGCTCCTGTCGATATTCCCGTTTCTTCTGCTCGTGACGTCCGTCCTGGGCTCCGTGACGGCCGACGAAGCCGACCGTACAGCCGTCTTGCGGTTCGTATTTCGCTACTTTCCGGCGAGCCTCGACTTCGTCAGCACCCAACTGGACGCTATCCGCCAGACCCGCACGGGCGTGGGCCTGGCCGGCGCGTTGGGGCTGGTGTGGGGCTCGCTGGGCGTCTTCGGCGCCGTGACGAACGCGGTGAATCAGGCCTGGGGCGTCGAGACGCCTCGGGGGTTCTGGAAGCACCGGCTGGTGTCGTTCCTCATGCTGGTGGCGTCCGCCGTCGTCACGTTTGCCGCGGTGTTGATCCTGAGCGCGCGTCGTGTCGTGTCGGCGTCGTGGTTCGGCGCGGTCCTGGCACGGTTCACGGCGCTCGAGGCCCTGCAAACCCTCGCGCTCGAGTATCTGGCGACCGTCCTGCTGGTCTTCGCCGTGGGACTGGTCTTCTACCTCGTCCCGAGCGCTCGCGTGCGCCTTCGCGACGTGTGGGTGGGTGCGGTGCTGACCGGCCTCTTGTGGCGTGGCGCGTTTGCCAGCTTCTCGTGGTACTTGAGCCGCAACGCTCAGCTGCAGATCCTGAACGGATCGATTGCCCTCGCCGTGGCGTTCCTGATGTGGGCCTTCCTGTCGTCGATCATCCTGATGTACGGCGTCGAGTTCACGGCCGCGCACGCCCGCGTGCGGCGGGGTCGCGCCGACGCACTCCCAGCCGCCGCGCCGTCCCCCTGAGGGGTCCCCAAGCCGGGTTGGCGGGTGGCCGCTTCCAGCTGGCGCAGGGCTGCCACCACGGCTCTCGACGGTTTGAGGTAGAGCTTCACTAATCCTTCCAGGGTATCCATCAAGGCAGCGGAACTCCCGTTTCTGACGGCCTTTCTGACGGCAAGTTCAGGGAATCTTCAGTAGAGGGATCGCCGAGCGCCAAGTTACTGTGCTCGGCGCCATGACCCACGGTTGTTTCGTTCGTATCGCGCTCTTCCTCGCCCTCGCCATCTGCACGACCCTCGTGACGCCGTCCCCGGCTCTGGCCCAGGAGACGGCCACCGGGGACCTCGTCGTGACGGTTACTGACTCGACTGGTGCCTCCCTCTCGGACGCCGCCGTTCTCCTCACACGGGATGCCCTTCGCCGTACCGCCACCAGCGGCGGCGACGGACGCGTCCGGTTCGCCGGCCTGGCCGTCGGTCCCTGGACGATGACCGTCACGCGCGAGGGGTTCGCGCCGTTGCGGCAGACCGTGGTGGTCGAGGCTCGCCCGCTCGACGTCCCGATTGCGCTCTCCGTCGCGGGGTTCTCCGAGTCGGTCGAGGTGGGCGGGGCCGCCGGCCCGCCCACGCAGATTCCGCTGGCGGCGACTGCCAGCGGCGGCTCGAGGCTGGACATCCCGGTGCGCGACCTGCCCGCCAGTCTCTTCATGGTGAGCCAGCAGCTCATCCAGGACCGCGGGGCCCGGTCGGTCGAGGAGGCCGTGCAGCTCGCCGTCGGGATGCAGGCCTCGACCGGCGTCGGCTCGATTCCAGGCTATTCGACACGCGGATGGGGTGGCAACAACATCTCGGTGATGCGCGACGGCGTGCGGCAGAACAGCCAGTCGCAAAGCAGCCGCCCGGTGGACCCCTTCCTGCTCGAGCGGGTCGAGGTTCTCAAAGGGCCGGCGTCACTCCTGTACGGCGAAGGAGCGATCGGCGGCGCGATCAACCTCGTGACGAAGTCGCCTATCGCGTCAGGCAGCGTCGACTCCCTCGTCGCGTATGGCAGCTATGGGCAGTACCGCGCGGGCATCGGCGTCAACGCGCCGCTGCGCCGGAATCTGTTCGCGCGCGTCGACGTGTCGCAGAGCGGCTCCGACGGGTACGTCGGAGACTCGCCGCAGAAGCTGGCCGCGGCCTCGGCCAGCCTGCGGTGGCTGCCGACGCCTGGAACGAGCATCAAGGCCTCGGCGATGTACACCTACGACGATACGTCGGCGTATTACGCCACGCCTTTCGTGAACGGCACGTTCGACCGGCGGATGCGCGACATCAACTACAACATGGCGGACCGGCTCACCAAGTCGCACAACAAGTGGTTCGGGGTCGAGGCGCAGAGCGTGTTTGGCGGTGGCTGGACCTTCCACAACCAGTTGTTCGTGGCGACGCACGCCCTCGACTGGCACAACTTCGAAGGCTATACCTACAATCCGACCCTCAATACGGTGGACGTCTCGTCGTTCTTCCTGATCTGGCGGTCCGACCTGCTCGTCGGCAACCGGGCGACGCTCCGCAACCGCACGTCGATAGCCGGCCGCGATCTGTCGGTGCTCGTCGGCGGCGAGGTGCAGCGCAACGACATGGAACGGGCGGGCAACCCGTCGCCCAACCCCGTGATACCCGTGCGACGGCTCGACCCGCTCAACCCGCAGCCCCACTTCGATCCCGGCTTCGGCTACGCGCGGCAGCGCGACGTGCTGATCGAGACCAAGGCGCTGTTCGCGGAAAGCGTGTTCGAACTCGCGACACGACTCAAGGTGGTGGGCGGCGCGCGGTGGGAGGCCATCGATCTCGGCTACACGCCGTACCCGTCTCGTGTGACGGCGAACCAGACCTACGAGCCCACGACCGGACGCGTGGGAACCGTGTTCGAGGTCACGTCGAACACCAACGTGTACGCCAGCTACAGCCGCGCGGTCGAGCCGACCACGCAGCTCGTCAGCCTGGATGGCTCACAACAGCGCTTCAGTCTTGTGCCGGGCCGCCAGCTCGAGGTGGGAGCCAAGGGTAGCGCCTTCGGCGACCGCCTGACGGGCACCTTTGCCTACTTCGACATCGAGAAACGGGATCTGCTCGTCACGCAGCTCATTGACGGCATCCAGACCGCGCAGCAGATCGGGCGCCAGAGCAGTCGCGGCATCGAGCTCGCGCTGGTGGCGCGGCCGACGAACTCCTTGACGCTATCTGGCGACGTCGCCTTCACGGGGGCCGAGTTCGGCGAGTTCGTGGAGCTCATCGGCGGCGTGAACACCGTCCGGACCGGGAACACCCCGACCAACGTTCCCCAGGTCATCTGGAACATCTCGCCGATGCAGCGGATCGGCCGGTTCGATCTCACCGCGACGCTGCGCCAGGTGGGAAAGCGGTGGGGCGACAACGCCAACACCCGGCGGGTGGGCGGGTTCACGACGATCGACGCCGCCGTGGGATTCCGGGTCGCCACGGGCACGCGGCTGATGCTGCGCGGGCGCAACCTGACGGACCGGCTCTACACGCAGTCGATCAGCAACACGGCCGGACGGCTCGAGCCACCCCGGTCGGTCGATCTGACCTTCACCACCGACCTGCGGCCGTGGGGACGATAATCGGGTTCTGGCCAGGGGCCCTCTGATGACACTGCGAGGACTCCTCGACTGGCGGAAGGCGCTCATCTACACCCACCGGTGGGTGGGCATCGTGCTCACGCTGGTCTTCGTGATCTGGTTCGTCTCCGGCGTCGTGTTCATGTACGTCGGCATGCCGACGCTGCCCGCCGAGGAGCGTCTGTGGCGCATGGAGCCGCTGAATCTGGCCAACCTTGCCGTCACCCCGGGCGACGCCGCGGCCGCCGTCGACATGTCGGCCTCGCGTGTTCGGGTGGCCATGCACGACGGCCGACCCGTGTATCGCCTGCAGGACGGGAGGGAGTGGCGAACGGTCTATGCGGATACCGGCGCACCCCTGACCGGGTTTGGCGCGGACGAGGCGATGGCGCTCATGCGCCGGTTCGTCCCCGAACACAGCGTGACGCAGCGCTACGACGCGCGCCTGCTCGATTCGGACCAGTGGACGCTCCAGAGCCTCATCCGCAATCAGATGCCCCTGCATCGGATCGCATTGGGGGATGCCGCCGGCACCGAATACTACGTCTCGGAGCGGAGCGGTGAGCCTGTGCTGCGGACGACGGGGCACGGTCGCTTCTGGGGCTACCTGAGCGCGGTGCTGCACTGGCTGTACTTCACACCCCTCCGCCGGCACGCGGAGCTCTGGAACGGCTTCGTGGTGTGGTCGTCCCTCATCGGTACCGTGATGTGTGCCATGGGGATCGTCATCGGCGTGTGGCGCTATTCCATCGCGAAACGCTTTCGCCTGCGTGGTGTGCCCTCCGCGACGCCTTATGCGAGTTGGATGAAGTGGCACCACTACGCCGGGCTGATCTTCGGGTTCTTCACGTGCACGTGGGCGTTCAGCGGAGCGTTGTCGCTGGGTCCGTTCGACTTCCTCCGGTCGAGCCCCCAGACCGACGCCCAGCGCTACGCGGCGACAGGCGGGCCGATCGACCTGACGCCGCTCACCGTCGAACGCATCCGCGCGGCGGCGGCGGCGTTCCCGTTCGCGCCCAAGGAGCTGGACTTCGTCCAGTTTCAGGGCGAGCCCTACTTCCTGGCCTATCGCCCGCCATCCGCGTCCGAAGGACCCCCGTGGCGCAATTCCGATATTGCGGCCGCGACGGCGCTCCACATCGACCGTCAGAAAGCCTATGTGTCGGTGCTGCGCCCCGACGCCGGCACGTTTGCGGCGTTCGAAAGGGACCGGATGTGGGATATCGCGAAGGCCGCGATGCCTGACGTCCCCGTTCGCGACGCGGGTTGGCTGAACGAGTACGACGCGTACTACTACAGCCAGGAAGGCACACGACCCCTGCCGGTGCTGCGGGTCCGGTACGACGATCCGAAGGCCACCTGGCTCTACATCGACCCGTCGAGGGGCGCCATCGCGTCCCGGCTCGAGCGCGGGAGCCGCCTGAACCGCTGGCTGTACCAGGGATTCCACAGCCTCGATTTCCCGTTCCTCTACTACAAGCGCCCGCTGTGGGACATCGTCGTGATCGTGCTCAGCATTGGCGGGATCGCGATCAGCGTGACCTCGGCGTTGCCGGCGTGGAAGCGTCTGAAGCGTCACGCCCTGACGCTGAACAGGAAGCCGGTTCCCGCGTCGGCGCCAGCGGTGGAACGGGCTTCCGCTGGTGGGACCGCGCGCTCGTCGGCATCCCTTCGCGCCGACTCGTAGCTGCCCGTCCTCGGGCTGCTAGTCCCCTGGAAGCGTGATGACTCACCTAATTCCCGGGCGGGGCATCCCGTCTGGCGGCGTTGCTCATCGCTCACATATGCCCAATATGCTC
>Ga0307505_10002001_pt1 | contig 15015 bp, 17 predicted proteins | sample 23_S_MG_FD_202183 | JGI IMG/M metagenome (GOLD analysis project Ga0307505, IMG submission 202183) | Soil microbial communities from Populus trichocarpa stands in riparian zone in the Pacific Northwest, United States - 23_S | ecosystem: Environmental > Terrestrial > Soil > Riparian zone > Trees...
CGTCGAAGCTGACGCCGAGCCTGTCTTCGTCCACGACGCGCAGCAGCAGCCCGGCGTCTTCCGCTTGTGTCCCGATCGCGCGGGCCTTGCCGGGCACGCTCACCGTCACCGTGTCGAACAGCTTCGCGCCCGCCATGCCGAGAGACGCCGCCAGCCGCGCGGCCAGCCCGTTGACGCGCCGGGCGATCGCCTGAAGCCCCTCCGGCCCGTGCCAGATCGCGTAGGCGGTCGCCATGTTGGCCAGCAGCGCCTGCGCGGTGCAGATGTTGGAGGTGGCCTTGTCGCGGCGGATGTGCTGCTCGCGCGTCTGGAGCGCTAGGCGAAAGCCGGGGCGTCCGTGCGCGTCGGTCGACTGGCCGACGAGCCGGCCCGGCATCAGCCGGGTGAGCCTGTCGGATACGGCGCAATAGGCTGCGTGCGGGCCGCCATAGCCCATGGGTACGCCGAAGCGCTGCATCGAGCCGACGGCGATCTCCGCGCCCAGCGCCGACGGCGTCTCGGTCAGGGTAAGGGCCAGCGGGTCGGCGACGAAGATGACGATCGCGCCCGCCGCCTTGGCCCTGGCGATCGTATCGCGATGGTCGCCATAAACGCCGAACGTGTCGGGCCACGGCACGATCACCGCCGCCGTTTCTTCGCCGATCTCTTCGGCGCCGATCCTGATGCCCAGCGGCTCGGCGCGCGTCTCGACCACGTCGAGAACCTGCCCGTGCAGGGGGCCGGCCAGCACCACGTCGTTGCGCTTCTCGCGATGGTGCCGCCATGCAATACCGACGGCCTCGGCCACCGCCGTCGCCTCGTCGAGCAGCGATGCCGACGCCACCGGCAGGCCCGTCAGCTCGCTCACCAGGGTCTGGAAATTGAACAGCATCTCCAGCCGGCCCTGGCTGATCTCCGACTGATATGGAGTGTAGGCGGTATACCAGGCCGGGTTCTCGAACAGGTTGCGCTGGATGACCGGCGGCACGTGCACGCCATGGTATCCCGCTCCGACGAAGCTCTTCAGCACGATGTTCCGAGCCATCGTTTCAGACAGTTCGGCCAGCGCTTCCGCCTCGCTCGCGGGCGCGGGCAGGTCGAGCGGCCGTTCCAGCCGGATCGATTTCGGCACGGCCTGGCTGACCAGCGTCTCCAGCGAGGTGACGCCGAGCGCGGCCAGCATGGCGCGAAGATCGGCCGCGCCGGGGCCGATATGGCGGTCGGCGAAGATGGTGGCGTGTTCGGTCATGGTGCGTTCCTCAGCCGACATGGGCTTTGTAGCCGGCCTCGTCCATCAGGCCCGCAAGCTGGCTTTCGTCGGCGAGGCTCATCTTCCACAGCCAGCCGTCGCCGGCCGGCGACGAATTGACCAGCGATGGGTCCGAGGACAGCGCGTCGTTGGCCGCGGTGATCTTGCCGTCGACCGGCGCGTAGACATCCGACGCCGCCTTCACGGATTCGACAACCACGGCCGGATCGCCCTTGGAGACGGTCTTGCCCACCTCCGGCAGTTCGACGAACACCAGGTCGCCGAGCTGTTCCTGCGCGTAGTCGGTGATGCCCACAGTCGCCGTCCCGCCCTCGACGCGGATCCATTCGTGGTCTTCGGTGAAATAGGTCGTTGCCATGAGGATCTATCCTTTGCGGTAGCGATGCGGCGTGAAGGGAAGGGGGTGAACGTCGATGGGCACGCGGTTGCCGCGCACCTCGGCGAAAAGGCGTGTGCCGGGCGCGGCGAGCGGCGTCGGCACGTATCCCATCGCGACCGGGAAGCCGGCCGAAGGCCCGAAGCCGCCGGACGTGACCGTGCCGGCCGGCTTGCCGTCGGCGTCGAAGAGGGCTGCGCCCGCGCGCACGGGCTGCCGGCCCTCTGGCTTCAGGCCCAGGCGCTTGCGGGCCGGCCCTGCGGCGGCGGCGCGCACCAGCGCGTCGGCACCGATGAACTGGCCCGCCTCGCGCACCGGCTTCGCGACCGCCCACATCAGCCCCGCCTCGACGGGCGTGGTGGTCGTGTCGATGTCCTGTCCGTGCAGGCACAGCCCGGCTTCCAGCCGCAGGCTGTCGCGCGCCGCAAGGCCGACCCACTCGACCCGCGCGTCACCGGCAAGCTGGCTGACGAAGCCCTCGGCTTCCGCCCATGGCATGGCGATCTCGAAACCGTCCTCGCCGGTATAGCCCGACCGGCTGGCGAACCAGCCCTCGCGCGGCTCGACGCCGTGCATGAACGTCAGCGCCGACAGGTCCAGCCCGGCGGCGGTCAGCACGGCCTCCGCCTGCGGGCCCTGCAGCGCCACGAACACCCGTTCCAGCGGTTCGATCGTGCAGTCGAAGCCGGACCCGACCGCGCGCAGATGCGCTTCGTCCGTCGCCGCGTTGCCGGCATTGGCGACCACCATGAACCGCTCGGGTCCGAGCCGCGTGACGATCAGGTCGTCGATGATGCCGGCGTGCTCGTCGAGGAGGAAGCTGAGCTTCGATTGGCTTTCTGCCAGCGCCGCCGGATCGAGCGGGCAGGCGCGGGACAGCATCGCCGCCGCATCAGGCCCTGAGACCAGAAACAGCTTCATGTGCGAGATGTCGAAAAGCCCCGCGCTCTCGCGCGTGTGCAGGTGCTCCTTGAGCACGCCCAGCGGGTAGGTGATCGGCATCGACCAGCCGGCAAAGCCGCCGAAGCGCGCGCCGGCGGCCGCGTGCAGGTCTTTCAATGGCAGTTGAAGAAGTTCGCCCGTATCGCTCATCAATCCTCCAGAACAGCACCAACCGGCCGCTGGTGCGGCAGGTTCGCGCCCCTCTGTCGGAAGCCTGAGAGACTCGGCGCCCCGGAACTCTGTCAGGGAACCTTACACCTTCGGCGCGGGGAGCATTTCCCCGACTTTCCAGAGCGTCTTGACCGGCAAACGGTTCTTTTGCCTGAGAGATTTCGGGCGATTTCCCCTTCGGCGGCAGCTCTTGCTGCTCTCTCCCGCAAACCGGCGGGACCTCTCGGCCCCGGGACGAGTCGCACCCTAGCCCAAGCGCATGGCGCTGTCACGTGGGGTATGCTTGGGAGCGTTCTGGGATTTTGGGGTGGTTTGCGGATGGTCCGGTTATGGCATCGGAAGCGCTCAGAAAGGCCTTTGCTCAGGCGCCAGACCTTTCGAGGTAGGAGAGGCACATGGTAATCAGCTCTTGACGAATGGCGGACTGCTCGGAGGCCACGAGGTTGCGCTCGAAAACGTTGCGCACGGTACCGAAAATCACCGACAGGAGCGCGACGTTGACCAGACCGATATTGGCGTAGTTCGCATCGGGCGCGCTTTCCAGCATGGCCATGGTCGCCGCATCCGTGCGCTTTGCAAAGGCGTCGATGAGAGCCTCGTTGTCGAGTTCGACGGCAGATCTGTAGAGCGCGCGGGTCACGTCGCTTCGCTCGGTCTTGGCCTGCCAATAGGTCGTGACAAGCGCTTCGACCATCGCTTTCGTGGTTGCGCCATGGTGTTGCAGGCAGGCCGCTTCCACGCGCTCGGCCACCATATCGAGATAGCGCTCGTTGAGCGCATAAAGCAGCGCCTGCTTGTGAGGAAAATACTGGTACATCGTGCCCACCGACACGCCGGCGCGTTGCGCCACGCGCGTGGTGGTCAGCCGATGGATTCCCTCGCGCAGCAAAACCTGAATGGTCGCTTCGAAAATCGCTTCAACCGTCGTCTCCGATCGCGTCTGACGCGGCTTTTTGCGGGCGGCAAGGTGCCGGGGCGTGGTGGCGTCCATATGCGAATCCCGAAATCGAATGATCCTTCATATATTGATTGCAGCCTTTCGGCCAACAATGAAGGAAATTCGATGACCGATACGAAGAGAATTGCGCTGGTGACGGGTGCCAACAAGGGCATCGGACTGGAGATCGCTCGACAATTGGCCGAGGCTGATGTTGCGGTGGTGATGGGGGTTCGCGACCTGATTCGTGGTCAGGATGCCGCCAACGAGCTGGCAGAGACCGGCCTGGCAGTGGAAGCGGTTGAGATCGACCTCAATGATGAGACGACTATTGCTTCCGCAGCCGCACAGATTGCTGCCAGACATGGCCGGCTCGACATTCTCGTGAACAATGCCGGCATCGTCGATGCCGAGGACGGCCCTCCGTCGGCCGCGACGGCGGGTGCGGTCCGCCGACTGATGGAGACCAACTTCCTCGGGACCCTTGCCGTTACGCAGGCGATGTTGCCCCTGTTGCGTCAGTCCAGAGCCGGTCGCATAGTCAATCTGTCGACCACGCTGGGTTCGCTAACAATCAATGGCGACCCTACCTCGCCCTACTATGAGGCGCGGCTGATCGGCTACAACGCCTCCAAGGCGGCGCTGAACATGCTGACTGTGCAACTGGCGGCGGAACTCAAGGACACGCCCATTGTCGTGAACTCCGTTGCTCCGGGCTACGTCCGGACAGACTTGACGGGAGGGAATGGTTTCATGTCTCCGGCTGAAGGCGCACGCCTTCCTGTCCAATACGCCTTGCTCGGGCCCGACGCTGCATCCGGTCGATTTGTAGAACCCCAGGGTGACGCTCCGTGGTAGTCGCCACACCGATGCGGGCGAAAACCATCCGCCCGCATTGTCCGCTTTGCAGCGTACCGGCGTTAAACTTCAATATCCGAAATTAAGGTCGAAAGCTTACGTCCGTCAGATGCGACCGCCTGACTATCCGCCGGTCCCCGTGTGCCGCTCGACATACCCCGCCAGATTGCCCAGCGTCGCGGCCAGCCCCTGCGCGTGGTCCTCGGCGCGTATGCCCGGCGGAACGTTCTCGGCGACGATGGTGACCAGGGTCCCGTCGCCCTGCGGCGCAAAGCTCCATGTCATCCGCATCGTGCCGGCGAAGGCGGGGTCGTCCGAGGCGAACTCCACATCCCAGACGACCCGTCGACCGGCGGCCAGTTCCACGAACCGTCCGGCGACGCGGTCGCTGTCGTCGGTGGTCTTGCCCTGCGTGGCGGGATCGGGCTCGTCATAGGTAAGCGTCAGCTCGAATGCGCCGCCGGGGCGCGGGTCGAACGTGTGGATCGTGGCGTGCATGCCGTGCGGAGGCAGCCATTTGGCGAAAGCGTCCGGGTCGAGAAAGGCGGCATGGACCGTGTCAGGCGTCGCCTGCATCAGGAGGGATGCCCGATCGGTTCTCCCTGCCGCCCTTTCTCTCGTCATCGCGTTTGCCTCGATGGTCAGGCGGTCGGAGCCAGGCGCCCCATGTCCCGTTCGATCTGTTGGATCACTTCCGCGGTTTCGACCTGCAATCGTTTGAGGCGTTCGAGCTGCAGGGCCATGCTTTCCGTCGTGTCCGACCGGGCCTCCTCGTTCGGCGCGGTTCCGACGCCGTGGAGCACCCAGGAGAGGCTCACGTTCAACACGCCTGCCAGCATTGAGAGCCGGTTGGCGCGCGGCTGGGAGCGATCGCTTTCCCAGGCCTGGATGGTCGAGGATTGCACGCCGAGCCGGCGGGCAAGTTGCGCCGGGCTGAGGCCGGTTGCGTCGCGGGCTCTTGAAAGCCGCCCGCCGAGCGTATCGTTGTCAGGGATTTCGGAATAGATCGTGCTGGTGTCGGGCACCCGTGCCACCTCCTGTGCGTTGCCTGAAGAAAGGCCGGCGAGAACCACCGGCCGTCACGGCGCCACCATAGCCCCCGAACGCCGATGGCGCAAACCGCACTGCATTCCTGATGTTGAATCAGAAGCTTAGGCGATCCAGGCAACGCCTTGTATCGATTCTCTCTTTGCTCCGCACATAGTCACCTCAGCCGTTCGGCATGCCAGCGCAGATGGTTGTCCATGAAGGTCGAGATGAAGAAATAGGAATGGTCGTACCCCTCGCGCATGTTGAGCGTCAGGGAAATGCCGGCTTCGCGGCAGGCGGCTTCGAACAGCCATGGCCGCAGCCCTTCTTCGAGAAACCCGTCGGCCGAGCCCTGGTCGATCAGGAATTCGCCGAACCGCGCCCCGTCCTCCACCAGCGCGCAGGCGTCGTGTGCCCACCATGCCGCCTCGTCGGCGCCGAGATACTTTTCCAGCGCGGGGCGCGACCAGTCTGCCGTCGAGGGCTGGACGATCGGCGCGAAAGCGGATGCGGAGCGGAAGCGGTCGGAATGCCTGAGCGCGATCGTCAGCGCGCCGTGCCCGCCCATCGAATGGCCGAAGATGCCCTGCCGGCCCATCTCCGCCGGAAATTCCTTCGCGATTAGCGCCGGCAGTTCTTCGGTGATGTAGGAATACATTCTGTAGTTGGCGGCAAAAGGCTCCACGGTGGCGTCGACATAGAAGCCGGCGCCCTTGCCGAACTGCCAGTTGTCCGGCTCGTCGGGCACGTGGTCGCCGCGCGGGCTGGTGTCCGGGCACACCACGATCAGGCCGAGCTCGGCCGCCATGCGCCGGTATTCGCCCTTGTCCATGACGTTCTGGTGCGTGCAGGTCAGCCCCGACAGGTACCACAGCACCGGGCAGGGGCCTTGCTCGGCCTGCGGCGGCACGAACACGGCGAATGTCATGTCGCAGCCGCAGGCCTCCGAGGCATGGCTGTAGACGCCTTGCACGCCACCGTGGGCGCGCGCGGTGGAAATGGTTTTCATAGGGCAGGCTCTATCAGATGTGTTTCGATGGAAAGTTTTGCGGCGAGTGCCGCAAGCCGTCGGTCGGCGGTTGCCAGCGGCTCCCGACGCTCAAGCGCCAGCGCGAGATAAAGGCAGTCGTAGATCTTGTGGTTGTTGGATCGGGCGGTCTCGGTTGCCACCGTCAGCAGCCTTTCATCGGGAACCCAAATCTCCACGAGTGTCCGAATCTGGCTCTGTGCATGGCGTATCGCCGAAGGTTCGAGCAGCCCGACCCTTACATATTTCAGAAGCGAACTCGTCAGTTCCACCTTGAGGAACTCCGGAGCGGCAAGAAAGGGTCGATTCCTGACCGGAAGCGCAGCGTCGCTGGTCGCGATGCGCACGTACCACGCCGTCGCTACGCTCGCGTCAACGATCGTCATCGAACGTCGCGTCGAATGGGTGTTCGTCGCGCTCTCGACGGTGTTCTTCCCAAAGCCGTCGTGCGGTCTCGATATCCACCGGCTTTGTCTTCGCTCGAAGCTCGTCCATCTGGCGGATAATTTCTTCGCGCGACGGCTTCGCCTTCTCGGCAATCGCCTCGCGTGCCAGTTGCTCTGCCGATTTGCCGTCCGCTTTCGCCCTTGCCTTGAAGCGTTCGAGCACATCGTCGGGAATGTTGCGTATCACCATGCTGGCCATGATGCGACCTCCGCTGATATCGCCATGATATCACGCTCGAACGCCGCGATTCAATTGCCCAGCGCCACGGCCGCGTTCACTGCCGCCGCCACCAGCACGGTGTTGAAGAAGAACGAGACGATGGCGTGGACGATGTTGATGCGCCGCATGGCGGATGTAGTGATCGCCACGTCGGACGTCTGCGCCGTCATGCCGACGACGAAGGCGAAGTAGACGAAATCGATGCCGCGCGGCTTGTCCGTTCCGGGAAATTCGAGCCCGCCGATGGTCTTGCTGCCGCCGCTGTCGCTTGCGTCTGGTTGCCAGTAGAGATGGGCGTAATGGATCGCGGCCATCATGTGGACGGCCATCCAGCCGAGCGGCACCGCCGACAGCGTCAGCGCCGCCTCGACAACCCCCGGCGTCAGCTCGGTGTTTAGGAGCATGAACAGGCCCGCGACGGCGACGATCACCGCGGCCAGCGTCGCCAGGAAGATGATCGCCACCGGCAGGTCGCCGCTCGCGGCATGCCGGCGCAGGTAGTCGGCCGTCATCAGCGGCAGGCGCGCCAGCGTCAGGCAAAGATAGGTCGCGAACAGCACGTTGGAGGCGACGACGAGCGCCAGTCGCGGCCACAGCCACAGCCCGACGACCAGAGCGAGGCCGCTTGCCAGCGCGGCGATATAGAATTCCCTGTGCCGCCGCGCCCGCTTCATGATGTTCCGCGCAAGGCGCGCCGCACCGTCTGATCCAGCGCAGACAGGAAGGCGGAACGGTCCCGCGCCGAAAAGCTCGGGTTGAAGCCGCGGATCTCGCCGGTCTCGCGCAGGTGCTGCTTCAGGTCGCGCATGGCTACCGCCATGCCGATCGATTCCGGGGTGAATGGCCGTCCGGTCGGTCCCAGCACGTGGACGCCGTTGGCAACGAGGCGGGCGGCCAGCGGCACGTCGGCCGTTACCGCGACGTCATCGGCCCGCGCGTGCTCCACCATCCAGTCGTCGGCCGCGTCGGCTCCCTGCGGCACCACCACATGCCGCACCATCGGGTCGCGCGACGGCCGCAGGCCGCCATTGGAGACGAAGGTGACGACGATGCCGTGGCGTGCCGCCACCTTGGCCGCCTCCTCCTTCACGGGGCAGGCGTCGGCGTCGACATACAGTTGCGGTCCGGACATCGTTCTATCCGCCGCCGGGCTTCGGCAGCGTCGCGAGAAAGCCGCCCATCGCCGCGCGGTAGCGGTGCGGGTCGCTCTTGAACGACAGGATGTGGTCGGCGTCGGTGCGCAGATACTCGGTCGGCGCTGTTCGCGCCTCCACCACGCGGTCGCTGGTCTCGACAGGCACGATCCGGTCGCCGGCGCCGTGCGAGATGAAGACCGGCCCGTCGAAGCCGATCACGGCGTCCATGACGTCCGCATCGGCAATGTCCAGTCCGGTCCGCATTCCGAAGAACCACATGCCGGTCACCGACAGCACCGAGGGCAGGGGCGCCTGCGACCGCGTCATCTGGTCGACCAGCACTGCCGGAAAGTCTAGCGCCGGCGCGTCGAACAGCAGCGCCGAGACATGCTCGCGCAGCGGCGACTGGCGCATGAACTGCCCCACTATGCCGCCGCCCATCGATTCGCCCAGCAGGACCACCGACCTCGCGCCGTTTGCGAGCGCGTATTCGACCGCCGGCTCCAGGTCGCGCCACTCGGTCAGCCCGAAGGCGTAGAGGCCTTCGCTAGAGAGCGGCGCCTCCGCGTCGTTGCGATAGGCGATCAGCATGGTGGGGATGCCGGCATGGCGAAAGATCGACATGAAGCGGTAGCCGTTCTCGCGCCGTCCGCCGATGCCGTGAACCACGATCGCCCAGGTGTCGGCACGCTGCACGGCCGGATCGGGCATCACCAGCCAGGCCGGCGCGCCGCCGAGCTCTGTCTCCAGCGTGACCTCCTCGAACTCGAAGCCGAAGGCGGTTTTCGGGTCGCCGACATAGCCGATGTCGTAGGCCGTCTCGGGTGGCGGCCAGCCGGAACCCTGGGCAGTCCCGCCGCCGACGGTCAATAGGTTGGCGAGCTCGGCGCTGGTCCTCCAGCTTCCATAGGCGATGAAGATGGCCGCTCCGACGGCCACCGAAATCAGCAGGAATCGCACGAACTTCATCACAACCCGCCTTGCGCCCCCTTCGCCAGACGCGCCTTGCGCTACTTGAGCTGGTCCGCCGAGGTGATCACCGAGCCGAGCAGGCCGTAGGCCAGCGCCTCGTCGGTGGTCAGCCAGAAATCGCGCGCCGTGTCCTCGAGGATCTTCGCCGCCGTCTGGCCCGTTGCCGCCGCGAACAGCTTGGCGAAGCGCTCGCGCATGCGCAGCACCTGCTCCGCCTGGATGGCGATGTCGGATGCAGAGCCGCGGATGCCGCCGCTCGGTTCGTGAAGCAGGAAGCGGGTGTTGGGCAGGCAATAGCGGTTCTCGCGCTGCGCGCCCACGAAGATCAGGGCGCCCGCGCTAGCCACCCAGCCGGAGCCGATCGTGCGCACCGTCGGCCGGATGAACTTGATGATGTCGTGGACCATGTCGCCGGATTCGACATGGCCGCCCGGCGAGGAAATGAACATGTTGATCGGATCGTCGCTCGCTTCGGCCAGCGCCAGCAGCTGCGTGACCGTCCGCTGCGCCAGCTTGTCGTTGATCTCGCCGGTGACGATGACGTTGCGGCTTTTGAAGAACAGCGCCTCGATCTGGGAAGAGGGCTTGGGCTCCTCGGTCTTTTCGGGTTCGTCCAGCATGCGCGGGTACATTGGTTGGTCCTTTCTAGGCGATATCAGTAGACGACCACGGAGCGGATCGACTTGCCCTCGTGCATCAGATCGAAGCCTTTGTTGATCTCGTCGAGGGTCAGCGTGTGCGTGATCATCGGATCGATCTCGATCTTGCCCTCCATATACCAGTCGACGATCTTCGGCACATCCGTGCGGCCGCGCGCGCCGCCGAAGGCGGTGCCCTTCCACGTGCGCCCCGTGACGAGCTGGAATGGCCGCGTCGCAATCTCCTGGCCGGCGCCGGCGACGCCGATGACGATCGACTCGCCCCACCCTCTGTGAGCGCATTCAAGGGCTTGGCGCATGACCTTCACGTTGCCCGTGCAGTCGAACGTGTAGTCCGCTCCGCCGATCTGGTCCGCGCCGCGCTTGGTCATGTTGACGATATGCTGCACGACGTCGCCGTCGATCTCGGTCGGATTGACGAAATGGGTCATGCCGAAGCGCTCGCCCCACTCCTTCTTGTCGTTGTTGATGTCGACGCCGATGATCATGTCCGCGCCGGCAAGCCGCAGGCCCTGGATGACGTTGAGCCCGATGCCGCCAAGGCCGAACACGGCCGCCGTCGCGCCGATCTCCACCTTCGCGGTGTTGATGACCGCGCCGATGCCGGTCGTGACGCCGCAGCCGATATAGCAGATCTTGTCGAAGGGCGCGTCGGGGTTGACCTTGGCGAGCGCGATCTCCGGCAGCACCGTGTGGTTCGCGAAGGTCGAGCAGCCCATGTAGTGGAATATCTTGTCCTTGCCGATCGAGAACCGGCTGGTGCCGTCCGGCATCAGGCCCTGTCCCTGCGTGGCCCGGATCGCCGTGCACAGGTTGGTCTTGCGCGACAGGCAGGAGGGGCAGGAGCGGCATTCGGGCGTGTAGAGCGGGATGACGTGGTCGCCCTTCTTGAGCGAGGTGACGCCCGAGCCGACATCGACCACCACGCCCGCGCCCTCATGGCCGAGAATGGCCGGAAACAGGCCCTCCGGGTCGGCGCCCGAAAGCGTGAACTCGTCGGTGTGGCAGATGCCCGTCGCCTTGATTTCGACAAGCACCTCGCCGGCGCGTGGACCTTCAAGGTCCACATCCATGATCTCCAGCGGCTTTCCGGCGGCGACGGCGACTGCGGCGCGTGTCTTCATGATGCACTCCATGTTCGATTCTGCGGAAGGTTTCAGGTTTAGCCGAAGCGATCAAGTCAGGCACGCACCGTGGTTTGGCGCGCGCGAGCCGAAGCTGGACTCCCCGGCGATTTCGCTGCCTGCATCCCTCGCTTTTGCACAACCCGTCATTGCTGTGAGTTCGACGCAAGGTTGCGCCGCAAAAATAAATCCGTAAGAAAGCAGAAGGTCGGGGGAGCGATTTTGTTTAGGCGTAGTCTTTCAATATCATTTTTGGTGCTTGCAACGGCCACGTCAGCGCAAGCCGACGATGTGTTCGGCAAGCGGTGGGGGCCGTGGGTCGAGGTCGGCGCGCAGGCGGGCAACAGCCGGTCGCTCGGCGAGGCGAACCTGTTCGCCCCGCTCTACCAGAACCGAAACACGCTGCTATTCGCCGACATTCGCGGCATGTTCGACAGCAAGAAGGCGGCCGAGGGCAATTTTGGCCTCGGCGTGCGCCATATGCTTCCGTCGGGCTGGAACATTGGCGCCTATGGCTATTATGACGTCCGCCGGTCGTCGTTCGGCAACACCTTTCAACAGGTGACACTGGGCGCGGAGGCGCTGGGTGAGGTGTTCGACCTGCGGGCCAACGCCTATCTGCCGGTGGGGACGGCGGAGCGGCAGATGACGGTCAGTTCATCGACCGTCACGGGCTCCCGTGTCGTAGAGTCCGGCGGCACGCTCGTCGTCCAGACCGGTTCGCAGACGACGACTAGTCTTGTCACCGAGAAGGCGCTTGCCGGCATCGACGGCGAAGTCGGTTTCCGGCTTCCCGTCTTCGAGCGGAATTCCGGCCTGGACATGCGGGCCTTCGTCGGTGGGTATTATTTTGCCGGCTCCGGTGTCGGGAAGGTCGCCGGCCCGCGCGCGCGGCTGGAATTGAGCGCGAGTGACATCCCTGGCCTTCCTGGCGTGAAATTGACCGGCGGAGTGACCTACCAGAACGACAATGTTCGCGGCGACCAGTGGATCGCCTCGGCACGTCTGCGAATCCCGCTGGGTGCAACGGCGACGAATCCGGCGGAGCCGCTTTCCTATATGGAGCGGCGCATGACCGACGCGGTGGTGCGCGACGTGGATATCGTATCGAACACGGGGTCGGTTACGACGACCACGCAGGCCTTCATCGCGTCGAGTGAAGAAACCGCCATCAATACATTGAACGGCGAGGCGGTGACCTCGATCGTTCATATCGACAGGGACGCCTATGCCAGCGACGCCGTTGCCGCGGCCGCGCTTCAGGCGGCGCTCCCCAACAGCATGGAGAACGGCCGGATCGTGGTTCTGAGCGGCGATCTGACGGCGCCGGCGGGCATCATCGTCAATGATGGCCAGACGCTGCTTGGTGGCGGCACCGCGCTTAAGCTCAGGGGGGCGACCACCAACATCGAGCTCGACTATGTCGCCGGCGGCCCGGCAGGCAGCATTACTGGCACGGGCTCGGTAGCGCACGGATGGACGTTGGAAACTCTGGTGGCTATTCGGTCCCGTAGCGTTCTCGGCGGTCTCACCCTTGTACATTCAGGCAACCTGCAAACACCCAGCGCGGCGGTGCAGGCATATATGGCGCCGAACGCGGTCGCGTTCAATAACACGGTCCGGGTTGAGGGTGACAATTTTAATAATCATGGAATTGTATTTCGCGGAAGCAGTAATGGTCTTGTTGATGGAAACAATATAGAAGTTGGCAATCAGCAAAATTCGGCGGGAATTTATGCTTCAACATCCAGTGGAATCGTGCTGAGAGACAACGATATTTCAGTGATGAATTTGAGCTCGTGGATGATATATTCCGAGGTCAACGATCCGGTGACGATTTCTGGAAACACGTTCAATGCCCATGGCAATGGCACGATAATCTATATGAGTTCCTCATCCATCGACCCTGGTTCGACGGGCAACACGATCGTCGGCGGCTATAGCGTTCGGTGCGGTACGTCGTTCATGGCGAGCTCCGGCACTGTTAGTTTCACCGACGGTAACAACTGCACCTATCCATAGCAGTCACCGTTCGGCGCGCTGGAGTTCGCCCGGAAGTTCGTCAAAGGGCGCGTCCAGCCGATCGCCGCCGCGAATGCGAGCAGGGCGATCGCGGCGGCTAGGCTTCGGCGCTACTCTGCCGCCGCTTTCATCGGATCGCCGCGCACGACGACCGTATCGGCCACCGGGAAGAACTCGTCGCCCGGCATGCCTACCCGCCTGGCGTGCTCGCGAATCGATTCCGCATCCCGCGCTTGGTAGATGCAGAAGGTTCCAAGGCGCCCGTCTGGCTCGCTGACCACGTAGCTGCGTATCCAGCGGACACGGTCTGACATCTCGTTGTTGCCGATCGCGGCGGAACGCTCGGCCGTTGCGCCCAGTTCGCCTGCATCTTTCCATGCCGAGCGGCGGCGGATGACGTAGAGTTCCATGCCTTTCTCCTTCTGGCTTGGTCCGTCGCGTGACGAACAAGCCGAAGAGTAGGGCGGCATGGCCGGCGGCGTTGTCATGAGTTCTCGCGACACCTCACGATATCTCTTTACCCGAATGGTCTTGCCACGCTGAGGAGAACGCGCACGAGAGCCGGCTGGGTGCGAACGCCGGTGCGGTCGTACATGCGCTGGAGATGGGTCCGCGCGGTGTTGATGCTGACTCCCAGCCTCTTCGCGGCCGATACCACATCGTCTCCGTTGATGATCAGCCGGGCCAGCCGTGCTTGCGCCGGCGTGATGCCGTAGACGAGGGCCGCCGCGGTCATGCGTTCCTCGGTCAGCGCTCGGTCGTTGATGGTGACGTGAACTATCCCGCTTTCGCCCGTGACCCAGCAAACCGTGGATGGCGCGCCATGCCCGCCATCCAGCACAATGGGCAGGGCGCCGCGCGTGGGATAAAGCCCATCGTCCAGTCTTGCCGCCCACCGGATCGCCGCCTGCAATCGCTGGTCGGCAGGGCGATCAGTCGCGCGCAACCGTCCGCCGGTAATTGCGAGCGCCTCATTGCCGTCCAGCTCGCCCATTGAAAGTTCGTTTCTCCAAAGCACCCGGCCGCGATCATCCACGCGGACAGCCGGTGCATTAAGGTGATCGAGCGAGCTTTGCAGGAAGAACAGGCCGGCGATCTTCCACTCACCCTCATGCCGCTCGAGAACGCGCATCTCATGCGAGACTCCCGCGACGTCCATTCCATCGCCGGTCGCCGGCGCGCTCTGGTCGAAAGTCACCCAGGCGAGATCGCCCGACGCGCGGATTGTCATCTTGTGGCGGCTCACTCCAGCGACGGAAACGTTCGGTTTGGGGTTTGCCAGCATCAGCGCCTGCATCCGTTCGGCCTGTTGCTCCCAGCCGTCGCGCAGGGTTATGCCGCCGCGGGAACCCCACCAGCCCCACCGGCGGACGTGGCGTTCCTGCACCCAGCACCGCGCCCAGGCTTCGAAATCCTTGTTCCAGAACGCCTTGGTCTCGGCCTCGATCAGGAGCCGGATTGCGGCGTGCTCGACCTGCAAGATGGCTTCGGATGTTTCGTTCACTCCTCCGTTCTCCCTTTCCTCGCGGCAGGTCGAAATTGAATTCTACGAGTATCGGTTGCGGAGGAGAAGCTGCCCCCTGGGGCCGTGTTGGAAACCAGCCACCTCACATCCCCAACCTGGCTTTGCGAAGGTAGCCGGGAACGGCCTCTGGCTCTTTGGTCTGCCACGGGGATGAGCGGCGATCCGTCGAGACTGTTGGCAAATCTCCCAGCGGCTGGACTCGCCCCCCGTCCATCCTCGACAATGGCACCAAGATTCTGCCCTCGGCGATGACGGGAACCCAATGGCTGAAACGCGAGATCCGATCGTCAAAGCGGCACATGCAGGGCCGGCCGAAGTTCCG